>Ga0315309_1000009_pt1 | contig 163604 bp, 174 predicted proteins | sample TDP4_MG_FD_203080 | JGI IMG/M metagenome (GOLD analysis project Ga0315309, IMG submission 203080) | Freshwater sediment microbial communities from Lake Towuti, South Sulawesi, Indonesia - TDP4 | ecosystem: Environmental > Aquatic > Freshwater > Lake > Sediment | place: Indonesia: South... | reverse complement strand
GCATAACTTTTCGTTTTGTTTTGGTAAAATTTCTAAGTCGAAGGATGTAGGGTTTTTAAGAAAGCCCCAGCACGCAAGGCGGTCGCGGTCTTTTGTTAGTAATGATATGGGGTAATGCATCAGATTCTCGCGGTCAACGAGACTTACAGCCATTTCAATTTGTGTGAAATCCTCCTTTTCCTTCAATTTGCATAATGCCCTGAATCCTCCCCGGCTGTATGGGCGGAAGCCCACAAAATCGCTTCGCGGAGACGTATGAAATTTTACGGCTTTCGCGTATTTGACTGCGGCTTTCCTGTTTTGACGCATTCCGATGAAGTACACTATTATGAAAAGCAGGGCGAGAAGAAAGATTGCTGTAAACTCGTACAAATTAAATTCCCCTGTTAAATCTTGACATGTTCGCTTCTACTCTTTTAGTTTTATAGCAAGTTTTATATTAACATTATATCAAAGAGATGACTGTTCATACAATGGTGAGGGAAAAAGCTTGGATTCAGTAATTGTCATTCTGCTCGGCATAATACTCTATGCAATTGTTTACTGGGTATATGTAAAGTGGTTCGACAGAAACGTCATAATGTCCGATCCTAAACGAGAAACACCATCACACACGTACATGGACGGCGTAGAGTTTTTCCCATCAAACCGCTACGTTCTTTTCGGCTTTCAGTGGAAAAGCATCGCAGCTCTCGGACCCGTTACTGGACCAATCATTGCGCTGCAGTGGGGCTGGCTTCCGGGTCTTCTCTGGATTCTCTTTGGAACAATTTTCATCGGTTGGATCCATGACTATGGAAGCTTAATGGTGTCAGCAAGGCACGAGGGCGCATCCTTCGGACCCATAACCTATGAGTTAGTTTCGCCTAGGGCTCGAACAATACTACTTTGGTACATTCTATTCTACATTATTATGATCCTTGCATCTTTCTGTAACATAGTTGCTAGACAGATATTTCCAAAGGCAGCCTACGCGGCCGCCCCAGTCCCGGTGCTTATTGTGGCAATTGTGGGCATCTTAGCGGGTTATGCGACATACAAGCTTAAGGTCAACATTGTCTATACTACAATAATCGCTGTAGTTGTAATGTTTCTTGGCATTTGGCTAGGTATAGTAATGCCCGTAACCATAACCGGTACCGGACCTTTTCCAAATGCTGTGGACTTCTGGATTCTCATAACATTGTTCTTCTGCTTCCTTGGAGCTGTCTTACCGATCTGGGTTTTCATACAACCTATCAATTACCTTTCATTCTATCTGGTTTACGCTGGCATCATAGGCATAATCCTAGGAATATTTATTGGTGCACCTAATTATCAAGCTTCGATGACAACGGTATTCTTTGATCCGAAGGTAGCCGCAGGTGGTCCGCTGTGGCCAATGATGTTCGTAACAATTGCTTGTGGGGCAATATCAGGCTGGCATAGTTTAATTGGCTCTTCAGTTTCGTCAAAACAGCTTGACACCGAACCAGACGCACACTTTATAGGAGGCGGCGCCATGCTAGCAGAAGGAATATTGGCGCTTGTTTCATTGACTGCTGTAGCAATTTTAAGCCCAGCATCGGTAGCGGGCAAGCTCCCAGCTGACAAATTTGTTATAGGTGCATCTCAGCTCCTGCAAAATCTTGGAATACCAGCTAACTGGGGGATTGCACTGACAGCTGTAATGCTAATCATACTGGCAATAACAATTATGCACATAGGACTTAGGATTACTAGACTGGTTTTATCTGACTTGGGTGGACCACGATTGGGCGGTGTACTTAAGAACAAGTATGTGAGCGCCATAATAGTATGCATATTCGTTTACTTGGTGACGTGTGATCATACTGGCGCCCCATTCCAATATGTTTGGGTTACTTTCGGTGGAGCCAATCAGCTTATGGCTGGATTAGCGCTAATGATAATATCCCTATGGCTTACAAGGGAAAAGCGTCCCAGGATATACACGATCATTCCAATGCTTTTCATGCTGGTGACAACTCTGTCGGCATTAACGTATCTAGTCTACGATGGGATTGCAGGTTCAACAGGATACCTCGCAAGTCCAAAGTTAGGAACATTATTTACAGTTGGTATAAACATTTTCCTATTAATACTCGGACTCTTCATGTGCTATGAAGGAGCTAAAGCCTTCAAGAGGCTAAGAGCAAAACCAGAGGAAAAAACCGCTTAAGCCTAATTTCCCCTTTATTTTTTACCCAGAGCGTCAGCAACGCGGGCAATCATGTTCAAGTCAGCGACTTCAGTTTCATACAACGGAACATAGCCAAGAACCATTCCACGAAACTTGTTGTGAATAATTTTTAGGTAATAGTCCTGCTCTTGAATCTTGTTGACTATATAAGACGTGGCGTTTTTTAGATCAAACTCCTCCTTAGGAAGAACCTCATTCACTATCACCCCACCCGTAGGGATATCAAAGGCTTGAACCCAACCAATAAACCGCTCAATCACCGCAATAGGAAGAGAAAGCGGCAGGGTGACGAAGAAAAAGGCGGTCTTCTCTTTATCTGTCAATAGCTTGCGTCCCTTTTCCGTTTGCTCTCTTGTGCTCAAGAGAGTAGCAAGCATAGGATCTTTCTTAATCTCTTCTATTATCTTCTCCTTCCGAAAAGACAATTTGACGCGAAGTGATAAGGCTTCTTCTCTACTCTTAACCATTTTATGCAACCAAAGATCATAAACCTTTGACATTCCTAAGAGGCGGTAAGTGTGAGCAACGGGTGCTGTGTCGAAAATATAGGCGTTAAACTCAGCCTTGAGTATGAGGTTTATCATGTCGTCGAACATGGCGGATTCCTCGAAGGCAGGATTCGTCGTCGCTATGTCCACGAAAGGCTCTGGATCTAATGGAATGTCCGCGTACTTTAAAAACGTGAAAATCTTGTCGCGTATTTCCTCTTTATATCTCTTGATGGTCTCTGAGACATCAATCTCAACGGCAAAGAGATTTGTCGCGCCCTCGATCTTTTGGATGCCTTTGCCCCAAATGTCTTGCCCAAAAGCACTGGACAGGCTGTGAACAGGGTTCGTGGACGAAATCAACGTTTTCTTCCCCAACTTCTCCGCCAAATAGTAGGCGGCACCAGCCGCAACTATAGTTTTGCCTACTCCACCCTTTCCTCCGAAAAACATGTACTTCAACTGAGGTTTCGAGGAGATAAATTCTCCAAAGTTTAGACTCATGACGAAAGCCCTTCTTTAAACAATGTTTTAGCCACTTCAGGGATCATTTTAAGCCCCTTAGGTTCCCTGTCAAACATTGGCACGATTCCACGAACTAATGGTCCAAACTCGGCTTGGATGGTTTTCATGTGTTTCTGTTGCATGGATATCTTGTTTTTCAGGAAAGGAGGAACGTTTTTCTGCTTTAATAAAAGTACAGGGTAAACTTGGTTTATTATTACGCCACTTAAAGGTATGTTAAAGGCCCTGAACATTTCTAACGCCTTCCTAGTGTCGAGTATAGGCATAAGTTCGGGTATGAGAACATAGAAGAAGGCCGTGTGCTCCATGTCCCTCGTCATATTGCTGACAAACCCCAGTCTTGACTTTATGAAATTCAACTCTTCCAGAATCTTGTCTTCTTGGGCCAGTCCACCCTTTCCACTCATAACTGACGCTACATCACCATATTCCGCGGCCTTCTTCCTAGTCTCAACAATCTTGTTAACCCATGCGTCGAGTATTTCTGACATACCGAGAAAGCGAATGGCATGCCCATGGGGCATCATGTCAAAAATGTAATAATCGTAAGCGCCACTCGTCATCAACTCCACCATGGCATCGAACGTTGCCGACTCAGCCATAGCAGGCTCAGCTGCAGCAGACTTGATGTAATCGTCCACCTCCTTTGGCACCTCACTGTACATTTCTATGATTTTCTTCCGAATCTCCTGCTGATAATCCGCTATCCTCTTGTCCGCATCAATTTCCAACGCAAAGAGGTTGGTAGTGATCTCCACTTCCCCCTTGCCGAAAATATTTCTCTCAAAAATGTCCGTGAGACTTGCTTGAGGATCCGTAGAAAACACAACCACTCTTTTGCCACGTTTTGCAAGCCAGAAAGCAGTTGCGGCAGATAGGGTAGTCTTCCCGAGGCCTCCTTTACCGCCGAACAAAATATACTTCACGCTTGGATGAGTCTCCAGGTATTCTTCAATAGACAAGCTCGTCGACAAATAGCGTAGCCTCCGTCAAGCAAAGATCGAGTCGGTGACGTCGCGTTCTCTCAGCAATGTTCTCTTCCATGTTTTTATGTGCGGCACACAGTATGGCAAAAGCCTTAAGCAATAGTATGGCGGGAGAACCGGAACGCCGAGCATGTCGCCCATAGTGATAAGCATGAAGAGGTTCTCCAGGTGCATCCTTGTCTTCAAGGCATAGCTCACCATTCCATGCATGGCCATGCCGTAAACTAAGCCCTTCATAGCTTTTTTCGCTTCACTTTCCTTTTTTTCTTCGCCTTTTTCTTTTTTAACCATGATTTTCACTCTACGAAATGAAGTTGCTTTCAAGATAAAAATGTTATTCTTATTATTCCCCTAATTTCTCCGTCACATCCTTTTCCCTAAGCAGGTAATGTTTCCATGCTCCAATTATAGGCAACCAGAAAGGAAGCAATTTTAATCGGTAATAGGATGAGACAGGATATCCAAACATATCTCCAAACACAGCTAACAATAATCCATACTCAGTAAACATCCTCTTCTCCTCAAGATCTTTGATCGCACCATACACGGTCGCTCCGATCAAAAAGTTCTTCAGCTTCCGCCAAAATCCAAACCCTTGGGCCTTCGCAGACACGAAAACACTTCCAGTTAATTTTAAAATAGTCAGAAATATAGCTTTGCTGGTTGCTGAGGTCGAGACGCAAAACATAAAGAGGTATAATGAACTCAACATAACATAAAATGGTGTATCAATATGAGCGAGAGAAAACTTCTCATGATTCCCGGTCCAACAAATGCAGATCCATCTGTGCTACGCTCCTTAAGCAAACCTACGCTATCACACACGGATTCGGACTTTGTTAAAATCTTCAAAGAGCCTCTAAACGACTTGAGAAAGATTTTCATGACCGACAAAGAAGTTTTCGTCATCGCGGGGTCAGGAACCCTAGCTTTAGAGATGGCAATTGCCAACACAATAGAACCCGGAGACAGAATTCTGAATACTGTAGCGGGTTTTTTTGGCGAGTATTTTGTTAAAATGTCAAAAGCCCATGGAGCGGCACCCAAGGTTTTGGTGGTCCCTTGGGGTAGGGCCATAAAGCCAGACAAAGTTAAAGATGCTCTAAAGGAAGCCGACTACAAGGCTGTTACAGTTACCCATGTGGAGACTTCGACTGGTGTCGCGAATCCTATTAAAGAAATAGGCGAAATTGTCAAAAAATACAGCAATGCGTTCTACATCGTTGACACGGTTTGTTCCCTCGGCGGAATGGAAGTTCGAGTTGATGACTGGAACATAGACGTTTGTGCCTCTGGGTCCCAAAAGTGCATAGGCGTTCCGCCGGGTTTGGCCCTGCTCTCCGTAAGCGATGAAGTTTTGAAGCTCTTGGAGAAGAGGAAAAACCCTGTGAGCTTCTGGTATGGCGACTTCAGGAACTGGTTACCCGTTATGAGGGATCCATCACAGTACTTTGCCACCCCGCCGGTTAACATGATTTATGCTCTTTCCGGAGCGTTGAAGATGGTGCTTACCGAAGGATTAGAAGAAAGGTTTAGAAGGCATCATATTCTAGCCGGGGCTTTTAGGGCCGCCATGAAAGCAATAAATCTGAAACTCATAGCGGATAAGGAACACGCAGCTGACACCGTTACGGCCGTTTACTATCCAGACAATATCGAAGATAGCAGATTCCGAAGTGAAATGAAACGGCGCGGAATCGTGGTTGCCTCAACTCTTGGACCTTTAAAAGGAAAAGGCTTTAGGGTTGGCCACATGGGAAACGTCAGCCAAAACGACATAATGTCTGCAATAGGAGCTATAGAAGCAACGTTAAGGAGTATGGGATACCACTTCAGTTATGGAGCGGGATTGACAGCAGCTCAAGAGAAAATCCTTTCTCTCTAATGCTGGTGTGAGCAGGTGAAAGATATAAGCTCGTGAGAGTATGGAAGTAATAACGGATTTCTTTTTTTTCCTGCTCTCGGTGATTTTCATATCACTATCAGGGGTGATGACGCCAGGACCCTTGTTTGCCGTAACCGTTGCAAAGAGTTTTAAAAGCAAGATTGCCGGCGTTCAGATTTCTTTTGGACACGGAGTAGTAGAGTTTCCCCTCATGTTTCTCATCTATTTCGGCTTCGCTCAACTTCTCGCTTCAATTATGACTCAAATAATTATCGGTTTGATCGGTGGCATAATCATGATATACATGGGTTATCGAATGATTAAGGCTGAAAAGAAAACCAGCGAAGGATTCGAAGAGTCTAGGCATAGTTCCCTTATTACAGGAATTCTTATGACAGGTGCCAATCCCTACTTTCTCTTGTGGTGGGCAACAATAGGCGCAGCCCTAATAGTGAAAGCCACAGCTTTCGGATTCATGGGTTTTTTGGTTTTCGCCATAACACATTGGCTCTGTGACCTTTTCTGGAACACCTTCGTATCAGTAACGGTTTTCAAGTCGAGGCGTTTCTGGACCAGAAGAGTGCACAATGTAATATTCAGCTTCTGTTTTTTAGTCTTGGTAGGGTTTGGTGCATGGTTTATTATCTCAGCATTACTCCAAGTTGCCAACTTTTTGGCTTGAAATTAAACGCTTAAATGATTGTTTCTTGATGAAAGATGCGAGCAGAAGAAGATATGAAAATGAGCGATGAAGAATTCTATGTCGGAAAAGCAAAGGTTTGTTTGGTTCAAAGGGATATAACCGAAATGGATACTGATGCTATAGTGAACGCGGCTAATCCAACTCTCATGGGAGGGGGAGGCGTAGACGGAGCCATCCACCGTAAGGGCGAAGCGAAAATCCTTGAAGAATGCAAACGGATAAGGGCCACAGAATGGCCAGACGGTCTCCCAACAGGAAAGGCCATCATCACTTCCGGAGGCAATTTAAAGGCTAAGTACGTGATCCACACTGTTGGGCCTGTTTGGCATGGAGGCGCCCGTGGCGAACTGGAACTTTTGGCAGAAGCCTATCGCAACTCATTAAGATTAGCGGTTTCTAGGGGACTTGGAACCATAGCTTTTCCATCAATAAGCACGGGTGCGTATGGATATCCTATTGAAAAGGCATGTCGAATAGCTCTAACAACAGTGAAGGAGTTTTTAGAGAAAGAGGATAAACTTGACAAAGTGGTGTGTGTCTTGTTTACGAAGCAGGACTTGGAAATTTACAAGGAAGCCGCAAAAGAAATCTATAAATAAGGCTACTGCAGAAGCCGAAAACTATTGAAAATTCTTTAAACCAAGTTAGCTCAATATTCGTTATAGATGATACAGAAGTATATAGTGGGCTAGCGTGTTGGTTGTAACCCGCCTTCTGTTCGGTGTGGCATTCGACTATTCGGGCTACCCGCGCCTTGGGTAGATTCCTCATCAGCGTCTGTTTGCCCTTTCCACTTGCAGGACGGCCGTTTCACCGTTTCGCACCCAGCATTCTCAACAACTTAGCAGGCATCATGGGCACTTGCTGGATGGACGTTTCGTTTCTGCTACGGAGCCAAGACTCTCGCCTTACGCCCTTGCGGGCGTTGCAATTCTACGTGTGGGCGGAGTTTCCTCAAGCCTCTTCTGCGAGGCTCGAAAGCCACACACCAACTCGCCAGCCAAAATACAATGCGTAAAGGTGTGCAATAAGAGTTTTGGAAACCTTATCTTGGTGAAAGACATTTTATGGAGGTTGATGGCTGGCTAATTCATGTCTAAGCGTGTTATTTTGGTGACGGGAACACCGTGTGTTGGAAAAACCTCGGTTGCACAATTGCTCACTTCTAAACTAGATGCTTTATATGTGAATCTGACAGAGCTGGCTGTGCGTGGAAACCTCATTTCTGGCAGAGATGAGGAGCGAGGCTCTGTAATTGTTGATGAGATTCGAATGCGGCGTAAAATCCGTCAAATTGTAAGGGATTGCAGTAAGAAAGATGTTGTTGTTGACGGACATTACGCTGTCAGCGTTGTTCCCAAGAAACTTGTAACATACGTATTTGTTTTGAGGCGCGACCCAGTTGAATTGCGGAAGTTTATGGAGCAGTGTGGTTTTTCCGGCCGAAAGTTATGGGAGAATTTGGCTTCTGAGATTCTGGACGTTTGTTTGGTTGACGCCTTAAACGCTCATGGAGAAGAAAAAGTCTGCGAGCTGGATGCATCCGGAAAAAGTGTAGAAGAGGTTGTTAGCGAAATCTTGGATGTTCTGGGCGAATATAAAAAATGTCGTGTGGGTGTTGTGGACTGGCTGGGCAAATTGGAGAGTGAAGGCTTGCTAGGGGAGTTTCTAAAAATTTAATGAAGTTTATCTTAGTCTCGGGGCTATTTGCCGTTTCGTTAATAATGTGATTTTTCTTCTGTTTGCATAAGCCTTTGCATGGTCGCTGAACTTTTCCCCTATCAGTATGGGATTCGATAGGCCTACATCCTCGGAAGCCTTGTCAAGGCTTATTATGACGTTCACGCCTATGGTTCTCTTCCAGTCTCTTATCCAAACCCCTTGGGCAGCACGTCCCCTTTGAACTATTAGGTCGAATTTTCTTGATATTCCGCTATAACCTTCAAGGGCTATTATTTCTCGCTCTACTTTGTAGCCTTCTTTCTTAAAATATCGTACAACCAACTCCACCAAATCTGATGACGGTTTCGCTTGTGCCCTCTCTTCTCTGCTCATTTACTCTCCTCTTGCATTAGCGTTATTTAGTGGAGCGTGGAAAAGGTTTTCGGATGGCGACAAAGCGTCATGTCCTTCCTGATAGTTATGTGTGGCGGATGCGGCGGGTTTCTATTGGCTAGGGCTAAACAGAAAACCAAAACTTGTCCCTACTGCGGATTTAAAGTTATTTTAGATAAGGCCAAGAAGGTCGCTTCAGCCGAAAACTCCTATGAAGCCTCAACAATTTTACGTAGGTTGAAAATGGGTGCTGCCCTAAAGCGGAAAACTGCTAAGCACTCATAGCCATCTTAAGGTAAGCCATCAACCCTATTCCTAATACAATGGCTAGAAGCTGAATCAAGGAACCAACCGCGTGGAATTTTTTGTGAAGTTCAGGCATGAGATCTGTTGCCGCGATGTAAATGAAGCCTCCGGCGGCAAACGGAACTAGCAAAGTTCCGATGCTCTGGATGTAGGATAAAAAGTAGGTTATTGTCGCTCCCAGAATTGCGGTTATAGCTGAAATGAAGTTGTAGGTCAGGGCTTTCTTTTTGCTGAAGCCTCCGTAAATTAGGACTCCGAAGTCTCCTATCTCCTGTGGGATTTCGTGGAAAAGTACAGCCAGCGTTGTGGTGAAACCTAAATCGAAACGAATCATGAATGCGGCTGCTATCACCATTCCGTCAATAAAGTTGTGGATTCCGTCTCCAACCAGATTGAGATATACGAACATGTGGACCGTGCATTCCTCCTCGTGGCAGTGGCGCCAATAGAGAAATTTTTCCATGGCGAAGAACGAAACAATGCCGACAATAACATAGTAAAACGTTGTTGTTTCGTCCATCTTTCTTAAAGCCTCTGGCAGTAAATGGAGAAGTGCTCCGCCTAAGAGGGTGCCTGAAGCAAAACCCACCAGAGCCATCAAAGCACGCTTGAGTAATTTTTCTTTTAAACCTATGAATAATATTCCTATGAAGGCTACCAAACTTACCGTTGTTACCGAAGCCAAAATCGCGATTAATTCGTTCATTATCCTCTCTGTTCAAACCTTTTTCTTTATTAGAATATCGGTTGCCCTAGCTTATTTGTCTGAGCATCTGGCATGTTTTGCATATTCTCTCGGTTGTTGGCTCACCGCATTCACTGCATTCTCTTAATCCTTCTTTTTGGGCGATTCTCTCTAATACTGGTCGAATTTTCTCTATGGATTTGAAAATTGTGAACTTTATTCCAGCGTGCTTTTCGTCCATTCTGTTGAGCATTACGCGGATGTCGTTTCTCAGAGCTTCCGAGGCGTATGGACATGGCGTGCTTTGAAACTTTATTTTCCTAACATAAGCGTATAGGGCGGTTTCTCTTTCTGGAATTTCGCAGAAGGGCTTCACTTTCTGCACGAGTTTGGGGTGTGCTTCGTCTGTGACTGGCTTCTCCCTCGCTATACGCAAGACATCGCCATGAAAAATGTTTAAGAGGATTGTTTGTGCTTCGTCATCTAGCGTGTGGGCTGTTGCGAGCTTGTCTGCTTTGAGGCTTCGAGCGGCTACGTTTAGCGCTTTCCTTCTTAAGACACCACAATACGCGCATGGCGTCAGTCCGCCGTCGCTTTTCCGTTTCACACGCCTAACAATCTCGTCCAGCGTATAGCCATAAAGTTCTTTGAAAGAAACTAGGTGGTGTTCTACGCCGAGTTTTTTGCAGTTTTCAGCCGCTATTTTTAGGGCTTCATTCCTATAGCCTTTAATTCCCTCATCAACTGTAATCGCCAAAAGAGAGGCTTTGGGGTAATCCCGCTCAATTTTGGCCAAAACATGCAGTAGGCTGACGCTGTCCTTTCCGCCAGAAACAGCCACAGCTATCCTATCATCAAACTCGAACATCTTATACTTGGCAATGGTTCCCCTAACCTTTTCTTCAATGGATTTGGCGAAACACTTTCTGCAGAGTTTCTCTCCAGAGTAAGGTCTAAAAAAGAAGGCGTCTTTACGCTTGCAAACAGTGCATACAACGGCGGCTATGCCCATTCATAGCTCACGTCTTTAACCTTTTTCTGGAATTACTAAAATAAAACCCAATACAATAGTCTTTTGACAGAGACGGTGCGATGGCTGTAAAACCTGAGAGACGTTTGGAGTATCTAGAAGTGGTTTATGACGCTGAACGCTGGAGTTTGCTTAAAGAATTTAGACAGAAAACCATGCGGATAATGGAGACTCTTGAAATTTTTCATTTGGAAGCTGTTGTGCATGGGAGTATTGCGAGGGGAAACGTAAACAAGAAAAGCGACGTGGACGTTTTCATACCTTATCAAGCGTCGTCCTTCATTGTGGAAACAGCCTTAGAAAAAGCGCGCATGTCGGTTAACAGGCGTCTAATCACGCAGGCTACGCCGAATTACGCCATGAAAGCCTTTATCGAAATAGATGAGAATACAAACGTCTCGTTTCCCTTAATGAAAATGCGTAGGGTGGAGAGAGAATTCTACAAGTTCGGCGGCGAAGCCACCTTGGAAAATTTGAGGGGTGAATTGCGAGTTGCTGGCGTGGACAAGCGGTTGATGCTGATTGAACCCATTGAAGAAGGGCATAGGGAAAGCACAATTGTGAGACGAGAGGAGCAAATCGCCAAACTGCTCGGAATATCCGTGGAAACCGTTTTGGACCGCGTCCACGCCCTGTTGAGAAGGGATGAGGTTGGCAGAACAGGGCTTTTCATAGAAAAGGAACTTTCAAACGGCGAAACATTTGAGCTGGCTTTGAAAAGGCTTGCAGACCGGAACCCAGCCGTTCGCAGACGGATAAAAACCGTTTAAGCTTACTGTAATGCAAAACGTAATAGGGCGGCTATTCCCCCCAAAGCCATGAGCTTTGCACCAGCTTCATGTTCTGTGCTCACCACAATTATGTTTCCGCCCTTCCGCTCCACACGCTTCATCAAATCTTCAAGAAGCAGACGCTTCTCGTCTGGGGCTTCCCGCAAAATCTTATCCGCCAAAACGAGCTTTTCAACAGCGCCCAATTGCGCTGCCTTTTCAACTTCATCCATTCCGTAAGTGACGTTGGATTCGCCTTTTCCGAGTCTTTTCAAGATTTCCTCTATAATTTCTGTTTCTTCGACTATGCGCTGTCGCTTCATGGCTTTTAGCAGCACGCCCGAACGCAACGCCTCATATATTCCAGCCACGCCGCCGTTGTTGACGCTCTTTACGTCCACAACTGATTTTGCAACATCCGAGGCTTCGCTTTCTAAGAATTTTTCAAAGTCGTTTTTCACAAAGCCAACGCCGATGACTACTATAGGGCTACGGATTGCCGTCCAGGTTTGACGTAAGCTATCCAAAGCTTTTCTGAAGTATTCTTTTATAGTTGCGCCTCTTTTTTCGGCTTCAAGCTTTCCCGGAAGCTTTACGCTTTCTTCCACTTTCACTTCGACGCCGTACTGGGCTGTTGTGGCTATTGCATAGCCTTCATCGTCTATGGCGACTATTATCATGGGTTTTTCAGATGTTTTGCCTGCTCTTTCCAGCCTTTCGATGTGGTGTTTAGCCCATTCCTTTTTCACGATGGTTACTGGCGTGTTTAAGGCAATGTTAAGCGTGTGATGCGCGCCAGTTGGGACAATTTCCGGTGCTTCGCAAATGGTTCCATGAACCCTTAGCCTGCCCAAAAGCTTGTCCCAAGCGACATCCTCCACTCTTACTCCTAGAAAAACCGAGACTCTTTCTCCGCGTCTGGGTCTTGCATACTGTTCATCAGGCTTTATTTCCCGCGATGTGTAAGCGTAAACCTCATCGTTTTTGTAAATTACGTTGTATAAGTGCCACAAGTCATCAAAAGTTTCCGGAATGACCTTCACGAAGCCTTTCTTTGAGTTAATTTCCAAGATCTTCAAAACATTTGGGCCTCTTTACACAAGCATTTTGATACTCAATAATCAACTTCCGCCTATTAAAAACTGTTAAAAGTAGGCGTTTCTTCACTATTTCATTGCTGAAGGCGGTGAGCCATGAAGGTTACTTTTTGGCTTTTGGATGTGAATTATGAAGTTAAGAATAATACGGCTGAAGTCTGGCTTTGGGGCATTGACGATGTAGGAAAAAGAGTGCTCATTATTGAGAGAAACTTTCTCGCTTACTTTTACGCTGTGATTGAGGAAAGCGCGGATGCAACGAAGGTTGCTGAAAAAATTAGGAAAGAGCAGCATCCCTTTGTTGTGAAGCTCGATGTTGTTGAACGTAAATTTTTTGGAAAACCAGTTAAAGCCATAAAGGTTTACTGCAAAGACCCGAATGTTATACCGAAGTATGCGAAGGCTCTTCGAAAGCTCGAAGGCGTAAAAGACTGCCTCGAAGACGACATTCGGTATTCCATGCGCTACCTAATCGACAACAATGTTGTTCCATGCGGATGGCACGAAGTAGAAGTGACTGAAGAAAAAAACACCTTAGGTGTTCAAGCTGACAAAATTTACACGGCAAAATCATTTCCAAAACTCCTTGAAAAGGCTGAAGTTCCAAGACTGAAAATCTTGGGCTTTTCAACAATATGCTACAGCAAGGAAGGCTCACCCAAACCTGACAGAAACCCAGTAATCTTAATTTCAGCGGCAACAAACCGTGGCGAAGAAAAACAGTTCTTAACGTGTGAAGACAAAAACGACAAGCCAGTCCTAGAAGCCTTCATAAGCTATTTGCGAAACATCGACCCAGACATCATTGTAGGCTACGGCGTAAACAGTCAAGACTGGCCGTATCTTAACGAAAGATGCAAAAAGCTCGGATTAAGATTGCACGTTGACAGAGCCGGAACTGAACCCCACACAAGCGTCTATGGTCACGTTTCAATAACTGGAAGAGCCAACGTAGATCTCTTGGATTTTGCTGATGAGTTTCCAGAAGTCAAGGTTAAGACTCTGGAGAATCTGGCGGATTATTTAGGCGTGATGAAGATTGAAAACCGCAAATTGATTGAAGATGTGGACTTTGCGGATTACTGGGATGACAAAGACAAACGTGAAATTTTGAAAAAGTTTTCTGTGGATAACACCCGCTGCGTCATGGGAATAGCAGAAGCCATCCTGGATTTCGCCATGCAACTCTCAAACCTCGTGGGCTTACCACTGGACCATGTTGGAACGGCAGCCGTGGGCTTCAGGGTTGAATGGTTCCTAATAAAACACGCCCAAAAACTCGGCGAGCTCGTGCCTAAGAGAATCGAACAACCCTACAGACCCTACGTAGGCGCCATAGTGCTGAACCCAGAACCGGGACTACACGAAAACATCGCTGTCCTAGACTTTAAGTGCCACCCGCCAGGAACACTAGTCATAACAAAGCAAGGTTTAGTGCCCATAGAGAGGGTTTGTCCAGGGGACTATGTGCTAGGCTATCAAAGTTGGGTAAGGATAAGGGAGGTCCATTATTACCCCTATTCAGGAGACCTCATTAAAGTGAGGTCGGAAGGGGGACGAGAGCTTCTTAGCACTCCTAATCACCGCCTCTTGGTCTGGAATTGCGGATTAGAGGAGGTTAAGGCGGAAGATGTATCATTAGGTCAGAAGGCCATCGAAACTGTTGACATACCTATATTTGATGTTAGAACGGAAATCTTAGAGAGGGATCTGGCTATGGCTGAGTTCTTGGGACTGCTCTATGCGGAGGGTTATATGCTCAGGAAGGATGCGCCTTACTTCTCTAAAGAAAGGGGGAAGGTTAGAGTGTCGCATCAGCATAGGGTCACCCTAACTATTAGCCAAGATGAAGATAATCTCCGCCATGTGCTTAATAAGTTAGTCTATCTGCTGTGGAATGAGCGCGCAAATTGGCTAGATGAGAAGGATAAAGGGAGAGCTACGCTGATGCTTCAGAAGAAGCATATTTGGGAGGAAATTCACGAGGCACCTCAAAACCTTGTCTCATTCTTGCAAAGGAATAACCAACTCATCATGGCTTTTTTAAAAGGGTTCTTTGAGGGAGATGGATATGTAAACTCCGCCAGAAAGTCCGTTGTGTTACCTCAGGGCGAGAAGAACTTTGGTAAGCTCCAGCTTGTTGAATACCTCCTGAAGATTCTTGGGATAAAGGCTACAGTTTCTCCACGTTTGAGGATAATAAGTGGCGACAAGAAGTATTATAAGCGGCACCTTGAGATAATCGGACGCCAAGACCTTGAGATTTTCAAGGATAAACTGGGTTTCATAAGCAATCGCAAGAATAATCAACTTGTAGCATGCCTTAATTCCTATGTAAGAGGAAAATCACCTCTCTCTGTTCCAAGTAATAACCAAAAAGGCAATTTCAGGGTGATTCTCAGACGTATTAAGAGCGTTGAACGTGTCAGATATCAAGGCTTTGTTTATGATCTAACAGTTGAGGACGAGAGCACCCCCTATTATTTTGCAAACTTCCTTTTGACTCATAATAGCATGTACCCCAACATAATGATAACTTACAACCTATCCCCAGATACCTATGTACCGCTGAAAGAAACAGCGCCGCCAAGCGGAGTTTATGAAGCCCCAGAAGTTAAACACAAATTCCGAAGAGAACCAGCCGGCTTCTACAAGGAAGTTTTATCCCACCTCATTAAAGTGCGGGATGAAGTTCGCTCCAAAATGAGGGAGATTTCTCCAGAAAGCATTGAGTACCGCGTTTTGGACGCCCGCCAAAAGGCTGTAAAGGTGATAACAAACGCTTCTTATGGCTATGCTGGGTGGATTGGAGCGAGATGGTACATAAAGCCAGTAGCTGAAGCAGCCACAGCTTGGGGAAGATACACAATTCTCAACGCGATAGACATGGCTAAAAAAGAAGGGTTGAAGGTTGTTTACGGCGACACAGACAGCATATTCATAAGGCATGAACCGGAAAAAATTGAAAAACTCTGTAAGGAAATCGAAGAAAAACAAGGATTAGAAATCAAGCCGGACAAGGTTTATGTGCGCATTTTCTTCACAGAAGCCAAAAAACGCTATGCAGGACTCTTGCCAGATGGGCGGCTTGACATCGTTGGCTTGGAAGTCATACGTGGAGACTGGGCGGCGATAGCCAAAAAAGTGCAAGAAAGGGTTTTAGAAATCATTTTGAAGGAGCAATCTCCCAAGAAGGCTACCAAATTCGTGCAGCAATTCATTTATGAACTGCGTCAAAGGCGCGTTCCCTACCGCGACCTAATAATCTGGAAGACATTGACGAAGCCTTTTGAGGAGTACGAGGTTAAGGCTTCTCACGTTGAGGCTGCAAAAATGCTCATGAAGAAGGGCTGGAAACTCGCAGTAGGCGACAAAATAGGCTACGTGGTGGCGGTTGGCACAGGTCGCCTATACGAAAGGGTTAAACCGTACACGTTTGCTTCATACGACGAAATAGACATAGACTATTACGTGTCCAAGCAAGTTGCGCCGGCTGCAGCCAGAGTTCTTGAGAGTTTTGGTATAACTGAGGAACAGTTGTTGACATCTAGTATTGAGGAAAAGAAAACCAGAAAGCTCATAGAATTTTTCGGAGCCTAGCTTTAAATATGCAGAAATCCAAAGAAAAGAGCGCCAAAGACTCAACGAACCCCTCAAAGAAATGAATATATTTGGCTCCAAATAGACGGGCCTACAGCAATTGCACACACACAAAAAAGGCTATTCCTTCGACGCTTCGACCTCTGAGAACGTGATCAGCTGAACATTCAATGATGGCTTAACCGCGTCTGATACGCGCGAAGCAATAATCTTCTTTATGTTTTTCTCGCTCGCCACATCAACAATCCTCTGCGTTATAACACCATCAAAAACAACAGTATCCACACCATCCGTTTGCTGAAGCTTCTCAGCCAGCTGGCTCACTGGCAACCGCTCCACCTGCTCAAACTTCTCGTTTAGGAGAACAGCCTCCAATGTTCCCTCCAACTCCTTTACCATCTGAACAACCTCTTTTGAAACCTCTATCTTTTGCTTCTCTCGTTTCGGCTTGAACAACTCTTCAATTGGAGTTTTTGCTTTCAACGCTTCGAATATCTCCTTGCAGTTTAATTCTTCAACCTCTTTTCCTCTCGATGCCCTAGCAACATGCTTTATGTCCGTGACTTGCAAAAGCTCCTTTAGGATCAAGTCTCCGCCCCTGTCACCGTCGAGAAAGGCTGTTGTTTCTTTTTCCTTGCAAAGCCTCTTAATTGTCTCTGGAATTTTTGCCCCTTCTAAGGCTATTATATTATACAAACCGCACCGCATCAGGTTTATTACGTCTGCCCTTCCCTCAACGACAATTATTTCTTTAGAACTGTCGACCTCTGGTCCAGCAGATAACTCCTCTGATCCATACTTCTCAACTTTTGCGATTCTCAGCGTTTCCGCAACCTCTTTGAAAACTTCATCCACCGTGGGCATGGATTCAATAGTCCACTTATGAAGAATCTCTTTAGCTCTGTCAATTATTACTTTTCTTCGGGCTTCTCGAACATCCTCAATCTTTTCCAAGGTTACCTTTGCGGCGCACGGTCCAACCCTGTTTATGCTCTCTATGCTTGCGGCGATTAGGGCTGTGGAAACCCTGTCTAAGCTCGTTGGAATCGTTATCGCGCCAGTCGTTTCGTCCTGTTTCGAGTGCAGTTCGATTTCTATTCTCCCGATTCTGCCGGACTTCTGCAATTCCCTTAAGTCGAGTTCAGGTCCAAAAAGCCCCTCTGTTTGCCCGAAAACAGCTCCTATAACGTCTGGTTTTTCAACTACCCCTTCTATCTCGAATTTCGCGTGTATAACATACTTTACGGTAAACGTTTGTGATGAACCCGTAAACGTCCACCTCCAAATTGATCAGTTAAGGTTAGCTTCAATCACGTGAAGAGAGAATTGTGCTCTCAATTCACGAAATTATTACCCTTACTCTTTATTACTTTTATGAATTATAAATCCTCCTCTTTAAGCTTTCTTTAGCAAACCCCTACTTGCTGTCCTAATTTTTTATTATTTTTATATTTATATATTAAAAAGTCCACTTATTCATGGGATTCTTTACATGGAAAATCACACTAAAATTGCGCATCAGGCAGTTTCAGCATGCTTAAACGTGAAGGATGGCGAAAACGTTTGGATTCAAAGCTGGGATCATACAATCGACCTAGCTTCCGAAATAGCCTTTGTCTGCCGAGAAAGAGGAGCCCATCCATTTATTTCCCTCACCACAGAGAGCTATTGGACGCGTTCGCTGCTTGAAACTCCGAAGAAACTCCTAGAAACTCTTCCCGCTCATCAGGCTGCCGCGCTAGAACGAACAGACGTTTTTATTTTTACGCTGGGTCCACGGAACCCCGTCGATTGGAGTAAAATTCCCTCAGAGAAGCGAGAACTTGCAAACATCTGGTATCTCGAAACCAACAAATATTTAGAAACGTGGCGAGAGATTGCCAAAAAGCGCTCCGTGCGCATGTTAGGAATCGAATATTGCTTGGTTACAAGAGAACGGGCGGAAGTTCTCGGTTTAGACTACGAAGAGTGGAGAAAAGTTATGTTTGCCGGCTGTGTGGTCGATCAACGAGAAATCGCCAAAAAAGCCGTGAAACTCGCTAATGTCACTAGAGAAGGCCGGCAGGTGGATGTTCAAACACCCATCGGTACACGACTCAAATTCAAGTTGGCTGGGCGCGAACCGGTCACAGGCGACAGCATAGTTAGCAAGGAAGACGCAGCTAGAGGAATTGTGAAGTTTTTGCCTTCAGGCTTCGTTGAAGTCGCGGCAGACGAAGATAGCGCAGATGGAACCGTGACCTACGATGCGACGATTCCCGTTCGAGGAAGCAGAAAGATTAAAGGACTAACCTTGCAGTTCAGACACGGAAAGGTTGTAAAATACACAGCGCAAACAGGAATTGAGGCGTTTGAAAACTACATAAAGTCAAGTGAAGGCGACATCGACAAATTTGGATTTTTCGGGTTGGGCCTCAACCCTGGCTTGAAACACGGCTTTACCCAAGATGACAAGGTACTAGGCGGAGTCACCGTAGGAATCGGTGGCAATGAAGACAAGGGAGGAGAGAACCGAACACCTGAAAATCGTCACTGGTGGGCATCGATTACTAAAGCCACTGTTAATATTGATGGGAAGATCATACTTAAAGATGGTATAATGCTTCTTTAACCTGTAGAGAGGCTAGAATTTGTTGTAAGACGGAAACGAAAACTTACGTAAAATTGTACGTTTTCCTCTTTAAGGTTTCCATATAGGCTGTTAAACCTTCGACGTCCTTTACCTCTTTACCCACGAGAGATGAGAGTTCGCGCCAAAATGTGATGTTGGGTTTTATTCTTGCCTTTTCTAGCTGTTGTTTAATGCGATTTGTCCATTCTTTTCCCCGTCTGTCGAAATCTAATAGTAGAATAACTTCTCCCGCCCCTGTCTTCTCCACTTCAGAAATAACATCCAAAAGAGATTTTCCGCCGGTTTTTGCACATATTATCTTTCCTCCTATAGCCAAAGCCCTTAAAGCCCCAATGTCCTTTTTTCCTTCGACGATTATGATTGTTCCTTTGGCAGATTCTTCGGCTAAGCGTTCCAAAACTTGGAGAATTTTTTTCTCTTTCTCTTTAAGATGCGTTGACAAAACTTTTACCTTGTTATTTCGGCGTTTTTCACAGCGTTTAGGCATTCCCTTGCTTCTCTGCTGGTTTCAAAGTATCTCCTAGCGGGTTCAAGGATTGCAGCCAACTCTTCGGCTACAGCGTTTTTAAGGTCTTGAGGATGCAAATCTCCACGCTTGTAAGCTGTTTCTAACTCTTGGAAACTATGGAATTCCGCTCTACCTCCATACTTGGGTGGTCGGTTGACAATGAATGTCTTCCTCTCCCGGAAGATAACGTGTTTGCATACGTCTAAAACTGGGTTGAACTCTATGGTCTTTTCCGGACAGAAAGCCCCAGCCATCTTCTGCTTTATCTCTTCTGGAGAATCGTAAATAAACACACAAGTTTCAGGCTTGCTTTTAGACATTTTTGCCGAAGCTACCGCCTCTTTTTCTTTTCCTTCCGGTATAGGCCATACCGCTGGCTTCGCCAAGCCTTGAAGGAGATGGTGATGTACGCATACAGGTTTCCAGAATCCGAGTTTCTCACCAAGTTCTCTGGCTACAACGTTTGCCTTGCGCTGATCCATACCCAGCTGGCATATTTTTACTTCCAGGTGGAATATATCCGCCACCTGCATCGGAGTGTAGAGGAAGTCTGAAACGTATCTCGCTTCGGTTTCTTTTCTTCCGGCAATTTCTAGGGTTCGCCTTGTTCTGGCTACCGTGAGGTTTTTTGCGATTGTGATTGTTTTTGCCCAGTAGCTTAGGTCATCATAAAGCTCATCAGAGTAGATGAACTCAACCTTGTCTTTTGGAACGCCTAAGGCTATCCATGAATGCCTAAAGAGGTCTGCGGCTTTTCTGATTAGTTGCAAGTCTCCGCCCAACTTGTTGTTTAGCCAAGCGTGCCACGTGGATAGATAAGCCTTGAAGCGTACTCCAGCCTGCACAAAATCCTTCATTTTGTAAGCGCAGATTACGCCTGTTCCAAGATGAACGAGGCCGGATGGTTCCCAACCGTTGTAGGCTATGGGGTGTTTCTCGGTTTCCAAAAGGTGCCTTAAATCCTCTGTTGTAAGAACTTCTTCGGTTGGAGGTCTGCAGATTAGCTCAATTCGCGTTTCTATGTCCAAGCCTTATCCTGCCAGTGCCTATTGGCTTCCATGTTTTATACAAAACTTAGACTTAAACGTTAAGGCTTTTCGGTGAAGGTTTAACTTCTCCTCTTTTGTTTGTGGAGCGCTTTTCTGCTCTCCTAGAGCCTTTGAAACCTTTGTGAACTGTTTTGGCGTGTTTTTCTTGCAGGATCGTGTCGATGGTAGCGTGGTAAAGACTATTTGGGGCTTTTATTTCGTGAGTGTTGGCGCTGATGGTGTCGCTCCGCTTATTCTCATCCAGCCTGAGTGGCCGCCTATAGTTAAATCCATGTAATAATGCCACAGGCTATTTCCGTCTATTCCTCTAACGACGACGTGAAGTTCATCATCTAGTATTGTTGCCGCTGGGCTATCATATGTGGCTCCGCTTGGCAAAGCTGTCAATCCAAGCCAAGAAGTGCAATTCCAAGCATTGCAATATATTTGGTTGCTAAATCCGCGGATGACAAGACAGGTTCTATTTGATGTCTTCGAGGCTACCAATTTGGGAGCTGAAGCAGTAGCTCCGGAAAGACTTGTCCATCCCGAGAAAACTCCTGTTGTAAGGTTTAGACGCCCATGCCACAGGCTGTAATTGCCATAACCATCAGTTGAGCTGAAACCCAGAGCAACTATGTGCAATTCATCATTCAGCATTGTTGCTGCTGGACTATTGCATGTAGCGCCGCCTGGCAAATCTGTCCATCCTTCCCACTCATCTGATGTACAATCGTAAAAGCGGTAGTATATTCGGTTATTCAAGCCTCTGACAATCAGGATAAGCCGTGAGCCATACTGAACAAGTGTTGGCGCAGACTCGGTTGCACCACTAAGCATAGTCCAACCGGAAAAGCTCCCATCAGTCAGGTTTATCCAGCCATGCCATAAGCTGTAATTACTGTAGGTATTTGTTGCGCTGAAGCCCCGCACTACTATGTGAAGTTTTCCACAACAAAGGGCAGCAGACGGGCTCTCGCATGTCAATCCAGTAGGCACAACATTCCAGCTGTCCCAAGAACCGTTAGAAGAATTATAGATGCGATAATAAATTCTGTTGTCTAGTCCACGGACAACAAGGTAAGAGCTCTCTTTCCATACTTGAATTGTGAAGGATGCGTTTCCGGAAGCATAGACTCCCGCGGAGGGAAAGGTTGTTGTGTAAGTTTTGGTAACGTATGGAACTGTTAGATTGAAGATAAAAGTCCCATTCTCGTCCGACACCGCGTGTATAATCTCCCCATCTGAGAGCCTTACAGCGTAGTTTTCCAAACCTTTGCCTTCAATCGTAGTCAGGTTGCCTGATACTTCCACAACCTGTCGGGCGTGTGCGAAGACTTCCTCAGTGACGCGTATTTTTGTCCTACTGCATACGGCTATTGGGCTTGAGAAGCATTGCAGCGAGTTCCCAGCGTTATCTGTTATGTTGATGAATATAGCCAACGAGTCCGCCTCTACGCAAGGAATTACATAAAATGGCTCTTGGAAGGTGGCATCTTGCCATGTTGTTGCGTTGTCAAAACTGTACTTAAGAAGGTGCGACTTAATGCCGGAACCGGTGTCCAACATCGTGAAGTTGATTTGAAAGTCTCGGCCTGGCGTATAATTGAGCAGATGAGAAAGCCCCGTGATAATTGGGGGAGTGGTGTCATCTTCACTTAAGGTGAAGCTCATGTTATAAACAGTATGTCTAGAAATGGTGGCCATGGAAGGTAAAGTCAGTTGTATAAGGACATTACCGCCGGTTATGTTCCATGTCTCAGAGATTCCACACCAGTCAACATCCAACCAATATGGGGGATTTTGAACATACGACTCACCCATATAGCCTTTCTTACCATTTAACTTACCCTCATCAAGCAGAGTTCCGTTAACACAAACTCGATATTCTGCATAACGTTGTGGATAAGTCGAAATAGGTCCATAGACCGGGGACCACGCGATCCACTGCCAATGAGGCCAAGACAGGTTGCTCCAGATATCGCCTGTGAGGTTCACTAGAAAGCCAGCACCTAAGCTTGAAACGTTCAGGTTTAAGCCGGGTTGATAGGGAGCAAACGAAAATCTTCCAAGGATAGCGCTTCCTGTCTCGCCTTTTTCGAGGGGAACCTGTGGGTATGGGTAGTGCCTTCCTATGTTCCACTCTTCCAATGGACCCTTATGGTAAGAGTACCATCCCTCATATGTGGGCATATAACATCCAAAGTATGTGCCGTTTCCAGGAGCCAGATAGTAGGTTGCGTTTACACCAGCGAAGACTCTATGGACATCCCATCCCCAACCTTGAAAACTGCCTAAGTGATCCCATGTGAACCAGAATGCATTCAAATTATTCAACCCATTTTGGGGATAGGTTTCTGGCATATCATATAAGACATAATATTTAGCTAAGTCTGACTGTTGACAATATAGGGTATCTGGCAGAGACGATACATTCCAGTACTTGAGCGGTATCAGAAGGACTTCTGAAAAGATCGAGTCTGATGCGTAGTAGCCCAAAGCCTCACATAACCTGTCAGGCGGCGTGTAGTTTGTTGAATAAAATGTAAGCTGGGACACGTTTAAGTCATATCCATTCCAACTACTTCCGATGGACCACTCAGATAATTGGAAATATTGGCCATACCAATTCTGAGGACCACCGCAGAAATATTGAGTGTATTGGTGAACTGTAAGATTGTTTCCAGAAGGGTTAACTATGGGAATATAACTCACTTTGGCGTCAGCTAGGCTTATGGAAACATTTGTCACCGAGAATTTCGGAACTGAAACTATTTTTTGGAGCATGAACATTCTAGTGAAATCGTATGGCCAAGAGCCATTATCAATCCATGCCATCTGTGCGCAGATAGCATAATCGCCAGATTTGGTGAAAAACCGTACGCCTCCATACCGTGTATCTGTCCGCGGCGTCTCCGCAAAATTGACAAAGGTCATATTGGGATACGTGGTAAGAATCATTGTCGCACGAATCCTTGTTGCGTCATCTATGTCATAGACATACGTTGTGATGATAGAAAAAGCCGCAAACAAATAGGGAGATTTTACGTTACCCTGAACACTTGTTATATTTAACCATCCTTCTGGAGCTGAGCTATCTAACGGGCCAACTTGTAATAGGATAGTGGCGTTGTTGTTAGCTGGAATCGTAAGTGAAGTGGCGTTTATGCTCACGTAGTTAGTTTCATTTCCATCGCAAAATGTGATTGTTGATAAATTGATTGATGTGGGTGTATCCACAACATTCATCAAAGTGAGAGTCGTGTTCATAACATCCCCAATGCTAAGTGTTCCGAAACTTGAGGATGGCTTCACAATCAGCAAGGTTGCGTTAACCGCTGCACACGCGTCGATTCTACCTGCTCCTTGTCTCCATAAACGTTCATTAAGTGTTTTTGCGTTAGTCATAAGAGCTGACTTAATCATGGACGGGTTCCAATCTGGACGAGCCTGAAGAATGAGAGCAGCTACGCCCGCCACATGTGGGGTTGACATTGATGTGCCAGAGGCTCCAGTATAATGATCATTTATCTGTGTTCCCATGCCCGTGCCATTTGCTCTAGCCGCTACAATGTCTACACCAGGAGCGCAGACATCCGGTTTGAGACGGTAGTCGGAGGATGGGCCTTGGCTTGAGAAATAAATTATTTCATCAGCTTTTGTAGTTGCTCCGACCGTGATGGCTTCTTTTGATACTGCTGGTGTGCCAACCGTGAACATTCCCCCGCCGCCAGAGTTTCCTGCGGCAACTACGCAAGTTACCCCTTGGTTTGTCGCCCAGTCGAGAGCCATGGAAAGAGGGTCTGTTCCGTCACCGTTTATGTTGGCGCCAAGGCTCATGCTTATTACGTTGGTGGATTCATTAACAGCCCATTCTATTCCACTGATGATCCAAGAATTGTATCCCCATCCTCCATCGGTTAGAACTTTACCGTTGAGGAGAAATGCTGCGGGAGCTACACCAACATATGTGTGATTAGATGCTTCACCGGTTCCAGCCGCTATGCTTGCACAGTGGGTGCCGTGTCCATATCCGTCCCAAGTATGGTTTTCATTTGTGAAGCATTTTTCGGCTATAACCTTGAGGTCGTACGTGGTCGCGTTATCATCTAAATCATCTAAGTCTGGATGATTCCTGTCGATTCCCGTGTCTAGAACCGCTACCTTCACACCACTTCCATTGATTTCAAAGCCGAAGTGCAGTTCAATTTCGTCCCAAGTCTCCGGCGGCTTGATTAGGGGAACGCTTTCGGCTAATTGAACGCTATATTTTTTGTCAAGGAACACGTGGGCGACATAGTCTTCTTCAGCAAGTTCGAAGACTCTTTCACATGGCAGTACAGCGGTAATGAATGAAAATGGTTTGTGGGTAGACAATATTTCGCTGTCGAATTGCTGTAGCTTCTTGTAGAAGAAACTGATTTCAGACGCACCAAGCGAATCGATCTTATATAAGGCTCTACCCAATTTTTTGCCAAGAAGGATGATGACTCTAACTTTACCATTTTGTATGTATTCCTGCTGTGAGAGCAAGGTGTAATTTCTAAGTAAAATGTCGACTTTATCTCCTGCTCTAACATCATTGAAAAATATGCTCGTACTTTCGTTGAGAGTGAAGGATGTCATAGCTCTAATGCCCTTTGGTGTAGGGAGTCTCGTAATTTCTCCACTTGCAGAGTACAAGGTAACAAGACCTTCACTTGTAGAGCGCTCTCCAACTTTAGGGTTATCGTTAAAAAGATTCATCGAATCACTTCCGACTTCGCTGAGGTTTTTAGGAAACGTACTTAATAGAAGCAAAATCGGCATAATTCCAGAAAGTATCCTCTTTAAAGTCGGCTTCCTCTTACCGCATGCCCCCGATTGTATTTGTGTCTTACAAGTGCACAATATGTCTTCTTCCTGACATATCGTGATATTATATAGTGTGTAGTACGATATAAGAGTTCCGTCATAATCAGAATACCGCAACTAGTGCCAAAAAACGCCAGATTATCATAGCGACGCGTTTTTCTCGTAGTACCATGCTAATGACGGTGTTTTAAAACTGTTTGAGATTTTTTAGCTTGTTAGTGTCAACCAACACGTCTCATGCTTTCAATGACAGAAAAAGGAAGTTGAGCCTGTACCTAGACACCTTAACTCAAAAGTTGTTTCGCGGGCGCTTGTTTCCCACGTAACCTATCACTCAACTTCACAGTGGAGCCTTACGCTCCCCTAGGTTAAGCTCTCTCGGCGTGGGATTAACGCGTCCGCGCCCACCGTGTCCCATGCTTGGGTAAACCCGCCGTCACGAGCAAGACAAGCCTAAGGCTTGCCTCTTCTGTTGGGTCCGTCGGCATGGATTTACCGGCGGGATCGAAAAGCTCTCTATGTCATCGCTAAGTATATAAGTAATTGTAGAGGAAAAGAAAAGGTTTTTCCCCTATTTGACCAAAGGGTCCAAATATATTTCAAATGCAACTGTTGGGTTCTCTAATTCAAAGTTGTTCAAAACTTCTGGGTGCACCTCGCCTAGAATGCCCAACCTTTCGCGTTTAATGTAGACAACGGCTGTTCTACCCTCCAAAAAGCTCGGATGCTCTGTCTCCCTAATCTGCCACCTTTTAATGCCTAGGTTAGTGAGCAACGCTTCAGCGAGAGATTTCACTTCAGTGAAGCTGGCTGTAGAATGTGATGAAACAGCGGCTACCCGTAGTCTCCTTTCGCACATCGTTTCAAGCCGTGTGTTAATTTCCGTAACGTCAGACACTTCGAAAAGCCTCTGAGGGAAACTTTCATGCTTGTTGTCGGCTAAATTCTTCATGAGCCCAGGTAATAGGGACTGCCGAACTATGGAGTACTCTGTTGAAACTGGATTAGCAACCTTAACGGGTTTTTCCGCCTTCATCCGCATAAAGTGGTAATGAAGGCGCTCGTTGGTGAGTGTGAAGTTCATGGCTTCTATGAACCCTAAGCCTATCATGATTTGCCGAACAATGTTTGTAAGCCGATGGGCTGGATGTTGTTCTCCAACCGTTATGGTGGCTGGGATTGAAGGCTTTAGCTTGTAATAGCCATAGCCTATGGCAACTTCCTCAACCAAATCCACTTCATGCAATATGTCTATCCGATAAGCCGGGATTGAGACCTCCAAAACGCCCTTGTCCACTTTTTGTACATCCAACCGACATCTTTGCAGGCACTTCATGGCTTCAGTTTCAGAAAGCCTTAAACCAAGCAGCTTGTTGGCGTATTCCGTCCTCAGTCTCATTTTCTCCGGTTCCAGACTCGGCGATATTACTGTACGGTCTGGATACTTCACATTAACCTTCTCTATCGCGCCTCCCATGTCAGCCAAAGCCGTGACAAGGACTTTCAAGCTTTTTTCAACAGCCTCGTAATTTGTGCCCGTAACGTCCAAGAACAGGTTCCTTGTTTTGGCGTCCACTCTTGTCAGTTCTCCATTTATGATGGGCGGCATCGAAAGAACAGCGCCTTCTCTATCGATTAGTAAGGGGTATTTGGGCGCCCAGTTTATAAGGTGCCGATAGGCTAAACCCTTCTCGTGTTTTTCCAAGATTTCTTTCAGGGGCATCTCTTCGGTTTTCCCTAAAGGAACAAACTTTACGCTTTCGGGCTCCGCCGCTGTGTAAGTGAAAGGCGGTTTAATCACGTCCAAGTTGTGAATGCCTATAGAAACCTTTTTTCTATCTCTGCCAAGGCCCCAGTGGAGGTCCTCTTGCATGTCCATCAGGTCAACAACGGTGTCTTCGTCGAGTTTTATGTCGTAGACCGCGGCTGCAAGCATGTAGGGTCTGATGTCGGCAACAGCCTTATCTATAATCAAGGTGATTTTGGGTTCTTTGGCTCGATATTTTGGTATTCCCATTTCTTGTTCTAAAAAGCCTTTTAGAGCCCTTGCAACGCCAGCGTAACTGCAAAAGTCGATGCGGTTGGGGTTATATTCAACCTTCACGTAATCTTCGCCTACTTCCTCTATGTCGAAACCTATCCAAGGCAGCCACCTTGTCATATCCTCAACTGTGATTTTCCTATCCATAAATTTGGATAACTTTTCATCGTAAAGTGTAATCACTGGCATAGAGGAGTCCTCCTAATCCATTCTAGACGGTTGCCATACAACAACCTAATGTCATCCAAGCCAAGTTCAATCATAGCCAGACGTTCCAATCCACCACCCCAGGCTAGCACTGGATACTTAATCCCCATAGGAGCCAAAACCTCCGGTCTGAACATGCCCATTCCGCAAAGCTCAATCCAACGTCTAAGTTTTGGATGGTAGACCATCGCCTGGGCTGAAGGTTCAGTGTAGGGGAAATAGCATGTCCAGAACTCCACTTTCTTCAATCCAAACTTTGCGTAGAAGGTTTTTAATGTTCCCATCAAGTCTCTAAGTGTCACGTCTTCGTCGACGACTATACCTTCGATTTGGTGGAACTCGGGAATGTTTTTGTATGTGACTTGCTCGTTTCGGTAAACCCTGTCCACAGAGAACACTTTAATGGGTGGCTTCTTGTGCTGTGAAAGGTATTTTATTGTTTCAGTAGTTGTGTGGGTCCGCAAAACAAGCCTTTTAGCCTCTTTAGAGTCCCACTTATAACCCCAACCCTTAGAGCCTGTTACCCAACCATCTTCATGCACCTTAGCAACAGCAGCCACCACGTTTTTAGACGGCAATTTCCCAGCCTTAGGGCTCGCCAAGTAGAAAGTGTCCATCATCTCCCTAGCCGGATGATCTTGGGGTTGAAACAGAGCATCAAAATTCCAGAAGGCGGTCTCAACTAGTGGACCACGAATCTCTGTGAACCCCATCTCCAGAAAAATCTCACGAGCGCGCTGTATAATTTGTTGTAGTGGGTGAACCTTGCCAGGGTAAATTGTTGGTCCTGCAGCCGTAACGTCGAATTTTCTCAGCTTCGTCTCACGCCATTTCTTTGTTATTATGAGCTCTGGCGTTAGCTGGCTCACTTCCTCAACGGCTTCTATTCCCTTTTCGATCAGTTTCCAGCCTTCTCTCGTAAGCCCCAGTTCATACATGGACATTTCTTTGGTTTCTATGAGCTTGCGTCTCTTTAGCGTAGCAACGGCTTGCTGCATGCTTTTATCAAGTTCTTCAACGATAGCAGTCTCCCTTTCTGCTAAAAGAGGTAGAAGTTTTTCGTCATTGCCTTTCGGAGGTTTCCGAGTTAGCGAGTTTGGGGTCAGACTAAGTGCATTCTTTTCTTTGTTTATGACAGCCCAATTTTTCCGCACCAGCCAGCCTAATGCTACAGGGATAGCACTAGGAGGGATATCCACCTCTTGTGAAATGTTCGCTATCGCCGTTTCACCGCCTTTGGCATAGAGCGTATCTAAAATTCTGCGCTCAGGTAGCTTTTTTTCAGCGTAGAGTTTTCCTTCCTTGTTAAGTTTTACGATAGTTTGTTTTCTCTCTTTGATTTTCACAAGGTTTTTTTCTCGTAGTGTTAGGGTTGCACGCATTACCGCCGCATTGGACAGTCCGCTTTCGTTCATTACTTGTTCTGCTGAAGCTTCTCCGCCTAGTCCTTCTATGGCTAAAAGTGTTTTACGTTCTTGTTCTCGAAGCTTAACCATGGCTTTTCCCTTCATGCGCATAACAAGCTAAGTTTGGTAATTTAGTTGCTCTAGTTTTAATAAAAGTATGCGTATGCTTCGCTAGCTCTTGTCCAGAAAACATTTGCCCTTTTAAGTAAATTGGCAGGGCATCCCTTCACCGTCATCAATAAAAATACTGAAATAATATTTATAGCTTATTCCGTTGAGCCATTGCTAGGCTGCCTAGAGCAAATGTTCACACAAAACTTAATACGCTTTTTCATGAATTGTATAAGAAGCCAAAATGCATAGGCGGCATCCCATTGGTTGGCGAAGAGAAGAATGAGATGGTTGTTACTCCATGGGAAGTTAGGGGCAAGGTTGACTATGAACGTTTGATACGGGAGTTTGGCACTCAACCCCTGACAGAGGAGTTGCTACAAAGAATAGAGAAGCACATAGGCGAGCTTCACCCTCAACTGCGAAGAAAACTTTTCTTTTCCCATCGCGACTTAGACATCATCTTAGACCTATATGAGAAAGGGGTAAAATTTGTTTTATACACTGGTCGGGGCCCTTCAGGTCCAGTTCACATTGGGCATCTTGTCCCGTGGATTTTCACGAAGCATTTTCAAGACAAATTCAAAACTAGGCTTTATTTCCAGATGACTGACGATGAAAAATTCGTGGTGGAAGACGAACTAAAACTTGAGGAGACGAAGAAGTTTGGTTACGAAAACGCTTTAGACTTAATTGCCTTAGGCTTTGAGCCTGAGAGCACTTTCATAATCTTTGATATGAAAGACATAGAGTTGCTTTATGATATTGCGTTGGAAGTCGCAAAACGCATAACTTATTCAACGGCTAAGGCAACCTTCGGATTTCAAGACAACACTAACATTGGGTGGATATTCTGGCCTGCCATACAAGCAGCTCCATGCTTTATACACACAAAACTAACAGGCGAAAACGTTCCAGCCCTTATTCCAGCGGCCATAGACCAAGACCCGTATTGGCGAGTAACCCGCGACATAGCCCAAAAACTCGGCTACTACAAACCGGCCCAAATCCACTGTCGCTTCTTACCAGGACTCGGAGTAGGCGGAAAAATGAGCGCTTCGGAGCCTGAAACATCCATATTCACCATAGACCCACCTGAAGTGGTGAAAAGGAAAATCTGGAACGCTTTCACAGGCGGCAAGGCGACAGTTGAAGAGCAAAGGAAGCTGGGCGCCACCCCAGATATCTGCACGATCTTCCAGTATTTCTATTACCTGTTCGAGGAAGATGACAAAAGGCTTACTGAAAGGGAAAGACGGTGCAGAAATGGCGAAATACTATGCGGCGAATGCAAAGCCGACTTAACAGATAGAGTTAACAAGTTCCTATCTAAACATCAAAAGAAACGAGAAAAAGCCAGAAATATCATAGAAAGATTCCACATTAAACGTTGAGGCGTGATTTGTACATGTCAGGAAAAGAGATTGTTAATGTTGACCTTTCTTTAGCAAATAGACTTCTTCATCCAATGCACACGGTGCTTGTCTCTTGTGTTGGTAGAACTGGAAGACCCAACATCATAACTTTGGCATGGGCAATGCCCACGTCAATCAACCCGCCGCTGGTCGCCGTAAGCATCCGACCCGAAAGACGCTCTCACTCCCTTATTGAGAAAACAAAAGAGTTTGTGGTTAACATCCCAACAATGGACATATTAAAGGAGACTCTGTTTTGTGGTAGAAGGAGCGGCAAATACTATGACAAATTCAAGGAAACAGGCCTAACGCCATTACCCGCCAGAAAGGTGAAACCACCGATAATAAAGGAATGCGTAGCCCATTTAGAATGTAAACTCCACAGTAAATTCACAACCGGCGACCACACAATCTTCGTAGGCGAGGTGTTGAAAGCCTACGCGGACAAAGAAGCTTTTACAGATAGATACAATCTAAAAAAAGCGAAGATGATTTTCCACTTAGGCGGGGACGAATTCGCAACCCTTAAACCTAAAGTTTTCAAGCCTAAACTTAGGCGTCGAAAAAACTAAAAAAGGTAGCTTTCTCCGGGCTTAAGCACTACCACTTTAACTTTTGGCATTTTTTCCTTAACCTTACTCGCAAATTCGTCTGCCGATTGTGCCAAAACTGGAAAGGTTTTGTAATGCATTGGAATAACAGTCTTTGGCCTAAGTAGCTTAACCGCCTCTGCGGCTTCTTTAACTTCCATGGTGTAATAGCCGCCTATTGGAATCAAGGCTATATCAGGCTTGTAAATTTCCCCGATCAGGCGCATATCCCCGAAAAGTCCAGTGTCTCCAGCATGATAGACTGTTTTACCGTCGCCTTCGACGATGACTCCTGTTGGTGCTCCTCTCGAATCTGTATGAACTGCTTGAGTCATCAACAGTCTTACACCCTTGATTTCTATGCGTCCACCAATGTTAAATCCAGCAACGTTTTTAACGCCATTTTCTTCTGCGTAGTCACTAAGTTCAATTACAGCCACAAAAGTTGCGTTTGTTCTTTTGCATATGCTGAAGGCGTCGCCTAAATGGTCGCTATGGTCATGGGTAACATAGACTATGTCTGCCTTGGTTATTTCTGAAGCCTTTACTGGAGACATTGGATTTCCGTCAAGCCACGGATCGATTAAAACAGTTTTGTCTGCAATTTCGATTTTGAACGCCGCGTGCCCAAGCCAAGTTATCTTAGCCAACTACTCCACCCATCATTAAACCTTTTAAATTATAACATTGTTAGCGTTAATAAAGATAAAGTGTGACATTGATGAGCCATTACGACGAGGAAGCCATTGAAAAGTTTAAGCTGTCTGGCAAAATTCTACGTGAGACAAGGGAAGAAATAAAAGATTTTGTTCGCGAAGACATGAGAATGATCGATATCTGCGAAAAAGTGGAGAAGCTTATAAGAGAGAAAGGCGGAAAACCTGCATTTCCCTGCAACATTTCTGTAAATGAGATAGCGGCGCATTACACGTCTCCACCGAACGACGAAAGAAGGGTTCCTGAAAAGTCCATAGTTAAAGTAGACGTTGGAGTTCATGTAGACGGCTATGTCACCGATACGGCTGTAACCATATGCTTTAACCCAGAATACGAAAGCCTCATGGAAGCGGCAGAACATGCCTTGAAAAAAGCCATAGACAACATTCATCCTGAAATGTTCACATCAAAAATAGGCGCAATTATCGAAAAAGCCATAAAAACTCGGGGTTTCAAACCGATTTCAAATCTGAATGGACATCAAGTTGGTCGATATCTGGTGCACACCGGCACTTCCATACCCAATGTCTCACAAATCTCTTTTTCAAAAATTAAGCTGGGTGAAGTCTATGCCATTGAGCCTTTCGTGACTTTTCCCGACGCTGTGGGCCGTGTTGAAGACGGTGAGGAAGTCACGATTTTCCGTTTTCTTAAGCCTAAATCGTTAAAGAATCCATTTGCGAAACAACTTTTGAATTACATTGAGACAAACTTTAGAACCTTGCCTTTTGCTGAACGGTGGTTGCAAGGTGTGGTGCCGAAAGAACGTTATCAGGAAGCCTTCAGGGAACTTTTATCGTCTAAAGCTCTTATGGGCTATCCCGTATTCATTGAGGTAAGCAGAAAACCAGTTGCTCAGGCAGAACACACGGTTCTGGTAGTTGAAAATGGATGTGTTGTCCTAACCTAGGGAGAAAATCCTTCTCTTCCTTTTTCTTTAACTTCTCTGTAAATTGACGTTATCAACATCTTATCGTTGCATTTTTGACACGATTCAACTTCCTTGAAGATGAAATCGCCACGCTGGAACTGCCTGACACTTTTGAAGCCACATTTCTTGCATTCAACAGTGGTTGTTATTGATGGAGCGTCAATTCTCAGACGTAATATTCGACGTCTTGTTTGAAACAGCACGTACGTGGACAAGGCTACCCCCAAGAGTCCTATTAGTAGTAGGTATCCCGCAACAACTTCGTTGCCACCGCTAAAAGCGTTGATGGCTAATATTAGGGCTGTTAGTGAAAATGCCAGAGTTACAAAAATTATCAGCAGCACGAATGACGAGATTTTGGTCGTTGTAGACGGTGAAGTCTTACTCATTTCACTCATCTCCTATTGGCTAATACCAATGGTATTGCCTGCTCCAGCAATTATCACTTTGTCTCCTTCCTTGGTTCTTTCTAGAATAACATGTTTTATTCTTTCGATAGCCTTGTCAATGGCGTCAAAAATTTCTTTGCGCATGGGCGAAACCGCGTCGCCTATGTCCTCCTTTATTATTACGGCGTTTATTGGAATGCGGTATTTTAGTATTGATTCTTCAATCTTGAACTGGTCAACGCCGGGGCCGCCTATGGCTGCTCCAACACCCTCAGCCACTTCGCCGACTTCTTCGCCTTCAAGCTTCAAGGCGGCATCAACCATTATTATCGTGGCAATTTTTCCCTCATTCTCCTCGATAATCGTTTTTGTTGCATCTCCGGTTTTGCCAACGTTTCCTCCGGGTCCCTCGGCTTTTATCACATAGGCTGTGCGTCCTTCTATCGGTACGGTTGCAACAACACAGTCTTTGGGTATTTTTCTTGTTTCATGTCCATGCATAAGTTTTGCTGCCACTAGGGCTCCTGCCCCGTCGCCTATCGGTTGGCCATAAGCGAAGGCCTTTAATGCGCTGGCGTAGGCTTCTGCTTCCTTCATGATTAGTGGCAGGATCATTTGTATCTGCATTATGATGTAGAGGCTTAGGGTTTTCTTGCCGAGCAAATAATAGTGTCTTATCACCTTGTAAATGTAGTTTAGAGCCATTGCCGCTTCAAGAGTGTTTTCCAAGTTGTTTGCTTGGGTTTGGTCTGCAGCCGGTGCCATCAGTTTCACTTCATCTTTAAACCGTACATCCCTGACATCAAGAACATGTTCAAGTTTCCAAACTACACCCGCCGGGTCGAGGCTTTGTGGCGATATTGTAAAGTATTCCAAAAACCTGTCAACTCTGGCCGTGGGATCTGTCTGCGGCTTCCCAATCTCTTTAATAGTCTCTATTGCTATTTTTCGTCCTTCATCCTTTATGTACTTAAGCTTATAAAGCGAGCCCTCAACCTCCCTAAGCATCACATACATCTGAATCCTTTGTCCATAAAATATAAAAACTATGAAGACGACATAGAAGAGTAAGTTTAAAATCCATGAGTATTCTCCGAATGGTTCTTGCATGACCTGGTTCTGCAAGGCCGTCATTGCCACCAATCCGTTCACAAACTCACCTTTCGGAAGACTATCAAATGCTTAGTTATAAATTTTAGGTAATTCTCCTCCAAATTGATAGTTAGCTAAAGTGGGGCTGCCAGCTTTCCCGGGTTCGCGTGGCCGAAGACCACACTACAACCGGAAACGGAGCGCGGTTTAACTTCTGAGTTCGGAATGGGATCAGGTGGGACCCGCGCCCTATGGCCGGCAAACCCCAAAAATACACGTTAAGTCTGCATTCATTAACTTTTCGCTTTCAGAGACAAGGTCAGCTTTCTTCTTTTAGTATGGCTTCCCATATTCCGAATCCGCCCACTGTTTCGGGGCGTTCAACGGGGTTATACCATTTCTTCTTTGTGCCGACTTTCGCCCGCACCTTCCATCCGAAAGATTTTGGTTCCTTATCGATTCTTTCTAAAAGGACCTCTAACTTTCCAGTCATCTCTTCTCTATCTTTCTTTTCGATTTGTTTGGGGTCGATGCCGGCTTCTTTGCCCAATCTATCTATTTCCGACACGAATTTTTCGAGTTTTCTGAGGTTGGTTGTGACTGTGTACCAGAATCCCCAGTCTTGAGCTAATAGCTTTGCTATGCATGAGACGTCTATGCTTTCTTTTTCGCTTTTTTCTTTAATATCATGGGCTTTTAGCAAGAGTAGGCAGTCTTTCAGGTCTTTTACGCTGAAGGCTTCCCACATCTGTATCTTTTCCAGCAACATGTCCGTTACCGTGATTGTTGGATAATCTAGTTCGAGTCTTCCTTTGAAATCTATTGGGTGGTTTGCCACTAGGAGTTTATCAAAGAATACGTCAACGTAAAACCAGCCTTTTGGATGATAATATATCTGCCTTTCAGATGCAGCGGTGGAAAGGGTTGCCCTTCTCTTTGCGTACCCGATTTTTCCGAATAGCTCTTTGATTTTTTCTCTATGATTGCGGTAGGAGACATAGTCTATATCGCTGTATTCTTGACCTTCAATAACGCCTGTTCCTATTCTGCCCAACCGTTTTGCAAACTCTTTGTGTTCTTGGCAGTGGACCGCTATGCCTAGTCCGCCTAAGATTCTTAGGATTATGCCTTCCTGCTTGGCTTTCGCAACAATCTCTTGGGATTCGCGTAGAAAGACTTCTGTCGGAACTATCCCTTTCCATTCCTCTGGCAGTTCTCGCTGGATTTCCTTTTCTAAAAGCCAAGCCATTTCTTATTCCTCAGCCCTCTATTCTCTGAAGCTTAGTGATTTTGTTGCCTTTGAATTCTATTAGGAACGCCCTCAGGATTCCTTCGGCGTATTCGCTTCCAGGGTTCACACAGTACGTTCTGCCTATTTTCATTGAGCCTGCTGCTTCGTGAATGTGTCCGTGAACCCCTAGGAAAGGCTGGTATTTCTCGATCATTTTCTTGACGGCTTTTGAGCCGACTGGAACCATCACGACGCTTCCGCCTTGGATAATAGGGTTTAAGTCCTTGTCAAGAAGCGGTGCTTCATCGAGTTTTGTTTGGTATGGTGGGGCGTGGAAGTTGAATATTGCTGATTCCACATTTTTCAGCTGAGAAATGTACCTTTCAAGTCTTTCCTCAAGTTTGTCGTCTTCCTCTTCCCGAGTTGTTTTCCACGGACTGGGGTTCACCCAGCCGCAGCTTATCATTTCATGTGAATCGTCAACTTCTATCACTTTGCCTTCTCCGTTGATTACGTGCTTGTGGCTGTTAACTATGTCGTCCACCGGAGATCTGTCGTCGTTTCCGGGGCAAACAACCACTTTTGTCTCGCTTGGAACCTTTTGTGGGATTAGGTCGAGCCAGTTCTTGATCGTTGATGTCATGACTTCGTGGAAAACTTCATCGACTTTTTTGGGGTTTTTTGTCATTTCTTCATAGGTGCTTTCGTTGGTTAAGTAGGGATAGTATCCTATTCCCCTTATGTCCTTCATTGCCTTCTCCAATCCACTCGAATCTATCGTGTGGGTTTTTTTCAGATGGTAGTAGGCGTATTTTCCATCCTTCCGCTCAACGACTGGCACAATCATTTTTCCTGTCAGGTCTCCGCCACAGACGGCCAAATCAACTTTGAGTATTCCCGAAGCGTTCAGAAATTTTCTCCAGACCCCTTCAGAACCGTGCATGTCTGTAGCGAAGAGAATTCTTGTTTGAGGTTCCTTTTTCCTTTTTAACAGAAACGACAAATAAATCATTCCTAATTTTCTCTTTTCCGTATTTTATCATGGTTTTGGGATATTTAAGTTTAGGGTTGATGGAAAGTTTTAAATTCCCATAAAGCTAAAATTGAAGGTTTGGGTGTTTAGAAAAATGGCTTCGAGTAAACCAGGATTGTTCGCTAGAGAGGCTACTGGACTAGTGAGAGAAATAGGCTTCTCCCTTGGCGTAATGATTATCCTCACCCACGTCATCGGCTTAGGCTGGCAGAGACGCGCCTTCCAATACGGCTGGAAACCCATGCCCACTGACGCAATGCCACTCGGTCTTCCAGCAATGTTCTGGGCTTTCCTAGTCTGCGGCATAATCGTACTCATCACAGGCTATACAGCCGGCTATGTTTCAGCTGCCATGCCAAGATCCGGCGGCGGATACGTCACAATCTCAAGAGTAATCCATCCTGTGGTAGGCTACATGGGTGGTTGGCTGATGTACCTCGCAGAAGCCTTTTCCTATGGACTGATCGGGGTAGATGTAATGTGGGCACTCGGAGTGTTTTATGGCATCGCAGCAGCACCAGAAAAGTTAGCTATTGACCCATGGATGATGTTTCTTGGCGGTATTCTAATAGTTTGGGTGTTTGCGCTACTCGCTCTGTTAGGGACAAAAATGTACGGCAGACTCCTTCAAGTAATGTTCTATATACCATTGGCAATCACAGTATTGTTCTTCGCCATGTGGATAGGAGGCGCACTAGACCCCAATGCTGTTGCCACTGGAGTGCAAGATGCTCTAGGCGCGGCACCATCGACATTCGTGAATGTTGCTGTCAACACCGGAATGACGCAAAATGTTGTAGGTTTCTTTGACGCCTTCTCATTTGCGCTTGGAGGCGCCTTCTGGGCTTATATGGGATGGTACGCAACCACATTCCTCGCAGGCGAGGTTAAAGAAGCAAACAAAAAGCTTCCAATGGTTCTTCTGACATCAGGACTAATCGTGATGGTAGTTTATCTGCTGGCTTCTTCGCTTTCTGCATTGTCTGCCATGAACGTGTATTCTTGGACTGACCCTGCTACAGGCAATAAATGGAGCTTTTACCAATCTTACGCTTGGCTAAGCTACGGTCCTCTAAACGACGCACAAATTGCAGTACGCAACGCCGCGATTCCTAATTTCCAAGAAGCGTGGAGCACAGGAATCGCCTCCTTCACTGCCAGAGGAATGGGCTTAGGATGGATATCATGGCTAATCGCCATAGGCGGTGTGGTTTGGTTGCTCAACGACATCCCACCATTCCTGCTTGTTGCTTCTAGAACATTCTTCGCCATGTCATTCGACAGAATGATGCCTGAAAAATTCGCATATGTCAGCGAAAGATGGCACGCACCAGTTTGGTCAATAATAGTCACTGCTATTTTTGCTATTCCAGCATGCATGGCTGAGGCAAACTTTCCAACGGGAGCAGCTGACTACTTAAAGTTTGCAGGAGTGGTTGGAACCGACATATTCGATGCGCTCTTCCTAACACTGTTCTGCGTATCCTGCATGTTGCTTCCACTAGAAAGAAAAGACATCTTTGATAGAGCCGCTGTCAAACATTCAGCAGGCTTTGTCGTCACATTAGGCTTCATAGCAACATTAGGCGGATCCTTCTGTCTCTACATCTTCTTAAAAGAATCGCCATGGATTTGGAGGCTATTTACAACTGGCGCAACAACTGGTGAACTAGTGAGCGCAATTAGCTTCTTCGGCACCATCTTAGCTGGGCTACTACTTTACGTCGGCTTCATGTATCGAAACTCAACTAAAGGCGTCGACATGCGAACCCTCTACTTGAACATCCCACCAGAATAGCCTTAAATATCCTCCCCTTTTTATTTTCCAACATTGAAATTACAGGTGCTTTAAGCGTGTCTGAACTAAACTTTGTAACCGACATAGTGGAGGAGCAACTCGTCAAAGGAAATCTAAGATGGTTAGCTAACTTCACCGAAATCCGCAGAGACTACACAATAAGCGATGTAACGTTTCCAATTTACGCCTCAGGAGGCCTACAAGAAAGAGGCTTCATACTTTCCAGGGTATTCTCAACCCTTGTAACGCCAAAATACAAAGTCCACCTTCTCATCTATACAACTCCAGAAATTAACCCCAATCTCCTAAGAAAAATAATTCTATCATGCAAAAACAAATTTGGCCCAGATGACTGGATCTTTTTGGGCTTGGTTCAAAGCCAACCCCTTCAAAAAGCAGTAAAGGACTCGATCACAAACACAGCAGACAAAACGGTGGGAATAGCCGGCTACAGCCTCGCTTCAAAAGAAACAGTTACGTCCAACAATGTCCTTGGAAGAGGACTTGAAAGACAGCTTAAGCTGACAGAAGCAAAATTTGAAGCCTTTGATATACCCAACTATGTGAAAAGTTTCACCATAGTGTTCGCTTTAGGCACATTGATGCTAATTGCTCTACGATTGTTTGGCGTTCAGGAAGCAACTAATCCTTTAACGCTCCTATTCATGGCTGTCTTCGCCCTCATTGCAGGTCGTAGCATCTACAAAACACGCTACCACATAACATTGTCATTGAACAGCAAAGGCTTTCAACTTCGGGAAGGTAAAAAAGTTACAGAAGGTAAATGGTCACATTACGCAGACATGGTTATCTACATCACTCCAAGTCATGAAACATGCATAAGACTGCGTTCAAAAGAAGAGACCTTTGACCTGCCATTGTCAAGAATAGGAATATCCAGAAAAGAAGCCTATAACACAATCAAACAGCTAATAAAGAAACAATAAACGCTACTCAATAATCGGCGTTTCCACGGCAACATTCCACCATGGCTTGTCCCATTTCTTATCAACTGTTGGCAGTTCTTTTAGGAGGGCCCCAATCCTATCAGTTACTGTTGAAACCTCACCTTTCGACATCCACTTCCTAAGCGAATCGGATCTTTCGATCAAGTTTTTAAGGTTAAGCGCAACTGTTAAAGCAAGCTTTTTATCCTTTTCCAAGATTTTTCTCATCCGCAGGGAATCTATCTTTTCTGCTCCCGTTCCAATTTCATGATCTAAAAAGACTGCGCAAACGTCTTTAACGTCTTTATCCTCCATTCCAAGGATAATCCGGTCTTCTGCATAATAGGGGTAGGACAAGATTCTGTATTCTTGTCCGCATTGCTTGAGTTTCTCAACCCCCTCTTTTGGCATGTCCAAAATGAACTGAGCCTTAGTGAGCAGCAAATGCTCTAAGCCTATAGTATAAAGGTTTTCTCTATACAGTTCGAAGACATCTGTAACTTCGACTCTGTGCCGTAACGCGATATAGTCGCAAAACAGGTCCACAACAGTTATTGTTGGAAGTCCCTCTTCTGTTATGCCATTAATTGTGGTGAGCCTATATCTATCGCCGTGCCTCCATGCACTAAAACGTCTATCATTCGCAGTTGCAAAAGAAGTGTACTGCGTCCCAAAGGCTTTATCCATGTTTAAAAGAAGCTTATAAAAGTCCATCCCTTGCTTCTTAGGAACTATAAAATCCGTGTCCTTTATCACCCTCGCCAAGGAACCTCCAGCGTTCGCATTTGGGCAATGAATTTTGACAGCTGCTCCGCCGAATAGCAAAGCTGAAATGGGGTTTTTACTAACCCTTTTCTCAAAAGCCTTAGGATACAACTCGTGAAGTCTAGAAGCATTGACGGCTGCCCAGAGGGTAACCATTGCACTTCTCGTTGGAAAATAGTCTAAATCTATGTAGGATGGCAGACCAAGGCGCTCTCTCAGCTCCTCAGCCTCAACATTTGAGGTTAAGGGCAGTTCAACATCATAGGTGGTCCCATCTAAATCTCGGTATAGAACAAACCTTTTGGGCAAACCAGCCGTAGACTCTTTTCCCGTAGTAAATGTCCCTCACAGACAGTCTCGTTATTCAGCAACATTCATAAATACTTTAAGTATTTCCCTAATGGAGACATTGCGTGAAAACAATTAAGGATTATTCCAGTAACCAAAATTATTTTGTAAGTTTCGGTTATTTCACATTAATAGTCAATACCTTTTTTCGAGTTCTGTTAATGTTTCTAAAAAGGTTAGGCACGCCGACTTCATTCTTATGTAATACTCGGGTTTACGAGTTTCTGAAAACTTGTTAGCCATCAACAAACAATGATCCAAACTATGCATCAACCGATCCACGTCTTCCTTTTTTAACTTTGAGACGACGCGTTCCACCTCTTCTAGCATTCTCTTCTCCATTCAAACACCAAACATAAAATGGGACTCTGCATTTATAAGAGTTTCAAAGAAATTCTACCACAACCCAAAAAGGAAGGAATAACGCATATATTTTATCCTTCACAGTAAATTTAGTGCCTTAAAATGGGGCCGTAGTCTAGGCAGGTATGACGACGGGCTCCAGAAGACAAGAACGGGTTTGCGGACCCTTTGGGATGAAGAAGTTCTGGAGCGGTCAGAGAAACCCGTAGGAACAGCCAAGCGCTGTTTCCGGGTAAAGGTCGTCGGTTCAAATCCGGCCGGCCCCACCATTAGTAGCTGATTGGTTGGGTCAATAGTAAACGACTTATAAATGGCTTTGAGTTGCAAATTTTGCCTTACTCCTTAAAGCCTCAGCGTATTTAACTATGTTAGCAAGAACCCTTGCGGCTCTTTCGGGGGTCGGATATACGGGCACATTCGCTGACTCAAGCTCTCTTTTCTCTCGTAGCCAGATGTTTCCGGGCGAAGGGAAACAAGTAACCACTGGCTTTTGACAGGCTATCGTTTTTAACGTTTCAGTTAATTCCATAACAATAGGTTTATTTGCTGACGCATAGGCGGCTAGTATAACCATGGCGTCAACGTTTTTGTCGATGCCAACTGTTTTGACCACTTCTCTACATGTTTCCCAATCATACCAAGCAGGACCCATATCGATGGGATTGGTTCTTATAGACAAAGGAGGTAGCAGCTCTTTTATCCTCTGAACGGTTTCCTCAGTGAGGACTGCTATTTCTAGGCCGTTTTCCTCGCAAAGGTCACAAGCAATCATACCTAATCCAGCTTGAGCTGAAATAACTGCGATTCTGTTTCCCTTAGGAAGAGAACACAATGAAAAGGCTTTGGCTGTGTCGAGCAATACTTCGGAGCTGTTTACTGTAACGACGCAAGCTTGTTTAAAAGCCGCCCTATATAGATCGTATCCGCCAGCGAATGATCCGGTGTGCGAAAGCGAAGCCTTGTCACTGGTTTTGAACTTTCCAGCCTTATATACAACAATGGGTTTCTTTCTCGCAACTCGGCTCGCCACTTCGAAGAGTCTGCGGGCGTTGTCCACTCCTTCAATGAATAACGAGATAACCTTTGTTTCGGGGTCGCCCTCAAGGTACTCCAATATGTCGGCGAAGTCAACATTGCATCTATTGCCCAGACCGATTATCTTGCTGAAGCCTCCCCCATCCTTGAGAGAGAGCGGTGCTATAAGATGGCAAAAGCCGCCGCTCTGGCTTACGAGGCTTATATTCCCCTTTTCAACCATAGAGAACTCGGGTGTAAATGAAGCGTTGAGATCCGCGTGGAGGTTGACTATTCCAAACGTATTCGGTCCTATAACTTTAATCCCATATTGATTAGTTATAACCGCGATTTCTCTTTCCAATTTGGGCCCAATTTGATCCTCCGCTTCTTTAAACCCAGCCGTAATAAGAACAATTCCTTTAACACCCTTGTCAGCGCACTCCTTTACGACCTCGGGAACTATGTGTCTTGGTATGGCGATAATGGCTAGATCCACCTTGTCCGGAACATCTTTAATGGAAGGATAGGCCTTAAAGCCACAAACTTTAGCCGATTTCGGATTAACTGGATATATTTTCCCCTTGAAACCACCTCTTATTATACTTGTTATGCAGTGGTATCCAAGCTTTTTCGGGTTCGCCGAGGCGCCTACCACGGCAATCGAAGCAGGATAGAATATATCCTTATACTCTTCTAGTCGTCCCATAGTGCTTTTCTCCATAATGTACTAGGAAAATTTGTTATCGGCCCGAAAATAAGTTTTTGGACGAAGAGTTTCAGTAAAGCTTTTCATTAGTAAAAGGCAAACTTGTTTCTGGTGTTTCAAGTTGGGGATTCAGCAAGTTGAAGTTTACCCTGTTACTCTAGGCTACAAGGAACCTTTCAGAATTGCTTCAGGAGCAAGCACCGAAAGCCGCAACATCATCGTAAAAATAGTTACGGACTATGGCGTTGTTGGCTGGGGTGAATCTTCACCATCAGAAAGAGTCACTCGAGAAACTGCAGAAACCGTTATCAAAACTCTTGACAAAATCGCGCCGAAGCTCATCGGTATGTGTCCCTTAAGAATAGAGCAAGACGTTGAGGTTATGGATTCAATTGTTGACGGAAATCCCGCCGCAAAAGCCGCAATAGACATGGCGTTGCATGATATTTTAGGAAAAACCGCTCGTAAACCCCTCTTCATGTTGATGGGAGGCTACCGCACGGAGGTCTTAATAGACATAACTCTAAGCATTAAAACTCCAACGGAGATGGCAAAAGACGCTGCTAAAGCCGTTAAGAAAGGGTTTAAAGCCCTAAAAGTTAAGGTGGGAGTTAACCCTGTCGAAGATGTTGAACGCGTAAGACTCATTCGCGAAGCGGTTGGCGGCGATATTCAGTTGAGAATTGATGCAAATCAGGGCTGGACACCAAAATCAGCGATAGAAGCCCTCAACAAAATGGAGAAGTTTAACATTCAATTCGCCGAGCAACCAGTCCCAGCAGAAGACCTGAAAGGCTTAATGGAGGTGAGAAAAAACTCGCCCATACCGATAATGGCCGATGAAAGCGTACACTCACCAGAAGACTCCTTGCGCTTAATACAAGCCGAAGCAATAGACCTCATAAACATAAAGCTCATGAAAAGTGGAGGGATACTAAAAGCCAGAAAAATCGCCGCAATAGCAGAGGCTGCCAGAATACCATGTATGATTGGATGTATGGGCGAATCTGAAATTGGCATAGCCGCCGGAGCCCACTTAGCCGCGGCAGTCAAAAACATCCAATACGCAGACCTAGACTCTGACATTCTTCTCAAAGACAAACTCGTTAAAAAAGGCGGAACAAAGGTCAAAAATTCGATGCGGACGTTCTCAAAACAGTGTGGATTAGGCATAAAAGAACTAGATGAGAAGCTTCTGGGAAGACCGCTAAAAATTTATCAGTGAATTACTAGCTACATTGATGTTGTTTATGTTCTGAAATTATTAAAAACACCACACTCCAATAAAACCTACAATGGTACAAGAAACAAATGGTGTTTCCGAAGAGGAGAGTTCATAAAGAAAGCCTCCAACAGTTGCGCCTCAACTAATCCAACATTTTGAAGGTGTTTGCAAGTGAGTTCCAATTTGGACACCGATCTCCGGTAAAAATTCTCAAACTTGTCAGTCTCTGAGTCGAAGTAAGACATACACAATTAAAAATTTTTAAGGTAGAATAGTAAAATGATCAAAAGTGAAAGTTGATATAGATTTAATCAGACCAAGCCCGTACCAGCCAAGACTAAAGTTTGATATAGATGATCTAAAGGGTGAAATAGAAAAAGACGGCCTCCTCAACGATCTAGTTGTTCGTAAGCAGGACGATTTTTATGAGTTAATTGATGGAGAAAGAAGGTGGAAAGCCCTCAAAGAACTTGGATGGAAAAACGTACCCGTCCATGTAATCGATGCAAACGACGCAAAGGCTAGACTATTGGTGTATAAGCTAAACAAAATTCGTGAAAACTACACAGTTGAAGAGGAGGCGCGATATTTCAAGAAGCTTGCAGACAAAGGCATGACACCGTTAGAGATAAGCAAACAGCTCAATGTAGATTTTCACTGGGTCGTAGCACACCTCAATGTATTCAAGTTTCCCGAGGGTATTCAGAAGGCTATTTTGGCTGAACAGATCAGCATGTCTCATATAGCAGCGCTCGAAAGTGTGATAGCCAGAAACATAAAAGAAGCAGCGCTCATTGTCAATGAGATCCTTAAGAGAAGACTGACCGTGTCTGAAACCCGAAAAATGACTAGAAGGCGGGAGGAGGAGCTTAAAGCAAGAATCGATGAAATGCGCATCAAGGAAACTGAAAAGGTGCTGCCTACAATCGCGCCCAAGGTTCCTAAACTGGAGACTCCGGAAGAGTTCGAGAAGGCTGCTGAGGTTCTTAAGGAAAAAGCGATGAAGATGCGTGAGGGAACCTTAAAGCCGGAAGAGATTAAGAAGATCGCAATACGCCAAGAAGAAAAGAAAGACATGGAAGAAATATCAATGCAGACCGTAAAAAGTTTGCGAGAGAAAATTGAAGCCTTGGAGAAAGAGAAATCGAGTCTCTTAGAAAAGAAGGGTTTTCTTACACAGGCATTAAGCTTCAATTGTCCCCACTGTAATAATCCATGCGTCATCTATCGTGAAGGTGACAGCTACTGGGTAGAATAACACGCCATGACCACATACTCCTCAAACGCACTCAAGAACAAGGAGAAGGAGTTTATGGAACTGCTAAGAAATTTGTGGAAAAAATCGAAACACTAGAGAAGGAAAAAGCAGGTCTTTTAACAGAAATGGAGGGTCTCAAAGAAAAGGGTGAAGCAAAGGCTAATGAGTTAGAAGATGAAGTGACTATGCTTAGGAAAGAAGTGAAAGCGCTTGAAAAACTTTTGAACGTAAAAGATGTTTCTTGAGGCAAGCATGTTTTGTGCGTAACATGAATGCTGGTAGGCGCTGATGTATAGACGGCTTCGTAAACGTTAAACGAAACCTTTGAAAGCTCTGGAAGTGTAGAGAGTTTGTTAATCAAGGTTATATATGATGCACTGAAGGTGATTTCGGGAAAGACGCAACTGACATTTTTTATGACTGTCTGAAAACAAATTTTCTTTAAGACTGGAAGAGACTTCACTCAAAAGCCTGAGTTTTTCTATAGGGTCAAAAAGGACTGGTTCTGAAAAAAGCAGTGGTTAGAAATCTCCATTCGGCTTAAATTAGAAATCGAAGAAGGAGACTTAACGTTTTCAGATAATTTAAAATTCATTCTGAGTCGTGTGCCTAGACACAAGTTGTCAAGAGAGGTCACATAAAGATAGAAGAAACCACTTGAATACTATAAGATCTGTATATCATTAGCCTATAATTGTTAAGCGCACGCGTTATGAGTATTCTTTTTATGAGGTCGATTTTCTTGAAGAGTTCTTTTTGGCTGCCTGTATGGCACGGGCACGTGACCGGAGTTTGGTGGAAGCCTTCCGAGTTGGCTCTATTTTGTCTTTGACATCTGACTGCATAGTGGCAACAGGGTGTATAACGGGACTGGAAACTTCTTTGAACCTGTTTGCTAAGGCATTAACAGCTTCTCGTGTAGAAAACTCTAAACATAAGCAAATACATCCACAGCCTTCATTAGCAGTTTCCTCTTTCTTCTTCTCTTTGTTATTACCGCAACATCCGTTTTCTCCGCCACAACCCATAAAACTCACCTGTTCGATTTTATATACATCAATTCACTTCTTATTTTCGTCTATAGCTACTCCAGTTCGCCTGTGATCGTGCCAACAGACTCTTCTTCCTCGTATTCTTCCAAGCACAAATAGACTATCTCAACCTCTAGTGTGTAGCTGTCTCCGATGTTTCCTGTGATGCCCGTGGCAGGAATTGTGAACGTTGCTTTTTCGCCGCCTGCTAAATTCTTCTCAAGATCAGTCAAAGAACCTTCACCAGCTTCGATTGAATGGATTATCATCGGTTCTTCTGCCTTTACTGCTATTACCAAGTTACCACTGGCATGGTAAAGGTGCCACTCTACTGGTTTTACGAACGAAAAACCAGTTGCTGAACCTTTTGGTTTCCGTCCCATCATCCATGTTGTAGCCCAAACTCCGCCGATGACCGCTATGGCTATTACCGCTGACACTACGAGATATTTAGCCTTAATCTCCATTTTTTCACCTCCTAAATTAGACGCATAATTTGTGTGACCACCCCAACCATGAAATACCAGACAAAGAACGTGAGGAAGTATATCTTAGCACAGGTTTTTAGTCCAAACTCCTTTTTTAAAGCCACCACGGTCGTGATGCAAGGAATCGATGTCAGTAGTGCAAAAAAGAAAACCTGATGAGGTTTCAGGATGGATTCTATGGCGGCTAGGCCACCCGCAGCAACTGGAAACATGGCGACTCCCTCTTCCCTCCTAAACAGAGCATACAGGAGCGGGACCACGGTAATAGCAGGCAATCCTAACCAGCCAACCATCAGTGGCGAGAATATGTCAACAAGAACATTCAACACGCCATAACTCCTTAAGACGGCGAGGGTAATTGCTGCGATTAACAATACTGGAAAAGCAATCTTCATGAACTCCGTGAGATTGATATAAACTTTTAATAGAATATTCCTAATTCTTGGCAACCTGAATGGGGGCACCTCGATTACCAGTCCTATCCTTTCACCGGGCAACAATCGTGAGCCTATGATAGCTAAGACCAATACCATAACCGCGGAAACCGCAAAGGTTCCCATCATCCATAGGGGACCTGCAAAATGATTTACAAACCCCGAGATAACCACTATCCTGCCGCAACAGGGTATAGCCATGCAGAGAATAGCTGCCGTTAGCTCCCTCTCCCTCTTTGCCTCTATTATCCTGCTACCTAGCACGCCAGTGACATTGCACCCACAACCAACTATGAAAGGCACTATTGATTTCCCGTACAAGCCAATTTTGGATAAGAAACCATCAAGCAGTACCGCTATTCTCGCCAAATAGCCCGTATCTTCTAGTATTGCCAGCAGGATGAAGAACAGAAGAACGTAGGGTACGACTATCGCCAGAAAGGCTACCAAGGCGTGAGATAATGCAAAAGCAAGGGTCTCTCCAAGCTCTGTTGGAATTAATGCAGGTACGACGGAGTTTATCAATGGGCTTATGTAAGTTGTTCCGAGAGAAAACATTTTTTCCTCCAGAAAGGCACCAGTACGTATGAAAAATAACATAAAAGCCAGCATTGTTGCTATGAGGATGGGAATGCTAAATCGGCCATGTGCAGTTATGTCCGAGACGCTGTATAAGAAGTCTTTTTTTCTCTCTTTGGGTCTAGAAACAACCTCGCTTAATATTTTTTCACTTTCTTGAATTTGAATTTTTTCAATATGTAGGTCTATGGGTTCATGAAATAGGAGGCCCAGTTCTTCTCGAATCTTTTCGACGTCTTCAAATAGCTTCAATATTTAATCTCCTTTCCAAACATGCTCCCAACAGTTTCTTCGATAACCTCATTGCCTATTAGAAGCCATAGCGCTAGTGCTCGCAGAGGGATCCATGTCCTAGGCTTGCTTCCGAGAAGGTTTATTATTTTTTCCACTGCTAACTCGATTCCTTTCTCCATGTGAATATGATTTGGTTCTATATCCTTCTTACTCATCTCTCTTAGTGCGGTTTCGATGAGTTCTTTTTTGCCTTTTCCCGTCACTGCGACGGTTGGGATAACCGGTGCTCCTAATTTTTCGCCGAGTTTCTTGACATCGATTTTTAATCCCATTCTCTCGGCCTCATCGATTATATTAAGTGCGATTACTGTTGGGATTCCAAAATTGGCGATTTGAAATTGAAGGCGCAAACACTTCTCAAGTCTTGTACTGTCCATTACGTGTATTATCAGGTCGGGCTTGTTTTCCAAAATCATCCTGAGTGTGAGCCTTTCTTCTTCTGAAATACCGGCAAGGCTGTATATGCCGGGAGCATCGTAAACCTTGATTCTCCTTCCACCGAGTTTCATTCCACCGTCCTGAAATTTTACAGTCGTTCCTGGAAAGTTTGATATTACAACCTTTCCTCCCGTTAACAAATGAAACATGGCCGACTTTCCCGTGTTGGGACTGCCCATTAAGTAAATGACTTTATTCTCCTCCTTCTTTTTGATGGTTAATTCTTGTCTCAAAGTCGTCTCTCCTCCGTGACTTGCATGACATGCAATCACACATTGAAGCAGTCCTTCTCCCTATGGCGATCTTCAATTCATGGACCCTGAGGATCACAGGTCCTCTCGGGATTTTGTCAACACACGTAACGACCCGTCCAGGAATCATTCCGAAACTCATGAGTCTCCCGCGGGTTTGACCTGCACAATTTATCGCGGTTATTTCCCCGCTTTCTCCTTTATCCAGTTCCAGAAGCGTTTTCTTCTTCATTTACTCACCGTTTCGGTTGCATCGGAGGAAACTAGGGGGCGCCACCGCACCTACTCCTGTTTTTCTAGGTAGAAACCATGAGTGTTATGTCCTTTTCTTCTGGAAGGATATCATCGCTCGATTTTATGATCCTTTTAATCCAATTTATGGGTAGAATCATTGGCTCGCTCACTTCTCCAGATCTGAAAGCCTTTACCCTTCTTATTTTGCTCTCCCCCAGATTACTATCTTATTTTTGCAGGTTGGACATCGAGTGATGCCAACCTGCACCAGGGCTGGACACCCATTACAGTCACATTTTAACTCGGAGACAATACTGTAAAAGTTGAAACCACAGAAAGGACAATGCACCTGTTTTCTAACATTCACTTTTTCCATTTTTGAAGGGACGGGGCATCCAAACCTCAAGTAACTTTACCTTTCTTTACTTCTTCTCGGCCTTTTCTTCTTCCGATTCCCACATGGGGCACATGCAACCCATTTCTCTCATTCTCTTTGCCCTTTCTTTAATCCACTTTTCCCATTCCTCGGCTTTTTCAGGCGCCCACATGGGACATCTACACCCTTCCGACATTTTCAATCTCACCTCCTTTCTTTTCGCTTCTCGCCTTTCTTCTACTGGGATGGCGGCTACCCGAACAGGCTTAGCCTCTTTTTCCTTCTCTTCCGTTTCTTTTTCAGACATCCTTATTCATCTCCACAGGGAGCCACACAGGAACTGCTTTTGTGTCTGAATTTTTGCTTTTACAATAAGAAATTATTAAAAGAATATGGACTCATCAGATTCGAAATCGAACATTATCAGTTTCGGTTCAAGTATCATCTTAACTGGCTGCGCGCGGAAATTGATGTTTCCAATTAAGCATGGGGGGTTGCCAGTTCCCATACCCAAAAGGGTTCAAGTACTATGATGGGGCTGCCCGGATTTGAACCGGGGTCTAGAGAGCCCGAGTCTCCAAGCCTAGACCAAGCTAGCCGACAGCCCCGTGCATTATCTCTACATTTGAAAACATAAAAATAAAGCGTTCCTTAACCTTTAAACCCTTATCCTAATAATCTTTACTACCGGGGAGGCTAGAATAGGGTTGTCCATTCCACATCGCGTGCGTGGGATTAAGATACTAAAGGCCGTTTCGTCGCCTCTTAGGCTGCAGATTTTGAACGTACTCTTTGATAAAGGGCCTCTTTCCTATACTGAGCTGATGAGCTCTCTGAAAATGAATCCAATTAGGGATGCTGGAAGATTCGCCTACCACTTGAAGTTTTTGCTCAAGGCTGACCTGATTGAGGCAGATGTCGAAGCAAGGAAGTATTGCCTAACTGAGATGGGTAATATGGTAATCGATGTTGCAGACAGAATCGAAAAAAGGGCTTTTAAACGAAAAAGGATGCTTGTCCGCACTTCACGGTTTGCATTAGAGGAATTTGATGCAAACAGGATTGCAGATTCTCTCATCAGGGAGGCAGATATGCCTGTCGAGTTAGCTCAGAAAGTGGCTAAAGAAGCAGAAAAAAGGTTGCTTAAGTCAAAAACGAAATACTTGACAGCCCCTCTCGTAAGAGAGGTTGTAAACGCGATTTTAGTCGAGAAAGGTTTAGAGGAATACCGCCATAAGCTAACACGTTTAGGACTCCCTGTCTACGACCTCAATACCCTCATGGAGACAAAAAGCAAAAATTCTCAGGGTTCGGTCTCTATACAGGAAACAGCTGGAGAAACAGTCCTTAAAGAATACACGCTTTTAAACGTCCTTCCAAGAGATATTTCAGATGCACACTTGTCTGGATCGCTACATATTAAGAGTTTGGGCTCATGGATTTTGAAGCCGAGCGAAATAATGCATGATATAAGATTTTTCTTCCAAAACGGCCTAAACCTAGAGAAAACAAACACTCTTCAGCCTTCCTTCGCCCCACCCCAAAACTTGGAATCCGCTCTATCCACAACCCTTAGCGTTCTTTTACACTCGGCTAAAGAAATAGGTGAAACGCAAACAGTTGATTACTTTAACGTCTTTCTTGCGCCTTTTGTGAAGGACGCGGAGCCCGTAAAGATTAAACAAGCTTTACGCTTATTCATCGCCCACTTGAGTCAGCATGTAAATGCTTCTTTGGGATTAGAGCTTACAATTCCAGATTTTATAGCAGATGAGCCGGCTTTTGGGCCTTCTGGAAAACATATCGGCAAATACGGGGATTTTAAGGAAGAGAGCCAACTCTTAGTATCGCTAATTCTTGAAATATTTGCTGAAGAAAGTGTGCGAAAACCACTGTTTAATCCAAAAATTATCTTAAAAACACGCCTAGAAACATTTGCGGATGAAAAAGCAAAGGCAATGCTTCTGAAAGCCCATCAACTTGCATCAGAGAAAGGCATACCGTACTTCGCTAACCTAATAGAAAAGTATCAGAAATACTCTGTTTTCTCCGCTTCTGGATTCAGGCTTAAAGCAGATTTAAACGGAGACTGGGAAATCGATACGTTACGTACTGGCTGTCTAGGACATGTAACGGTTAATTTGCCGCGAATAACATACGACTCCGGAAAGGACAAGATGAAGTTTTTCGAAATTTTCAGGGAAAGGTTTGAGATGGCGAATCGCGCCTTAGAAATTAAGGATAGAGCACTAAGACAACATGGTAAAGGTTTACTGCCATTTCTAATGCAAACCGTTAATGGCGACCACTACTTTAGGCTTGAAAATTGTTCTCGTATAATAAACTTGGCAGGCTTAAAGGAAGCTTTGGAGGCATTCTACGATAAAAGCATTCAAGACTATGAAAAAAACTTGGCGTTTGCTGAGGAAATAATTCAAAGCATTCAAACTTCCACGCAAAAAATCGGTAGAAAACGCGGAAAACGTCTATCCACAGCCCTACTTCTAGACTTTGAAGCCTCTGAAAGATTCGCGCAGTTGGACATTGAAAGATATGGCGTTGCGAAAGTCCGATTCTCAGGAACAAGAGAAAAACCATTTTACTCTACACTTGGCAAGCTAACCCTTCAAGATAGCAAGATTTCTCGAGAGTCTTTAATATTTGAACAGAAAATGCGTGGATTGCATGCTTGTGGAAGTTTAACGGTGATAGAGCTTGGAGAGGTTGAACGTAAACCAGATGAGCTTATGTCTTTAACCAGTCAGGTTTTTGAGAATTATAATGTGGAGTTTTTAAAATATAACCGTAGATTGACGTATTGTGTCAACTGCAAGAGGAGCTGGTTTGGATTGCTACATAAATGTCCTGTGTGTGGGTCAATAGGAACTTTAACGGTTTTTGATCGATTTGCATTTACCTGAGCCTTGAAAAGGGAGTAATGCTATTTTACTGCACCCAAAATTAAGGCTAGAAGCGCCATTCTGACAACTATACCGTTCCAAACCTGCTGAAAGTAACGTGCGTATGGGGTATTATCAACTTCAGCGGCAATTTCATCAACCCGTGGAAGAGGGTGAAGAACTATTAGATCCTTTTTTGCTTCACTCAAAGTGCTCAGATCTATCTTGTAAGAGCCTTTAACTTTGATGTATTCAGCTAGGTCTGGAAAACGTTCCTTTTGTATCCTCGTAACATACAAAACATCTACGAGCGGAACTATCTTTTCGAGACTTGTTTTTTCGGTTACGGGTATCTTCTCTTTTATTGTTTGGAGAACTTCTCGGCGCATCTTAAGAGACTCCGGGGAAACGAGGTATAATTCGATATTAAAAAGAGAAAGCGCGTAAGCTAGGGAGTGGACGGTCCTTCCATACCTCAAGTCGCCTACAAAGGCTATTTTCAACCCATCGATTTTTTCCTTCTCCTTCATTATAGTATACAAATCTAGAAGGGCTTGTGTTGGGTGTTCTTCCCCGCCACTTCCGCCGTTAATTATTGGCACTTTTGCGAATTCTGCTGCAAGTCTCGCTGCGCCTTCGAGGGGGTGTCTTAGGGCTATTACGTCTGCATAGCTCTCCACAGTGCGTACGGTGTCCGCGAGATTTTCCCCTTTCTTTACCGAGGCGATTTCTGCTTCTGCAAAACCTATGGTGGAGCCGCCTAACTTGTGCATGGCTGCCTCAAAGCTCAAGCGGGTGCGGGTGCTCGGTTCGAAAAACAGTGTTGCGAGGATTTTTCCCCTAAGCATGTCTGAGCCTTTCACGGCTACGGGTTCCATGGCTCGAGCAATCTTCAAAATATAATCGATTTCCTCGCGGGAAAAATCTTTGACGGATATTATATCTCTGCCTTCAAACTCCAAACTCACACCCAAAACAAATCTATGCAGCTCCTAAATAACTCTTTACAAACTGTGGATTTGAGTCCGAGCTTGTGCAAAGGTAAAAATCTTTTATCTCTGTTTGGGATATAACCTCTTTAATAAGGGATTTCCCATGAGCGAAACTGAGTTGCGTGTTTCTAAAATTAGGGATGGCACAGTTATTGACCATATTACTGGTGGACACGCGTTAGATGTTGCCAAAATTTTGGGGATAACCGGGCGGGAGAAAAAAATAATCACTATTGCAATTAACGTGCCGAGCAAACGCTTCAAAACAAAGGATATAGTTAAGGTTGAAGGTAGAGAGCTAAACCCTCAGGAAGTGCATAAAATTGCTTTGCTGGCTCCCCATGCAACCATCAACATTATTCGTGACTATAAGGTTGTGGAGAAGCAGAGAGTTCAGCTGCCAAAAGTCATTGAGAACATTATCAAGTGTGCTAATCCAGCTTGCATTAGCAACAGCGACGAGCCCGTGCAAGCAAAATTCTATGTTGAAGGCGAGGAGCCGCTGCTGCTGAAGTGTCACTACTGTGGCTATATTATGGAGAAGAAGGATGTGCTCCAGCAGTTTTAAATTCGGTCTTTAATGTTTGAAACTCCCAGAACGTTTATATCTTAAGAGATACTATTCTTATGATAGACGTGTCTGAAAAAAGACATATTGTACACGCGCACGACACAAATACACATGGTGGAAAACATGTTGGAAATACTCACCCCCACATTATGGGCGTGTTTCGCACTCTACGCAACATGGTACTTTACATCAGCTAAACATTATGCTCCAATAACCCTTAACGAAGCAAGACTATTGTGGAAAATCCACAAGCGAAACATTCGATGCGATGGTAGAAAATGGCGGGAAATAATACGTAGGGGCAGAATAATTGGCTTCGAATGTGAATGTGGATATAAACACGTACAAAAACGCCCATTGATAGCTAAAACACCTGCACTTAACATTGAATCACAAAACTTGTCAACCTCTACATTCGACAAACGGCACTCATAGAAGTCAACATAAGTTTTAACATTTAACCATAGTAGAAGAAAATTTATTTACGAAATTACTCATCGCTCCAGAAGCTTAATGAAAAGCTAGAAATATCCAGGTTTTCTTTAGCCTTTAAGCCCTATTGTCAAACCTTTCATTCCGTGTAAGCGGTTCATTTTAACTTATCTCTCCACGTGTTGATCGATTCTTTTCTGGTAAACGTTTATTTATTTTAGTTCGGAGTTTTATTATTGAAGTTCGAGGAATGCACTTGTCTGTTTTGTCAGCCGAAAGGGTTAGACGCCTCTCGCTCGGCGTTTCTGTACTGGATGATGTTTTTCCAGGTTTTGAGGTTGGTGATTTTGTTGTTTTGTACGGGGATGCTGCTTCTTTCATGTCTTTTGTTTTGTGTGTCCGCTGTCAGCTACCTCCTGAAAGCGGAGGTTTGGGTTCGCCTGTTGTTTTTGTTGACGGTAGTAACGCATTTAATCCTTATTTTGTGGCTGAAGTTGTCAAGAGTTATGGTTTAGATTCGAGGTTGGTCTTCGAGAGGATTTATGTTTCGAGGGCTTTTACAGCTTATAAGCTTTCTTCCCTGATTTTGGAAAAACTTGATTCCTTTTTGAGAAGCAAAAGGGCCAAGCTTTTGGTTGTCTCGGGTATATCTTCATTGTTTTTTGATGTGGGCATTCCCAAGTCTGAGGCTAAAGACCTCTTTAAGAAGGTGTGTACGACGCTATCGGAGATAGCTGCCAACAAGCAGGCCATTGTGGTTGGGAGCTATTTTCCAGAAAGAAAGTCTAAGCGGGGCTTGTTTTTTGAGGCTGTTTTGTTTGGAAGATCCAACGTTTTGGTGAGGTTCAAAAAGACCGGTCTTTGATCTTGTTATCTTTGGAAAATTGCCTGTTTCTTTGTATATTTTTAGTCTTACAGCGTCTTTATACATGTTGATAAAGTGGAAGCTCAAGATTACTTTCTCAAAGTCTCGGCTCAAGCCTTTCTCGTCTATCTCTCTTAATTCTTCGTCCGTTGGCTGGTACATGTTGTGGTATCCTTTTCCAAAAAATCTAGAGTAAAGTATGTCAGATTCTTAGGCTGGCACTTCGCCTTTTGAAAGATCTACGCAATGAATGATATTATGGTCTTGCATAATCTTAATCAGCTCAGAAGGCAACTTTAAACTGGAGGTTCCTCTCATCTCAAGGGCGAGCTGTAGTTTTCCGAGGCTTATGGAATTCAAGAAGTCGCGTAGTTTGTCTATGGAGTTTTGGGTTAGTGAAAAAGAAGGTGGAGTCTGAAGGTGCAGTATGTCTGCGTTTAGAATGTTACATATTCGTTTCAAATGTTTCAAAAGTCTCTGGTGTCAGTTGAAGCTGGCGCTTATGTGTTATGGAGCTGTGAGATCTTACTGTGAAATAGAAGTCTGGTGGAACGAGCCTTCTCCAAGTTTCCACATCCCTAAGTGAAGGTATTTGGTAGAACGTCGAGTTTGCTTCAACAAAATTGAAGGCTTTAGAGTAGGCCACCAAGGGATGAATTCTTGGAATTTTGAAATAAGCCCATCCGCCTGTGCCAATTAGGTATTCTTTCAAAACTTTTCCTCGCGTGATATGCAACTTTCCTTAAATTTAATTTATCTTGACCTAAGTATTAAATGATGCTTTTCTAAAAGGATATTCGTTTAATTAAGGCGCCGCCGGTAGGATTTTCGACAGGATTCCTCCTTGTTCTCGAACCTACGACCGACTGGTTAACAGCCAGCCGCTCTACCTAACTGAGCTACGGCGGCTACTTTTTAATACTTTATGAGTTTTGAGCCTTGCAGTTGTATTTAAGTTTAGTTACTTACTGCTTCGTTCGATTCCTGCCTTTTTTGCTTTATACCTAACTATTCTAACGAAAAGTCGGTAGAACCTACGCATTATACCTGCACGCCATTTCCCTGCAAATGCTAAGTCAATTAGTTTTTCTATCCAGTAGAAGTCGTGTTCTAAACATTTAATTAACAATTCTCTGTGCAACTCAGTCATTTGCGTTTCTTTAAACCACTCCTCGTCTTTTAGTCTGCCCATGGGAACAAAAAACAGAGGCACTATTAGGCTTCTAACATCTCTAAGTTCATCCACCAACTCTATTGTTTTGATAATGTCATCTTCTGTTTCTTCAGGAACACCTACAATTAATGTGCACGCTGGAATCAGCTTGTTATCGTGCATTAAACCCATACCCGTCCGTACAACTTCCTGCCACTCTTCCGCCTTAAAGGGGTGAGCCTTTGCCGGCATAACCTTCTTGGCGAGTTCTGGCGAACCTGTTTCTATTCCGATTTCGGCGCCCCACCAAGGTTGTTTTTGCAGTATGATTTCAGCGGTTTCTGAGAAAAGTTTTGGTTTTGATGTTATAGCTGCTATTGAGCAGTGGCTCCAGCCGAAGCCTTCGCATTTCTTTGCAACTAATTCGTGGAGTTTGATGAGCTTTTCATCGTTTGGCAAAGTATTTTTCGACCCGTAGAGCATTACATCTTCTGCGTGGAAACATGACCAATTTATGCTTCCAATCTTTGTGTTTACGTCTATTTCCCGCAGTATTTTTTCATAAGGATGCCACCGCAATGGTCTCAAAGTCACACTGCAGAATTCACAGCCCCGACAACATCCACGACCAATCTCGACTAAACCATTAATAGAAGGCCCAACAATACCTGGAATCTCCTCTAAACTCGGCGTTTCTTTAACGCCGACTTCGTAGTATTGGGGAACGTCTTCATCGTTAAGAGCAGCTTGGAAAATTTTCCCAACGACCTTTTCAGCCTCCCCCTCGATTATGCAGTCTATCCCATGCTCCTCAACAAACTTTGGTCTATAATGAAACTGCCAAACACCAGGACCGCCAACAATAATCCTTAATCCACGCTTTTTCGCTTTTCTAATTTCCGGGCTACTTAATAGGGCACGGAAATATTGGGCCAGAAACGGTTCCTTCTTCATAATGGAAGCTAAGGTGCTTGAGGCTGGACCTAAGCCGAAGGGATCCATGACTTGTATGCCTAAAACCTTCGCCTCGCCAATGTACTTTTTAAGATAATTCGGTGCGACAGTCACTGCGTCAAAGCCTTCGCTTAAGAGTTGAGCCTCAATTTTTCTTAACCCATACGGCGCTGCTACAGGTACACCTTTGTTTGTTTTTATTGGCGGAAAGAAAAGCCATCTGTAAAGCCAGTCGGGAATAACATTCGGAGGAGCACATGTCCCGAAGCCTATAAACTCGTTGCGCCTGTAATCACTCATCAAAGTTTGGTCAGCCGTTAAGAGTATTTTGTTGCCTGCTAATTCCCGGTGCAAATCACGGCTTCCTCATATAGTTAATTTCAGAACATTTAAATTTTGATATAGGTTTTTTCACTTAAAAATTGCGGTTAGAATGCCCAGAAAACTCAATTAATTTGTTGCGTTATTGCGATATGAAGTGGTTTTTCTCTTGTCAATAAAGTCCATGAAGACTTCTTTGACTGGTCTGTTAAATATTTCTCGCACTTTTTTCAGGAGATTTTCTCCATTGTTGGTTAGAGAATAATATCTTATCCTTCTCTTACCCATCTCTATCCATCTTGCCACTGCAAATCCTTCTTTCTCCAACTTGTGAAGAAACGGATGTACTATGCTCGGCTTTAGCCTTCGTCCAGTTAATTTCTTAAACTCGCGGATAAGCTCGTATCCATGTCTGGGTTTCCGCGAAAGAAGCCAAAGTATGATTGGCTTTTCCAAACCGCGCATGAACGCGTCGGGAACGTTGACCATTTTCCTCGTAAATATAGCTTAAATTTTGATATATCAATTCTCCGTCTTCAGAGGGGATTTTTACATTTTATGTTTAAATAATGACGCCCATAAATAGTGGATAAAAAATGTGATTGATTAAAAATTGAATGGAAGAGCTGCAATGGAGAAGTTAGAGAGAGACTTAGTTAAGACTGCTGTAAGGGGATTTAGCAGAGTCATCATCCTTTGGTTAATAAGTCAAAAAATGTATCCGGGTATGGCATAGTTAAAGAATTGAGAAGATTGACTGGTCAGAAGTTTACTTCGGGTGTGGTATATCCTCTGCTATATGAGTTAGAAGAAAAGAAACTGATTGTTGGAAAATGGATGCGAAAAGGCAGAAGGCGCATTAAATATTACTCGGTGTCAAGGAGAGGAACAGAACCATTGGAACTTACACGGGAACTTTTTGAAATGCCAGTGAAGGAAATTCTAAAGGATTTCATTGCTTCCTAAAGAACTAGGAGTCTAAGCTCAACTTGGGCGTGGTCTCTTCTGTTTCTTTAATATGTTTAGTTTTTTATTTTGTTTAGAAAGATGTATATGGTGGGTTTCCCAATTAGGTTGAAAGGTTCAAGGAGAGTAGCGTGTTGAAGAAAATCTTAGAAGTCAGATGGCACGGCAGAGGTGGTCAAGGAGCATGGACAGCTAGCGAACTGTTGGCGCGGGCAGCCATTCCCGAGGGAAAATACATTCAATCCTTTCCAGAGTTCGGTCCAGAAAGAATGGGAGCTCCGGTAATAGCCTTCACAAGGATAAGCAGCGAGCCAATCCGAATACACTGCGCGGTCTATAATCCAGATGTGGTAGCTGTTTTGGACCCAACATTGCTAAAGAGGGTTTTAGTTACTGAGGGATTAAATGAAGAAGGAACAATCATAGTCAATTCGAAGGACAGCCCAGCAGAAATCAGAAAGATGCTCAACACGGACAAAGGAAAGATCTGGATTGTTCGGGCTACAGAAATCGCGATAAGAATTTTGGGAATACCCATAACAAACACGGCTATGTTAGGAGCAGTGGCACGTGTAACTGGGATAGTCAGCTTGGAAAGTGTGGAAAGAGTTGTTAAAGAACGCTTTAGGCTGGATGTTGCAGAGAAAAATTTTGCTGTTATAAAGGAAGCTTACAAGGAGGTAGAATCTGAGTGACGTCGCGAGAAAAAAGTTGGAGGGCAATTTCCCCAGCAGGTGTATGCTGGAAATCAAGCATCGAGTTTTTGACTGGAGACTGGAAAACATACAAGCCATTGAGAGACTTGGAGAAGTGCACTCGATGCTTGTTGTGTGTGCTTTTCTGTCCAGATGGAGCAATACATTGGAAACGTGGGAAGGAAGACATAGAATTTGATTATAACTTCTGCAAGGGTTGTGGAATATGCGCCAATGAATGCCCAACGAAGGCTATTGAAATGAAACTCGAATAGGGATGCATGCCAAAATGAAGAGTGCTCGTAAACAAGAGGTTTTAGCCTTAAACGGAGACGAAGCAGTTGCCTATGCAGCGAAGCAGTCAGATGTTGACATTGTAGCAGCCTATCCCATAACTCCTCAAACCATAATTGTCGAAAAGTTCAGCGAATATGTTGCTAACGGCGAGGTTGAAACGGAATTTGTTTGCACAGAGTCGGAACACAGTGCCCTGACAGCGTGTCTTGCAGCTTCAGTCACAGGCGCAAGGGCTTTTACAGCTTCAGCTTCTGCTGGTTTAGCTTTGATGCATGAAATGCTCTTTGTGACTTCGGGATGTCGTGCGCCAGTGGTGATGGCGATTGCCAACAGAGCCTTGTCAGCGCCGTTGAACATTCATGGTGATCATTCTGACACTATGGTTGAACGGGACAGCGGCTGGATACAAGTCTATGTTGAGAATGCACAGGAAGTCTACGACTCAATAATTCAAGCGTTTAAGATAGCTGAAAATCCGGAGGTTCTCTTGCCAGTCATGGTTGGTTTAGACGGCTTCACCTTGAGTCATTCGCTAGAAAATGTGCAGGTGCTTCCTGACGAGGTCGTTAAAAAATTTATCGGAACCCGCCAAATACCTTTAGTGACAACGCACGAAAGAAAAAAGGCACCCTTCAAGCTTGACCCAGAAAACTCGATGACTATGGGACCCGTAGCCTTTCCAAACTACTATTTCGAGTTTAAACGTCAACAGGAAGAAGGTATGAGAAAAGCTTTGGAAATGATTCAGCAAGTGAATGAGGAATATGCAGAAGTGAGCGGCAGACGCTATGGAAATGGACTACTCGAGCCTTATTGTCTTGAAGATGCTGAAATGGTCATAATATGTTTAGGCTCGACGGCTGGAACAGTGAAAACAGTTGTGGACGAGCTTAGATCAGAGGGCACCAAAGCAGGATTACTTAGAATTCGCACTTTTAGACCTCTACCTGTCAAAGGAATAGTCAAAATGCTTGAAAAAGTAAAAGCGGTGGCAGTCATGGACAAAAGCATGAGTTTTGGAGGACATGGTGGACCAGTGTTTCACGAAGTTCGACATGTGCTTTATGATGCACGGGCGCATCCTTACGTGGTAAACTACATTTACGGATTAGGCGGAAGAGATACAAGCCCAAGCGAAATCCGCAAAATTTACGAAGACTTGCAGACGATACTTCGAACACGGCGCATTGAAAACCCGATAAATTATGTTGGATTAAGAGAGTAGGGGATGATATAGGATGTTTTCTGAATGGAAATTCACGGCGAAGGACATCGCTGAGAGACCAGACTTGTTCTTATCAGGACACAGGGCATGTGCTGGCTGTGGACCGGCAACCGTTCTAAGACTTATCATGAAAGCTGTAAGGGGCCCAACCATTGTGACGAACGCGACTGGATGCATGGAGGTTGTCTCCTCAATTTATCCGTACACATCTTGGGCTACACCATGGCTTCACACGGCCTTTGAAAACGTCGCTGCAAACGCGTCGGGGATCGAAGCAGCCATTAAAATATTGAAAAAGAAGGGAAGGATAGAGCAGGAGCAAATAGACGTTATCGCTCTCGCTGGGGATGGAGGCACATATGACATAGGCATACAAGCGCTTTCTGGAGCGGTTGAGAGAGGGCATGATTTTCTATTTGTGCTTTATGACAATGAGGCCTACATGAATACTGGCATTCAGAGGAGTGGAGGAACACCATTAGGAGCATCCACAACTACATCGCCAGCCGGTACAGTCATACCTGGAAAGACAGAACCCAAGAAGCCGATAGCGGACATTATGGTGGCGCATGACATGCCCTACGTGGCTACAGCATCGCCCTATTACTGGCGGGACCTACTTATGAAAACAAGGAAGGGCATAGAGGTGAATGGTCCAGCGTTCTTGCATGTGTTTGCGCCGTGTCCAAGAGGGTGGAGAAGCGACCCAGCCAAGTCGATAGAGCTTTCACGCTTAGCTGTGGAAACGTGTATATTCCCCATATGGGAAGCAGTAAACGGCCAGTACCAACTGTCCGTGCCGAGCAAAGTCTTAGCCTTGAGCCCGCAGAAAAGGAAGCCAGTGAAGGAGTATCTGCAAGTGCAAGGGCGCTTCAGACACTTGTTCACGCCAAAATTCGAAAAAATGCTCGATGAAATACAGCGAATAACAGACGAAAGATGGCAACGTCTGCTCAAAAAATGCGGAATAACAAAAACTGCGTGAAATTCCAAGATTTTACCTTATTTCAAAATAACTTTTTGAATTGGTTATTAGATTGCTTGCGCTCTGTTGCTCTCTGCGGTAGTTTAGCCCCTTATATATAGGTTCAACTGGTTCTTCGATTCTGAGGTTCTCGGCGTTGGGTTTGCGGGAGATGTCGCCATTCATAAAGCTAGTGACCTTTTTCGGAGTAAAAACGCTTGTTAACATGGAAACACAAAAATAACTCATTGAATAGAGTCAAATGTAGCATGTTGCGGGGTTGCCCTAGCCTGGTAGGGGGCAGGCCTGCTAAGCCTGTGGTCAGCGATGGCCGCGCGGGTTCAAATCCCGCACCCCGCGCCAAATGACAATCAGCGGTTTCCATCTCTTCCCTTTTTACCGTAAAGTATATCTCTTTCAGCGAATGATTAAAGGCTTCAAATCCATGGGGTGAAAGTGAGAGCTGATGGCTGTTAAGGCTGTTGTCTTCGACCTCGACGGAACCCTTGCAAGCTTCAACATAGACTATAGAGCCGTAAGGGCAGAGGTTAGAAGCTTCCTCATAAAGAGGGGACTGCCAGCCTCGGTCCTATCAACAAACGAGAGCATATTCGAGATGCTAAAGAAAACCGAGATCTTTCTGAAAAACAATGGCAAGTCAGAAAAAGCAGTACAAGAAACCCGCTCAAAGGCTCTGGCGATAGCTGAAAAATACGAGCTGGAAGCGGCGAAAACCACAAGCTTGCTTTCGGGAGTTTTGGAAACTCTAAAGACTTTAAAGAAAATGGGGCTAAAGATAGGCTTATGCACGATTAACGGTGAAAAATCAACAAACTACATTTTGAAACGGTTTGGAATAGCAGAATTTTTTGATGCAGTAACCCCACGAGAAAGAGTGAAATATGTTAAGCCTAACACTGAACACCTTGAAGTCAACTTGAAGGCTTTAGGAGTTAACCCAGAAGAAACCATGGTTGTTGGAGACGGCGTCAGCGACATGAAATGCGCCAAGGAGTTAAAGGCTATAGCCGTGGGATTGCCAACGGGAGTTTCTTCCCCAAAAGAGCTGATCGGTTCTGGAGCAAACTACTTTGTAACATCAATAACAGACTTGTCAACACTAATAGAATACATCAACAAAACTTGAAAACGAGTTTCAATCTTTTAAGCTGGTTTGAAGTGGTATCTGGGCCACTGGGGCCATGGCTGGGTTGCTGCGCAGGTTCCAAAGTCTATTGTTAGGGGCATCCCTATCTTTATTTGTTCTGGGGCCACGCCTCCAATCATGCCTGGGATTTTTATACCATCTTCCAACTGGACTATGCCTACGGCGTACGGCGTCATTCCCTGAAATTGTGGTGGTGCCACATGAATAACAGTGTACGTCAAAAGCTTTCCTTTTTGTGGAAGCTCAACCCACTCAAACTCTTTCGAGAAACAGTTGTCGCACAACGGCCTAGGCGGAAGGTGGATTTTTCCGCATTTTTTGCATTTTCCGCCAACAAGTTTTCTTTGACTTATGTGTTTGTAGAATTGTTCTATTGTGAAAGACGTTTGTTCGCTCATGTTTAGCCCCTCCTATAAATATGAACCGTGGCTGTGGCGCCAGAACCACCAACATTGTGCGTTAAACCTATCTGGACATCTTTCACTTGCCGTTTATCCGCTTGTCCAGTCAGCTGCAGATACATCTCATAGGCTTGTGCTGTTCCTGTAGCGCCCACTGGATGTCCCTTAGCTTTTAGTCCACCGCTAGTGTTCACGGGGATTCTTCCTCCAAGCTTTGTCTCTCCGCTTTCGACTAGGCGTCCGCCTTCGCCTGGCTTACAGAAGCCCAAATCCTCGTAGGCTATTATCTCGGCTATTGTGAAGCAGTCGTGAACCTCCGCAACGTCGATGTCCTCTGGTTTCACATCAGCCATTTCATAAGCCTTCTCAGCGGCAAATTTGGCTGCTGCCAGCGAAGTGAAGCCTTCTCTCTCGTAAATGCCTATGGTGTCGCTGGCTTGCCCACTCCCAATTATGTGCACTGGTGCGTCTGTGTATTTTTTGGCTAGTTCTGGTTTTGTCAAGATTAAGCAACTTGCCCCATCCGTGATTAGTGAGCAATCGTAAAGCTTAAGGGGCCAAGCTATAACCCTCGAAGACAAAGCCGTTTCAAGCGTTATCTCCTTCTGCATGTGTGCCTTAGGGTTTAGGCTTCCATGATAATGGTTTTTCACGGCAACCATGGCGAGATGCCGCTCCGTCGTGCCATACCTGTGCATGTGAGCGGTCGCCATTAAAGCAAACAAGCCTGGAAAGGTTATGCCATGCCACTGTTCGAAGGGGTAATCCGAAGCCATAGCCAAATATTCAGTCACTTCAGGCGTGGTTCGGTGGGTCATTTTCTCGACGCCGCCAACCATAACAACATTACACAAGCCCGAAAGAACAGCGTAGATTGCGGCTCTTAAAGCGGCTCCAGAAGAAGCACAAGCGGCTTCCGTTCTTGTTGCTGGTATATGCAGTAAGCCAGCCCAGTCAGCCATTGTTGCGCCCGCATGCCCTTGGTGCTCGTAGGATTCACCCATATGCCCAACAAACAAGGCCTGAAGGTCTTTCTTAGGATCCAGGTTTGGACAGCGGTCAAAGGCTTCCTTGGCTGCTCCTGCAAAAATTTCCCTAGCGTATAAGCCTTCCAGTTTTCCGAATTTTGACAAACCAGCAGAAACCATTGAAACTAGGGGTTTCCCCTTCAAGGTGAAATTCTCCTTCACTTACCGTTTAATGCGAAGAACTGAATAGTATTTTAGCAGGTATTTAAGTTTCTTCAATATTTTGCCTAGTTTTTCACGAAAGTTTTATGTGAACAGGCTTTTACATTATAGGCTCTAAAATTGAGAAAGGAAGGAGAAGAAAAGATGAGTGAAGTTGCCATTGTTGGTGTCGGATGTGTTGGCTTCAGACCGATAACGCCTGAACTTTCCTACAAGGAGCTAATGTTTGAAGCTGCGGTGAAAGCCTACGAGGACGCAGGAATCAACCCAAGAAAAGATATTGACGTCTTTGTGACATGCGCTGAGGATTACTTGGAAGGCTTCAGCATCTTCGACGAGTTCGTCCCAGACCAGCTAGGCGCCGCGCTACGCCATCTCTTCACGGTTTCAGGCGACGGAATGCTCGGATTAGCGACAGCGTACATGCTCATCAAAACAGGACAGTTCGACACGATTGTTGTGGAAGCCCACAGCAAAGCCTCAGACATCCTCACGTACATGGACATCGTTGCCTTCGGCCTAGACCCAATCTTCAACAGACCTTTGGGCGGCCACCCATATTATGTTGCTGGAATGGAGATGAACCGTTACTTGCATGATACGTGCACAACCATGGAACAATGCGCACAGGTTGCGGTGAAGAACAAGAAAAACGCCATACAAAATCCCTACGCAGTCTACGGCGCAGACATAACCCTAGACCAGGTTTTGTGTTCTGAAGTGTGCTTTTATCCCCTGAAAAGGCTGGAGATAAGCACGCCTGCAGACGGCTGTGTAGTCATGGTTTTGGCTTCGGAGAAGGTCGCGGAAAAACTAACTGATAATCCTGTATGGGTCAGGGGTGTTGGCTGGTGCACTGAAACTCCAAGCTTGGAAACAATGGACTGGTCGAAGGCGGTTTACACGCGATTAGCGGCTGAAACGGCATATAAGCAAGCGAAAATCAGCAATCCATGGAAGGAAATCGGCTTCGCTGAAATCCACGACCTGTTTGCCTACAAGGAACTTCAACACATGGAAGCGTTAAAACTCTGCGAGTACGGCGAAGCTGGAAAACTGACAGAGGAAGGCCTCACAGCCCTAGACGGCGAACTTCCAGTGAATCCATCTGGAGGCTTGCTTGGAATGGGATACGGGCTTGAGGCTTCTGGAACGCAAAAACTCCTCGAAGTAGTGTTGCAGTTGAGGGAACAAGCGGGCCAGAGGCAGATACCAGACGCAGAAGTTGGCTTGGCTCACACTTGGCGTGGAATCCCAACAGCAACGGGAGCTGTGGCGGTCTTAAGCAATGTTAAGTGAGGTGAAATGAGAAATGTTTGGAAAGAAAAGAGTGGCAATAGTCGGAGCTGGCTTAACCCTGTTCAGAAGAAACCTGAAAGAAACGGGCAAAGAATTGTCATACGAAGCTTCGAAGATGGCTCTCGACGCCGCTGGAATGGAATTGCGAGATATACAAAGCGTTGTGATGGGAACGGCGCCAGACGCCTTCGACGGAGTCCACATGAAAGGCGAATACCTAGCGGATGGAGCAGGAGCCTACAACAAACCATACTCAAGGGTTTTCGTGGGCGGCGGAACAGGAGTATTCACACCGTTGGCTGGCTGGTGGCACGTTGCTTCTGGACAGTTTGACACATGCCTAGTGGTGGCTGAGGAGAAGATGTCCTCTTGCTATCCGCATCCACAGTTCGCCTTCACAACGATATTCGACCCAATCCTTGAACGCCCAATCGGCATGAATCTCATCTGGATATTCGCCTTGGAAATGCACCGCTACATGCACAGGCACAACATTAAGAAAGAGCAAATAGCCTTGGTTTCTGTCAAAAACAAACGCAATGCTTTGGATCATCCATGCGCCCAGTTGGGTGCAAAGATAACCGTCGAGGATGTTTTGAACTCCGAGATTATGTGCTGGCCCGTTCAGCGCTTAGACGTGAGTCCGACAAGCGACGGCGCCGCAGCGGTTGTTTTGGCTTCGGAGGATGTTGCCAAGGAGGTTACCGATAACCCTGTTTGGATTGACGGTGTGGGCTGGTGCATCGATTCTACCCAGTGGACAAATCGTGACCTGTACTATCCAGACTATGTTGAGTGCGCGGCTCGCATGGCGTACAAAATGGCTGGAATCAAAAACCCACCCAAAGAAATTGACTTGGCTGAACCCTACGACCCGTTTGACTACAAGGAGCTCCACCACATTGAAGGGCTACTCTTATGCAAGAAGGGAGAAGCGCCAAAGCTGACTGCGGAAGGTGTAACTCAAAGGGACGGCGATCTGCCAACTTGCCCTTCTGGCGGATTGTTGGGCGTTGGCAACCCAATAGCTGCCGCAGGCTTGATGAAGGTTTGCGAAATCTTTTGGCAGTTGCGCGGCGAGGCTGGAAAGAGGCAGATTCCAGGCGACCCGAGAACTGGTGTGGCTCAGGCTTGGGGTGACCTAATGCAGTATGGTTCGGTAATTGTTTTGAGGCGTTAAGAGGAGGATGATTGAGGAATGAGCGTGAAAATTAAGAATTATGCTGGAGAAGCCCTAGAAACCAAAGACATCAGAGAAGGAAAAGTTGCAACCGAAAAGTTTAGGCCTAAGGCTAAGTTTGCCTGGAGCGCCGGCATAGCCATGAGCAGATTCCTCGAAGAGCTAAAGAATGGAAGGATAATTGCGACAACTTGCAGTAAGTGTGAGCGTATTATGGTTCCGCCGAGGATTTACTGTGAGAGGTGCTTTAAGCCGACGGACGGCTGGACGTACGTGAAGGACACGGGCATCATTAACACTTACTCTGTTTCGTTTTTGGCTGCAGACGCGAGCAGGTTGAAGGAGCCGATAATTGTTGCGATCATAAATCTGGATGGCGCTTCGGACGGAATGGGAATAATTCACAGAATCGAAGAAGTGAAAGATTGGAAGGAAGTCAGGTTTGGAATGAAGGTCAGAGCCGTTTGGAAGCCGCCTAGAGAACGCGAAGGCGCCATCACGGACATAAAATACTTCAAACCAGTGAAGGAGGAATAGCGCTATGAGCTTAGAGAAGATTACGAATCCGTTTAGTGCCCGCCACTGGCTCGGCGACATGGAAGCAGACTACGTCTACACTTTGGGCGTTGCTGGAGAGCGCTTCTTCAAGGAGCTGAAGCAAAAAGGCAGGATAATGGGGGCGAAGTGTCCCCGCTGTGGCATAGTTTATGTTCCGCCGAGAATTTATTGTGAGCGTTGCTTTTCGAAGCTTGAAGAATGGGTTGACGTAGGCAAGAAAGGCGTAATCCACACGTTCACAATAGCAACGATAGACATTGACGGTTCAAAACTGGAGAAGCCAGTAATATACGCATTAGTAAAGTTTGAGGGAGCCCACGGCGGAATAATCCACAAGATAGGCGAAACAAACAATGTCTGCATAGGCATGAAAGTCGAAGCAGTACTAAAGCCGCCCCGGGAAAGAAAAGCCTCCATAAACGACATAAAATACTTTAAACCAACAAAATAAACTCAATTCCATCCTTTTTCTAACACCAATGCCTATCATGAAGTGAATAGCTTCAAGCGGTTTCTGGAGCATGTAATTCTTCATTATATGTGTGTAGAGAAAATTAAAACTACAGAGTTTGATATATCCTCTATGGTGGTAATATGGTAAAAAATTTAGAGGACTATCTTGCGAAAGAATTGAGCCGAACAGGTTATCCATTAGAAATTGAAATCTCATCTATACTTGATAAAACGTATGTTGTTTCGAATAATGAATACTTTTTCGATTGGGAGGAGGATAAAGCTAGGGAGATTGACATAGATGCTTTTCCATTAACACGGGAATATGAGAAAATTAAAAAAATTGAGCCATTTGCAATAGTCCACCATCTGGCTTAGCCCACTTTATTCTAATATTTCTGTTTCTCATGGCTTTTCTTGATTTGTTTTCCTTTGCGTTTGCCCAGTTCATTCAGCTTTTTCATCCATGCGCCTCTGACATACAATGCACCAACGCCTGGCTCAACGACTGCTTCTATGCCAATGGTCTTGTCCTTTCTTTTCTTCCGTATCTTTTCACGAGACATATCAATTCATTCGTTAGAATTCTAATATAAAAACCCTTAACAATGCGTACTGCGGTCTTAACTCTAACATTGAATTCAATGGTTTTAAACCGATAAGAAAATATCTTTTTAGGTCTCATACCGATATGTTAGTCAAACGCCAAACAGCCAAATAACGGAGGCAAAACCAGGCAATGTTTGATAGGAACAAGATTAATGAGATAAAGTTGGAGCGGGAACGCTGGGAAAAGACGACACTACCAAGATGGATAAGGCAATTCCCCGAATGTAAAAGCGAATTTCGAAATCATTCAGGCATGTTCATAAAACGCGTTTACACACCAGAAGACATTAAAAACCTAGATTATATGCGGGACTCAGGATTTCCTGGCGAATATCCCTTCACCCGCGGCGTGCACGCAACCATGTACCGAGGCCGCCTATGGACGATGCGAATGTTTGCAGGATATGGCACGGCAGAACAGACAAACCAACGCTTCAAATACTTGCTGAAGGAAGGCGAAACTGGTTTAAGCACAGCCTTTGACTATCCAACAATAACGGGTTATGATTCAGATCACTCCATGGCAAGGGGAGAAGTAGGTATATGCGGAGTAGCCGTCGCCTCATTAAAGGACATGGAAGTCCTGTTTGATGGCATACCCCTAGACCAAGTCACGACATCTATGACAATAAATGGTCCGGCAGCAATGCTTCTCGCCATGTATGTAACTGTAGGCGACAAACAAGGCGTGCCAAGAGAAAAAATCGGTGGGACAACCCAAAACGATATGCTCAAGGAGTTTTTCGCCCAGAAACTATGCATATTCCCTCCCAAGCCTTCAGTAAAACTCGCCACAGACATAATAGAATATTGCGCTCGGCACCTGCCCAGGTGGAACCCTGTAAGCATAAGCGGATACCACATAAGAGAAGCTGGCGCAACAGCCTTACAAGAATTGGCCTTCACCCTTTACGACGGAATAGCCTACGTTGAGTCCACCCTAAGAAGAGGATTAAAGGTGGACGATTTCGCCCATCGCTTATCATTCTTTTTCGCATCTCACAGCGACTTCTTTGAGGAAATAGCCAAATTCAGAGCCGCCCGAAGACTGTGGGCAAAAATAATGAAGGAACGGTTCCACGCGAAAAACCCAAGGTCTATGTGGATGCGCATGCACGTTCAAACCTCAGGATGCACCCTCACGGCGCCGCAACCACTAAACAATATTATACGCACCACAATTCAAGCCTTGGCAGCAGTTTTAGGTGGAACCCAGTCGCTTCACACAAACTCCTTCGACGAAGCCTTATGCTTGCCCACCGAAGAAGCAGCCCTTGTTGCGTTGAGAACACAGCAGATAATAGCCCACGAAAGCGGAGTAACAAACACCGTTGACCCCTTAGCAGGCTCATACTATGTTGAAGCCTTGACAAATGAAATGGAAGAAAAAGCCATGGAATACGTCCAAAAAATAGATGACATGGGCGGAGCTATAGCTGCCATAGAAAAAGGGTTCTTCCAGAAAGAAATCGCCGACAGCGCCTACCAATACCAGCGGGAAATAGACGAGAAAAAACGCATAACTGTTGGCGTAAACGAATACGCCATCGAAGAGGAAGAATGCCCAATAGAACTTTTGCGTATCGACCCAAAAGTTGAAAAAGAACAGGTTGCCAGACTGCAAAAACTAAAAAAGGAACGAGACAACAGAAGGGTGAAGGAAGTTCTTGAAAAACTCCATTACTCGGCAGAAAAGGATGAGAATCTCATGCCAACAATAATCGAAGCAGTAAAAGCCTACGCAACACTCGGCGAAATCACCGATGTGCTGCGAAAAACTTACGGAGAATATAAAGAATTAATAGTCATTTAGAGAGGCGAACGGAATGCAAACCACAAGAAAAATTAGAGTCTTAATCGCCAAACCAGGCCTCGACAGCCACGACAGAGGAGCCAAAGTCGTAGCCAGAGCCTTAAGGGATGCGGGAATGGAAGTAATCTACACCGGTTTAAGGCAGACGCCTGAACAGATAGTCGAAACAGCCCTTCAAGAAGACGTGGACGTAATAGGCTTAAGCATCCTTTCAGGCGCTCACAGAGCCCTATTCCCAAGGATAATGGAGCTCCTAAAGCAAAAGCGCTTAACAGACGTGATGGTTTTCGCGGGAGGAATAATTCCCAAAGAAGACATACCGGAAATGAAGAAGATAGGAATAAAAGAGGTATTTGGACCTGGAACCCCAACGGAGACAATAATACGATTTGTTTTGGAGAATGTTCCCAAAAGAACCTAAACCCTTAAGATGTGCAGAAAAGTTGCCGACAATTGAAGAAATGACGCAGGGAGTGCTGGCTGGAGACGGCAGAAGCATAGCGAAGGCAATAACAATAATAGAAAACAACACACCCGCGGCCCAAAAACTAATCGCCACGATTTATCCTCATACAGGAAAAGCTCACATAATAGGGTTAACTGGACCAAGTGGCTCTGGAAAGAGCACCCTCATAGAAAAGATTGTGCGGGAGTACAGGCGTAGAGGGAAAACCGTAGGCGTAATAGCCGTAGACCCGACAAGCCCCTTCACGGGCGGAGCCTTCTTAGGCGACAGAATCAGAATGCAAGAGCTAACCACAGACGAAGGCGTTTTTATAAGGAGTATGGCAACCCGCAACTATCCGGGAGGAATAGCCAAAACAACAAAAGACGCAGTGAAACTCTTAGACGCTGCAGGCAAAAACCTAATCATTGTAGAGACTGTTGGTGCTGGGCAGTCGGAAGTGGAAATAATCAAAGTGGCGCAAACAATCGTGGTTATCCACGCGCCAGGCTTGGGAGATGAAATACAAGCGATTAAGGCGGGATTGATGGAGATAGCCGACATCTTCGTCGTCAACAAGGCTGACAGGGAAGACGCGGACAAAGCCGTAATGGACATCCAAGCAATCCTGCAATTAAACAACAAAGAAAAGGCATGGAAACCGCCTGTTCTGAAGACAGTAGCCCTCACGGGCGAAGGCGTCCCCCAACTCATTGAAAAAATGGAAGAGCATAGACTATTTCTGAAAAGGGAGAAAAAGCTTAGAAGAAGCCTGTGGAGAGCCGAAACCGAACTCACAGAAGCAATAAAAGAAAAAGTGGTAACCTCAATAATGGACGAACTGAAAAGGGAAGGAAGGTTTGAAGAACTCTTGCAAAAAATTCTGGAAAGGAAAATAGACCCGGCCTCGGCAGCTGAAAAACTTCTACACGAAAAAATAAGAAAGTCAAGTTAAGAAGGCAGTGAATCGATGCCAAGACTTGAAAAGGGGCTTGTTCAGGTTTACACTGGAAATGGGAAGGGAAAAACTACCGCAGCCTTTGGACTTGCCCTGAGAGCCATAGGCAGAGGATTAAAAGTCTACATAATCCAGTTCATTAAGGGCGGGTTCGACTACGGCGAGCTATACATGGTGGATAAGCTTCCGAACCTCAAACTCAAAGCCTTCGGCAGAGGCAGATTTGTAACAGAAAAGCCCGCGGGAAAATTGGATGTTGAACTTGCAGAGGAAGCCCTTGCTTTGGCTGAAGAGGTGATCAAGAGCGGCGAATATGACATAGTAATTCTAGATGAGATCAATGTGGCCTTAAACCTAAAGTTAATAAAAACTGAAAAGGTTTTGGAGTTAATGAAGAACAAGCCACAACATGTTGAACTTGTGTTAACTGGACGTTATGCATCCAGCCAAATCCTTAGAGCCGCTGATTTGGTCACAGAGATGAAAGAGGTAAAACATCCATTCAACAGGGGCTACCAAGCCAGAAAAGGAATCGAATACTAGCTTTGTCATCATAAGGGAGATAGAAATGTCCAAAGCCAAAGGCAAAAATTCACCTGAAAAATTTTCAGACCTGCTCAAGACTTCATGGGTGAAGTCTTCCATAAAAATAGGGATCATTTTTGCAGCTATAGGCTTAGTAATGCTTCTTCTCTTTAAAATTTTCAACATCGGCGGCACCCAGTTGTTTTTTGACGCAAAGGCATTTGTTGAAAATTATGGACTCATGGGCATTTTCTTTGCAACTATTCTGGCTGGAACTGTGGTGCCTCTGGGAAGCCCAGCCTTGGTGGTGGCGGCTGCCCTTCTGGGTGTGTCACCGCTTCCTCTCATTTTGGTTGCCACAACCGGATTCACAATTGGAATGAGTGTTAACTATGGCTTGGCTTACTGTTTAGGAAGACCTTACGTCATGAAGAAGGTCTCAGCCGAGAAGCTTGAAGAAATTACAGGTTTATGGGGAAGGTGGGGCTGGGTTCTCTACACGATATTTGGACTTATCCCAGTCCTACCAGTGGAACTCCTTTCGCTCGTTTGCGGGGTGTTAAAAACACGCCTAGACGTTTTTCTAATCCTAAGCTTTATCCCTAGACTTATAGTCTTCACAATTCTGGCCCATTTTGGAGAATATGCAGGCTTATGGATTGGAATCGTTTAATGTATCCTCTATCTCTATTGCTTTTAGCAAAATCCTACAGGCCTCTGTGATTCTCTTCATTCCTTCTCTTTCTTTTCTTCCTTTTTCCTCGTTAAGTATGTGAGTATGGCTATTATCAAACCGCCTATGGCTACGAGCACTTGCATTATTGTCCGGAAGTGTGCTTGCCACCATAGAAGCTCTACGTTTTTTGCTGTTACTCTGGTTTGGCTGGCTTTTACATGTCCGACTCTGTCATACGCTTTTATGGTTGGAGTATGTTCTCCGTTTGGATACTTGCTTGTGTCCCACGACCACTCGTAAGGCATGTCTGTAGCCGTGCACACTAGAACATCTTGAAGGTAGAATTCGCCATGCCAAAAATCCGGTGACGGCAGGACATATGCTGTGACCTAAAAAAGCAAGATGGGGCAGCTCCGTTTTTCCGAGATGATGTGCCTATTTCCAGATTGTTGGCGGAATGGCTATTAAGGTCTGGGTTCGACGTACGCCCCGCAGGCGCTGGATTTTTTCGATTATTTTTCCGAGATCCTCGGTCCTTGGAAATTCCACGTAGGCCACAGCGTCAAATTGTCCTGCTACTGCATGTGCCATCTTAACGCCTTCGATTTCGAGTGCAGCTTCTGCGACCTTCCATATCATGCCGGGTTCTGTATTAATGAGAACGTAGGCTTCCAAACCGTTATCCCTCAACCTAAGTATTTTGCTAGCCAAAGCATAAAAAACTTGAGAAAACCGCTAAGTTTTATCCAATAAACTCGAATGTTTCTGAAATAATCTTCTAAGAAACTTTCTAGCTTCATAGAGGAAATGACTTCAGTTTGTGACAAATTTTAAGCTTGGTTGTAGAGGTATGCTTGGAAGAGAAGAAGCCACCGTATGAACCTGCGCTGTTTCGTTGCACTTTTTAAAAATTTTAGTTCTTCTATTTTGGTTAGGTAATTGAAGCCAGTCCTTAGTCAGTTGTGGATGTCTTTGTGGTGGAAGATCTGAAGTTTTAGAGTTTATTTAAGTAGTTTCATATTCTTCTCTATGTCGACCTCCTCTGCCCAAAAGACCCATTTCTCTCCATTTCTCATAGGGTATCTCCGGGAAAAAGCCTTCTCGTTCAAACTTTTCCCTCAGCAGGTCCGTAACCTTCTTGTATAAAAAGAAAGTTAGATCTTCAAAAGCCCAATGCCTTTTTGGCAGACTCGTTCTATCAAAACCAGTTTTCAGTTGATCTTTGTTTTTCTCTATGATTTTTGCTTCTTCCCTCGCAAGTTGAGTTACGGTTTTAAGGTCCTTGTCCCCTATGGTAACATGTTCACAATCGAGCAAATCAAAAAAATAAAACCATAGATACAGATATGAGAACACGAGAAAGGAAATTGAAACAACTTTGACAGCTTTAAAACCTCATGCTTCGAAAAGGTTTCCGGAATTGGATTGGAAAATGTTGCTGAAAGAAGAGCTAGCGGAATGGCTGCTTGCTGGTGAGCCATGGGTAGTTTATCGTACATTACATGATCTTCTGGATAAGGATGAGAAAGACAACGAGGTCGTGGCAACGAAAACGGCAGTTCCTAAGCACCCACTAGTAAAGAAGATTTTTGAGGGTTTAAATAAAGATGGTTACTGGGGAAAACCGAAAGATATTCACACGTGGTGGCCAAAGAAAGATACCACTTTCTGGATACTTCCCATGCTGGCGGATTTCGGTTTCACTGTAGAGGACAAAAGGATTGCCAGAGCTTGCGAATACGTGTTCAGCACGCAACTCCAGTCTGGCGGATTCGGGTGGGACCCACCAACCCACGCCCACGATTGCCACAGCGCCATCATAACTGAGTCGCTAGCAAAATTAGGTCTTATAGAAGACCACAGACTGCAAAAAGCTTATGACTGGCTCATCAAAAGGCAACGTCTTGACGGCGGATCTTGGTGCAAGGACACAGGGCAGATTGGTGGACCGAGGGAGAAGGAGCCGAGTTGCGCCATGGCTACGATGTTTGTGCTTGGGGCATTGGCTCAAAATCCCAAACTTCGAAATAGCAAAACTGCCATGAAAGGGGTTGATTTTCTTTTTGAATGCTGGGAAAACAGAGGAAAGATAAAGTACGCAGGTCATGATAGCCAGGTTGGACGTGACTGGGAGAAACTAAAATACCCATTCACAGACTACAAAATCTTGAAGTTTCTGGACGTTCTTTCTCAGTTTGAATACTCTAAGCAAAGGCTTCAAGAATCAGAAATGATAAATATTCTACTCTCAAAACGAGATGACGAAGGGAGGTTTACGCCCGAATCAATCCATAAAGTGTGGTCCGATTTTGACTTTGGACAAAAAGAAAAACCTTCGAGGTGGATCACCCTTCTAGCTTTGCGAATAGTAAAGAGAATTTACGGATAGATAACCACGAGTTAATGAGGCTCTCACTTTAAATCGAGTGTCTGCTACTTCCGAAAGTTGCTTTTTTTCTTTCGAGGATTTTCAGCATTGCGCTTGAGGTTATGATTTGCGTTATGAGGTAGATTATGGAGGGTATGGCAGATAAAGGCGAGAAGTACGTCAAGGCGATAGCCATAGCCAGAGAGTTGTTCCTAGAGCCGACAGAGTAAGTCAAAGCTATAGAATGCCTTAGGCTTCTCTTAAAAAGCCTACGGAAGGCGAAGTAACTCACAGAAAAACTAAGCAGACACTGAATAACGGTCACCAACGTCAGCATAGGTAGAAAGGCTAACGCTTCTCGGCGCCACAGCAGCGGAAAAACCGTGGCTCCAACTATTGCCCCGACGACCATAGCGGCTATACATGAGATGGAAAAGAACACAGGGTTGAAATGCTCCAAATTCCTTTTCACTCTAGATTTCACGCATGCGACAAAGACTATTGGAAGAGTGATCATAAAGAAAAGGTCTGTTGACATTCGCAAAAAGTCCAGTTTAACGTACATCCCAACATAAAGCGCCGTCAAGAGAGGGGTGAGAAAGACGCTTAGGACCATAGAAGACACCAGCAAACTGAGGGCTAATGCCACTTCGCCGCCAGCCAGCCCGGTCCACACACCCACAGCCCAAGGGCTAGGAGTCGATGCCACTAAAATGAGACCTGCGACAGCATCGAAACTCGTTGAGAGAAGACTCAGGGACAGCACATAGCTCAGAAAAGGCGCGACCCCAAACATAAACGTCAAACCAAGCAACAAGCTCAAAGGCGCTCGAATAACCCCGTAGAGGTCCTTTCTACCACAAGTTAAAGCCAAAGACCCGGTCATTACAGCTATTAGATATGGCACAAAAGACCTTAAAGGCGGTCCCAGCTGGGGAAACAAACCGCCTAAAGCTATCGAGATAAGAATCAAATACTTATACCACTGGTTTATTTTCACCGCGAAGCTGATGATTTTCTCGATAAACTGCATTTTCTTCATCTTGAATATTGCTTCTGCTTCTTACCCCTTCAAAGTCAAAAACGTAAAAGCTTCTGGGAAAATTTTTCTGAGAAACTTTCTGGCTTCATAACAGAAGTGACATCCACTAACATAGACTTCTTTTGGAACAAACCTATTTTCGGATGCCAGGTCCGTCAGGCCCTTCATGCCAGCACCACACAATGCAGCTGTAACCACGTGGTCTTTGTAATCGTATTTTTCAATGATTTTTCTAAGGGGAGCTTGCCGCGTGTTTCCTATGCTCAGCCCTGGGCATATAGTAGCAAATCCGAACTCGTCGACATCAACTCCCAGAGGAGACTCAAGTGTTCCACCAGCCCATGCACCCGGGCATCTTTCCTTCAGGATTTCGGACAAGGGCTTCATTTTAACATGTCTTGCAAGAAGTTCCGCGGCTCTTCCAATAAACATGGGTTGCGCCTTAACAACTTCAACCTTTGAGAGAAGATCTCCCAGCAGCTCTAGGTGAGATCGAGTTGCCGAGTTGAATTTGTTTATTTCGTGTGGTTCACCGATGAATCTGGCGTCAACACAAACTTCTAGGTTGGATTCCAGAGAAGCTTCAATGGCGTTTTTGACGGATTCTATGGGGACATAGCTTTGATGGAAAAAGTCTACGCTGGTAAACAACCTTGTTAAGCCGAGGCTTTTGAGCTTTTCGGCAATTGCACGTACTTTAGACATATCATGCGCCCAGAAGCCATTTGTGAAGAGCCAGACTTCAGGAAATGACAAGTGACTACATTCGGAGATTATTTTCTCAGCCAAATCCGGACAAAGCATTGGTTCCCCGCCGGTTATGCAAACTATTTCAGCATCTAACTCTTTAGCGTCAGCCACACACAGTTTGGCTTCCTTTAGTCCTATAGAACCCTTAATTTCAGGACCACAGCCGAAAGCACAGTGAAGACATTTGGCATTACAACGGTCAGTTATATGCAGACCTAGACTTGCTATGTCCATAAGCTTCTCACTATCTTACATAGGACTCATTTATCCAGACTCTCCGCTCTTCGGTGTTTAGGCTTGACTTCAGCCACATCGGCAGAGGCAGGTTAGGCGTGTAATGGCCAAAATCCATGCTTGCGATTATTGGAAAATCAAATTCTTCGGTTATTTCCAAAACAACCTTTCTAACTTCCCTTGTCATGTCTTTTATGGTATTGGCTTCTTCACCTCTAATCTTACCGATTAGCATGCCCTTCGTCTTGTCGAATAAACCCGTTTCTCTGAGGTGAACCAGCATCTGGTCAATCTCTTCTAAGTGGTGCATTGCCATGCATTCCCAAAAGAAAATAATATCTTCATCCAATCTTGGAAAGTACGGTGTTGCAAGCAAAGATTCCAATGTTGGCAGATTTCCACCGAATAGTCTGCCCTCAGTGCTGCCTTCCCGCCACACTTCCCACCGAGTTAATGCTGGCAACAAGCCCAGAGGTTTGGCATTTTTTGTGATTTTCAAGAACAGATCCATTTCGTATTTACCTTCTTTACTTTTCATGTCTACCCCAAATCCAAAAATTACGTCCGATTGATGCAAGCCCGTGAGACCGGTCTTAGCTAAAAAGGCCAGATGAAAGGTTGTAATGTCGCTCATTCCAGAAAAAACTTTTGGGTTGGCTCTTATCAGATTGTAGTCTAAATGGCGTAAAGTTCTAATTGCAACCGACCCGCCCATAGCACAAACAACTGCTTTTACTTCTTTATCGGCAAACATGTTGTTGATGTCCTCAGCCCTCTGAACGTCGCTTCCAGCCATATACCCATGCTGAAGCCTAACGGTTTTTCCTTCCTTCACGTTAAAGCCAAGCTTCTTAAGATTTCTAACTCCCAGACGATATTCTTTTTGAAAGGGCGCAATAGGGTGCGAAGGGGCAATTATACCAATGGTATCGCCTTCATTAAGTTTCTGAGGCTTCAAAATTTTCATTCTTACCACTTAATGAGGGGATAAGTTTGATATTTTAATCTTCATGCCTAGCTGAACGTGGAATTATCACTTGATGGCGCTTCTTCAAGAAATTCTCAAGGGCTTTCCTGATTTCCTTCAAAGCTGAGGGAATAGGGTAAAACTCAGGCTTGAAGGGGTGCATCTCGCTTTCTAAAAGCTCTGTCAATCGAGCGTAATAAACTTCAAACTGTATTAAGTTGTTGCTTTTAAACTTGAAAATTGGAATACGACCTCTTGGTTCTTCCCAACGTTTGTCCCAAACGAAAACTGAAGTTGCATCACCAAATTTTTCAATGTTCCTTTTGATTAAAACTTCCTTATCAACGTTTAACACCACAAGCAAGCGGTTGATATACTTGACCTTTGTTGCAATTAAAAACTCGCGGGTAACATTGTCTGGTGCGGTTGAATCTATCACGACGCTGTAGCCCTTTTTAAGTAAGTCATTCCTCATCTCGGCAATCATGGAATACACCAAGAACTCGTCGCGGCACGGAGGAGATTCGTTAAAAAGCATATCTCTTAACTCGTCCACGCCGATTCTTGCAAAATATTGGTTCTCGGCAATCAGCCTGTTGGCAAGCATGGTTTTACCAGACTTTGGATAACCGCTCAAAACGATGTTCCACAATCCTTTAACAGAGGCATTCATTTTCAACCAACCCTGAGTCATCGGCTACCTTCTTTAGTTTGACTGTAACGAAATTAGCGATATATTTTCTTTGTCTGGTTACCAAAGATGCTATCAAATAACGTTATCTTACTCTGTGGGAGATTGAAACTTCTCGAAAACGGCTACTCATAGGATAATATTACAAAATAGAGAAAAGAGGGGAGAAGCAACTACTCCATCTTTGCTCCGCAATTCGGGCAGAACTTGGTTCCAGTCTGAACTTCAGTATTACACTTGGGACACTTTGTCGTCGCCTGTAACGGGTTTCCACAGTTACCACAGAATTTCGTCCCAGCTGGGTTTGACGCTTGACACTTGGGGCAAGTAATGGCGCCAACCTGCATTGGCGCGCCACAGCTGTTGCAGAACTTCGCCGTTTGCGGGTTCTGAAAGCCGCATTTGGGGCATAGCACTAGGGCCTGTGCTGGAGCTTGAGCTGGTGGCTGTTGAAACATCTGTGGAAGGATCACTGCTCCTGCTCCCACTGCTGCTCCTGGGCTCTTTGATAGGCTTTCGCTTGACTTTTGAACAGTTTCCATTCTGAGAACTTCTGCCCCGCTGACTCCGGTCTTGATGTAGAATAGTCTGTCTCTCCACTCTGGAGTTGTGTCAATTCCTTCAAACTTTACTTCGATTAATTCAAGGCCTATCCGTGAAAAAGCATCGAAAAGGACGTTCTTCGATAGGAGACTTGTTTCATCAAGTTTGCCATAAACATCTGCGAGCGAGTACTGACTCATTGTATCGATAAGCCTTTCGTTGAAGAAGCCTCTAAGAAACTCTTGCAATTTAGTCGTATCAAATGTTCCTTGCCCCCCTACGACTTCGTTAACGAAGAGGTTTGGCTCTTCGACTCTAAACCAGAATCCTCCGAAGAATTTGAGGGGTGCAAGCTCCTTTGTCTGACCTGCCGCTCCAAACTTGCCTTGGAACTGCTTTAACGAAACAAGGACTATTGTTGATCTGAACGGAACCTTATCAAATCCTGCTATCTTTGAAAGAAACTTCGTTAACAATGGAAGGTTTGCGCTGGTTAAGACGTGGCGCCCAGCCCTAAAGACGTCGTATGCCTTTCCATCCCTAAAGAAGACTGCTGCTTCGTACTCGTGGACAATGAGGTTGTCTCCCCATCCGATCTCCTCGACCGGATACCTCCAGACTATATCCCCTTCTCTCGCTCCGACCCACTCAATCACTTTTGGCATTCAAACTTCACCTCCTTTGAGTTACTCCTTTTGGAAGCCAAGGTCTCTGTCCAGCGATAACGCTTCCGTTACATGCATCGACTATCACAGAGAAGGCTCTCCCTCCCATGCGGTATTCTATGAACCACCAAGGCGAATATATTAATTCTGGATCCCCTACAGGGTACGCTCCCACGCTAAACCGGGATACAAAGGTGTATCGCGATCTGAGTTCCTGCAAAGCCAACCCTTTAGCTCTCTCTGTGGCTTCTTGGGTGCCTATCTCCACGTTAAGGGTTTCCTCCCCTGTTTTCTTGAAGGGCTCCTTTTTGTCGAGTGGAATCTTGTATGCGCCTGCGTCGGGCTGATATTCTGCCGCTTTCCGTGCAACAACAGACACATCCATCGACTCGCTGATGGACATTCTCTCAGTCCTATCCTTAATCGCCTTTCCAGCCCCTTTTCCAGCTCCTCCAAATAGACCGCCAAGCGCTCCCCCTATGGCCTGCATCGCGACCTCCTGCGCGAGCTGCGCCTTTGTATCTTTCGTTTTAATGAGAGCCTTCTTGCCCTCAAGATCCCCTTCGAGCTGAACGGTTACGGCCCAGTTTGGAATGTACCGAAGAACTATGGCACCCCACTCAGCGCGTTCAGCCATGCCTCGAGTAACGAGAATTCCCTTTGCAACATGATCTTTCGCTGTCTCCATAGCCTGTGAACCACTGAGAACTATTGGGAGCATGCTGTATCTTGGAGGTTGTTCACCTGTGGTGTTATTCACGTATCCGCAGTAGTTACATATGACGAGAACCTCTTCTGGATCATAAGTAAGCGGAGCACCGCAGTGCATGCACGCCTCAAGCTTAGGTGCTGCTGGCTTTGGCGGTTGCACTGGTTGAGGCGGAGGTGGAGCAGGAGCCGAGGGTGCTTGGACCTTGATAACTCCGGCTAAACCTTTGGCAAACTCCATAGCTTGTTGCTGGGCTTGTTGTTTCCATCCGACCAATGCCCCTGGATTGTCGCATGAGTCTGCTAGAGCTTGCTCCACAATGTCCATAAGATTTTCTGGTCCTTCAACCTCGACATACACGTCCTGTGGGATGCCCCTAACCTTAATCGCTGCCTTATCAAAGAAACCCTTCTTTAGCTCAAGCATGAAACTGTTCTGTCCCGGTATAGTCTTCTTGACACTCCATCCTATCTGCTGAACGTAACCGGGTAGAGCCTGCTGGAAGTTCTGCATTCTGACTCCGATTTCACGATAGCGGGCGGAGGTCATGCTCCCAGCCCCCTTAGAATTTCTGACCTTTTATCGACAAGTCCGTCGAGTTCCTCAACCTTAGATATCAGCTCGTCCATGGCTGCTCTCCACTCGTCTTTTCCCGGTTCTATGCTGACCGCCTTTTCAACATCAACTTTTAAGGATTCAGCCTTCTCTATCAAACCTAAGTCGTGTTCGATGACAGCGTCAAGCTTATCCTCTTTAACCTTAACAGCGTCGAACATCCCGGCGTATCCTGCAACCGCTCTGTCTATGCGTTGAGTGACCCTATCAAGACGAGCCATTAGCGTGTCAAATCTCCACGCGTCCTCGCTCGAAAGTTTCTGGACAACCAGAGGATTAGCGAATTTCCTTCTGACAGAATTCTTTGCAGCCTTAAGCCTGTTCACCGCATCCATCCTTACGAGACGATCACTCTCTCTTCTCAACTCCTTTTCCTTGTATCCTCTGTAGCCTGGAACGTAGCCCATGATCCTCTCTAGAAAGCTCCTCTCTTCACGAACCTTTCCCAAATAGTCTTTTCCACTCATCTTTTACCCCTCAAATATGCAATAAGACCTATGACTGCTATAACAATTATTAAAATGCCAAAAACAAGGAAGGGATCTATTATATTATAAAGTGCCGAAGCGATGGCGACGGCAAACATAACGGTACCCCAAACCAAATAATAGACGGGGTCCTTGCTAACTACAAATGAATAAATAATAGTGTAGGCCCCGAGCGGACCGAAAACCCACGCTGGAATATTTAAGAGATTAAAAGTGATTATTGGCACGCTGTAAACTACCGCAGCGACGCCTATAGATATAACAAGAACAACGAGAGCACTCACCCCATAATCTAACGACCGGAAAATGGTTTTCTGTTCAGTTCCCGGCTTATTCGGATCATCTTTTTTGTTCAAAATTTCACTACCATACTTTTTTTAGCATTATGAGAAATATAAAGCTTTAATTTAACCCTTTCGCGGTCGTCATCATTGAAGATTACGCGCCAAAAAGAAAGAAATCCTATAAAGCCACGCCTTCACTTGATCGTCAGCGGATAAATCTCCTTCGTCACGTATTCCAGATACCTTTCCTTATCCGTTAAATTGAAAATTGTCACTGAGGCATCTCTTGTTAAGCCCACAACATAACCGTACTCCTTAGACCTCACAACCACATACCATAAATCGCCGTGCTTGCAATAATCTTCGAAAAGCGAAGTGTTTATCAAGTCCAGTCCATAAAGCGAGAGCTTGTTCACGTTTGGAATGTCAACGTTGTCGAAAAACGTTATTTTAGTATCCTCGGGGTTTTTGAGGTGAAACTCCCTAAGGGTTTCGGGCGGAATTCTCGCTTCCACTATGCCGCCCATTTTTTCGAAGAGGATTTCGCTCAGCTTGTTGGCTATGAAGTTGGCTAGGCGTTTCTTCTCAACTATGGTCAAAAGCGTGGCTTCTTCATGTAGAGAGAAGCCGAAATGGGCTTCAACCGTGCGTGGTAATGGCGCGACTTTGCCCCTGTGGAAGACGTGAATTACATAATCATGCGAATAGACGCCTCTAAGCATGTTTTCCTTTAGCAGAAGCCCAACAACCTCCGTCACAAGAGTAAACTTGTAGTCGCCCTCTTCGTAAGGCTCTTCCGTGCGATAACCTTCAAGTCTCGACGCGATTTCGGCTATGGCGAGGGGTTCCGAAAGCCTAAAGATTTTACCGGCAACAACCACACTCTATCACCCTGACAATCTTTTATGTTATTTCGTTATGAAACTAAAGTTTTGCGCTTAAAAGAATTTAATAATTTACTAGGCGTGTCTGTCATAGGACACCAAATATTTTATGCCAAATTCCCCTACGGCAGTAACTTGTTCCAAGTCTTTTTCATCAATCAAGTGAGCGTACTTTGCCGAATGCTCTTTAAGTTGACGGGAAAAGATGATTGTGCAGACCGTAAAAAGATAAATTCTAAAAGCGTCCGCTAATCTTTTCGAGTGGTGTTTCCTAAAATAACGGTACACTTCTTTGAACGTGGATTCTGTGATTATTGCCTCGAACAAGCCACTGTTTAAAGCATTGATTATAAGGTTTGAGTTCGACTGTGGGGTTTCATAGGCATATATAAAGACATTTGTGTCCAGCAGAGCCCTTATCTTAATGCTCTTCAAGACTTTGCAAGTCCCTCTCTAACTCATCAGGACTTACCCCTCTCCGCTTGTGAGCCTTTACGCGATTCCACAAATCCTCTCTGCTCAGCAATCCAGAGTCCACGGCGTACTTCATAATGGCGGCTCTGATGGCTTCAGATTTGGAGTTGAAAAGCCCCAGTTTGACCATTTCTTCCAGGAGTTCAGCCTCTAAACCCCTAAACTTCAATGTCAAAGTAGTGTCTCCCATTTTGTGGACCTTAAGTTTATAGTGATTTAATAGCTATTAAATATTGTCATAATCACAACGTAAACCTATGGTTATCCTTCAATGAGAAATTAAGATTAATTCGCTTTGACTTATTTCCTCCTCCTTTTCCTTTCTTCTGTTTACTTCTATAACCTTAGAGGAACATAACGGATTCTGTAAGAATACATTGTTAATAGCTCCTCGTTTTTTCAGGCGAATTCCTTTTCTACAGATTTCATGGTATAACCATCCTTTAACGACAATGTAGGAGACATTTTTTAAGCATAAACTTTGCCTAATTGTTTTAATAAGAGTGTTTTTACCTCTATTATTTACCGCGAAAAGAGGCAGCCACCCCAAATGCTGATTCAAGAGGTAATCCTAGAAAACTTCATGAGCTACGAGTATGCTAGGGTACCCTTTAAATCGGGCCTAAACGTTATTTGCGGACCAAATGGCTCTGGAAAGTCATCGCTTTTGCTGGCTATTTCGGTGGCTCTGGGGCAATCATACACCGAACGCTCCAAAAAGTTGAGCGACTTGATTCGTTGGGGGAAAGACCAAGCTCGCGTCACGTTAATTTTGGATAACACTAAGAGGGGTGACAAGAGACCTGTTCCAAAGTTTAATAAGGACCAAATTTTTCTTACGCGAGTTTTGAGGCGGGATGGTCAATACTGGTTCGAGCTTGAGAATAGGGCTGTCACAAAAACTGATGTTGAAAGACTCTTGTCCAAGCTGGGCGTTGACCCAGACAACATGCTCATTATTATGCATCAGAACATGGTTGAACAGTTCACCGTGCTCTCCCAACAGGAAAAGCTGCGCATGGTCGAAGCAGCCGTGGGGCTTGAGCCATATCGGGCAAACGTTTTGGAAGCCCAGAAGAAGCTAACCCGCATACTGAGCCAAGAGGAATCCATAAGCAAGCTCTTGGAGTCGGCTGAGCAGACGCTCAATTACTGGAGAGAACAATACGACAGATACCAAGAGAAAAAGCAGCTACAAACCAAAAGGAGATTCTTGGAAAGGGAGCTCGCGTGGGCTGAAGTCGCCAGAAGAGAAGAAATAGTTAAAGAACTGGAAGCTGAAGGCAAGAAGGAGCTAGATGTTTTATATCAGATTGAGGAAGAAACCAAAACCGCAAAAGAACACCTACAAGCTCAGCAGAACGAGCTTGAAAAACTGAAGAATGAGGGAAAAAACCTCCTTAATAAACGCTTAGATTTTGAGCGCGAACGAGCCAGAAGCGAGGCAACAGTTTCATTGTGCGAGCAGCTTCTAAAGGAAACAGCAATGCTAGAGGCGGCTAGCCAAATCGGCAGAAATCCATCTCTTCAAGCAAGCCAGCTGACGAAGGAACCATTGTCGACAGAGTTTAAACTTCTGAAAAGTGAAACGCTAAAGGAGTTAATACAGAACTCCAGCCATCAACTTTCAAAATTAAACGTCGAAATAAACGAGAATCAGATGAAAACAAAAAACTTGGAAGAAGAAATTGAAAAGGTTGGAAATCAAGTTCTAGAAAGCAAGATTAAATTGGCCTTGCTACAGTATCGCAGAGAAAACGTCACAGCCAACCTTGAAAGGCTTGAAAATGAGCTAAGGGGTGCAAAAGTGCACTTGAATGAGGCTTTGGGAAAAGCGGAGCAAACCGGACCCAGAATAGCAGTCATCAAAAGCGTGGGCGAAATCCTCGACGAAATACGAGTTACGGATGGGCATTTGGCGGCGCTTTCAGACGTTTCAGAAGAAATTGAACGCATGTACGAATCCTATTCAAAGCTCTATTTGGAGTTAAGGGAAAAGGCGCAGCAGGTCGCCGAAAACCGTGAAAAGGCATTGGAAGAAGTCAAAACGAGGATGCAGAATTGGCGAACAGTAATCCAAAGCCTTCTAGAACGCGCGAGCTTAGAATACCAAAAGATTTTGGCTCAAGCTCAAGCCATAGGGGAAGTTAGGCTTGTTAACGGACACGACATAGAGGCGGCTGGGCTCGAAATTCTCGTTGGCTTCAAGGGCGGCAAACCCGTCCCGTTGGACGCTTACACGCAGAGCGGTGGAGAAAGAACAACATCCACCATGAGCTTTCTGCTGGCTTTACAGCAGCATGTTCGCTCGCCATTCCGAGCCGTTGACGAGTACGACATTCACATGGACCCGAAGAACCGCGAGATAATAGCGAGAATGCTCATCTCAACGGTTAAGGACGCAAACGCCCAATACATCGTTATCACGCCGAGTCAAGTGACATTTTCTAAGGAAGAGGCAAACGTAATCACCGTTCAGAACGTTGAGGGAAAATCTATAATTAGAGAGGTCGCTTGATGCAGTCGAAAAGAGAGAGCATGAAAGCTGGCAGGGAGAAACTCCAACGGATAATCGATATGTGCAAGTCCGTGGAAGATCGTTCGCTCGACCCTTTCCTGATAGATGTTGACCAGATTATCAGCACGCTCAAGGAGCATTTTCCAGACTGGGAAGTCCCAGAGGACATGATTCTGGACGCTGAAACAATACATCACTTAGCCTCGGTGATAAAGCTTCAAAGCGAATGGGTCAAACACCGCTCAACCTCGCTTTATACGGATCCGTTCCTCTTAGAAGAAAAGCTCACCCACATGGGAAAAGAGGAGATGGTTGAAACTTTCCTCAAGGCTTGGCACCCAATAGTTGAGTTTGAGCAGATTTCGCTCCACAGCCTCACAGAAGCCATCAGATACTGGGAAAGCTTGCTGCCGCTAAAAGAGAGATGGAAGGAATTTCCGCCTGCGGAACTGGAAACAAGCCTCGCAACCCGAGAAGAACTCATCAAGGAGAGAATTTTGCGAGATAAAGCCTTTTCAGAAGAGCTTGAAAATTTCTGGCAAGAACTGAAAAGTCAAGTTAAGGATAAGGGCGAAAACGGGAAAATTCGCTACTGGGATTTTGTTGGAGCAGAAACCTACGAGGAAACCGTGCAAAGAGCCTTCATGACAAGCTTTCTTGTGACCTATGGTTATGCAACATTGGAAATCCATCCTTTAGAAGAAGAAATCTTTGTCAAACCGCATGAAAAGCCGATAACAAAAATTGGCAAACAGCAGCTGGTTTCCATTCCCATAGCTGTTTCGGCAGAAGACTGGATGAAGTGGAAGAAGGGAGGGCTAAAGTGAGCAAGAGAAAAGGCTATTACACGAGTAAAATCAAAAGAGCAACCCACATGCTCTTTTACCGAAGGCACAAAAAACCCGGAGTGAAGGGATGGGAACTTAGAAAAGGCCTAGGCTCAGACTATCCAAAAGTGCTAGCAATTTTGGATGACTACTTAAAAGCACTGGATTTGCAGGTTAAAACTGTCTTTGAGGAGGAGAAACCAGCTGAAAAACCAACCTTAGAAGAGCAGGACAGAGCCAGATTCTACATAACATTAAGAGGAGAATTAACACCAAAAGAGGCAAAGATGATAGGGTGGAGAATAGACGACCTTGCAGGGCTAGCAATAACGATCGCACATGTAATATCTAAAAAGGGAAAAGCGCCGAGAAAAGAGGTTGAAGAACTGCTACACGACAAGCTTCCAGGATGGAAGGTCGGCATCAACATCGACCGCTACATTCGCTATGGATATTTAACACAAGACGAAAACGAACAATTGTATTTAGACTGGAGAACACGCGCGGAAGTGGACCAAAAAGCCCTGATAGACTTACTTTTAGGAACCGAAACCTAGGCTCTACACGCTTCATTTTCTCATTTTGTGGTAAATGAAGGCTACAATGTCAATAACGATTATCGCAACAAGAACTAGCAACGGACTGCCCAGAAACTGGTCTACAAAGGATTCGTCTACGGCATTAACGGTGCCGATCAACACGAATAAGAAGAGCAATAACGGATACAAAGCTAATGCCACTCGGCTTTTCATATCGTAGCCCTATCTTTGAAACTATGTTATGCTTACGTTTTGGATTTGAAAGTATCTTTTGGCCAGAAAGCGTAAGCGTTCAGCGTTTCTCCCGTTTTTTCCTATGGCTACCCCTTTGTCCCTCGGATTAACGGCCACAACGGCTATTGTTTTTCCGTCAGGTCTCGGGGTTATGCGAACCTCTCTAACCACTGCTGGTTTTAGAGCGTTTTTAATAAACTGGGCGGGGTCTTCTGAATACTCAATTATTTCATGTTTCTTCCCAGTCATTCTTTCTAAAACACGAATGTTCCTTCCCCCTTTTCCAATGGCTACGCCCACCTGGCCTTCGTTAACAACAAAAATTACACGTCCTTGCTCTTCGTCAACTACGCAGTCTTTAACGCTTGCACCGGTTATGCTTTCAAACAACGCGATGTACCGCATTTCTGTGCTTGTAATCTTTATTCCGGTTGTCATTCGCTTCCTCCATGGGACTCCTCTGGTTCTATGCTCTCCGTTAATCCAAGAATTTCTGAATCACCGGGTTCTCTTATACTTAACGCTGAAATAGTGAAGGGTTTGCCACATACAGAGGCTAAATCTATCGACGAACCCTTATAAGTTATTAGTGGAACCTTTGAGAGCTTACAATAGTATTCTACGTCTTCGCGTATTCTTTTGGGACAGTTTGCAGCCAAAATTATCAGTTTGGCTTTCCTTGTCTTGGCATTTTGTACGGCGGAGTTCGCTCCAAAAAACACTTTGCCAGTTTTCACAGCCGTTGCAATAGCCTTATCTATGTCTATCATTTGTTCTTCCTTCCCAGTTCAAACGTTGACATGTATAATTCCACTAAACCCGTTCCAATGGGTATCGACTGCCCAACTATCACGTTTTCAGTCACGCCCTCCAACGGATCGCTTTCACCCTTAACAGATGCGTCAACAATGTTTGGAACAGTTATTTCGAACGCGGCTCTGGCCAAAACGCTTGACTTCTTACCACTTATGCCATGTCTACCTATCTGCTGTACCTCGCCAGTGGACGTCATCATGTCCGCAACAAGCATAACATGGCGAACGTCAACATCTAATCCCTGCTCTTCCAAAACTCCCTCGGACTCGTGTATTAGTGCGCTTCTGGCGGCTTCTATCCCGAGGGTTTTAGCTATTTCATGCACGTTATTTGTTGTGGTTCTCGAAGTGTCTACTCCATAAACTTCAAAGACTTTAGGCAGGTTTGAACCATCCGTTCTTATAACCCATTCTCCACGTTCTTCTGTAACCAGCACACGTTTTATGCCCAGCACCCCTTTTATGTAGAATGATGAAACCTTGTCAAGCAATTTTTTGAGGGCTTCAGTCTTCGTTGGCTTTATATGTAGGTGGTTGCCCCTTACCTTTATGGTGCAGTTCTGCATCTTTAACTTATCCTTCAGTTCCTGAAATGTTACTTCCCTATCTTCCATCATCGTCTTGTTAAGCTCTACCACTATTTCCTCCTGCATGGGGTCTTCGTAAATTGCTTGTGCTAAATCCTCTAATGCCGTGTAAACTATGTTGCGTGCAATTTTTACTGCGGACTCCCTGTTTTTCCTATGTTCTTCGGTTAAATAAATCGCCATTATAGGCGTGGACGGAATCCTTCTGGCATCAACGATCTCTATTAGTCTCGGCAAGCCTAGGGTTACGTTTTGTTCTCTAACTCCGGCATAATGGAATGTTCTGAGAGTCATCTGCGTTCCTGGTTCACCTATTGACTGGGCTGCAACTATACCTACAGCTTCACCAGGCTCCATCAAGGCACGCTTATAATGTTCAACTGTTAGTCTGATCGCCTTTTCAACACCGGCTCCATCCAGTTTTGCCTTGGCTAAAATTTGCCGAAGTTCGTCTATGAGCACGGGTGAAAGCTGGTCTTCAACCTCTTTCAACCGATTTTTAACGTATTGGGCTGATGCTGGTTTGCCTTTCTTAGTCGCAATCTTTATCTGTTCAACCAGCCGACTTACGTTCACAGCTTTTCCGTGGTCACTTTTGGCAGGGTCGACACCGTCCTCACCATATTTGAATTGGATTATGTCACCAGCTGAATCCCTAACTGTTCCATCGTACTCTAAGCGTAGATGTTCGAGGGCGTTGATTAGTCTTCTTTGCATGTAGCCGCTTTGTTGCGTCCTGACCGCCGTGTCAACGAGTCCTTCCCTGCCACCCATAGCGTGGAAGAAGAATTCAACGGCATCAAGTCCCTTCTGATATGATGAATATACAAAGCCCCTTGCCTTTGGGGTTGGATCACCGGATCTGAAATGCGGCAAGGCACGACCTAAATATCCACGCAATATTCTTTTTCCACGCACCGACTGCTGTCCTACACATGCGCTCATCTGTCCAATGTTTAGACTTGAACCTCTAGCACCGGTTCGTGTCATAACTATGCCAGCATTTTCGAGGGTGAAGTCTTCATCAGCTATTTTTCCAGCATCATCTCTTGCCTTGGCCAGTTCATTCATAACGTAAATTTCAAATGATTCTTCGATGGTTTGGCCAGGAAGCCTAGGGAAGGTACCCTTACGATAACTTTCTATAAGCTCCTCTATTTTCTTCTGAACCCTCTCCATCGTTTTCTTTATTTTATTTTCGGCCTTTGGGGATAAGACAAGTTCGTCATACGAGTATGTGAAGCCTCGCATGGTTATGAAAAGCTTCAACAACCTAGTTATTTTGTTTAAGAATTCGCGCCCTGTTTTTGTTCCATAGTCCTTTACTATCCTATGGAGAAGGCTTTCAGACTGTTCAGCGCCTATTGAACGTCTGTCTATAACACCGCTTACAAGCTGTCCGTTTTTGACAACTACGTAGGCGTCATATTTGCACTTTTCTTCTTCACATTTGACGCATCCTTGACAAATGTTTGCCTTCAAAACGTAGTTCATGTTTTTTGGCAAAAACAGACTAAAGATCTGTTCACCGGTCCAAAGCGGTTGTGGCTTTTTGATTTTTGGTTCCGGTAATGGCCCTTCGTATTCTGCCGCTAATAGCAACCTGTTGACCTCATCCTTTGTTAGATAGTTTGTTTTTCTCGTGAGCAGGTATGCGGCTGTTATGAAGTCTCGGATTGCACCTATTATTGGACCTCCGAATCTAGGTGAGAGTATTTGATCTTGAACTTGCATTAGCAGGAGCGCTTCGGTTCGTGCCTCCTCGCTTTGTGGCATATGTAAGTTCATTTCATCCCCGTCGAAATCTGCGTTGTAGGGTGGGCACACGCAGAGATGTAAGCGGAACGTTTTGTATGGCAAAACACGCACGTAATGCGCCATTATTGACATACGGTGAAGCGAAGGTTGACGGTTAAAGATAGCTATGTCACCGTTTTTCAGATGTCTTTCCACTATAAAACCGGGTTCTAAGGCCTCAGCAATCTTTTCTCTATCAACAACAAATTCAAGCCTTATGCGTTTACCATCAGGTCTAATAATATAGAGTGCGCCAGGGTATTTTTCAGGTCCATTTATGACAAGTTTCCGCATTTCTTCGATGTTCCACTCTGTGACTTTCTCAGGGAGAGACAGGCGCATGGCAACTTCAAGCGGAACTCCAACCTCGTTTATGTCAAGGTTTGGATCAGGAGAGATCACCGTTCTAGCTGAAAAGTCAACTCTTTTCCCCGAAAGATTGCTTCTGAATCTTCCCTCCTTTCCTTTCAACCTTTGTGAAAGCGTTTTTAATGCCCTTCCAGAGCGATGTCTTGCTGGAGGTATTCCGGAGGCTTCATTGTTAAAGTATGTTGTCACGTGGTATTGTAAAAGTTCAGATAGGTCTTGAATTATGAGTGTTGGTGCTCCAGCCTCCATGTTTTCTTTTAGTCTTTGGTTGATTCGGATTATATCCACCAGTTTATGAGTTAGGTCGTCTTCTGAACGGATGCCCGACTCCAATGTAATTGATGGACGGACATAAACTGGCGGAACTGGTAGAACTTGCAGAACCATCCATTCCGGGCGTGCAGCTTTCGGATTAAAGCCTAAAAGTTCAAGTTCTTCGTCTGGTATGCGTTCCAGTCTTTCTCTAACCATGCTCGGGGTTAATTGTTCTGAGCCAATTTCTGGAATCTGCTCGCTGAATTTTGTTGGTTTCTCAAAAATTATTTTGTATTGAATCGCCCCGCAATGAGGACACCGCTTCGTCCTTGTTTCCTGTATAATCCCCTTGTAAACTTCATCTGGAACCATGCCTAAAAGTTGGCGGGTTCTATCAATTCTGGCTCGAATCTTTTTTATCATTTCGTCTGGGAGTAATATGCGCCCACAGTTTCGACAGGTCGCCTTTAAAAGGTCATATGTTATTTTTGTAAATTCGATGTGTATTATTGGAACTGCAAGCTCGATGTGACCGAAGTGCCCTGGACACCGAATGGCTGTGTTTCCGCATGTTTTGCATCTCTGCCTCGGCTCGAGGGTTCCGAGTCTACCGTCCATTAATCCAGCTGTGATCGGAGCGCCGTCCTCGTCGTAAGTGTCTGGTGTTTGAATTTCCACAACCGAAAGTTTACGCACATCCTGTGGCGAAAATAAACCGAAGTTAATTCCATCAACAACTTTATGGATTACTTCTTCTACAGCCATATTATGCCTTCTCCTTAAGCTTTAATCTGGGGGCTACACACAGGCTCATTAATTCTTGTAGGAGAAGTTTGAAAGCATAAGAGACTATTACAGGAGAGATTTTGGCTTTATCTTCGCATAGTCTACAAACGTGTTTTCTTTGTTTCATGTTATAGTAGGCTATGTAACCACAATTTTCACAGATGTAGAGTGTGTATTTGTCTGATTCTTCCAGCAATCTGTCTCGGAGGAGCATCGCAGCCCCATGTCCGATTAGGCAGTCGCGTTCCATTTCACCAAATCTTAGACCTCCGCCTCTGGCTCTGCCTTCAGTGGGTTGTCTCGTTAGCATCTGCACCTGTCCTCTTGCTCTTGCGTGTATTTTATCAGTAACCATGTGGTGCAGTTTCTGATAGTATACGATTCCTACAAATATGTCTGCAACAAATTTTTCGCCTGAAACGCCGTTGTAAAAGACCTCTCTGCCTGTATGGCTGAATCCCGATTTAACCAAGGCTTTTCTAAGCTCCTCGGCCTTTTCATTTGAGAAGGGTGTTCCGTCGATTGGTTTTCCTCTCAAGGCCGCAACTTTTCCAGCTATCGACTCGATGAACTGCCCTATGGTCATTCTCGAGGGAATGGCGTGGGGATTAACTATTATGTCCGGGACTATTCCGTCCTCCGTGAATGGCATGTCCTCTTGTGGAACAATTAATCCTATAACCCCTTTTTGTCCATGACGGGAGGCAAATTTGTCTCCCAATTCTGGAACGCGTTGATCACGAACTCTAACCTTTACAAGTTTGCTTCCTTCTCCCGACTCTGTTATGAAAATTGCGTCAACAATCCCGGTTTCTGATGGGCGCATATCCACTGATGTGTCTCGCATGGACGGCCCCCTCACCTCAAATTCCTTGTATTCTTCGAGGAATCTTGGAGGGCTGATTCTGCCTATAAGGACGTCTCCGCCTGAGACTTCTGCCTCTGGGCTTATTATCCCGTCGGGTTCAAGCAGCCTATAATATTGTTCTCCTCTGTACCCCCGCGTTCCTGGCTCAGGTAGGGTGAACTTGTCTTTTAATCCGCCCAAGTACTGGCGGCATTCAGCCTCATATATTCTGTAGAATGTGGAGCGGCATAAGCCCCTTTCTATTGAGGCTTTGTTGAAGATTAGGGCGTCTTCCATGTTGTAGCCTTCATAGGAGAGCACTGCTACTACGCAGTTTTGTCCTGATGGGCGAAGTTTATAGCCCATCATCTCCATTAATGCCGTTTCCACAAGGGGTACTTGCGGGTAATGTAAGATATGTGACCTTGAGTCTAGGCGTTGGTGAAAGTTGGTTGCGTAAACACCTAGGGCTTGTTTTGCCATTGCAGCCTGATACGAGTTTCGCGGTGACTGATTGTGCTCTGCATATGGTATTGTTGAGGCGCAAATACCAAGAATTGTGTGCGTTGCTATTTCCACATGTGTGTGCTCCGGAGCGACTTCGGCAAAACTTATGGCCACGTAGGCGTTTTCCTCTTCCTCAGCGTCAAGATATTCAATCGTGCCATTCTTAACAAGATCTTCCCATGACCATTCTCCGGTGGCTACTTTCTCTATGTGTTCTGGTTGAAGTTTTGGCACGCCAGCATCAACGATTATGAGGGGTCGTCTGACTCTTCCCTCATCGCAGTTGATGTATATTTCATCCCTTTCACCCTGGATTTTTGAAGAGTAAGCCATGTTGACTTCGGTTGAGACTTCTCCTCTTCTTCGCCTCTCTCTAAATTCTTGTGTTAGTTCTGCTGGGGAGTTGCAATATCCGATGATGTTTCCGTCAACAAAAACTTTTGCTCCTGAAAGCCTTAAGGCTTCATTTGCCTCGCATATGGGCACTACACCCATACCATAGAGTATCTGTTTTATTTTCTCAGGGTTTACGCTCACCGAAATGCTTGCTGATAAGGCTAAGTTTTTGACAAGTCCGCAGTTTGAGCCTTCTGGCGTTTCGCTTGGGCATAGGCGGCCCCAATGGGTTGGGTGCAAGTCTCTTGCTTCAAAGTTTGGTTGGCTTCTGCTTAGTGGTGATTGCAGTCTCCGGAGGTGGCTCAGGGCGGAGATGTGGTTCGTTCTATCTAGAAGCTGGGTTACACCGACTCTTCCCCTTCCCCAATTCCCAGTTGCAAGCGCGTGTTGGAGCCTTTCTGTTATTATTCCTGGGCGGACAGCTGCTGAAACTGTTATTATTGGACCTTTTACGCCTATGCGTTCGAGCTGGTATTTTATGTCTCTAACGAGGTTTCTGAAGGCGACTCTGAATAGGTCTGCAAGGAGGGGACCTGCGAGTCTTAACCGTTTGTTTTTGAAGTGATCTTTGTCGTCGGGTTTTCTTCTCCCGATCTTTAGTTCGGTCACTCTGCAAACCATCTCGCCTAAAAATAAAGCTTTATCTCTGTTGTTCTGGCTTGTTCTGCCTATGTGTGGTAGGAAGTTTTTGACCAGCACGTTTTCGGCTTTTTGTATGCGGTATTCCTCAACCTGACCGTGGGCGACACGGTTTCCAATGAATAGGATCGCATCCTTAACGGTGTCTACACCCAAAGCTTTTTCAAACGACGGCTCGAGTTCGCTTTGTATTTCCTTGTCAAGGGAAACTGCTTCGGCTATTTCCTTATCTGACTCTAGACCCAAGGCGCGCATTAATATGACGAAGGGAATTTCTGTTGGCACGCCAGGCATTGAGACGTATATTGCTCCATCTGATTTCATTTTTAATTCTATTCTCGCTCTGAAGCCCACGGTTGTAGAGAACATTTTCGCTTGGTATACGGGTGTTGCTCCCTTCTCGTCTATGTCTACTATTATGCGGTTGGGAGCTAGGTCCTCCATGGCAACTATTGCGCGTTCTGAACCGTTCACTATGAAGTAGCCGCCGGGGTCGTCTGGGTCTTCTCCACAGGAGATTAGCTCCTCTCGTGAGAGCTGTGATATGAAGCACAGTTTTGATTTTAGCATCACTGGGATGTTTCCGATGTAGACGAGTTCTGTGTCTTGTTCTCTTCCGTCTATCACTGGTGTCATTTCGAGGGCTACTGGAGCCGCGTATGTCAGGTTTCGGAGTCTCGCTTCCATGGGGTAGATTTCGTGCTTTGTTCCGTCTACTTCTATCGTGTATGGGCCTGTGATTCTTGTCTGTGGGTCTATTATCCAAACCTGTCCGAGTTTCACTTTGTATGGGTTTTCGGGAACTTCTATCTGGATTTCGCCTACTTCGTCGATTACTTCTTGTAGGCCGTGGTCTATGAACTCGTTGTAGGAGTCGAGGTGTTGGCGGACTAGGCCTTTTTCCTTGAAGAATGCTTTTAGGAGGAGATTTGTGTCTTCTTTTGAGATTTCAGTCAATTTTGGCAAACTCCGACGATTTTACACTTAAACAAACGTGAGAGGGATGGTGGGATATGGATTTTTTCAAACTTTTAAATTCCTCCGAGTGATGGGTCATCCAACCGAAAAATGGTCTCCAATTTTAAAGAGCTAAAACACGTAGACTGCAAGGCTCTCTAATAAACTTTTTCGTGCGGTTTTGTCCTATTAAGGCGTAATGAGTCTGTATAGTGTTTGAGCTGATGCTCTCTGTTGAGACTTTAGCCCCCTATAAATAGATTGAACCAAGCCTTGAAGCGCGTTTCTAATATTAGGTCTTAAACGAAGTAGGTAGTTAGGTGGATGGAAGAAATAATCTCAATCAAAGACTCGCACGTACCATATTATCAATATTGGAAAAGAATTAATAAGAAAGACGCGAAGGTTTTGTCGAAAGAGCGGCGGTAGCGAAGCCAGGTCTAACGCGGAGGACTCAAGGTCAACGTTGATGAGTCATCCTCTCCCGTAGGGGTTCGCCGGTTCAAATCCGGCCCGCCGCACTACTTTTTTTCCACTTTTTTAAAGGAAGAAAGTTCCGAAAGGTCCTGTTCTCGAGTTCTGGAGTTCCTCAAAAAATTATTATATGAGTGTAACTTGAAGCTTCAAAAGGGCAAAGGGAGCAATTGGTCATGAAGATGAAAGTAATTCAAACTTTAGTGGAATCCCAAATAAAGAATGGCATTTTGGACATCCTTAAGGATGCCCAACTTCACTTTCCAAAGTCTTACGCTTCCACTATAATTTCGGTATTTTTCGATGAGAAAACCTCAGCGAGAGATGTAAATCTTACGGGATGGAAATACAACACGCCTATGTTGACAGGACTGAAAAAATGGTATAACAAGCACTCGGCTATGGCTGGTGACAAAGTAGTCATAGAGGTGTTAGGAAACAATAGCTATCGATTGAGTATCTTAAAACCTCGCCAAGCCACTCCGTTGAATAAACATCCAGAAAAAACTGCACCTCTAAAAATAGCAAAACTAGATTTAGAGCGTTTTGATTACAAAGATGCGTCAGTCATTTTGAAAAAGAAAGGACTTCTTTCCGAAGTCGAACAAATACTGAGTGAAGTTAATGAAATAGATCATGTAGGTTGCTTCTATCCATCCATGTACTCCCCATGGAACCATTGTTAGCGTCCAAGGGTTGAAGGGAATTCCGTGACGGTAGCACCAAGTTCCTGCTGATAACTCAACGAAAAATCCGAATGATATTGGATAAGCGAAGGACAAGGCAAGAACCCCCATGCCGAGAATGATAAAAACTACTATGGTGTTCCAAGTAAACACATACCAGAATATTTGCTTATGTGACCAGACCCCACCCTTAGCACCCCCTAGAAAGTTGATAAAGGCCTGTGTAAACCAACCGATCTGGCTAGGAAAGGACAAGCCCAAACTTGTGTTGACAGCATAGGCCGCAAAAAAACCAATCGTAGCAACCTTAATCCAGCTTTTTACATCAGAGAAAAATAGAAACGGGCTCATAATTTAATTTTCCTTTCAGGAGAGATTTAACATTAGTGGAAATGCGCGCGCATCCTTTTTGTCGCCTTTTTGACACTAGCTGGCAATGAAGATATGAGTTGAGCTTTACTATTATCTAACCAGCGGTGAGCGAATTGGTTAGGACGCTTCCAGAAGAGGACAAGTCTTGGAGGGACTTGATATATTTTCCAATAATTTATTATGTTATCGGTCTGTTTTTTGTCGTTTTACTATTCGCCATTTCACCTGAATACCTAGTCGACTACGAGGAGTTGAATACCGTGCTTTACTCAGCTGTCTTCATAACTCACTGGTTGCTGGCATTCCTAGTGATTAGAAGACTGAAAAGACAAGACTTATCATTAAAAAAATTCATTGCACCCAAGAAGAAGACTAGAATTTTTCCTGCAATACTTGTTTTCGTTTCACTCAACACGCTCTTCACTGCTTACATGATTCTAGCATTAACATATGGTCGCATACAACCATGGCGTAGCCTAAACGCCTTTCAACTTGTCTATTTCGTCGTAGCACAGCCATTAACTGCGGGTTTTGTCGAAGAGTTGATTTGGAGGGGCTACTTCCTAGAAAAGCTTCTAAGAATAGGCAACTCTGAGTGGAGATCTATCATCTTCTCTTCAATTTCATTCGCGTTTATCCATGGTTTTTGGGTGGTTGACAAGTTAGCAGTGACCTTTCTCTTTGGCATCATCGCAGGTGCTTATTATGTTCGAGAACGCAATCTTATAGTATTAATGGTTACCCATGTAACACTAGACATGGTTGCTTTTGCGTTGACATTTCTTGCGTAAAGAAGTTCGTGTACACGTATTTTGAGCACTGTTCAGGTTCGAGCAAAAACCGAGATTTAAACTAGCGCGTGTTATCTGAAATAGAAGTTTGTTGGGAAATATGCCTCTTAAGTCCTTAAAGGCTGATTGACGATTGGCAAGTTATATTTGGCGTATGTTAGAAAATAGACGCTGGATAACGGTGAGCTATGTATTAATGGATGATGGTGAAGAGAAAGGTTGAGTTTATTGAAACGTGAGTTTTGGGTTGCTAAGGTTATTCCCGCTATAATCTTCTTCTCTTTATGGCTAGATGGTTGGTTCTTTCCGTTGATTCTGCTTCCTATTATTTATGTTCTCTTTGTTGAGAAGAAGAGCTTAGGCTGGCTTGGCTTCTCAAGACACAAACTCTGGTTCTCCTCAGTCATCGGCGTGCTCACCACTCTTGTTTTAAGCGGCATATATTATCCGATTTTTCTCTATTATCTCTCTATCACGAAAATGGAAATGGTTACTATTTACAGCATCTTTTTGGATGTAGTCTGGTATCCCATATACGAGGAAGTAACCTACAGGAGTTTTGTGTTCTCACACTTCGCTAAGCTTGATCAATCTTTTCTCTCCCTTAGGAATCTCATAATCAATATTTTTCAAACGTTTCTTTTTCTGTCTATACATAAACATCATTTTAGCACACCCTTAGTCTTGCTTCCTGTATTCTTCTTAGGACTTGTCAACGGTTTCCTATTTCTAAAAACAAGGAATATCTACGGTTGTATCGTATCTCATTCGGCTCTAAACGGTTTTGCATTGCTTCTCAAATATCTGTCTCAAGCTGCACTATAACTGAATAAAGGTCCATTCTGTTCGACGAAAATTCCGAGAATTTAAACCGATATCTAAACCTAACCCCCCGCACCATTCGGTATTTTATCGATACCGCACAAAGTTAAAGAGCATCTCAAGAGTGCTGAAGAGTTCTATGCTCTGGGGGCTAAAGAGTATGAAGAAGGTCGCCGAAGAGGCGATTTAGCACGCATGAGGGAGGGATGCGAAAAAATGTTTCACGCTTACGTGGAGGCTACGGCCGCTTTGATTCAAAAAAGTGGCTTTCCCGAACCCGAGTCGCATGGGGACCGCTGGGAAATCTTAGACAAAATGGGGCGAAGTGCATTAATTGAAATTGGCGATTCAGCCTTCCTATACTTACATCAGTATGGCTACTATGGAGGAAAGATGCGTCCAGAAGTCGAAAAAACCATGAAAGACGTGAAAGAAGTCATAGATCAGGTGCGCAAAGAAACAGCCCACAATTCTTAATATCAGAGAGTTTCGTACCGCCGAAAGTTACGCCAGTTCAAATTCGGCTGGCCACACTAAAGTTATTTACTTTCCTAGAAAAGTCACGATGTTGATTCATTTGCCTTTGAGAACGTCGCTTTCACTGGAAGGTTTACCTCTCTTATTTTTGCCATTCTTTTCGTCGCGTTGAGTATGAGAAAGCCCGTTATGTTTCCCTTATGGTCTACTCTGACGAATATGTCGTCGCCCACATCTCTGAAAAATCCTTTCGCAGGTTTTATTTGTCCTATTTCGAGTAGGTCGCCTTCTGGGTCAAACCATATTCTCAGGGCTTTTTCTTCCACACTACGCCACCTTTCTTCACTCCGTCTGTAAAGAACGCCGTAACTATAAAACCTTCTCTATTCTGGGTTTCGATGACAACGAGCAGGTATTTCTCTGTCACGGTGGAATTAGGTATAAATGCGATGAAGTTGCTTAAGTTTCTTGTAGCAAAAACTATGGATGAAGGGTTCGAGTGTGAAAGATGAAAGGTTGCCTCCCGGGCAAAAAGAAGTGAATCGAGCTCCGTTACGTCACATTGGCGCTATTCCAAAATTTGATTCAAACACGTGGCGTCTGGACGTTTTTGGAGAAGTGAAAAAGCCGATGACATTAAGCTTTGAGGATTTAAAGGCAAAACTAAGTACTGTTATGCTCTCTGATTTTCATTGTGTTGAGGGATGGAGCATCCTGGATAATAAGTGGGAGGGCATTCACTTCAAAACAATCGCCAAGATTGTCAAACCCAAAGAAAACGCAAAATACGTGACGTTTGAATGTGATGATGGCTATACAACTTCTCTGCCTTTATCTGACTTGCTAGAAGACAGTGTTCTGCTCGCATATAAGCTGAATGACAAACCACTACCGCCAGAAAGAGGCGGACCCTTACGTCTCGTGGTGCCGCAAAAATACGCGTATAAAAGCCCCAAGTGGCTTCGAAAAATAAAGTTTACTTCGACCCAGGAACCTGGTTACTGGGAGTCTAGGGGATATAGCGACACTGCCGATCCATGGAAAGAGGAGAGATATGCAAAACAAACACGTTAACGTCGTCCTTTGTTGTTCCCAGTTGAAAAATCCAGTTTGCCACATCATGATATCTTTTAAATAAAATGGTATTTACGTAAACGGGGAGAGTTAAGGGTTGCAAGGAGAAGAGGTTGTCCGTTTTAAACTTTCTGCTGTGAGGGATAGACTTATGGAAGCGGGTGTTCGGTGGTCTGTTTTTGCTGGAGCCACCGCTTATTGTTATGGAAGCAAAAGAGAGGTGACGGATATTGACGTTCTGGTTAATGGTGTTGATTTGGAGAAGGCTAAAGAAGACAACATAATCTTTAAGGCGATTCTTCAAAGAACCGAAAAACAGGGCAAACACGACATAGAAGACATTCGGTGCATGGTAAAGTGTGAGAATATAGACGTAGAATACCTCAAAAAGAGAGTTCAGAAATATAGGGCTGAGAAAAGGGTTAATCCTCTGCTAAAACTTCTGAAGATTCTGTAACTCTTGTTTTTCCTTTCTGACGAAATTATTTTCCATCATCAATTTTGTAGTTTAGTTGAACACTTTAATAGTAATCCTTATCTTGGATAAGTGTTTATTAAGACTTGAGATACGGCTCAGGTTGATGATCAATGGTTAAAATTTCCGACATAAGTCTAAGTAAGAATACAGAAAATTTCAAATTTGAAAGAATCATGGCTGAAATTCTCCTATACGAAACTCTAATCCACAGAAGATCAGTCTGAAAGATAGACCATCAAAGTGGCAAAGTAATAGCTAGTGTTAAAATAACAACCGAAATCAAGTTAAATCATACAAGAATTACACTTCAAGCTCCTTTAAGGAAAGTTGTTACAAACTCCACAATAAAGTCAGCATGAAGCTGCCAGCTTCAAATCCCCAAACATATGTTTCTCTCCGACAACGCTAATTGTTAACGGAGTTTCTTGAAAATTTCGTATTAGGCTTTTACTTAAGAGTAAATTGAAAATGCATGTTTAGGCAAAGAATATATTGCCCTAAGTGGTTAGAAAACCTTCACAACATAGTTTAAAGGGCGAAAACTGTGACGTTAACTGACAAGATAATTAAGCTGAAGAAGGAAAAGAGGGCAATAATTCTGGCTCATAATTATCAGAGGCCAGAGATCCAAGATATAGCGGATTATGTGGGTGACAGCATAGAGCTGAGCAGAAAGGCCATGCAAGAAAGGGAAGCTGAAATTATTGTTTTTTCTGCTGTGGATTTTATGGCAGAATCGGGCGCAATTCTAAACCCTGATAAGAAGGTTTTGTTGCCGACTCTTGGGGCGCGTTGTCCTATGGCTCAGATGCTCACTGTTGATGAGATCAAGAGGTGGAAGGTGCTTCATCCTCTCGTGCCCTTGGTTTTGTACGTGAACACTCTGGCTTCAGCCAAAGCCTATTGTGACATATGCTGTACATCGGCAAACGCTGTGGAGGTGATAGAATCTTTGAACGCTGAAACAGTGCTTTTTGGACCAGACCGCAACCTGGCTGAATATGTCCAGAAGAAGACGGGAAAGACGATTATTCCGATTCCTGAGTGGGGTTTTTGCCCAACACATTTGCTTTTTCAGCCTGAAGACGTGCAAGTGCTTAAGATGCAGCATCCAGACGCTGTTGTCATGGTTCATCCTGAGTGTACCCTTGAGATGCGGAGCATAGCCGATTTTGTTGGAAGCACCTCGCAGATGTGCCGCTACGCAAAGGAAAGAAATGCCAAAACTTTTATTGTGGCGACTGAGGAGGGGCTTCTGCACCGTTTGAGAGGGGAGAACCCCGGGAAACGGTTTGTTTTGGCTTATGAGGAGGCTGTTTGTCCGAACATGAAGTTGAATACGTTGGAGAGGCTTTACTTGGCTTTGAAGGAGGAGAAGTATCGGGTTGCTGTTCCGGAGCCCGTGGCGAAGAAGGCTAGGAGGGCTCTGGAGAAGATGTTTGAGATAACGAATTAATGGGGTTAAACGGAGACAAGCATTTTCTTGAGTATTTTTACTCCCTTTTTGGAGGATAGTTCATCGCTTAGTCGTCGAACTTCTGTGGCTTCGCCTTTCACGGCTACGGCTTCAAGGCAGTCCTGTTTGCTTAGGTGGATGTGCATTGCTGAGGTGATTATGTTGGCGTGGTGGTGCTGTGTGTCGGTTAGTGCGTCCTCAAGTCCTCTGACTTCGTGGTCATAGAGCATCATCAAAACCCCAGCTTGAACACCTTTTTCCTCTTGAAGCCATTTCTTCTCCGAAATAAACGTTCTGACTGCGTCTTGTATGGCTTTTGAACGGTTTTGATAGCCCATTTTACCGATTATCTCGTCAAAATCCCTAAGTAAATCTGGTGGGAATGTCACGCCTACACGAACTATTTTGGTCATGAATTTCACGGTTGTAAGTAGAGAGATTCATCATAAAGCTTTTGTTCTATCTGCTCTGCGGAGACTAGCCCCCCTTATAAATAGATTGAATCAAGCTTTGAACCTCCAGAAGATTTTATAGAATTCTGTTTACTGAAGAAATTTTACGAGTAGAACCCCAGTCGGTTTTCGTGACTTTTCCGCAAGCGTTCGGCACAGCCACATGCTCAACGTACACGGGGGCAGAAACAAGTTTGTTGGCGAAGGCGTGCAGCTCCTCAGGAGTATAAATATTGAAGTTTCGACTCATGCCAGCCGTTATCGCAATACCACGTATCTTCAAAGGCTTGTCAACAATCTTCTCAAGCACTTTAAAAGGCAAAATCGCCGAAACATGCTCGTGAAGCTTAACCTTCTCCTGGTCCTTGTGCTGTTCAAACCAAGCCTTAGCCTTCTCCAACGTCCAGCCTTTATCCTTCGCAAAAAGATAACTCTGAACCTCAGTCGTATCCTTGCCTTTCGGCTTGCCGATAACCGCCTTTATGCCTTCCTCTTCAGACAGCGTTATGGTCCGCAAGCTGTCAGACTGAAAATCGTCAGGACTACGATGCCCACTACGTATATGCTCACTGCTTTCCCGAGCTGCCATATCGACAATATAGTAATACACAAGACAAGACATAAAAGATTTACTATATTTCTCACCAGACATTCTTAATTAATTAATCTTTATAACGGACCGCCTTAACTCTCTACGAAAAATGTTGAAAAGAAGCCAGGACCCAAACATGTCTCGCAAGAGGATGCCTAGGAAACGCAACCGCAAACATATTAAAGTGGACTTTAGTTCTTCCCAGTTTTTCCAATGGATAATTACGCTCAAACCATTGCATGTTTTTTCGTTAACCCGTTAAGCGAGTTACTTAAGCAAATTCTAATCTTCCTCGCAGGTATAGCTGTCGGCATAGGCGGATCACTTGTTGTTGAATTGTGTAAAGGCTGCCAAGCACTGTAGAAACACCTATTCACTCTCAACTTCTTTTTCTGTTTTGCCCCAAACCTCATAGGCAAAGCCTGTTAACGCCCATTTTCAGCTACGCTTCTTCATAATATCTTCGATTCTCTCGTTTTTGCATGTATTATACAGATAAATTATCGCAATCGAAAACTTCATTACGTCAAACACACGTTAAATTTCACGATAGGAGAATAAATTATGAAAAAAGAAAAAATAGAAAAACTGGCAGAAGCAAGAAAAAAAGTGAAAGGACAACTCGAACAGCTTGTGGAAGCTACAGGCTATCTCCTAGAACCCTTGAAAAGCCTTAACGAAGAACAAATTGCGGCGGTCGTGACGCTTGGGTACTTAATACAGGGTGTTAAGGTAGCCAATTACACCGCTATTAAAATAGGAGAAGATATCATACTTCGCTTTGAAAAGGAACTTTCCAAAGTCTCCCCCAGCTTGTCAGATCTTGCACTGGATATTGGTAGGATTACTGATCGCCCCTGTTTCGATTTCGAGGTAGCATATCTTGGAGCTCTATCAAAATGCGAAAAAGAAGGCCAAGACGAAGCTCACTGTCCAGAAGCGATAGAGCCTGGGGCTAATTTGGCTATTTGCACAATGAAATACATAGAGAAGTTAAAAGGAAGGATTGCAGAAATTCTACGCGGGCTCAAACAGCCAAGGCCTAAGCCCTGGCCGGAATAACTCCTCCTGCTCAACTACCTGAACTCGCTTGCACTTAAAAAACTCGTCATTCCAACGCCTGCGTATACTCCACATAAATCTAACCAAGTTCAATCCATGAGGCGGGTCTTTTCGAAATAGGCTGCCGCACAGCCACATACTTATCAATAACGTCAGACTCTCTTCGTGGACGCTCAGTGCCAGGTCTCTGGTATTTTCCCTTCTCCAACATCCTCTCTATTTTCAACTTCACCTTTTTTAATACTCCAATTTCGAAACATGAAGTCGCTTAAAGCCCAATTTCTACCAACTTTGTCGGCAACACGCTTGCCCCAATCTCGTTCTGCATGCGCCTGTTCATGCGTCTAATCCTACGACTAATATGAAGATATTTCAAGCCATGGCTACGCACACGGGCATGAATCTCTTTAGGCGGCGGATCAACGTTTTAATCCACTTTTGGTTTTGGGATTAATTTTTATATAACTTGGTGAAAATAAGTATTCTCTTAAACAAATAGGACGTGTCGAAATGAGTGAAAAATTTTCACCAGTATTCTTGGCCGGAGTGCAACTTCAAACTGCTCTGATGGGTTTGACTCTGGCGTTCAAAAAGAAGTACGGAGATGAAGCGCTGAAAGTCACACAAGCCTTTGCCGAGCAGATGGGAACCAGCATAGGAAAAAACCTCAAAGAAAAAGCAAACATCACGGGTTCAGGAATCCGTGACATTGAAAGAGTTTTCCACATATGGCTAGACCCAGCGGTCGCGCCTCATAAGGTTAAAACCACAGTTGAGGGAAAGAAACTAACCGTCACAAGGGAAACACCCACAATGCGCCCCGCCATGGTTGTGGCAAAACAAATGAAACTCCCTCTAGAAACAGTCTGCAACAATATAGCCTTGCCCATGTTTAAAGGGGTCGCAAAAGCATTCAATCCAAACGCCAAACATTCCACCGTTCAGATGACAGAACAAAAATGCACTGATATAATCGAAATTCCATAACAAAATTCCTGCAAACACCATCTACTCCCATCCTTTCTCATGGCGAAAGCGCACGCTCAGCAGGAATCAACAAGTTTTAAGTTCCCAAAAAAGTAAGGGGTCTCTCTGAGGAAGCAAAAGGTTTTTATTCGCAATTGGTAACACTAACTTGTCAAAAAGTGTTACCGAGGAATAGTATGCACATTCCCGACGGTTACCTAACTCCAGAAACCTGCGCTCTAACATACGCAATATCCATAATATTTCTCGTTTGGTCATGGAAAAGGGCTAGAGCCGCATACTCCCGGTCTCTTGCACCATTGTTGGCTGTTTCAAGCGCCTTTGTTTTCGCTGCACAGATGATAAACTTTCCAATTCTCTACGGGACAAGCGGACACTTGGTAGGCGGAACCTTTCTTTCGATGCTCTTGGGACCCTACGCAGCGATTCTGAGCATGACGATTGTTTTGTTGATGCAAGCGTTATTTTTCGCAGACGGCGGCGTGTTCACGTTTGGGGCGAACGTCTTCAACATGGCAATCATCGGAGGACTAAGCTTTTTCCTCGTGAAACTTCTAACGAAAAACCCGCAAAGAACTGGTCGGCTTTTCATGAGCATTTCATTCGCCTCATGGCTTTCCGTCGTCATAGGAGCATTGGCATGCGGTTTGCAGATAGGTTTCTCTCCAGTGTTTTCAGACGTTGGAGGGATAGTTGCCACTGTCCCGGCGATGCTTTTTTGGCACGCCTTGATAGGGCTAGGCGAAGCGGCGATAACAACCACGCTCACGTCTCAACTGCACAGACTACAGCCCATGGTTCTCAATGGTTTGATAATCCTTAGAAGGAAGCATGTTGAAACAATACCTTAAAGCGTTAATCCTCACTCTAGCTTTTCTTTCGATTCTGTTACCCCTCGCCTCAAACGCTCCTGACGGACTAGAAAGAGTAGCTGAAACTCTTGGAATAGAAGAGCAAAAACCCGCATGGGAAGGCTTAATGCCCGATTACACTTTACCAACCATTGACAACCCCTACATTTCAACGCTTCTCGCTGGCTTTTTCGGCGTCTTTTTGGTTCTGGGCGTTTCGTTTATACTCGGAATAGCAATAACTAAGCCTAACAGGTGAAACACACGGGCGGCAAGAAGTATTTTACAACCTTGGATATAGTCTTGGTAAGCATCTTCTGCGCTCTCTGGGCAACGCTTAACCTAACATTGGGGCGGCTGGGCTTCATTTGGTTTGGGCTTCCAATATTTTGCGATTTCGCAGCCTATTTCACACTTTTGCTTGTCACTTGGGCGACTGGCAAGTTCGGAACAGCTTCTATGGTTGGGGTCATAGGTTCAACAATAACTTTGTTGATTGGAGGTTTACCGCACATTGTCGGTTTTGCTGCTTCAGCAATACTTTTTGACATTCTAATGTCAGCAAACAACCATAACCTCTCTGCAAAAGCCTACAACATGACCTTAGCCGCTTTGGTAACCATGGTATCTGCTTATTTTGCGGGGAGTGGTCATCGGCGTCGTCTTTACGAACAAGCCATTAGAGTGGGCAACTGTAGAATGGGCATTAACCTTTTGGGGTGGATGGCATTTAATAGGTGGAATAATAAGCATATCAATAACTTTGCCAATCATTGTCATTCTAGAAAAAACGAATGTGAGGAAGATTAAAGGTGCTTAATAAAGATGGCATGCTACAAGGTGATCCTTCTCAATCTCTATTAATTGGGGTTCCTTTTCGGTGCATTCCTTTTTTTGGTAGGGGCATCGGGGATGAAACCTGCAACCTGATGGAATGTTAATCGCGGATGGAACTTCTCCCTTAAGCTCTATTATCTTTCTCTCTCGTTTAGGGTTTGGAACAGGAATGGCGGATAAAAGGGCTTGAGTGTAGGGGTGTAAAGGATTTAGGAACAGGCGTTCTTTGCCGCCCATCTCTATTATTTTTCCAAGATACATGATGGCAATACTATCCGATATGTATTTTGCAACAGCCAAGTCGTGGGTTATGAAGAGGTAGGTCAACCCCAGCTCCTTTCTGAAGTTTAACACGAGGTCTATGATTGTTGTTCTCAGGGACACATCAATCATCGAAACTGGCTCATCAGCCACGATGAAATCTGGTTTCAAAACAATCGACCTGGCTAAGGCCGCACGTTGTCTTTGGCCGCCGCTGAGCTGATGAGGATATAGATTAATGAATTGCTCGGGAGGATTTAGTCCCACCTTATCAAGCACATCCGAGACCATTTTCCTTTTCTCCTCGCCCTTGGCGAAGCCGTGTATTTCAAGGGGATGACCGACAGCGTCCCCTATCTTCATCCGCGGGTTAAGTGATGCATAAGGATCTTGGAAGACTATTTGCATTTTTCTCCTGAGGAGTCTAAGTTTTTCACCCTTGAGATTTGTGACATCTGCTCCGTTGAAATAGATTTTACCTGATGTGGGCTTAAGGAGTCTCACAACAAGCCTTCCAGTTGTTGTTTTTCCACAGCCGCTCTCTCCAGCTAAGGTGAAGATTTCACCTTTCTTCACTGAGAAATCCACGTCATCAACAGCCTTGACATAACTCATTTTTCTAGTAAATAGCTGTTCCAGAAAGCTTTTCTGAACTGGGAAGTACTTCTTCAAGTGTTCAACTGTTACTATTTCATTCACCACTTGCACCTTCTTCGCTATACAAAAAGCATCGGACCAAGTGGTTGTGTCCAACATCGATTAAGGGGGGTTCCTTTATATGGCATACTTTTTTGGCGTAGAAGCAACGTGGCCAGAAACGGCAACCTTTGGGAGGATTAAGCATGTCTGGAGGTGAACCTGGGATGGCTGCAAGTTTTTGGTCTGATAATTCGATGTTGGGAATGCTTTGTAGGAGCCCTTGAGTGTAGGGATGTTTGGGAACCCTGTGCAGTTCTGTGCTGCTTGCGTATTCAAACATGTGTCCGGCGTACATAACAACGATTCTATCGCATCTTTCCAAAATTATGCTTAGATCATGTGATATTAGGATGAGGGCCAATCCGTATATTTTGCGCAGATTTTCCAGCAAGTCGAGTATTTTTGCTTGAACTATTACGTCTAATGCTGTGGTTGGCTCGTCGGCTATTACCAAGTCAGGGTTCAGGGCTATTGCCAAACCTATCATTATGCGTTGTCTCATTCCACCGCTGAACTGGTGGGGGTAGTCGTTTATGCGTTCAGGTAAGATTCCCAAATTTTTTATTACTGTTTTAGCGCGCTCAAATGCCTCCTCTTTACTTGTGGTTGGCTCGTGGGTACGTATTAACTCAACAAAGTGTTCGCCAACTCTTTTAACAGGGTTTAGGGAAGTCATGGGGTCCTGAAAGACGTAAGCGATTTTTCTGCCTCTAACGAATCGAATCTCGTTCTCAGACAATTTCAGAATGTCCGTTCCGTCGATTCTTATATGACCTTTGGCTACGACGCCCGGGTAGGGGACGAGGTGCATTAGAGAAAGGCCTAGTGTTGATTTTCCTGATCCGGATTCGCCAGCTAATCCCAACCTTTCGCCTTTCTTAAGGGAGAAGGACACATCCTCCACGGCATGTATTGTTCCTCTAACGGTCCTGTAGTCAACATTTAATGAGTCAACCTCTAATAAGGGCAATCCTGCCACCTCAACGCTGAAGCTTCGGATTTAACAATTCGCTTAGGCCTTCTCCAATGAATGTGAAGCCAAGTGCGAGAAGAATTATCATGAGCCCTGGGAAGGTTATAATCCACCATGCACCACTAGAAAGATATGCCCTTCCATCTGTTAGGTCCCATCCCCAATCGGGGATATCTTTTGCTACTCCTAAGCCTATGAAGGTTAAGCCTGCAGCCGTGAGGACGGCGTCTGCAAAATTTATTGTGGCTACTGCTACTATTGATGGAATAACGTTTGGGAAAATGTAACGGACAAGTATTGTGTGCCATTTTGCACCGGCTGCTCGTGCAGCCTCCACGTAGGTTAACTCCTTTATGCTTAAAACCTGACTCCTGACTATTCTGAAGTATGATGGAATGTAAACGACGGCTATCGAAAGAGCCATGTTCACCACGCCGGGGCCTAACATTGCGGCTATGGCGATTGCTATAACCAATCCTGGAAACGCGTAAATGGCATCAATCACTAGAGAAACTGTCCTGTCAAAGATGCCGCCAACATAGGATGAGAAAAGGCCTATTGGAACTCCTATAAGGAAACAGACAAGAACAGAAAGGGAAGAAATTTGGAGCATAAGTGACCCGCCGCTTAAAATCCTACTCAGCATGTCTTGGCCAAGATGGTTTGTGCCCATTGGAAATTGCGGACTAGGAGGGGGCTTAGGAGTCTTAATTATGCGTGTTAAGACTTGCTGTAGGGGGTCTGTGCCTATAGGAAGTTGCACACTTGGAGGATCTCTTATTGGGCCAACACGCGCGCGTGGGCTATATGGTGATATCCAAGGAGCGATCATCGTCATGATAACCAAAGTTAAGACAACCACTATCCCGAAGATAACCATCCATCCTGAGGGACCCTTTTTCGCCAATGAAGTTAACCAAGGTATTAAGCGTGCAACGATGCTTCGTTTGATTTTGACTTCACTCATTTTGGTTTTCCCCTACAGTCTTATTCTCGGGTCAAAGTATGCGTAGAAAATGTCCACGACAAGGCTTACCAGAGTAACAAACAAGCCGAACATGACCACGGCGCCCTGAATGGCTGTGTAATCTCTAAATTCGATTCTGTCAACTATGTATCTTCCAAGCCCAGGCCATGAAAACGTCGTTTCAGTGAGGATTGCTCCCCCCAAGAGCATGGCAAACTGTAACCCCATCATTGTAAGAATTGGCAGGAAAGCGTTCCTCAAAGCATAACCATAGGTTACCGTGCTTTCTTTTAGGCCCCTTGCTTTTGCAGCCGTAACAAAGTCAAGACGAAGAGTTTCAAGCATGTTAGTCCTCGTCAATCTGATAAACACGCCCGAGAGGATAATTCCAAGAGTTAGAGAGGGTAAGAGAAGAGCCTTTAACGACTCAGAAAACTTAATGAGATTTCCCTCAAGAAGACTGTCAATAGTGTATAAACCTGTTATGGTAGCAGGCGGATCCACGACAGGATTAATGCGCAAGCCTGTTGGAAGCCAGCGAAGGTAAACTCCGAAAATCAATTGAAAGATTATTCCTAGAAAGAAAACTGGAACAGCGTAGGTGACTGTTCCGAAGCCTCTTATCAGGTGGTCTAGAATGGAGTTGTATGACTTGGACGATATTACGCCAAGTAGTATTCCCATGACAGATGCTATTATCATAGAGTAAATAGCCAGTTCCAGCGTTGCAGGAAACGCAGAAAAAATCTGTCCCCCAACCTCTTCAGAGGTTTCATGCATTGATTTTCCCAAGTTGGGGTATCCATGCTCCATGAAGTACCCAATATCCACAAGACCCCAAAGATAATCTATATATTGCGCCCATAGCGGTTTATCCAACCCTAATATACGCTTCATCTGCTCCAACTGCCACGGTTCCCCCCTCCTTTCAAAATGGAGATCAACTGGATCGCCTGGTAGAACGCGCATGACTATGAAGACCATGGAAAGGAGCAATAGGAGGGTGGGTATCGTGAGCAATATCCTTGTGATGATATATGTGCGGAGACCCATAGCTTACACTTTTTTTATTACGACTTATGATTTGTGAGAAAAATAGAAAGAGGGGAGATAAAGTTTACTATTTATTTAGATATCAGCCAGTACCGCATGTCTTGTGTGATGTCCAAGAAGATGCTGTAGACTGTAGGTTTCGTTACGGCCCAAGCAGTGCTTACATATATGGGAACAACTGAGCATTGCTCCACAGCGATATCGTCGATTTGCTTGTAAAGTTGCGCCCTAAGAGTTGCGTTTGTCGTGGCGCGTGCTTCATCGTATAGGGCAACTTGTTGCAGGTAAGCAGGGTAAGAAGGGTTGGGTAAACCATAGATGGTTGCATTGTAGTAGTTGGTGTGGAGCCATGCAGCCCAGTAAAGGAATGAATAGTCATCTGGATCAACATAGTCAGGATACCAACCGTATATGTAAGCATCCATTATCTCAGCGTTTCTATTAGCTCTGTAGCTGGCCCAATCTGCAGATTTCAGCGTTACCTGCATGACATCGCTTGCCTCGAGTGCTTCTTTGTAGAGAAAAGCTTGGTCAGCACTCATGGGATAGTGCCCTGAAGATTCATACCATAGGTCAAACTTTAGCTTGTTAGCTTCGTTATATCCTAATTGAGCAAGTAAGCTCTTGGCATAAGTGTAATTGGCATCTCCAAGCCTCTTGAATGCTTCGGTGTGTCCCAACATGCCTGAAGGTATTATACTATACAGGGGTTTCGACAAACCAAGGAAGACTGTGTCGCAAACAGTTAGTCTGTTCAGTGCAGCAGAAACAGCCACTCTCACTCTTGTATCGTTAAATGGTGGACGCTTTGTCTGGAAGCAGAAGTACTGAATAAACGCTCCAGTGCCCCACCAAACCCTCACATTCGGGTTTTTCCCAAGATCCAACACGTCGGTGGGTGATATATGCCTGAACGCCATGTCTACGTCGCCAGCTTCAATTGCCAGCCGAAGCGAGGGAGCATCACTGTAGAATTTGAAGATTACGTGCTTCAATTTCGGGTAACCGGCAGCTAGATTCCAGTAGTTAGGATTAGCGTCCAATCTGATCTCTTGGTCCCTTCCAGCCACACGCACCCATTTTGACAGAACATAAGGACCAACAAATGCGACGGGTGTGCTTGCGCGTGCGTTGCCCTCGGTGTAGTTCACTTGGGCTATGGGAGCGTATTTTGGATCGACGATGCCAGATGACCTAGCACACAGAATTCCCAGGAACGGACTAAACGGAAAGTTTAGGCGGAACCTGACCTTGTATGTGCCGAGAATCTCTGTTCGGTTAAAGATGGCGTCGTAGCCGAGGCCGGCTGGAGCGCCTTCAGGAATGCGTGGTATAAGCTCTATTGCCCTATCAAAAGAATATTTAACATGGGTAGCGTTAAACTCCGTTCCATCCGGAAACCTAACGCCTTGTCTTAAATTGAGGTCCCAGATTTTTAAATCTGTGCTAGAGTTCCAGCTCAGGGCAAGTCCTGGAATAAAATCTGCTCCTGTTGTTGAACCAGGCTTAACACTCACAAGTGTGTCGCCTATTTGCTGCAGTATACACCAACCAAAGTAATCATATGCTTGAGCTGGATCGAGAGTAAGCTCAACAGAATCTGTTGTTCCAACGATTAACGTTTCCCTCACAGCTAAACTAGCCTCTATTGCCGCCAACCTTGACTCTAAGGCTGTTATTGCTTCCAAAGACACATTAACGCTTCCGCCCAAAACTCGCATAATAGTCGCCAAATCTGTTACAGTTGATGTTAGATCTGCAACGCCTTCTGTTAGTGTAGACACGTCGCTTGTCAGTGTGGATAAATTGCTTACAACAGTTGTCGTGTAAACCATTGTGCCGCTTGAGACTATGATGCCAATTAAAACTAGGACTGTTATAGCAAGTTCAACTCTTTCCGGCATTTCTATTTTCTCCTCCATAACTCAAAACACTACATTTGTCAATTTAGGTTATTTAAAACTTTACCTTATCAAAGTGAAGACACTTCTCCGAAGCCATGAAAATCTCATTCAATTTTCTCCTTTTAAAAATTGAACGTTATTGCCCGTTAAAAGTAGCCCTTATCGGATGTTATTATTGGATTTGAAAATAAAGAATCCGGGGCGCATGCATAACGCATGCTTTACCTGTATTGTTTTACTGAGACAACGTTTTCTAGAGGGAGTTTTATGTTTTCGCCGCAGTATGGGCAGATTTTAAATTCCGGTAACACTGGTTTTGCGCATGCTGGACACAAATTTTGGAAATGGGCCCTTTCTTCAAGTTTTTTAACTTCTTTCCTTAAACTGATCAGTTCTGTTTTCATTTTCTCTATGCCTTCCTTTAATGGTTCAACTTCCTTAACTTCCATTCTTATGTTGTAGATTATGTCTCTGACCTGTGCGAGGATTTCGTTGTTTGACTCTATTGTTTCGTTCATTGCGTCGAGTACTTCGCTTTTCTCTTCTAGTATTTTGGCTTCAACTGCACTTTGTGTCTTGGCGTCTGAAAGTATTTTGTTTAGGAAAATTTCTATGGGGTTTTCGAAGGCTGTTACGCATGTTATGCCCCACAGAATGAAGGTTGCGGCGGCGCTTATCCAAAAGTATGTTGTGGGCGTTATGGTTGGTAGCTTCTCGTTTATGAATGGGTAGAGCTGAAGAAGTCTGATTTCGGTGTTGAAAATTAAGACGGAAAATGCTTCTATTAGATGTATCAGGGCTATGAAGGTTAGGGAGCTGAAGAGCCATACGGATATTCCCTTTTTAGCCAAGTATATTCCTCTAGCGTCGTGGTCTGTTATCTGCTGAAAGTAGCATATCTTAATATTTAATACGATATTCCCAAAAAGGAATATTGCGAGATACGTAAATTCTAAAAGGCGTTGGCGCTCATATATTATTGTGGGATGACTTTGAAAGGTAAGGCTGTTAGAGAAAGACAGGGGAACTTCGTTTTTCGTGTGAAAATTGGCGAGTATGAGTTTGAGATTAATGGGGCTCGTGAAGAGGTTTTGAAGACGATTGGGGAGTTGCCGAGTTTGATTCCGGATGTTTACAAGGCTTTTGAAGGTCTAAAGCCTAAAGCGGGAGCAACGCTCGTGGTTAAAGCAGAAGCGGAAGCCGCTAAAGAGGAGGCTCTTGTGCAGAAATATCCAAGAATCTCGCGGACAGAAAAGTGTGATGAAGCCGTTTTGAGGGTTCTTGAGACTGATTGGGGGAAATGGCGGCCGCGCACGATTACCGAATTAAAAGATGCGTTAAAGGCGAATGGGCTGAACTTTTCGGGGCGCATCTTGGCAGGGGTTCTCGTGGGGCTTGTTAGGAAGGGGAAGGTTAGGCGTTGGAAGACTGACGCTGGCTACGTTTATATTCTGGCTGAGAAGGAAGCATTAGCCTGAGAGAGGGCACAGAATGAAGAAGGTTGAAGTGAGGGTGAAGACGCCTTTTGGCGAGGTTGTGGTTGAAGGTGAGAATCCGCAGGAAGTTCTCAGCTTGCTTGAGACTTTCCCGGAAAACTTCATGGAAAAGGTTGCAAGCTTCGTTTCTAGCCGGATAGTTCCGTCGATAACTCAGTTGAAGGGCATTGTTGAGTTCACTACGGAGGGTCCTGTTGTGATAACTCGTGAGAAGCTTACGCATTATGAGGCGATTGGTCTGGTTTTGTATGCTTCTGAGGAGAAGCGTAATACGGCTGCGCAGGTTCAGAGGCTTTTGGAGTCGAGTGGGATTAAGTGTATGGTTCCTGCTAGGCTTAATGAGATGACTAAGCGTGGTCAGGTGTTTAAGCCTGATCCTGGTAGGCCTGAGTTTAAGTTGACTGTGCAGGGTGAGCGTTGGGTTGAGGATGAGGTTTTGGCTAGGCTTAGGGGTAAGATGGCGTGAGAAGGCGTGTGCGTGCAACAGCGCATAGCCCGTCTATTTGGAGCCAAATAGTTGGTTTGAGACGGTTGCGTGCAAGCAAAGAAGCCTTCTCAAGGACAAACAATTAAAATAGTGCGAGACATCATTATAGTCATGGGAATCCAAACGTTAAACAGAAGTGACCGACATGGAAGAACTATTGGATAGAATTGTCGTCGATCCAAGCGTTCTTGTTGGAAAACCGGTGATTAAGGGGACAAGAATTCCCGTTCACTTGATCATAGAGCTGATTGCTGCGGGTATGACTATAAAGAATGTGCTAAAGGAATATCCAGAACTTAGAGAAGACGATGTGAAAGCTGCTCTTCTCTATGCGTCAAAACTCTTGGAAAGAGAGATAACTGTCACTCTTTAGAGGCTGAAGCTTGCCTCAAACGCTGCTTATTGACGAGAATGTACCGAGGAGCGTTGTGGAATGGCTCAAGAAGAGAGGCCTAAACGTTAAAAGAGCCTCTGATGTTGGTCTCCAAGGAGCAAAGGATGAAAAGGTCGCAGAATACGCGGTAAAGAACAGTATGATCATACTTACACTTGATGCAGACTTTGCATATATTTATCACAATATTTTCCGAGGTTCATTGACGGTTATTGTTGTAAGAGTGAAGCCTCCAACACCTGCCAACATAATCAAAGCCCTTAACACAACCCTAAAAAAGATAAAGTTAGATGAATTTCAGAAGAAACTTGCCATAATTGCAGAAAGGAAAATAAGAATAATAGATTAAAACGCCTATTTGTTTCAAATATGATGCGCGGGAGGTTCGGATAGATGGGTGATGCCAAACGAGTCATAGTTCATGTTAAGTTTGGTGATGTTGAGAAGGTTTTTGAGGGTAGTGCTGAGGATGTTTGGGTTAGCCTTAACAGGTTTTTTGGTGAGTTTATTCCTTCTTTTGAAATTGCGAAGAAGCTGGTGTTGAGTGTTGACTTGCAGAGGCTTGTTAAAGAGTGTGAGGGGTTGATTGCTTTTTCGCTGGAAGGCGCTAATCTGCTTGTTTCTAAGGATAGGTTGACGGATAATGAGACCTTGATGTTGTGGCTTTTGGCTAGTTATCTGGGTTATGGTTTGGGTTTGTTGAGGAGTGATGCTGTTTTGAAGGAGGAGTTGCAGGCTAAGCTTGGGAAGAGCGGGAAGATTGCGAGTACGCGGCTTGGGGAGCTTGTTAAGAGTGGGATGGTTGTGAAGACCGCTGACGAAAAATACAGGATTACGACTTTTGGGATTGTGCAGATGCAGAAGGATGTTCTTCCGAAAATTAAGGCAAAAATAAGCAGTTAAGCTGGGTCTCTGTTGTGCTCTGCGGTGATTAGACCCCTCTATATATAGATTGAACTTCTGGTTATTTCAGACCGTGAAGTTCGTGTTTTAGGCTCATGAGTTCGGAGTGTGTTTGTTCTAGTAGTTGGTGGAGGAGGGTTTTTTGTCCTTTTATTAGGATTCCGTTTTTTAGGATGTTTGTTCTGAAGGATGGGGAGAGATGTGTGAGTTCGACTAGGTCAACTGGCATTCCTAGGTCGAATTCTATTTCTGCGTTTAGTTTTAGGAGTTGTTCTAGGTTTAGTGTTGGTGCGGAGTACACGCCGATGTCTATGTCTCTTATGCTGTTTCTTCTTGTTAGGCTACCGAAGATTAAGGCGAGGCGAACCCTTTTTTCGTTGGCTAGTGATTTCTTGAGTTTTCTGATGGATTCGTCCTTTTCTTTTTCCCCAAGCTTGTAAAAATGCACTTTATCGTAGATTGATTCCATACTTTTCTTTTACGCTCCTTAGGAACTTGTCTACGCACTTGAAGTCTTTTTTGACGGATTCGTAGACTTGGGCGTCGTCTATTGTCCAGTAGCGGTGGGTTAGTAGGTTTCTGAGTTTTGTTATTGCGATTAGGTCTTTAGTGCAGTTTGAAATTTGTTTTTCTTCCATGATTTTGAAGCATGCGGAGTAAGACTGTGGTTCGATGTTGAAGTCTTCTGTTGCTATGTGTATGCATATGCTTCCTAGGGCCTCGGCGAGGACTATGACGTGGTATCTGATGGCGTATTTTTCTTCTAGGTTCAGCTTGGAATAGGGTTTTGAGGTTAGTCTTTCGAGTTCGGATCTTGCTTCTAAGACTTGGTTTATTCTTTGTTCTAGGTGGTCTCTGTGTATGGGCATTTCGACCAGCACTGGATAGTTAACCTTGCTCGAAATAATAACTATTGCCTCTCTTCTGCCAAAAATTGAGACAAAAAGCAAACAACTGGGGCTTTTCTTTTAGTCTTTATGGTGAACATTGGTTTTGTCCAGTGTTTTCATCAGTTCTTTTTCGTTAGCTATTTGGTCTTTTTCTTCTATGGCTTTTCTCTCTTCTGGTGTGGGTTGTTCGGTTGGTATGAGTTTTTCTACTAGTTCTTTGTAGAGAAGTCTGAGTTCTTTCAGTTCTTTTCTGATGTCTTTTAACACTTCAACGCTCATGTTTAAGCCCTTCAGAATGATATTTTGGTACGCGTTTATATCTGTTATGTGAAGTTTCTGAGTTTTGAGTACGCGGCTTGGGGAGCTTGTTAAGAGTGGGATGGTTGTGAAGACTGATGATGACAGATAAAGGATTACGACTTTTGAAGTCGTACAGATGCAGAAGAGTATGATTCCGAAAATCAAGGCAAAAATAGGCAGCTAAATAGATTCTCTCTGGTACTCTGCAGTGACTAGACCCCCTTATATATACATTGAACTTTGGCTTCTGACGCTTTGTTGTTGAGGCGTATTTTAGGAGTGAAAATCAGCCAATACAGATAGACCCCCTAGGTTTTTTAGACTGTGAGGGAGTTTATTTTTTGGTGCTACTCAACAGCCGTACTCCTGTTCTTGAAATCATCAATATTTTTTTGAGAAATATTAATCAATTCAAGGTTATCAATGAAATCATCAACGAAATCTAAAGCTTTTTGGCATTCAAAAGGAGTATTGAGCCGACCTGAGTGAAGTCTATGAGAGCCTTCATCATAATAGTCATAGAGCATAGTGTAGGAAGGTAAAGTGAAGTTGTATTTCTCGGCATCTATTAGAAAAGCCTTCATTGAGATTCTTGTGAAGCCAAATCTTTCCTTAATTGCTAATTCAATAGACGGTCTTAAATGATTTAGAATATCTTTATAGTTTCCATCTTTAACGGCTTGCTTTGCCGACTGAAGCTCTTCTCTCGCACTAACATATTTGCGTCTCTTTGTTGGAAGTATGTAATCTTCGATGTTAATTTTTTTCATGTTAGTCCAATTTGTTTTATATAGGAATTTCCGTACATCATCTATTGTTGCGTTGATTGAGTCTCTATAGTTGCTTATTGCCCTCTTCAATTTCCCCATATACAAATAAGTGTTTCCGTGACCCAAACCCTTTTTTTCCTGCATAATTTCTTTTACGTATTTTTCCATTTCTTGAATTGATACCTTCTTACACATTTCTTTTAAAGACACATCAATTAGGAATTTTTGAATTTTTGAGTCAATTTCGTATATTTTATCAAGAAACACATCATTGATCCATTCTTTTATCTCAAAAGCAGTTTTCTCATAAGAAAAATCACTTCTGAGATATGGATTGGTAAACAGATCCCAATCCAATTTACCATAAAGGTTTTCAACAAAAGTTAAGTCTTCTCTTATTCCGTCAATAATATGCTGAAACTTTTGTGCCTCACTCATTTCCTTCCAACAACTCTAATTAATTCCTTCGGTTCTGCTATAAGTTTTTCCGCATTCCTTTCTTTTTTTTGTTTGCGTTACGGGGGGCAAGCTTACTTAAGCTGAGCAATAGAGTTATCGATCAATGTAATCAGTTTGTTGAAATCGGTGAACTGAAAAATGTGGTCTAAATTTGGGGGAATTGTAATATGACCACGACCTTCCGAGTTCAACTTCTTTATTTCTTCATAGGTTCTTTGAACCTTAGCAAGCGAATCAAGTTTCAGAAATGATGCAAGTTCAATCCTAACCGAATCGTATGTTTCTGTGATAAAAGGATATTGCTCATCGGTAATCCGATTTTCCCCCTTTTTGAGTGCACCAGAGAACGCTTTTCGGATTATGGAAAGCTCATTAATTAAAGCTCGCTTAATCATTGTCTTTCTTCGCCTATTCTTTATTGAATCTGTTAGCTGAGATAATAGCCAACCTATCCCAACACCTATTACCGCAACAATTGATTCCCAAGGAATCTGTTCGCTCATTGTTTTTCAATTTTGATTAGTTCTTTCGGTTCAGCTATAACACTTTTGCATCTTGTGTTTTATGGCTTAGCGAATCCGTAAGCTGTTATTTTGTAGTCGCTTGCGTTTAAGACGGGAATCGTTACGTTCTCCCATGTTGTAATACCATTATATTTTGGTCTTTTAGTATGCCATAACAATAAATATGGATTTGTAAGAGTGATTTGTGTCTGTTTGTATTGTTGAATATCAAGAAAGCCTATGTCTGTTTTTGCTGTCATATTCCATTTGTTTTCAGTTGTTCTATATAATACTTCGATTACTACATTGAAAAGAGATTTTGAATTATTGTTGAATATTGAAACTCCTAAGTTTACATGTGGTAATGAAGAGAAATTTTGTGACCCATAATCATATGAAGCTAAAGCTGGGCAATGTTCTGTTTTATACCAATTTGAAGTAAGATTTTCTTCTGCATAACAGAATATCTTGGGATTTTGGTTTTGAATTTCTGAAATTAGCAAAGCAGATGCTACAACCGCAATAACCACAATGCTCGCAATGAGAATTATTGTTTTCTTGCTCATTTTTCTCAATTCCCTAAGCATTCTTCGTTATTAATTCTTCTTCACTTTCGTTTAAGTTTTTTTGCAATAATTCCAGTCTCTCTGCATATACGAACGGAGAGAGAACCGCTTTATATTTATACACACAGACCACATACCTTTTAGGTCTGTTAAAAACCTTACAGTCTGTAGACGTCTCACAGTCTGTTAAGCCTTCGCAGTCTGTCTGTTAAAGGGAATTTGCGCACGCTTCGGTTTAGACCTACACTCTCTTATGACAGACTACTGACATAACAGACAGACTGTCTGGACTAACTGAGTATAACTATGGAGATTTGGCTAGTTGTGTGACTTTTTCTTTGATTTGTTCATATACTTTCCAAGCTTCTTTTCTATCCATAAAGTATGGGTCTTTAACGTTCCACACCACAACCTTATCTCCACACTCTGGACACAAACTCAACACATAATCCCTATGCCCCTGCTCCATAGCCACAATAACATCATAATCACCAAGCCGCTTACCACCCAAACTCTCGGGACTACTCTTCAAGTACTCCTCTGCATTTTCCCTCCTCAAAAACTCTCTAATCTCATCCGCGATCGGAATAGCCACGTGCACACCAGCAGAATCCACCACCCAATCACGCCTCATCTTCCTCAACAAAGCCTCAGCCAACGGACTCCTATGCGCATTACCAGAACACACAAACAAAACCCTCATCAAGCCATCCAGCCTACATACTCAAGTTGAAGTTTTATAAACTCTATTATACAGATGCAGAACGATGTTATTCTCAGAATTAAGGCGAAAATAGAGCTGTTAAACTAATTCTCTCTTTTGTGCTCTGCGGAGACGAGATCCTCCCTGTGAGTGTGGGTTTGAATGGGGGTTTGGATAGGTTTAAATATTAAAACGAATAAGTTTAATACAGTGATTTCGATGCCTACCACTGTCACCACCAGGGTTGAGGACGAATTAGTGAAGGTTATAGACGAGATAGCCGAAAGAGAGGGAATGGACAGGTCCACCGTCATCAGAAGGTTCCTCCATAAAGCTGTGAGGGACTGGTTGATTGAAAGAAGCCTAGAAGATTATGAATCAGGCAAACTGACTCTATGGCAAGCAGCTACAAGGTGCGGGCTCTCCCTATGGGAAGCAATCTACGAAGTTAAAAAGAGAGAAATCCACGTTCCTTACACTTTGGAGGAACTGAGAGAAGACCTGAAGGGTTTGAGATGAGTGGCATTGCCTCCAACGCCACTCCATTGATATATTTAGCAAAGATTGGAAGAATCGACTTACTGAAAAAGATCTTCGGTGAGGTTTTCATTCCTCAAGAAGTCAAAATCGAAGTTGTGGATAAAGGCAAGCAACTTGGACAGAAAGACTCTTACACGGTTGAGAAAGCAATCACCGACGGTTGGCTTAAAGTTTTAAACACCGAACTTGTTAAGGTTCCAATAAATTTGCAGCCCGGAGAGGTCGCCACTTTATCTCTCGCAAAAAGTTTAGGATTGAAAGAAGTTTTAGTGGACGAAGTCTCAGCAAGGACTGCGGCAAGATTGCTTAACCTTAAACCCAGAGGCACAATTTTCGTGTTGCTAAAAGCACTGGAGAAAAAGGAAATAAACCTAAACCTGTTTCTTGAAATTTTAAACCAACTGATAGAGCACGGTTTCAGGCTAAGAGAAGAGGTCTATCTAGAGGCAGTGAGAGAGGCAAGAAAAATAACAGCCGAAACATAACAACCAATTGGTTACATACGTTCAAAAATGGATGAAACAGCACCTACCCGAATTAAGAAAAAATCCAAACAAGACCTTCCTTTCTGCGAAGGAAAAACCATCAAACCATAGATAAACTACTAAACCTCATAGAAATCAACAAAAAAGCCAGAAACTCCGCCCAAGCAAAGACTGGAGCTACACATACTTAACCTGACCCAAACAATGCTTTAGCATGTTCTGCACTGGCGTATATTTCAAGTTTCTTAGCCTCAACGCCAAAAGCCTTCAGCTTTTCAATAATCTCGTCGCCTGCACTGCTCGGAACTAGAAGGCAACCCTCACTAAGCTTGACCCCGCCCATCTTGGCAACAGAACCCACACCACCCTTCCTGAAGAGAAAATAAACAACCCTCATCTTATCCCTACAACTCAAACCACCCATATCATAAACAATCAGGCAATAAGACTCAAGCCTCAACGGCTGCGCAAAAACTTCCAACGGCAACCTCGCAAAAAGAACCTTGCCATGCGTGAACAAATCGTCCAAAAACACAGGATTGGCGTTCTTAAGCTCTTCAAACGTCTCGGGAATCACATGCAAATTCATCCTGAGACCACCCACAGCCTCGAATAGCGCGTCCCAATTCCGCCACATCACCGCCTTATCCTCAAAAACCACAACCAAATCATAATCAGAAAACTCATCATAATCTCCTCTCGCTAAGCTTCCAAAAAGAAAAACTCCGATCACGCCCTGAACCCTCGACACAACGTCAACAATTCTACTTAAATCTAACACGTGCCTCTCTTTCAATCTCAACCAAAACACGCTCCATAGCGCTAATGGCTTTCCTAGCTCTGTCTCCGTCAATACCCTCATACCCCAAAGCGCCATAAGCACCCCACAACTCATCCACATCCTTCGACAAAGACGGAAACCTCTCCTTAATCCACCGCATCCTCTCAGCATGCGCACTCCTCGGACGCAGATGAAAATGCTTCCCCTCTAACGCAGCCAAAGCCTCAATCGCTTGCTCAACAGCCCTAATCGCTAAATCACCAACAACCATAAACCTCCCCTTCTCAAACTCCTCCAAAGCCGCCAACCTCTTCTCGCGAACAGCCCGAAGATGGACCTCAACATCATTCACAGATGTCACGCCTCATATTTATATCCATAACGAATCTCTTACATATAAGAATTCCTCAAACAGCAACCGCATGCCTGACCGAAATAAACACGACACCGACCTCCCTTCTTTAGTAGTGCTTAAGCTTCAACTAAATCCTTCAGAGCCTAGCTTACTACTCAAAAGCCTACAATTGAAGTTTTCGAAGTGTTCGTTCTGGGGTTAGAACCCTCAACCCACGTACACGCCTATAATGCTTCAAATTTCTAGTAATCAATGGCATACCTCTAACCCTGCAAACACACCCAACAAAGAGATCCCTAATCTCAATAGTCTCCCCACGCATTCTCAAATCCGCCAAAACACGACCAGCCTCAACAGAGCTTTCATAATCAAAGTCTACAACTTCCAATTGACCAAAAAAATCTTCTGTGTCTCGGACAAGCTCAGCCTTCTTAGGAGCCAAGTGTGCTCCAAGCCATATCTCAAAAGCATTCACGCTAGTGGTGCAAGCAGACACTTTCCTCTCAAAAACTCTCTCCATGATACGCTTAACGTCGTCCGAAGGCTTTCTCAAATAATCTATAAGAACATCCGTGTCCAAACACACACGCGTCAGGCTTTCCATGTAGACCACAGCCTTCTGAGATCCCTCATAAACTCCTCAGGATTCTCAGGATACCCCTTCCAACAACCCGCAAACGCCAACAAACTCTTCCTCTTACCCACTTTCTGCAAAACGATAAGCTCACCCTTATCCATAACCTTCAACTCGTCTCCTACCTCAACGCCAACCTTCTTCCGCACTTCCTTCGGAATAGTAACCTGATACTTCCGCGTAACCCTCGTTGTCGACTTCACAGGAACACCGTACTACAAAAAAGTACTACAAAACACTTAAACCTTTCGCACCTAAAGCGTCTGCGGCTTCTCTTCTGCCGAAACTAGTTTCGAGGCTCCAGCGGGACAGGTTGTGGTGCAGAGTCCGCATCCGTAGCAGTTCTCTTCCATAACTATGCTTCTTCCGTTTTCTAGTTTCCTCGCTTGGAATATGCAGCGTTCCAAGCAGGTGCCACAACCAACACACTTGTCCTGGTCAACCTTTGCAACAAGTCCCGACTTTGCTATATGATGCCTAACGCCATAGTTCATGAAAGTTCTTAAGTATTGGCAACAACACGGACAACAGCTGCATATATCGAAGACTTCGCCCTTAAGCCAATCAGTGTAAAGGGCCTGATGGACAAGACCGTGCTCATTCGCTACATGCAAGACTTTTCTGGCTTCTTCAACAGATATTTTTTCCGCGGCTCCTCGCTCCACAAGCTCATCCGAGAACTCGTTTATTGCGAGACAAACTCTAAGAGGATTATCACAATTTCTGTATGTTAGTCTGCACTCGCAATCACGAAGCGATATGGACCCTGCCTTTTCCAAAATGTTGACTGCGGTTTCATACGGCAGAACCACCGAGACAGGCTCTACAACAGCCTCTGGAATAGGCAAAACTTTCCCTTCAGGGAACGGGTCAGCCTTAGCCCTTTTCACGTGCTCCTCCATCCGGTAACTCGCCAAAGCAATCACATATTTTCCCAGAGCATCCGCCCTGCCTTCTCCCAAATACCTAAAAACTATGCTTTGGAAGGATTTCAAAGAAAACCGAGCCTCACCATCCCCCTTCTTTTTCAGAAAACCCCTAACAAACAAACTATTGACCTGCAACTCCACAGTATTCCGCGGCAAACTCAACAACTGCGATAGCTCAGCAATTGACAGCTCCTTCTCAGACAGCTTAAGAAGCAACTCAACCTCAGCTGGCTTAACTATCAAAGGAAGCACATCCGCAAACATAGGCGGTGCTTTTAAGATTTTAGCCAGTTCTCGATAGTCGCCCAGACACAATTTTCCATCACATCAAAGCAATCTTTCATAGGATATTCGATTTTATATGTCTATCTAAAATGAATTTAACAGCCCTCAACTGGTTAACGAAATGACTATGGTGGTCTCTTCTGGGCGTATTGGTATCTGCGTGGTTTTCCTTCCCTCGTTAATATTCCATCTTTAACCAAGTCTATTAGGGCGTGGGCCACGGCTGTACGGTCATAGTGGAACCCGCGCTTTGCCATTTCGCTGTGGACCTCGCTTAAGCCTTTAGGCGTTGAGAACCAGCCTTCTTCCCAGAGCTTTTGGATCACGCCTTTGCATGTTGCTGCTCTTGGCGGTACACCCTCTCTCTCAAAAATAAGCTGTTTTTCCTTCAGCTTCTCCGTTACTGTCGAAAGAATTCTGTCCACCGCTGTTTGAAGCTGGTCTTCTTGGCATTCTATCTCGAACTCTATCTCGCCTATCCTCATTTTTACTCGTATTGGTGGTTTTGGCTGTGTTTCTGTCAATGTTTCACCTTGTTGTTTATTGAATTGTGCATCTTGTTCATGCACAACACTTAAATATCACTTCCCCAAACAGTTGGCTATTGGTGAATCTTGGTGATTGAACAATACACTATAGCAACAACACCAAAATATAACTTTCCACAGCCAGCCATGGACACAACATTACCCCAACGCCTGATAGAACTAAGCCTACACTCCTTAAAGCATGTGCAAAACCAGCCCTTTCAACTAAATCAACAAACTTTTCAACAAACCAACAACATAGAAGCGTCCACACAAACCCTACAACTTAAAATGCAGCCCATACCCCTAAAACCCAAACACGAACAAACAATAGTTGCTGCAGTGGACACTTCAAGCATAAAAATCGGAGAAACAAGCACAGGCATACTAATAGCCGTAAGAGGCGCAAACGTCTGGAAGCAAAAAAGAAACTACAGATACGTAAGGCTCGGACCCTTCGTATTCCACATAACAGAAGAAAACAAAAAAGAAGTCTACAACGCATTGCAAAGAGCTTACTCAAACTCTCCACACGAGCAAAACCACCAAAACTCACCAAACCTACAGCAGATGCCAACACGCATGGCAAACCTCCTAGAAAGATGGCTTCAAACAATGCTCTCAAAAACAATAAGCAACGGACTAATCCTATTTGACGGCTCATTAACATCCGGAACCGCAGACACACCAATCCAACTAATGAAAGAAATCCTCGAGACAGCCAGAAAAAGAAGCAATGTCGTTCTGGCTTTTTCAAAGATGACAAACCTAAGGTTTAATGGACACCTCATAACAGACATCTTATTCGGACACGAACCCCCCTACCTGCTCGAGACTGCTGGTTTGAAAACCAAACCTCCAATCGTCTTGTTAGGCGATGTCTACGTAGCTAGACTAACCAATGGAAACTGTGCATTCAGACTGGACATCGACAAAGAAGTCTCAACCCAGCAGAAAATAGGGGCTGCTGAAAAACTCTTGGGAAACGACCTACTCTCGCAAAGCTACCCAGAAACCCTACGCCTAGCGCACATCCTCTGCACATTCACAGCCAACGAGGTCATAGCCATGCAACACTTCACCGCACACACATACGGACTCAAGATCATCAACAGACCAGACATGCACAGGCTCCTGTTCGGACCCTTCGGCAAAGGAGAGAGCAGCTAATGAAACTCTACAGGAAAGAAGGTAACATCGTTCAAATTTTGAGCTTCCCAAACGAAACCGTGGAGAAAGGCGACTACCTGCTCATAGAAGACGCCGACGCTGGAAAAGCACTAATAGTACAGGTAATCGACGTGCAATTCGCGAGCATCCCAGGAATCCTCGAAGAGCTACTCCGTAGCCTACCAGACGGAGGCGAATCAATACAAGGAGAAGACTTCGACCCATTAGAAATCGCACCCCACATCACGTACATCCAAGACGCAAGCCTTCTCGTCTGCAAAATCCGCGCAACAGTGGAAAACGACAGTCTAACCCCGAGCAGCTCGTGGCTTCCCTCGCGCTCTCAATCAACAATAAGAAAACTTCCGATCCCGACGCTACTTAAACTCGCAAAGATTGATGAAAAGCTTCCGATTGTTTTGGGCGGCACAAAAGATTCTTCACTTCTAACAATAGACACCTCCTCATTAGACGGAAGACTAAACATAATAACCGGGAAAAAGGACACAGGCAAATCCCACTTATCCAAACTCTTGATCTTAAACATGATTGGGTACAAGGCCACGGTTGTCGTTTTTGACTTGAACGGCGAGTATCTAAGCCTTGGAATGACAGCAGACGGGAAAAGAAACGCCTACCACGACAAGATTCACGTCTTGACGCCTTCCCAAAACTTTAAAGTAGCCCTAAAACAGTTGAACCTGCACGTTCTGTTGGAAATACTTATCCACGCTCTTCACCTGCCTGGAACATCCGCCCGCGAGTTCAGGCGCATATGGCAATCACTAAAAGAAAGAGACATGCTTAACTTGCACGAGCTAGGCGAAGCCATACGCAACTGGCACTGCAACCAACACGTCCGCGACGCACTGTTTTCACGCTATTACGCTCTGGTTAACTCGGGCTTTTTCACAGACAACATCGCAGAAGCCACACTCTTAGAAGAACGCCTGTCCAAAGCCAAAGAGCAAGGCGGAGCCATCATAATAAACCTCAGAAACACATCGCCGATAGACCGCCAAATAGTCGTCGAATATCTCCTCGGAAAACTCGTTGAACTATTGACGAGCTGGAGGCTCAAGGCTATTTTCCTCTTCGCCGAAGAAGCACACCTCTATTTGCGTGAAACCTACTGGGACGACATTGTTACGCGCATGCGGCACTTCGGAATCTTCACAACATTCATAACAAACCAGCCTGACACAATCCGCGAGAACATTTACCGCCAAGCAGACAACATATTCCTCTTTAACTTCACAAACGAACACGACCTAGAGGTTGTTTCACGAGCTGCACGCGTTGACGCGGAAACAGTTAAATCCATAGCCAGAGACTTGCCGCCGCACCACTGCCTCGTGCTTGGAAAAGTTGTGAAAGACTTCCCAATGGTTGTCAAAGTCAAAGCCTTAGACGTCAAAACAATGGGAGAAACAAGGCTTTTCTTCAAAGACACGAATTAAGTTTTTCCAGTTCTTGCCTGTTTCTCTGAATGAACGCTCTGAAAGTTTTCGTCAAATCGTATTTTTCCACTTCGCCTAACCGAACCCACTTCAGTTCTTCAGCATCACTCGAGGCTTTAAGCACTCCGCCCTTAAGCTTCACAAAATAGTCAACCATCACGAAATGATATTTGATCCTGCCGTCTTCGTCAAGCTCTACGTTGTCAACAACATCAAAAAGTTCAGGGTTCTCAACTTCAAGGCCTGTCTCTTCCTTTACTTCCCTTATCACCGTCTGCTCTGTACTTTCGCCTAACTCCACCAGACCGCCCGGAATGCTCCATTTACCCCTTCCGGGTTCACTCTTTCTTTTCTCAAGCAGTATCTTGCCATCGCAGATTATGAGTGCTCCTATACCCACAATTGGCTGGTTCGGATAAAGCCTCTTCAAGGCGAAGCCTCTTTCTATTATGATGTTGGCACTTCTTGTTAAGATTTATGCAGAGTCACCGTTGTGCCTGACTGTGTTATCTGCTCAGGTATCTCCACGAGAGGACTATGCCTATTGTTGCAACTGTTACCGCAAATATCCCAACATATGTAAAGTCCAATGCAAGCTGTGTGTAGTCTGTGTTGAATATCAAGAGTTGCCTCACTGCATCGGTGGTGTAGGTTAGCGGGTTGAACTTCGCTATTGTCTGCAGCCAATCAGGCATGAAATTGGTCGGGAAGAAGGCATTGCTAGCAAACATCAGCGGCAGGTTTATCAGGTTCATGACAGCCATTGGAGTCTCCATTCTTGTTGATCTTATTGTGATTGCGATGAAGAGCGAAGACAAGCCCACGCATATTAGGAACATGATCGCGAATACGCCAAGTATGTTGAGTGGGGTGAAGTTTGCCCCAAATTTGAGTCCGAATGCGATAGCGACGATTATTATGATGCCTGCTTGGAAAAGTGATCGCAGTGTTGCAGAAAGGACCTTGGAGAATATTATTACCGCTCTGGATACAGGTGTGCTCAGAGCCTTGTTTAGGAAGCCCAAGCGTCTGTCCCAAACCACTGACATGCCGCTGAACATTGTTGTAAAGATGGCTGTGAAGGCAATCATGCCCACAGCCATAAAAGAGAAGTAGTCGGTCGTGTTGAACGCGCCCTGCATTATGTTTGATTGCAGCCCCGAGAAGAATGTGCCCAATTGCTGAAGCTGCTGCGGGTTCAGCGGTGGATTAAGTGTAGGAAGTTGAATTGAGCTCGCACTGAATATGGCGCCTATGTTCATGGCTTTTCCGAGCAAACCCATCCAAATAACCGGCTGAAGTATAGTAAGAAAGAATATCACAGGGGCTTTGTACCACTTCTTAAGCTCTCGATTAGTTAAAGCCCAGAGACCGTGCAATTTGCTTTTGGAATTGCCATTCGTTTCGCTCATTGTCGAGCCCTCCTCATAGCCATCCTTTGAGTAGCAAAAGCCTCTCTAGACTCTTCTGTATCCCGCATAGACTTGCCTGTGTACTCAAGGTAGACCTCGTTCAATGTAGGTTCTGTAAGCGAAAGCTTCGTTACAGTGTAACCTTTTCTCCGCAGGGCTTCAATTATGAAGGGGGCGGTTACTTCTCCATACTCGGCCTTGATCCGATATGAGCCATCCTCATTCTTGACGTCTTTCACGTGCTCAACAGTGCGAATAAGTTCGCTCACGTCAGCATCCTCCTTAATACTTATGGTTACAATGTCGCCGCCTAAGCTATGCTTCAGTTCTTCAGGCGTCCCGACCACGACTATTTTTCCATGATCAATTATTGCCACGCGATCGCAGAGAGCGTCTGCCTCTTCTAGATAGTGGGTGGTCATGAAGAGGGTCATGCCATATTCTTTCTTCAGCTTTCTGATGTAGTCCCAACTTGCAGCCCTAGTTTGAACATCTAAGCCTAGGGTAGGCTCATCCAAGAAAAGTACTTTTGGTCTGTTGATCAGTCCACATGCAAGCTCAAGTCTGCGACGCATTCCACCAGAATAGGTTTGAACCTTCTTATCCTTGAAATCGGTCAACTCAACAAGCTTCAGCAGATCCATCGCACGCTCTTTCGCAACATCGCGTGGAATTCCGTACAGATCAGCACATAAGAGGACATTTTCCATGCCAGTCAGGTCCTCATCAGCAGTGTATTCTTGTGGCACTACACCGATCACGTTCCTGACGTTATAGTCTTGCTTTGCAATGTCGAAGCCCAAGACAGAGGCTTTACCTTCAGTAGGCTTCAAGACAGTTATCAACATGTTAATTGTAGTTGTTTTTCCAGCACCGTTTGGACCCAAAAACCCGAAAATTTCGCCATTTTTCACACAGAAGTTTACATGATCTACTGCAACCAAGCTTTTGTTGAAAATTTTGGTTAGTCCTTCAGCCTTAATTATCTCATCAGACACGCTTAATCCTCTCCACGTAGTTTCTTGTTAATTTCTTCAAGTTTTTCTGCTGTCTCGTCCAGAACTTTGCGGGTTTCCTCGATAACTTGTTCCGAAAAGTGTTCTTCCAAGTTTGCTCCAAGTTCGAAAAATGCTGAAAACACTCTACGCATAGATTCTCGCAGTCTAATGGTTTTTTCGGGTGGTATACGGAACCATAAAGCCCCTAAAAAGGGAGGCGGCATGAACTTTGCCTCTTTCCTGAATTTCAACTTTATTTTTCTCTGTTCTTCAAGCAGAGCCTTACCCTTATCTGTAAGAGTGTAACGTTTCATATCGCCTTCTTCGACCGGCAACTCTTTCACGTAACTGTTGTCTTGCAACCATGACAGGAGAGGATAAATTGACCCGGGACTTGGTTTCCAACGACCATCCGTTTTCTTTTCAATAGCATTCATTATTTCTGAACCGGACATTGGTTTCTCGCTTAACAGCTCGAGCACTTGGTAGCGTATGAAGCCTTTAGGAACCATCGCTGTGTGTTTCATCCAATGTCTTCTAAATGGAAGCATGCCTATATCACCATTGATATCAAAGCTGATATCAACAGCGATATTTAAGCTTGTCGCTTCAAAATAAAAGTTAACCTATTACTGTCCCTACATGCTTACCTTTAACAGCCGACAAGACGTTTTCAGGCTTAAAACCGTTTACAACGGCAACTTTAACTCTTTTTCTTTTTAGCATTTTTACTGCTTCTGGGTCGAGAATCTGGTGTATTCCAGCCTTATGTTTATCTTCAGGAAAAACCCGTGATAAGTCTTCGAAGCTTAAATGCTTAAACTTGACTGCGTCTGAGTATTTTCGGGGGTCTTTGTTGTAAATGCCTTCCTGGTCTGTGGCTTTGATTAGCAAATCAGCATTCACCTTCTCAGCGATTAACGCGGCAACCGTATCAGTCGTCATGCCAGGTTTTAAGCCACCTATAACCGCAACCTTTCCCTCGCGTAAACATTTGACGGCCTCCTCAACCGTTAATGGAACGGCTCCGCAGCCTGATTCTCCAAGTTTTTTGAGGAAAAGCTGGGCAAAAATCCTTGAAACAGAAATCGCCACATCGTCCTGGGCGCTTTGGTCTAAGTCCAAATCTTTCGCAACTTTGATGAATTTCCTTGCTAAAGCGCCGCCGCCAACAACAACAGCCACTTCATGCCCCTGCTTCTTCAAATCATTCAGTAAGTCCACGTATCTGCTGATTAAGGCTGGATTGATTGGCGAGGCGACGACAGAGCCGCCTATTCGTATCACAATTCGCATGAGCTTACATCCTTACGCATATAATACGTGCCTCTCTGGTTAAAATCCTTTAGAAAAACTTGTTTAAGCCTTTCTGAGTTTTTCTGCTAGCTTGCACACTTATCGTCTCTCCAAAATTTATCCGCATCCCATCCACAGCAGCAACAGTTGGAACCCCAGTTTTTTCTTCAATCAGTTTCGCCTCACTCGCTGGTCCCTTAAAAATCATTTGCATTCCAAAATGTGTCAAAACAGCTTGTTCGGGATGGGTCTCTTGAACTATTTTTATGGCGTCGTTTGTTGTCATGTGCCCTTTCCAAGGTTTCCCAGCCGGCCTCATTACGCATAACATAAGAAGCCTTACACCTTCATAGTATTTGCCTATTCCCTCGAAGTGTTCTGTGTCGCTTGTGTAGGCGAAATCTCCAAAATCCGGAGTTTCAAATCTGAAGCCTACAGCGTCGGGGTCTGTGTGCCTTGTCTCCGTCACTGAAACGTTGAAACTGCCTACTTGAAATCTCATGTTTGGCAAGGCTTCAATTTTCTGTTCGGGCATCTGCTAATGATACTTCGAAATCGAAGGCTCACAAACATCGTTTCCGCTCAAGACACTTTTAGCAGCCGCCAGCACTCCACGTTTTCGAGTCATTCCACGAGTCATAGCTTCAATCAAAACCTCAGCATCTGTGTAATGGTCTGGATGAGAATGGGAAACAAAAATGGCGCCAATCTTCTGGGGGTCTAATCCCTCATTAACCGAGTGCACAAGGGCTCCGGGGCCAGGGTCTAAATGCAGGTTTAGGGCTTCACTGATTATTCGGATACCGGCTGTTCGCCTTTTCTGCGTTATTGTGGCGAATCTTCCGCCGCCAGTCCCAAGAAATATTATTTCAACTTTAGGACTCATGTGCAATCTTATGGCAATAATACGATTTTTGCTTTATGCCCTATTTTCATTTGAAAATACTTGTTATGGAGACTATTCAGTTTAGGGCTGGGTTAACCAGAGTTCAATTCTATGATTGTTCGCTTCGAGACATTTTTCTCAAAAATGTGAAAGTTTTTAAATTTTGCTGGGAATATCTTCAATTGTGTTTGATTGTGTTTTAATTCACTACGGAGAACTCGGGCTTAAAGGATTAAACAGACCGCTCTTTGAGAAAAAGTTGATTGAAAATATACGCCGGGTTCTCAACGGTTTAGAATATGAGAAGATAAGAAAGATGCAAGGAAGGATAATTTTAGAACTTACGGAGAAATCGGATATAAGAAAAATTGAGGAATCACTCAAGAAAGTTTTTGGTATCGCATGGTTCGGTTTTTGTTTTACAAAAACAGCTACAATGGAAAACATAAAGGAATTGGTTAGGAATAGAATAAAATTAGAAGTCGGAACAAAAGCAAGAGTTTCATCAAAAAGGGCGGATAAAACCCTACCATTCACCTCTATGGACGTAAATCGCGAGTTAGGGGCTTATCTTGTTAAAAAGTTTAAAGTTAAAATCTCTCTGAAGGAGCCACAAAAGGAAATATTTGTTGAACTTGTAGAAGGAAAGGCATACATTTTTGATAAAAAGTTTAAGGGATTATATGGTTTACCCGTTGGGGTTTCCGGAAAAGTCTTGCACTTATTGTCTGGCGGGATAGATTCACCCGTGGCAGCATGGCTTCTAATGAAACGTGGGTGCGAAGTTGACTTCCTACATTTTCACGCTTTCCAAGAATTTGATGAAAGAAAAGGCGCCAAGATTTTGCGACTAGTAGAGATTTTAACTCAGTATTGTTTTAAATCAAGAGTGTTTTTTGTTCCCTTCTATCCATTTGAAGCTGAAGCGGTGGAGGCGCCGGTAAGATACAGACTAATTCTTTTCAGAAGGTTCATGGTTAAAATCGCGGAAGAAATAGCCAGCAAGTATGGTATAAAAGCTTTGGGAAGCGGTGAAAACTTAGCTCAAGTTTCATCTCAGACCTTGGAAAATATGGCGGAAATAAGCAGAGCAACTTCGCTGACCATACTTAGACCATTACTAACCTATGAGAAGAATGAAACCGTGAATTTAGCCAGACAAATTGGAACTTTTGAAATTTCCACCCTGCCCTATAAAGACTGTTGTTCGCTTTTTATGACAAAACACCCTGTGACAAAGGCTAAATCGGAAATTGTGGAATCTATTGAAAGAAGGCTAAGTCTAAATGATGCTATTAAGGAAAGTCTAGAAAAAATTGAGATAATTAACATGCAATAATGCTCTAGCTTTTCTTCTTCACCTTTCTTATCCTTTCGTATTTTCTCTTTTTTCGCTTGAAGAATTCAGGATACCGTTGCATATCCTCGTAAATGGGTCTCGGAATATTAGTTCGAGGGAAATAGACGTCCATTCGTCCCTCTGGAGGCACCATCGGATACTTCGGTTTCTCTCCCTTGCGAACGAAATGATAGAGGAAGTAGCAGTATGTGAAGAAGCATCCTAGGATAAAAATAGCGTGAAGAAAAATTTGAGCAATGATGGAGAAAATGAAGAATGGCATGAATATGCAGATTCCGAGCATAGAGAAAAGCCAGAACTTGGCTTTTTTATTCAACGCCTCTCCCACCTGATTGGTGCTCAAACTGACTATTACGTCTTATGCTTGCCGATTCTGTAAAACCTTACCTGATAAAGCATCTTGCAAACTTTCGGTTGATACGTTCTGCAAGCTATCGGTGGTAACAGTTTTTCAACGCCGTTAGAACATCTTCTACTGATCCTTAATAAGGATCTTGCAGAGTTCAACAACTCCAACTCCTTCTTGTTTAACATTAAGAACCTCGTCTTTAACTTCTTCAGATGGAAAACACATAACCTCACAAAGAGCCCTCAGAAACATGAAGTAATCTACTAGAAGTTCCAAATCACGTAGAGTAGGAAGCCAGCTATTATGATTAGTCTTTATGAAGTGACCTACTTGCGTTCCCTCCAAGCCAATCTCGTGTAAAATAACTTCGATGTCGCGCTCGCCCCTTATCCTAAAAGTCAAGCTTTTTCCTTCCATGTACGCTAACTTGACAGCATTGACCCTTTCCAAAATTCTGTTCACTCGTTTGTTCATTAATACCATCAATCTACATTAAGAGAATTCTGTAAATAAAAAAATATAGGGTGACGAAGGGATAACCTTCTTCTTTAGGCTTTTTTCACAAAACCTGTTTGCCATCAAAGGTGATTCTTTATTAGCGAAAAACAATATCTTAGATGGTTATGTCGTCGGCTGACGTTGCAGTTAAAGTGTTTCGCAAACTAGAAAAAGAAGACTTCAGAGTGCTACAAGTCATAGAAACAGCCATGAGCAAACACGACTTCGTTCCAAAAGAACAAATTGCAAAATTCACAAAACTCAACCTCGCACGAGACACAGACTTCAGACTAAACCGCCTCAACAAGCTGGGCTTGATATATCAGATGCGAGGAGCCTACGTTGGCTACACACTAAACTATGCAGGATACGATTGCCTAGCAATAAACGCCCTTGTCAAAGCGGAAGTGCTTGAAGCCTTTGGAAAACCCTTAGGGGTGGGCAAAGAAGCGGATGTTTATGATGCGTTAAATCCGAAAGGAGAGAGAATCGCCGTGAAATTTCACAGACTGGGCAGAATCAGTTTTCGCCAAACAATTCGAAAAAGAGGCTACGTAACCGAACATGCCAGCTGGCTTTTTCAATCTAGGCTTGCGGCAGAAAAAGAATTTGAAGCCCTGAAACTTGTCTTTCCACATGGAGTAGCCGTTCCAGAGCCGATAAGCCAGAACCGCCACGTAATAGTTATGGGAATGATTGAAGGAGCTGAGCTTGCAGAGTGGAAGGGAATTCTCAAACCAGAAAAGGTTCTGAGGGAGATATTGCGCAACGTTCGAAAAGCCTATTTAAAGGCTGGCGTTATCCACGCTGATTTAAGTGAATACAACGTTATTTTAAAGCCTAACATGCACATCCTAATAATCGATTGGCCCCAATACGTTACAAGGAAGCACCCAAACGCCGACCGGCTTCTAACCAGAGATGTTGAAAACATTTTGCAGTATTTCAAACGCAAGCACATGTTAAAGGTTGAACTTAAAGAAGCTTTGGCGTATGTGACTGGAACGGCTTAAAATGCCTATCTTCTAGTGCGCATCTAACGCTATGTATAGTACATTGTTCCCACGCAGCAACACATTTCCATAATTTGTAATCAACTTATCGTCTCTGCACTCGGTTGCTCCCTCGAGAAGAATGTTCATATGCCCGTCGCATTTGACCATTTTCCCCTTATACTCACAGCCGTTTTTCAGCATAACCGCAATGTGGGCGTTTAACTGCTTAACAAGCACGTTCAACGGCTTTTTGCTCGGCTCCATGCACACTAGCACCCTAATCCTTTTAATTACTTATCCACAATACCGTGCATATAAAAGCTTTATGAAGACTTTCTCTAATCTATAGCATAAAACGCTTACTTGGGCTTTTTCAGTAGCTCAATAACACAAGTTCAGCGAGTAAGAACACCGAAACCTAATTAACAACAATTGAGCCAAACATAAAGTCAACTTCAGAACCCCCAAAGAATTAAAACTGTGGGAAGTTTCAATTGCATAGTGGAGAGAATAGCATGAATGAAGTGCACATTAACGGAGAAACATTAACAATTAAGGATGTTATCAAGGTTGCACGGAAAAACGCAAAAGTCGTGATTCCGGAAAAAGTGAAGAAAAAAGTGAAAAAAAGCCGCGAAGTTCTGGAAAAACTAGTTAGGAAAAATCAAGTCATTTATGGCGTGAACACTGGTTTTGGAGCATTGAGCAACAGAACAATTTCACCCCACGAAACCGGACAATTGCAATCCAACCTCATAAGAAGCCACTCAACGGGCGTCGGAAAACCATTGAGTACCGAAATTGTCCGTGCCTTAATGCTTTTGCGTGCGAACACTTTGGCCAAGGGGTATTCTGGCATACGTTTGGAAACTCTAGAAGCTCTTGTGGAAATGTTAAACAAAGGGGTGCACCCTGTGATTCCAGCAAAGGGTTCTGTAGGTGCAAGTGGGGACCTAGCTCCCTTATCACATATGGTTTTGGTGCTTATGGGTGAAGGAAAGGCCGAATATCAAGGTCGGGTGCTGAGTGGAAAGCAAGCTATGGAAAAAGCTGGAATAAAACCTGCTCGGCTGGAGTTTAAGGAGGGAGTAGCCCTTAATAACGGTACACAATTGATGACAGCAATAGCAGCATTAACGGTTCATGATGCCGAAAACCTAATTAAAACAGCCGAGGCGGCGACTGCCCTAAGTCTTGAAGCGTTGCTAGGAATCTTTGACGCTTTCGACGAAAAAATCCAAATGGTCAGACCCCACAATGGTCAAGCTATAACAGCAAAACACATCAGAGAAATTATTTCCGGAAGCCAGCTTATCCAAACAGGAAAAGAAGCTACTGAGAAAATGCAGCGTCCCCATGATCCTTACAGCTTAAGATGTGCGCCTCAAGTTTTAGGCGCTGTAAGAGATGCAATCGCATATGCCAAAGGAATAGTGGAAATCGAAATCAATTCAGTCACCGACAACCCGCTGGTCTTTCCGGACGAAGAAACTTGCCTTTCGGGAGGAAATTTCCACGGCCAACCAGTATCCCTTGCAATGGACACGCTTGGAATAGCCCTAACAATCATTGGCAACATCTCCGAAAGAAGAACAGCCAGACTCCTTGATGAAAAGCTAAACAACGGCTTACCAGCCTTCCTAATCCCGCCAGAAGCAAAAACTGGATTAAACAGCGGACTAATGACAACGCAATATACAGCAGCAGCCCTAGCCTCAGAAAACAAGGTTCTGGCCCATCCAGCGTGTGTAGACTCGCTCCCAACATCGGCAAACTTCGAAGACTTCGTAAGTATGGGAGTAACAGCCGCCCAAAAAACCATGCAAATTCTAGAAAATACAGAGTACATAATAGCCATAGAACTCCTCTGTGCAGCTCAAGCGATAGAGTTCCGCGGCACGGAAAAACTTGGGAAAGGAACAAAAATAGCCTACACAACAATACGAAAAACTGTGCCTATGCTTAAAGAGGACCGAATATTAAGCGAGGAAATAGAAAAAATCAGACAAGCAGTCAAAAAAGGCACATTCCTTAACGAAATCTCGAAAACGTTAAGAATCGACTAAATCGCAAAGCTTCTTCGAGCAAGATCAACTATCGAAAATTTCGTATGTGCTGACACCTACTCAAACAATCTAAAGCGAAATAGCCATCCTCCAGGTCAAGGGAGTATAAGCTTTTAACTAATATAGATTGGTTAATGCATAAAACCCGATGAATAATCCATAAATAACTTAACATTGAGAAGCTCTCTTGACATATTGCAAATAGGAGGAGAAGGTACTGCCTAAAAAGGTTAAAGCTGCTGTTTTAAAAGAGGCTAAGAGAATAGAAATTACTGAATTTGATAAACCAGAGGTCAAAAAAGACGGAATTCTCATGCGGACAGAAATTTGCGGAATATGTGGAACAGATGTGCACATTTATGAGGGACGAATGAAAGTTCCCTATCCTATAATACCCGGCCATGAATTTTGTGGGAAAATAGAAGAAATCGGAGAAATAGCTAGGACTCTAGAGGTCAACGGACAGACGTTAGCAGAAGGAGACCTAATAACAGTCGTTCCAGGCACAAACCTGTTCTGCGGGAAATGCTACTACTGCAGATTTTTGCCACATAAACCGAACCTATGCACAAACAGACGTGCCTATGGATCTTCAGTGAGTTGTAAAGACCCCCCTCATTTGTTGGGCGGATGGAGCGAATACGTATACGTGGACCCGGTGCATTTTTGGGTATACAAATTGCCCGACGACATGCCAACGAAAGTTGCCGTCTTAACTGAACCCATGGCCGTTGCCAGCCGCGCTTTGGAGAGAGCTTTTGAGCCGGGATTACCTTCTGCTAGGGAAGGTTTTGGTCCGAGTAGAAGCGTTGCAATCCAAGGTGCTGGTCCTATTGGGTTATTAGTGTTAGCTGCAGCTAGAATTGCCGGAGCAGGTAAAATCGTAGTCATCGATATGGCTGATGAGAGACTGAAGATTGCACAAAAATTTGGCGCTGACCATATAGTTAATGCAAAGGAAATCAGCAAGCCTGAAGAAAGAATTGAGCAGATTAGAAAACTAACCCATGGACTTGGGACAGATGTTGTTGTGGAGTGCACAGGCGTGCCTGCAGCTTTCTCCGAGGGCATAGAAATGACGAGGAACGGGGGCAGATATGTTGAAGTCGGACATTTCGCTGATTCAGGAGCAGTTGAAATTCGTCCGCATATTATCTGTAAGAAAGACATCGACATTCTTGGAAGCTGGGTTTATCCACCCACACAATTTGAGACCGCCATCAGTTTACTATACTTGAATTCTGATGCCATTCCCTTCGAAGATTTAGTTACGCATAAATTTAGATTAGAAGAGACCGAAAAAGGCATAGAGACAGTGAAGAAACATGAAGGATTGAAAGTGACAATTAAACCATAATAGAATCTTTTTATTCTTCAGTCATAGATAAAAAATAATTGACAATGTAATACCAAAACGGGCATGTTATGAGGCTCTTCGAGTATGAATCAAAAGAAATTTTAAAAGAATTTGGCATTCCTGTACCTAAAGGTTTGACTGCAACATCTTCGGATGAAGCTGTTTCGGCCGTTCAAAAAACAGCCTTACCAGTTGCGATTAAAGCTCAAGTGCTCGTCGCTGGCAGGGGTAAAGCGGGTGGCGTCAAATTTGCAAGCAGCACGGAAGAGGCCATCACACACACAAAAGAGTTCATAGGAAAGAAGATTGAGGGGCACGATGTAAAGTGCGTTTTGATTGAAGAAAAAATCGATGCGAAGCATGAGTACTACTTGGGGGTAACCATCGACCAGTTCTCAGGGAAGCCCATCGTCATGCTTTCAACCGAAGGCGGAGTTGACATTGAAAGTATAGCTATGAAAAAGACTAAAAGCTTCGTCTCCAAAAAAGTGAGTATTTCCCGTGGATTTTTTGAGTTTGAAGCTCGCGAATTGTGCAGGTCGCTTGGATTAAGAGGCTCAGCTCTGAAATTGAGCAGCATTCTTCACAAATTGTACGAAGCATTTGTCCGATATGATGCAACTCTGGCCGAAATAAACCCGCTAGCTATCACAAGTGAAGGCAAATTTTACGCAATTGATGCAAAACTGGAAATCGATGATAATGCCTTATTTCGTCATCCAGACCTTGAGCTGAAACTAAAAACAAGATTCGAGGATGAAATAAAAATTGAGGCAGTAAAAAGTGGGCTTTCCTATGTGAAACTTGATGGAGACATAGGGGTCATAGGCTCGGGCGCCGGACTGACCATGGCTACTGTTGACCTCATTGAAGATTTTGGCGGTAAGCCTGCAAACTTCCTAGAAACTGGAGGCGGAATAACTGAGGACCTTATGGCGAAGGCTGTTGAACTGATACTTAGAGATAAGCGACTCAAGGCTCTTCTCATCAACCTCTATGGTGGGATAAACCCCATGCCGTTAGCCGCAAAAGGCTTAGTTAGGACCTACAAAAAGCTGAAGCCAAGAATTCCTATCCTTGTGAAACTTATCGGTAATGAACAGGAAAAAGCTTGGGAAATACTTGAAAGCGCAGGCATTCCTGTTGTAAGGAGTATTCAAACCGAGAAAGCCGTTGAAAAGTTAATGAAAATGTTGAGGTAGCCACGCAGATGTGCATACTTGCAGATGAGAACACCAGAATAATTGTTCAGGGCATAACAGGTAACGTTGGAACCATTCAGACAAAGCTTATGTTAGAATATGGAACAAAGATTGTTGCGGGTGTAAGCCCTGGAAAGGGCGGGACAACCGTACACAATGTGCCAGTTTACGACACGTTTAAGGAAGCGGCTGCACAAAATCCCGCAGATACTTCCATTTTATTTGTCCCTGCACCATTTGCGAGGGATGCCGCCATCGAAGCTGTAGGCTGCGGTGTCAAACTACTCGTTGTGATAACTGAACGCATTCCAGTTCACGATACCATGTATATAAGAGAGTGTGCCGAACACAAAAGGACGATAGTTATTGGTCCCACAACTCCTGGACTGATTTGTCCTGGAAAAACAAAGATTGGAATAATGCCTGCGAGCGTTTTCACAAAAGGCAATGTTGGAATAGTCTCTAGAAGCGGAACCTTGCTGTATGAGATTGCAGGCAATCTATCCTTAGCTAAAATTGGACAGAGCGCTTGTATTGGAATAGGCGCTGACCCAGTTGTTGGAACCAATATGGATAAGATACTAGAGCTATTTGATGAGGATAAGCACACAAAACTTATGGTAATAGTAGGCGAAATAGGAGGGACACAAGAGGAAGAAGCCGCTGAGTTTATTAAAAACAAAATCAAGAAGCCTGTTGTCGCCTATATAGCTGGCCGAGCAGCACCTCCGGGGGAGAGGATGGGCCATGCAGGCGCAATAGTTTTACACCAGAGAGGAACAGTCCAAAGCAAAATAGAGAGCTTAAGAGAGGCTGGGGCAAAAATTGCAAACAGACCATCCGAGGTAAAAACCATTGTCAAAAAATTATTGACACAACAGAAGTAGAATCATCTATATATTTCCGGGTTAGCGAGATATTTTGGCCATTTTCCCTTTAGAACTTTGACAGTCTCCTCAGCCACCGTTACAGCCATCCTTCTCAGCGCTTCTGTGGTATGAGAAGCCATATGAGGCGTGGCGATTACATTGTTAAGCTTGAAGAGCGGACTATTTGGGTCGGGTGGTTCCTTCTCGTACACATCAAAAGCCGCTCCTGCAAGTTTGCCATTAACCAGAGCTTCGTAAACAGCTGCCTCATCCACCACCCCACCTCTAGAGGTGTTTATCAAAAATGCTCTTGACCCCATCATATCCAATTCGCGCTTTCCAATCATTCTATAGGTATTCTTTGTTAAAGGAACATGAATCGAAACAAAATCAGACTTATTCAGAAGAGCTTTTAAATCAACTAATTTAACACTCAGCTTTTTGGCTATACCTTTCGAAATGTAAGGGTCATAGGCCAACACTTTCATTCCGAAACCCTTTGCTCTTCTGGCTACGCTGCGACCAATTCTCCCAAGCCCAATTAATCCAAGGGTTTTCTTATGAATTTCCGTTCCTATGTACTCGTACCTCACAGACCAATTTTTGCCCCGAGTTAAAGCATAGTGCGCTTGCGGTATTTTCTTTGCAACAGCTATCATCAGACCGAGGGTATGGTCTGCCACAGATTCAGTGTTTGCTTCAGGCGTATAAACAACAGGGATTCTATGCTCAGTGGCAGCTTGCAAATCAATGTTGTCAAGTCCAGCCCCGTGATGCCCTATAACCTTCAATTTTTTAGCGTTTTGAATGATTTTCTTTGATATTTTTCCCATGACCCTTATTATTAGTGCATCAACGTCCCTTACCTCGTTAGCCAGAATCTCCTCTGAAGAACCTGAAGCAAGCTTTATTTCAGCAACCTCTTTGAGAACGTTTATGCCTGCCCCATCAATTTCCTCTACTAACAGAACAGTGAATATATTTTTCATTTACGATCCTCAAATTACTTAAATGCTGGAAGAACTTTATTTCCAAATCTCCTTATCAAAGTATAAACCGTCTTTGGATGAATCATCTCAAATAAAAGATGTTGTACACCAGCTTTAGCATACTCCTCAATTTTTGATATACAGTCCTCAGAAGAGCCGATAACGCTTCTTTCCTCGGCTTCACGCCATTCCTCAGCTGTTAACGTTCTTGTACCGCGTACCTTGAGAATTGATTCGGCAAATCTACGTGCCCTGTCAAAGCTAGAGTCTAAATGAGCTAGGACCACACATGCCCGAGTCACGTCTTCTGGTTTTCTGCCAGTTTTCTCTAGTGTATCCATTAACGTTTTATGGTATGTGCGAAACTCTGATGGGCTGAGGCAGTATGGAACCCAGCCGTTTCCATATTTTGCAATCGCTTCCATTATGGAGCGGGATAATCCGCCAAACCATATCGGCGGATGTGGTTTTTGAACTGGTTTGGGCCATAGTGGCGCGTTTCTCAATTTATAATATTTGCCATTAAAAGAGGCAAAAGTATCAGCCCAGAGCCTCTTCATCACCTCTAAGCCCTCTAGCATCTTCGCTATTCGAACCCTATGGCTATCCCAGGGTATTCCATACGCCTCAAACTCTCTTCTATGCCAACCGGCCCCGCAACCAAAAATAACACGGCCTTTTGAAATGAAATCAATGGTAGCGACTTGCTTAGCTAGCATGCCTGGGTCCCGCATTGGTATTGGGGTAACCCCAACACCAAGTCTTAACTTCTTCGTAATTGCTGCAGCCGCGGCTATGGTTGTCCAAGCTTCAAGAAAGGGAGACTCACCTTTCTTAGGCTTCATTCTAACAGCTTCGTAAAAGCAGTCCGGAAGGAATAAATGATCCGAAACCCAAAAAGAATCATATCCTAATTTTTCCGAGGCGACAACCATTTTTGGAATAACGCCAATGTGCGTGGCGCCGCCCATAAAAATTCCGAACTCCAATTCAACAGCACCCCTAAATAGATGATGGCTTAGGTCAAATGAATATAAAAATTCTTTTTAGACAAACTAAAAATTTAGAACAACCTTTACCATCTTTTCTCTTTCTCTCTCTATGAGGTCAAACGCCTCGCGTACTTTTTCAATTGGGAGAACTTTTGAAACAAGTTTTTTCAAGTTTATCCTTCTTTCTCGAATCAGCTTTATGGATTCTAGAAAATCTGTTTGCGTATACATTAATGACCCTAAGAGCTCCAGCTCTCGATCTTGAACTAACGCCATATCAACTGGCATTTTTCCCTGAAAAACTCCTAAAACCAGTATTTGGGATCCTTTACGGGTTAATTTAATGGATTGATTTATTGTTAATTCTTGGGTTCCGCCTACGCACTCAAAGACCTTGTCTATTCCGTCTGGGCCGAATTTTTCGTGAACCCACTTAACGACATTGCCTTTCATGGGATTAATTATGTATCGTGCGCCAAGGTCTTTCGCAAGTTCTAATCTAAATTGCGAAATGTCTGCAACTATTATCTCTTCAGCGTCAAAAGCCTTCAAAACTTGAAGAGTTAACAGACCTATCGGACCCGCACCAAATATAAAGATACGACTGTTCCTTACAGGGTGTACCTTTTTTACTCCATGAACAGCCACGGCTGTTGGCTCTACAAGTGTGGCCTCTTCAAATGACAGGATGTCTGGAATTTCGTAGACTTTTTCCTTTTGAACTGTCACGTACTCTGAGAAGGCTCCGTCAATTTGGCAACCCAAAACTTTGAGCTCGTTACAAATGTTGTATCTTCCACTTTTGCAATTGTAGCATTTGCCACACACAACTGATGGTTCAGCAACAACTCTTCTTCCAGATTTAACTTCAACACCTGAAAATTCATGTCCAAGGACTATGGGTGTTGTGATAAATGGATGTTTTCCATGAAAAGCGTGAATGTCTGTCCCGCAGATTCCACAGGCCTTTACCTTTATTAAAACTTCGTTATTGGACGGTTTTGGAATTGAAACATCTTCTGCGACGATTTTCCTGGGGGCAACAAGTTTGTATCTCAGCAATTTTCCCAATCTTCGCTCACATAAAAATTTGCATACTAGTCTATATAATTGAAATTTCAGTTTTCTTGTCAAAAATGTGTATCTTTTCTCTCTTAAAAGTCAACCATACTTTGTCGCCAGTTTTCAGTTCGGGTAAATCAACGTTAACAACCAATGTTATTCCTCCTACTTTGACATGCGCAACGGCACGATGCCCCATTGGTTCCAAAATAGAAACATCCGCTGGCAACGCGCTTCTTTTTCGACTCACATCTACTTCGATATCCTCTGGTCTAATTCCTAATACTACTTCTGGGCTTGTGCTCTCTTGCTTAATTTTTTCTGCTAGGTCTGTTATTTCGTATCTGAACTCCGCGGCGTCTAGGTAAGCCTTTCCTTTTTCTTCGAATAGGGTGCAGTTGGTGAAGTTCATGGCTGGGCTTCCTATGAAGCCAGCCACAAACAGGTTTTTAGGACCATCGTAAAGCCCATCAGGAGAATCATACTGTTGCAATACGCCCAAGTTCATGACCGCAATTTTATCAGCCATGCTCATTGCTTCAACTTGGTCGTGAGTCACATAAATTGTCGTGGCGCCAATGGATTTGAATAAACGTTTGATTTCCGCTCTCATGTGAGCCCTAAGCTTTGCGTCAAGGTTGGTTAAAGGCTCATCTAGCAGATATACCTGCGGCTTTCTTACAAGGGCCCTCGCCAATTCTATCCTTTGACGTTCATCAACAGTTAATTGGGAGACAGACCTTTCAAGAAGATACTCTATTCCTAGAAGGGAGGTAACTTCTTTCACTCTATTCCTTATCTCTTGCTCTGGAACTTTGCGAACCTTCAGTGGAAATGCTATCTGATCATATGGTGACATACCCGGATAAATAACATAAAACTGAAAGACCATGGCAATGTCTCTATCTTTTGATGACAAATCTGTGACGGGTTTTTCATCGAAATATATTTGTCCCGAAGTTGGGGTTTCCACACCAGCAATCATTCTAAGAGTTGTTGTTTTACCACATCCCGAAGGCCCAAGTAGGCAAACAAACTCCTTATCCTTAATCTCTAGATTTATCTCATTGACGGCGGCGACGTCACCGAATTTTTTCGTTAAATGTTCAAGTCGCACATCAGCCAAACGCTACAACCCCTCCTGTGATTTCTTCGCCCGTTCGCTCATCGAAAAGGAAGATTTTTTCGAATCCGACCCAAACTTTATCGCCTATATTCGCATAAAATTCTGCAGGAGCCAATGCTTTGATGATTTTTTCTCCAGCCTTTAAGTCAACGATAATTTCAGGCCTTACACGTTCCAGAACAAAAACTTCTAATTGGACGTATCCTTCTTTCATGCTTCTACTTATTTTGATGTGCTCGGGTCGTACACCCAGAATGACCTTTGAACCAGTCATGCGAAGCTTGATTTTTTCTGCTATGTCTGTTATTTCGTATCTGAACTCTGCGGCGTCTAGGTAGGCCTTCTCTTTTTCTTCTGTGAGGGTGCAACTGATGAAGTTCATGGCTGGGCTTCCGATGAAGCCCGCGACGAACAAGTTTTTGGGATTGTTATAAAGCTCGTCGGGAGAATCGCATCGAAGCACCATGCCTTTATCCAACACGGCGATTCTGTTTGCCATTGTAACAGCTTCAAGTTGGTCCGGCGTAGCATAAATTACCGTCGCTTTTAAGTTGCTGCAGATTTTCTTAAACTCACCACGCATCTCAACTCTCAGCTTAGCATCTAAGTTAGTTAGAGGTTCATCAAACAGAAAGACTTTAGGTTGCCTGACCATTGTTCTTCCAAGACCAATTCTCTGCCTCTCGCCTCCGCTGAGCTGCCTTGGTAAACGCTCTAACAAGGGTTTTATATGCAAAATTTCAGCTGTTTCTTCAACAATCCTCTTAATATCAGCTTCGGACATCTTGCGCTTTCTTAACGGGTAGGCCATATTCTCGTAAACAGTCTTATGAGGGAAAAGCGCGTATGACTGGAAAACCATTGCCACTTCTCTTTCCCGCGGTGGAACATCGTTAACAGGAATGTCGTCGATGTAAATGTTTCCTTTATCTGGTTTTTCGACACCGGCAATCATTCGCAGAATTGTGGTTTTTCCAGCTCCCGATGGACCAAGTAAAGAAAAGAACTCACAATCTTCAATTTCTAGTGTTAAGTTTTCGACAGCGGTTATGTCTCCAAACCTTTTTGAAACTTTTTTCAAACTGACGCTCGCCATCGTTGTTCCTCCTTATCTTCTTCATCTTACAGCGCCGAACGTAAGCCCTCTAACGATGTATTTCTGTATTATTAAGGCTAAAATAAACATGGGAACTGTGCAAAGTGTCGCAGCCGCGCTAAGGGGTCCCCATAAAATCCCCCTCTCAGTATAGAATCCGGCCATTATACGCGTAACTGTTATTGCTTCTGATCGCGTTAGAATAAAGGCGAACAAAAATTCATTCCACGTAAAAATCGCTGCAAAAATAGCGGCTACGGCTAAGGCCGGAGCGATTAATGGTAAATTTATTTCGCGAAATGCTTCAAACCTGGTTGCTCCGTCTATCATGGCAGCTTCTTCAAGATCTTGCGGTATTTCTCGTAAGAAACCAGCCACAAGCCAAATTGTAAAAGGCATGTTAAACAACGTATTTAACGTAATAATGGATAGATGGTTATCAAGCAATCCAAGATTTCGGAAAATTACGAAATACGGGACTATGGCAGCAATTGGCGGGAACATTCTGACAGTAAGTATGTAAAATTGCAGATGCCCTCCCCCAACGTTAAATCTTGTGAAACCGTAAGCAGCTAGCATGCTTATTGGAATAGTCAAGGCTATTACACTACCTACAATGATTAAACTATTCATCAAACCATTGATTATGTTTGGCGCTGGCCTTTCAAATACAAAGATATAGTTATCAAGGGTTGGTTCGAAGAAAATTTTGGGAGGAATCGTCAGAATATCTGATTCTTTTTTGATTGATGTAAGAAACATCCAGAGAAACGGGAACAAGACAACAATAAGAACTATGATAATTCCGATGTAGTATAAAACGTCCACGATTTTACGCTTAGTCTTAATTCCAATTCTCAGAACGTTCAACCTCCTAAAGCTTTGCTCCTTTCTTCAAGGCAACTGTTGAAATAACAATAACTATGTAAAGAAACACAAGGGACACTGCGCTTGCGTATCCAACCCAGAAATATCTAAAACCAATTCTGTAAAGGTAATAGCTTAGCGTCTCTGTTGCTTGGCCTGGACCACCCCACGTAATAGCCCATATCGGATCCCACGTTTTCAATGTATCAATCATTCTGAATACGGCTGCAAGCCCTATTAATGGTCTCATTTTAGGCAAGGTTATGTATCTAAACTTTTGGAATGCAGACGCGCCGTATATAGTAGCCGATTCATAGGGTTCTGGAGGCAATCCTTGCAATCCGGCTAGCAGTATAAGGGCTACGAAAGGTGTCCATTGCCAGGTATCATAAATTACTATCGACACCATGGCCCAGTTTGTGTCGGCAGTCCAGTTTGGTGATGTACCAAAGACCGAGCTAGTAATGTATTTTATTATGCCAAATTCGTAATGGTACATCATTCTCCAAATTTGTCCAATGGCGATAGGAGCGACTACAAGTGGAAGAGTTAAAATTGCTCTGAATATTTTATGACCCCTTAATGGTCTGTTCATGAGGAGAGCAATTCCAAGTCCCAGGGGAATCTGAAAGGCCAAACATCCACCTGTGAATGTTAAGCTCCTTACCCATGCATCGCTTAAAGTAGGGTCATAATTAAGCATTGTCCGATAGTTCCGGATGTCAATGAAGTCATCTTTGTTAAGTGTTAGGTCTGTATTACGAGTACTATAATACAACGCATGAAACAATGGATACAAAGTCAAGCCAAAAACTATAACCAACGCGGGGAGAACCAGCAGAAAGGGCATGTATTTTTCCGTTTTTATTTTCATCTTGCAATTTCCACTGGCATTTTTATTTAGGAACAAATAAAAGAGGAAATATAAAAAGGAATCGGGATATTGTGTTTAACTTTTAGTCTGGTGGAGGCGTCCACCCTGCTGGAGGCGTCATACTCGGTACGGGGTATCCCCATCCTAGGATCGTGGCATAAGCTAAGGCAAGCCTATCTAAGCCACCTTTCGGCGTCAATTGAGCTGCGGCGATGGAGCCTATGGTTATCTTGCTTTCCAAGTACATCTTACCTGCCACCGGCAGCTTGAAAACTCTAGGCGGTTTTTGCCATGTTGGCGCCGTTTGTAACCACAATTGGGAGGCATCCCATACTGCCTTGTAATGACCGGTGTATCGGCGTGTTGCGGGATTGACAGCAGGGTCAAACTCCGGATTAAGCAGCACAGATTTTCTGCACGTAGTTCCTCCTCCTTTAGCGAAGCTATACTGTCCTTCTGGACCAGTCAACCACTTTAAGAACTCCCATGCATCATCTGGTCTTTTAGAAGCAGCGTCTATTCCAAGCGCAAAGCATCCGATGTATCCTCTTCCACCTACGGGTGTACTGCATTCCATTTTTGCTCCGGATATCAGATCTTCTGTTTTCACCATGTTAGGCCATTGGTCAAGATAGAACGGACCTGTCATAGGAATCTTTCCGGCTTTCATTTGTGCAACAACCTCGTCGTAGGAAGAAGCGAGTGCTCCAGGTGGCGCATACTTCAGAAGTCGCATATATGTTTCCATTGCACGGACACCTAGAGTAGCGTTAACAATAATATTGTAATTTGCATCGAAGTGGTCGCCTCCCATACTCCACATGATGGCCATCCATTCATCGTTTGACTCAACCGGTCCTGCCATTAGGCCGATTCCGTAGGATACTGGATCTCTTGTTTCTTCGTAGAAGAACCGGGCAATGTTTTCGAATTCAGTAAAGTTCATCTGGTGGTTTGGTTTTCTTAAGGTTATGTTATAGAGAACTGGCCAATTTGTGGGGTCCTCAAGTGTGGGATTTCGTTTAGCAGGGTCGCGTGTCCATTCGTTAAACCATTGTTGAATGGTTGTGTTTCCAAATAGGTCTGCTCTATAATGAACCCCTTGATCATAAGTGTAGTAAGGCAGTCCATATGTTTTGCCTCCCCATCTTAGCAACCATCTATAATGCTCCAGTATATCTGAGAAGTTTATCTCCGCCACGGGCGTTTTAGCTATATAGGGGTCTAGGTTCGCTAACCAGCCAGCGTTGGCCCACTCTGCCAAACACATAGTTTCAATAGTCACAATGTCATAAGCTCCGGTCTTCCCAGCCAACTCGATCATTTGCTTCTCATACATCACGGAATAGTCTATCCCGATTACTTCAACTTTTATACCAGTCTTTTTTGTAAAATTCTGTGAAATTTTCGTGGCCCAGTCGGTGTAGAATCCTGCAATTGTGGCCCAAGTTACTTTTCTTTCGACTGGTGGTTTGTAGAGGTATATCGCCGCGACAGCAGCAATCACCACGATCACAATTATAGCAGCAACACCTATCCATACTTTACTTCCTGCCATTTTAACATCTCCTTTATTAGACGGTAGAGTACTATGTGTGGTTGATGTCTTTATAAATTTAACCTATTAAGTTCGTCAAAAAATGGCTGGCTTACGCCATGCACTCTCTTATGAATCTCATACAATTTGCTGTAAGTTCCGTGAATCTCTTTGCGTGGCTCGCACGTTTCCTTTACGTATACCGCTTCGTCCATAGTCTTTATGATGTCGCTTTTCGCTTCTACACCCACCATGGCTAGGATCGCTGCTCCTAATACACCTCCATGGTAAGTGTTAAGCACTTGAGTCGGCTTTCCATAGACATCAGCTTTTATTTGCCTCCAAACAGAGCTTACAGCCCCGCCTCCGATTAACCTAAAAGCTGACGGTTCAAGGCCCAATTCCTTTACTATCTCCACAGTTCTGCAGAGAGAGAGGGTAATTCCCTCCATCAAGGCACGGATCAAATGCGCCCTTTGATGAGCAAGTGTTAAGCCAAATATTACTCCTCTAGCGTTCGGGCTGCCCATCACCCTCTCGCCCATAAAATACGGAACAACAATCAGGCCGCCAGATCCCGGGTTAACCGTTTCAGCCTCGCTATCCATAATTTTGTAAGCGGAAACTCCTTTTCTCGCGGCTTCTTGCGTTTCTATTTGTCCAAATTCATCTCTGAACCATCTTAAAAGGCCGCCTTCCATTATACCGAAGGGGATCCATCCGGGAACAACATGGCGAAGGTTCATTATTCTTTTATCACGTAGGGGTTTCTTTGAATAGAACGCAACAAGGGAGGCTGTTCCAGATATATCTGCTGCACGGCCTTCACGAGTAATGCCAGCGCCAAGCAAAGTGCAAAGGAAATCGCCACCCCCGGCGACAACAGGAGTACCAACGCGAAGACCTGTTACCTTTGAGGCTTCATGGGATACCTCACCGACAATCTCGTGAGAAAAACTAATTTCTGGCATTTTTTCCAAATCAATCCCAAGTCGCTCGGAAAGTTCATTGGACCATTTCTCTTTGTTCGCATCAAAAATAAGCGTACCAGATGCTTCAGAATAATCAATAGAAGGCACGCTGGTTAACTTAAAAACTATGTAATCTTTTGGAACCAGAAACTTGTAAGTTTTTTCATAAATTTGTGGAAGATTTTCCTTTAACCATAATATTTTTGTCGCCGTCCAGGCTGGAGTAATCGGATTTGCCGTCTTTTTTAATAGTGAATCTTCGTCGATTTCTTCTTTCAGTTTCTCGCATTGAGGGGCGCTTCGCTTGTCACACCACAGTGAAGGTGAGCGATAGATCAGATTTCCATTTTTGTCTATGGGGATTGCTGCATGCATCTGTCCACAAACACCAACTCCAGCAATATCGTGGGGGCTTACTTTGGAAAGTTTTAGAACATTTTTGATGTTTCTGGCAACTACGTTCCACCATAATTCTGGATCTTGTTCAGCCCATCCTGGTTGCCTGCAAACGAGTTCATATTCTTCATAGGAGTCTTTAACAAGGTTTCCTTGCAGGTCAAACAAGCCGACTTTTGTTCCATCAGTCCCTACATCAATGCCCAAAAAGTATTTTGTTTCCATGACGTGCCCTCACTTCAAGAGAATAACTTATGTTTAAATATCTTATGGCGATTGCCAAAAATTTGTGCCGTGATGATTTCTATAGAAAAAGTAGGAAGTTAAGGGTTAGTATTTGTATACCACTTTTCCAAGCGGGAGTTCAGCGTCAAATATGCCGAAATATCCGGCTAAAGCTTTTGTTGGCGCAAGCTTATACGTAGGATCAATTTCGGATCTCTCAAAATTTATTGAACCTCTTCCCCCGAAAAACTGTCCCTTCCGAGGAGCAAAATTTCCCTCTGTTAAAACTAGTTGTCTTAGCGGTTTTCCTCTCTGTTCTGCCGCTGGAATGTATTTTAGCGAGAAAATTGAACCAAAAGGAAGTTCTTCTATCTTGGCAGGCCTTTCTAATACTGAGATCGCTTCCATCACTTTTACTCCCGCTCTTTCAACAACCCCTTTGGCTAATTCGCGTTCCAATGTTAGGGTTATGTTTGCAAGTTTCTTCTGGTAGCCCCATATCTCTCTTCCAGCGGTAAGCGGAACCTCATTTGTGACGTAAAGAAACGGCTCGTAAACACCCTTATATCTTCCATATTTTGCTTGAACGTAGAGCGCAGCTTCATGAAAACGTCCCTGGGTCGACACTGGAAAGTGAGAAATCCAAGCTATCACTTTGTTTCCGTTCGGTTCTAGGGGAAAGGGTATAACCTGCTTTACATTTTCCGTGTCAGTTTCATAGAGAATTAACTGCACTTCTGCTCCCGGCCAATAAATCGGTGGTTTTGGATAAAGTGGAGCGATTATAGGGTTGCTGTAACCCCATTTCTCTGGCGGTAATCCCATTCAAATCACCTTTTGCAGCTTTATCTTTTTAAGAATTTATAAAACTTTTTTAAAATTTGGATTGTCAACGATCTTAGGTTTACCTTCTTCTTCAACTATTAGCTTGGCAAACCCTCCCCTTTTTATAACGTCATAGTTGTGTCCAGCGTCTGATGGGTAAACGTAGAAAAACGAAAGCCTCTCTTTTCCAGTGTTAACCGTGCGGTGAGCCCAAAAAGGTGGCACATATACAACTATGCCGCGGTTTATGGGAAGACAAACGGCTTGACCATCTCTTTTTTGCATGAGCATTATCCCTTCACCTTTGAGTCCAACGTAGACCTCAGCAGCATCTTCTTTTGCATGGTAGTGTCCTCTGGTTAGATGGTACTCTTTTCCTATTTTCCCCGGATTTATTACGGTGACCCCAAAGTTTAGATGTCCATAAACTTCATCTTGCGAATGCTCGTGGTATTGGTAAATTATCGGATTTTTCCCTTCTGAAAGCATCTGGTTTACAACATCGGTGGATAAAAAGAAGTCGCGTAAATCGCTTAGTTTTACTTCAACTTTCTTTTTGAAGGTTTTAATGGAACCCTTAGAGAAATCCAGAATAGTGGAGTATGGTTCCATAATTTTTTTATTCATAGGCTCGTAGTGAAGTTTTAAGAGTATATAAAAATTGCGAGGGTGCAAGTTGAAATGCAGTATGCGTATTCAGGAAAAATACTTCGAGTAAATTTAACCGAAAAAAAAGCGAAAATAGCTGAGCTACCTGAAGATTGGAAATATCAATATCTGGGCGGAAGAGGATTTGGAGCTCGCCTTTATTACGACGAGATTCGACCCGAAATAGCTCCATTGAGTCCGAATAACAAAATCTTCTTTATGACAGGACCTTTGACCGGATGCCCAGTTTTTGGGCCATCGAAATATCATCTAGTCACAAAATCGCCTTTGACAGGGAGATATTTCTGCAGTAATGCAGGCGGGTTTTTCGGAGTTGAACTCAAGGCTGCAGGATTCGACGGCTTAACAATAGAAGGCAAAGCGGACAAAATGACGACCATAACGATACACGATAATGATGTACAATTCAAAACTGCGGAGCACATGCGCGGGTTAACAGTTAAAACTACGCAAGAAGCGGCAAAAAGGGATTTTGGAGATTCAAAGGCAAGAGTTCTCTGTATAGGTCCTGCCAGTGAAAACCTGGTAAAAACCGCTAACATTATGAGCGACAACAGGAGTTTCGGCAGAGGCGGCTGCGGCGCGGTCATGGGAGCTAAAAACCTGAAGGCGATTGTTGTTAAGGGAACAGGCGAAATAAAAGTGAAAGATGTCGAAAAAATAAGAGAGATAATGAAAAGTGAAATTTCCGCGTTAAGGGAGACGACCCGCGAACATACATTGTATGGATCAGCGCAGTATATAGACGCCTTATATGAGCTTGGAGCGTATCCGATGTACAACTTCACAAAAACTAGAGTCGACGAGAACGAAATAAAGGAAGTGTCACCAGTTAATCTAAGAAAGAAGTATTTGTTGAAAAGTACCGCTTGTTTTGGTTGCCCTGTCGCGTGTGGTAAACTTTGCAAGGCTTTTGAAGGAGCCATGGCTGAGTTGGAGTATGAAACCATATGGTCTTTAGGGCCTCACTGTGGCATATTTAACTTAAACACGACCATAAAAGCAACCGAAATATGCGATGAATACGGGATGGACACGATGTCAAGTGGCTACTCTATAGGTTTCGCAATGGAACTTTATGAACGTGGCATAATCTCACGAAAAGAAACGGACGGGATTGATTTAAAATTTGGAAACGAAGAAGCACTAGTAAGTATTCTTGAGCAAATAGCCATCCGAAACGGGTTTGGCGCCATTTTGGCTGAAGGTTCAAAAAATGCCGCGGAAAAAATAGGAAACGGAGCTGAATACTACGCTATGCACGTTAAGGGATTAGAAATGTCAGCATACGAGCCCCGAGCTTTTTACGGTATGGGTTTAGCCTTCGCAACATCCAACCGAGGAGCATGCCACAATGTAGGTGGGTGGACTATACGAGATGAGCTTATTCAAAAGAAGGTCGATAGGTTCGCCGTAAAAGGAAAAGGGATATTGGTGAAAACGCTTCAAGACGTGAGAGGCTACATAGACTCCATAGGAATATGCACAATACCACGTAGGGCAATGCACCTAACCGACAGCCCAGCAGTCGACGTAATAAACCTAGCTACTGGTATGGACTTCACTGGTAAACTCCTCACCATAGGAGAAAGAATCTACAATCTTGAAAGGTTAATACTAGTCAGAGAGGGAATAACAAGGCAAGATGATGATTTACCCATGCGCATCAAAAAAGAACCGGTCACGGATGGGCCTGCAAAGGGACACAAAATAACTCAAGACATGCTGGATCAGATGTTGGATGAGTATTATGCCTCACGAGGATGGGATGCAAACGGTTTTCCTGCAAAAGGGGCAATCAAACATTTAGAAGTATTCTAAATTTATCTAGGAATAACAATGCTTTTATTTAGGTCACAAATTTCTTATCAACGATGCCTATGTCACGTGGAGACAGGGTGTTTTGGTCTATCGTGGTCATAATTTTAGTAGGTTTGCTTTGGGTAAAGTTTGTAGAACAATATTTGAGCGCGTGGTGGGCACTCGTGATTGGAATAGCACTTGCAATACTAATAATAAGATACGGCGAAAAGATCAAGCTTGAAAGATTGATAAAGAGAGGTAAAAGAACAAGTTCGTAGAACAGTAAGTAATTACAGTGTGGACAAGTTGATTTAACCTAGAAGAGATAAAAACAGAATTTTAGCTCAAAATGGGAGAATATTAGAGCTGGTTGATCTTCGCCATTACTTCCGGATTCGCGATATGGACAGGTTTCTCTCCTTTGAAGAATCTCACTATGTCTTCCGCATTCACTAAATCCATTCTGCGTATTGCTTCAATAGTATAAGCGGCAATGTGCGGAGTCGTGAGTACATTCTTTAACTTGAACAGCGGATTATCAAAGTTAGGAGGCTCTTGATGGTAAACGTCAATGGCAGCTCCGGCAATTTTCCCATCTCTCAACGCTTCGTAAAGAGCTCTTTCGTCTACAATTTGCCCCCTTGCAGTGTTTATCAGATAAGCGCTTTTTTTCATGAGGCTGAGCTCTTTCTCCCCCATCATACCATATGTTTCATCCGTTAGAGCCACATGTAAAGTGACAAAATCCGATTCCCTTAACAAATTTTCCAGACCAACGTATTCAACACCAATTTCTTTTTCGATATCGATTTTTCTTCTTCTGCTCCAGTATAAAATCCTCATGTCAAATCCCTTTGCACGCTTAGCCACTTTATACCCTATTTCGCCAAGTCCAATAATTCCTAAAGTCTTTCCACAAAGCTCAACCCCTATAAATCTAGTCGACTCCCATTTTCTCTGATTCATGGAAAAGTGCGCTTGTGAAATGTGTCGAGCTAGAGACAACATTAATCCAATTGTAAAGTCAGCCACGGAATCCCCGTTAACGTGGGGAGCGTAGGTGACGACTATGTTGCGGTCCGTCGCGGCTTTCAAATCAATGTTGTCCACGCCTATTCCGTGCCTAGCGATGATCTTTAAATTATTAGCGTACTCGATGATCTTTCGGTCGATCTTGTCGGCTCCAACAATAAGTCCTTCAACATTCTCCACAGCTTTTAACAGCTCTTGCTCGCTCATTGCCCTGCCATGGGGGTTCCTTTCTATCTCTCCCACTGATTCAACGAGTTTTAAAGCCTCTTCACAACGTTGACCAAATGACCTAGAAGTAATGTAAATTTTAGGTTTTTTCATTTCCGAATCCTCTTTTATTGATGGTAGTTTGGAGTTTTAATTAGTTTTTCTATGTTTTTAGTGCTTTAAGATTAAAATTAGACGGTTAAATCTATTCAATCTGTTTCATTGCCTTGTAATTTTAAGTAGTTGAGACTGAATACACACCATAAAGGATATAAACAAATTAAAACACGAAACTCAAAAGCAACAGAATCCTTAAAGAAGGTACCATCGTGGCTAAAAAGTTTAAGATCGAAGGAATAATCACAGCTCTACTAACTCCCTTAACGAAAAATGAACAAATCAAAGAAGATTCTTTTAGAAAATTAATTGACTTCCAAATTGAACAAGGTATTCATGGCTTCTTCCCTTTGGGTACAGCAGGGGAAGGCATGAAACTTGGACTTGAAAAGCGAAAGAAGGCGGCCGAAATAGTCGTAGATCAAACGAATGATAGGGTCCCCATAATACTGCATGTGGGAACCCAAGACACTGATATGACCATAGAACTAGCAAGACACGCTAAGGATCTGGGCGTAGATGCAGTAGGCGCGGTTGGCCCATTTTTCTACAAGCCCGACACTCAGGGTTTAATCCAACATTACAAACGAATAGGAGAAGCTGCTGATCTTCCAATATTTATATACAATAACGTAGAGAGGCAGGGATATAATATCACCCCGGAAACCTTTAGAAAAATCGTTGAAGAAGTACCCCAAGTAGCTGGCTTAAAAGACACAAGCTATAACATCGAACAAATGCAAGATTATGTTTACAAGTTTGGAAAGGATTACACAATCATAGGCGCAGGAGACTCCATAATTTTACCAATATTTGCAGCAGGAGCTGCAGCCCATATTTCAATGATTAGTAACGTGTTCCCGAAACTCGCCATCCAAATCTATGACAATGCAAAAAAAGGAGACTACAAAAAAGCTAGGGAACTACAATTCAAGTTAAACGATATAAGAGAGCTATTTAAGAAGGGTCCTTACATCACGCCCTATAAAGAGGCCCTAAAAATCCTTCATAAAATAGATTTAGGAACCGTTTCATCACCCTTAAGACCAATGACTGAAGAAGAAATAAGAGCTCTGAAAGAAGGTTTAAGCAGACTAAAAGTTGGCTCATAAACGAAAACAGTTTTCCGTTCTAGATCTTCTTTTCTCTGTAATTATGAGAAGGCAACCGAAGAAGTTTTAAGATTTTGCAATGAACAAGCCCAGATGTGTTGCTAATTCCAAAGTTTTTTCTCAAATGTTTTTACAATAATAAGGTTATAATATTAACTCGTCGTGTTCAACTTAGTCACAGGTCAATGGTCGGGCGGGCAGGATTTGAACCTGCGACACTCCGGTTTCTGTGCGCTTGGTAGCTGAGCGGCACCCACCATGGGTAGGTGTCTACAGCGTCTCCGCCAGCTAAAGCCACATAGTCCTATGCTGGCTCGGAAGCTCTACCAAGCTGAGCTACCGCCCGACCAAAATTTCTAAGATAAGAAAATCAGATTTATGTGTTTCGTAGCTTAATTAATAGAAAAGGTTACAATTCAAAAACGAAGGATAGTATTATACTTAGCGCTTTGGCCAAGTTTGTGCCACCGCGGTTTGTGTGGGGAGAATCCAACATATGATTAATCCTATTCTTATTCCGGTCTAAAAAGAAGTTTCCAAAGCTGAAATGAGCATGCAACAATGTATATTTTGAATAATGATATATGCCGATACAAATAACAACCGTTTTATATGGATCCAACATTATGCATTTCTAGCCCAAGCGGGAGAAAGGAGAAGCTTCCATTACCCTGAGTCCTCTTCTGGATTTTGCTCACCAGGTCATCAAAATTCAGGCATATTATTTCTTACGATATATGACGCCTTACGAAATATCCCTTTTTACACAAAAAAGACACAAAACAAAACGGTGAACTGTGCCTCAACTAAACCCATCGATAACATTCATAATCCCGGTACAAGACAAACCAGAATTCCTAATTGAACAAATAAACACGGTATTCAAGTTTTCGGAACAATATGGGGGGTTCTGCGAAATCATAATTGTAATAGACGAAATACAAGATGCAAAACTCAAACTAGCATGGCTGGCAATGGAATTAAACAAAATGAGTCACCCGTACGTTAGAACAAGAATGATACGTTACACATCACAACAAAGTCTGAATGACCTAATAGAAACAAGCATAAACCATGCCCTTGGACAAAAAATAGTAATAACAACCAACACGCCAGAAAAAATAGAAAAAGAAAAAATAACCGACATAATGAAAAGAGACATCCTAATAACCCAATACGTACTTGACGCGAACACCATCCAAGAAAACCTAACACAAATATACAATGATAAACAGAACACAATTCCACACAAACTATAACTGCGCGGGCTCAGCCACGATTATCGATCCCAAGTCGATAACTACATACGCCGCATAGTAACCCTAGCATTGGCAGAGAAGCTCACAGTAAGCGCTGTGTTTGGCAGATATAACATAACACGAAAAGTAACAAAACCTCTGTAGACAGGAACTTGCGAGGTTAAACCTGCAAAAATGAACTCACGACGACTTGTTGTCTAAAGGTTAAGCAGCCAGGACAATTGCTTCAGCTTGTTCAGATTAATATGTGAGGTCATATCAAACCAGACCTATCACTTGTAACCGTTTTCTTGAGCCGCTTTGAAGCTATAAGCAAAGTCTTTAAAGTAAGTAGAGCACTTTGCTTATAGCATAGGCAGGGAGTGCTAGTAGCGTCCTAATCTATTAGGAAGACTCTGACTTAGCTAGTGCTTGCCACAGGGCTATCAACAGATATATCGGAAGAGTCATCACCAATAGAAGCCCGAAGAATAATCCTACTAACAGCTGCCATGGACTATAGTAGTAAGGGGCGTAGGGGAGCCCAATAGTAAGCACAACTATTAGAGACAGTATAATCGAAATTATTGTCCAAAGTATAACAATTGCTTGCTTTGCATTTATCGTAAACTCCAACAACTTCACCTCCTTTATTTTCAAATATCTGTTTTGGTTTCTCCTTCTCCTAATCTCTAACAGCTTTCTCTCCAAATAAACACTTATGGAAAAATCTTCTATATCTAAATTACTCAAACATGCAACAAAGCCAGTTTGACAAATGCTACTCCAAACGCGCGCTTATTATATGACGGCAATGAAGCTGAACAAAGTCAGTCACCCATGCAAGGACAAAAATGATTAGGTACGCGTTGAAACTTGACATAAATGAGCTAACTCAAATAAAGCACGCTTTCGGAGAAGAAGTAATGGTGGCACCTAATTTCCTTCCTACTGATTAAATGATAAGTAAACATAGCAATAATCTCAAATCAGTGTAAACTGATTATTCCTAGTCTTTTCCGTGGAAAGTGAAGCAGTATGGACAGAAAGTGTACACTTCAGGAAATTCTTTTCCACACACGCTACACGTCTTGCTTCTTTTGAATCCAACTTCTTTGAAAGGCTTAATTGTGGGTGAAGTTGGCTGTATGACCATTATATCTTTTTTCTTTCTTTTACGTCTCCTCAACAACGCAAATGCAATGACAGCAAGTAAGCAGATTCCGATAAACAAGGCTAACAAAAATAGTATAGTCAGAAGCCATACAGGGATTTTCCAAACAGGTGGAAATACCTGCGGCTTGACCCAAACAACACCATTAAGGAACCTATTATTTTCAATGTTAACTTCATCCGGCACAACACTCGCCTCTGCACTTAAGGTATAATTTCCTTCCGCCACATCTCGCGTATTCCAGTAGAAAACAAGTGGCATTTCACTACCCGGTGGCAAACTATTAACAGATAGTTTTCCAACAACATTAGAATTATAAAACGCAGTCACATCAAAAGATTCAACATAGCTTCCTTCATTTTTAACAGCAACGTAAATGTTAACAACTTCGCCCGTATAAACAACGGTTTTTGAAGGTGAAACGTTTAAAATAGCGACATCATGGATTTGAGGTAATGGGGGTTTTGCTATAACTCGAACAACGCCATCAACAAGAGTATTATCCGCAACATTAATGTCGTCTGGGAGAGGGGCAGAAGCACTTATTAGGTAAGAACCTTCACGTACCAGACTTGTATTCCACAGAAAAATCAGCGTCACTCGAGCGCCAGGTGCAAGGGCATCGACCCCTAAGGTTCCAATCAAAGAGGAGTCATAATAGGTGTCCACATCGAACTTTTCTGTTTTTGTTCCCTTGTTAAAAACGCTAACGTTAATCTGGAGCACTTCCCCGATGTAAAGAACTTGTTTTGAGATTTTAACGTCCACTACTGCGATGTCGTGGATAACTACTGGTAGTTTAGGCTTAATCTCAATAATTCCATCAACAAAGACGTTATCGGTATAGTTGTACAGCTGTATAGTTCTAATGTCTACCTCATTAACCAAGTATGGTATAGAAACAGTTATCGTGTAATTTCCTGGATTAACTGTTGAAGTGTCAAGGGTGAAGTTTAGGGTCGCGTGGGAATATGGTGTGAGTGTGGTAATCCTCGAGGTTCCAATAGGCACACTATCGTAGTGGGCGCTTGCGTTAAAACTTTCAATCGCCGTTCCTTCATTCTGAACAACAGCGACTATATCGACAACTTGACCCACTTCAACTGTTTCGGCTGAGGGAGTAGCACTCACAACTGCTGCATCATGAAAAGTTATGGTTAGCGGTTCAAATAACACAATAAAAAACTGTGTCGATACAGCTGGACAATATGGAACTCCGCTCTCATTCACTGGCGCGGTAAATGCAGATACTATAGCTTTTGCTTTTCCAACAAACGCATGTTTTGGAATTAATAATTTGCTATACAAGAAAACCAATTTTTCATTCGGCGTCACCTTAAGATCATGTATCTCAGAACTATTAACGTGAACGTTTAATTCGTCTTGTATAACTATAGCAATTGTTGCACTTTTGACAATCATAGCTACACTTCTCAAGGTGATTTCTAATCCTACGTCACCTCCAATTCCAAAATTGGCTCGATAAGTAAGATTTTGATCAGTTGTTCTTACTGAAATTAGCTTCACAATCCAGTCCACTTTAAACGTCAAGGCGTCTTGAAAAGCCGTACCATCAATCAATACCTTCGCTACTGAAAACCACTTTCCAAAGGCTTCACTTTCGTTAACACATTTTTGCGGTATCGCGAAATCAACCGTTGCGATTCCGCTCGAATTAGTTCTGGCAGTAAGGCTAAAAGATGTATCACTAGGAGTTTTAACATCGAATGCTACAAGTAAATTTTGGACGGGGTTCTCATTATACGTCACCAACGCGTTTAGAATAACAACTTCTTGAGGGCCGAATGCGTCGCTTGGCATGTTTGGGCCTTTTCCGCTATAAGGTTCTTTTTGTGTGAATAAGTCGACTTTTCCCCAACTATTGCTTGAAAAAGTAATTTTCATGTTCGTTGGTGCGAAGCTGAGAAGAATTGCGGTTATCGTGAGCGTTACAGCTAACTTTTTTAGCTTCACATTCATCGTCATCAAGCATTTAATCAATGCAGAATTCTTTAACAAATATTCCGTAATCACGAATATTACTAAAAAAGATGGATTCTCGTTCGATAAAGTAAATTATTTTTTAATTGAAGATGCCAATAAATTCGCGAAGTGGCGGGCCCGGGGGGAATTGAACCCCCGACCCCCGGGTTTCTCTGCTATGCTCGTACACTTAAAAGCCCGGTGCTCTATCCTTACTGAGCTACGGGCCCCTATGGCGTTTGCTTTCGCTCTTAGAAGATTGGGAAAGGTGTTTTTTAGTATTTCGATTTGTTTGATTCTGTTAAAAGGTTTTATGGGGTGGGTTGGACTTTTAGTAGGCTTGTTATGAAGTTTTTGATTTTATCGTTTGCGCTCAGTATCGTATCTATTGTTTTTCTTCCTTTCTCTGCGAGTTTGTAGACTCTTTTTCTCTCGTTCCAGGTTCCTTCGATTAGTCCGTTTCTTTCTAATGAGTATAGAAGCGAATAGACTGTGCCTGAGCTGACGAGAAGGCGGAATTTGTTGTGGATGAATGAGATTACGTCGTATCCGCTCATTGGTCCGTTTCTCAGTTCGGTCAGAATTATTATGTCCATAAAGCTTTTAATTATTCTCTCGTGCATCTTCTTTAATATTTTACCCTCCAACCTTTCACCGCCAAATAAGATTACCAAGCTGCTTTGTTTATTCATATTTTTATATTTTAAGTCAGATATAAATATTTAAACTTTATTCTAATTCTGAATTAGAAGTTGAAACTGAGTACCGTAAGTTTAAACATTCCTCTTCCGTAACGTTCGAAAGCCGTGGAGGAATATGTTCGCAAGTCCCAATATGTTGTGGAAATCCATGAGGCTTTTGGTTGATGAAAAAATGTTTCAATGTTCAATTATATAGAAAGTTCTTGGAGCGTTTTGTTTTTAAACATAACTCTTCATTTAAAGGGTAAAAGCTGCCGTTTTTAACAGCCAGCGATATATCTACATGTTAATAAATGTTATTTCCTTCTTTGGCGGCTAAAAAATGGACGGTGTTAAAATTGATTTCGTGGAAGCACACTTTTAAGAGATTAAACGAAGAATATGAGATGACGAGGAAAAAGAAGCAAGCTTTGGACAATTTACTAAACTCTTCCAGAATTTCTCAATCTACACATGAGCTGTTCAATAAGGAGATAGATGAAGCAATTGCAGAAATTGAAAGGCAACAGAAGGCTTTACTGGAGAAAATGAACTCCACAATTAGGGAGCTTGAAGGACAGATTAAAACATTGGAGATTCTTCTTGCAAACTTTGAAATTCAACATGTTACGGGCGAGGTGGATGAGGAAGTTTATCAGCGTGAAACCAGCCTCATTTCTGTCGGGCTTGAAACTGCAAAGCATGAGCTAGACACCATTAGAGAGGCTATGAACCAGGTCTCAAGCCTGACGCAAATCCCGACAACCAATGTGGTTGTACAGCAGGAAACGGAACTCCAGCCCTCGGAAAATGTTGATGTTTCCAAGACAGAAGTTGTGGAAGAAAAATTGCCTGAATCTCCAGTGGAGCCTTTGGAAGTCAGCGAAACAGGTTCCTCTCAGACTCCGCAGGGACAACCGCAAGAAACATTGCAAAGCACAGAGGAATCGCAGTCAACTGAGACGAATACCGCAAGCGAAGAAAAACAAGAAGCTTAACAAAAAAGAGTAACCACATTCCCTTTTTCTATACAACAAACTCTAAGAGTGCAGATTTTTTATATTTAACAACCATTATCTTGGTTCGAGAGTGTTATGAATGCCAGAGAAGATTATGATGACTTTTCATGAAAGGTTTAGGCAGTATGACTTGGGTGAAGGACACCCGTTTAGGGGAGATAGGTTTGTGAATGCAATGCGGTTTTTTAAAGAGCAAGGCTTGCTTAGTCTTTCTCAAATTGTTCTGGTTGAACCACAGCCAGCATCGAGGGAAGACTTGTTAAGAGCTCATGATGAGAGTTATGTTGACTTGATTTTTCGGTTGGCAGATGCAAGGAAGCCTTATGATGTTGAGACGCCTGTTTCTCCTGAAATCCTCGAAGCGGCGTTGCTCGTTGTTGGTGGTGCAATCGAATGTGGTAAAGCGGTTTGTGAGGGAGAAGTGAAGCGGGCAATTTCCATAGGTGGTGGTTATCATCATGCTGGTAGAAATTACGGCGGCGGATTCTGCATGTTCAACGACATAGCCGTTTTGGTTGAGCACTTAAGGGCTAACTATAATGTTAAACGCTTTCTGATACTGGATTATGATGTTCACTTCGGAAATGGCACGAGCGACATCTACTACCGAGACCCCTTGGTATTGTATATTTCATTGCATCAAGACCCCAGCACAATTTATCCGGGAACAGGGTTTGCTTGGCAGATCGGAGAAGGCGCCGGAGAAGGCTACAACGTTAACGTGCCATTGCCGCCTGGGACAGGCGACAGCACATATCTCTACGCCTTAAAAGAGATCTTTGTTCCTTTGGCTGAGGAGTTTAAGCCTGAAATAATAATTGCGAATGGCGGAAGTGACTCGCACTTTGCAGATGTGCTTGGAAATTTGGGTTTGACTGTTAAGGGTTTCTTTGAGGTTTCCTGTTTGGTTAGGGATACGGCTGAGCGGGTTTGTGGTGGAAGGCTTGTTTTGA
>Ga0315309_1000008_pt1 | contig 195750 bp, 193 predicted proteins | sample TDP4_MG_FD_203080 | JGI IMG/M metagenome (GOLD analysis project Ga0315309, IMG submission 203080) | Freshwater sediment microbial communities from Lake Towuti, South Sulawesi, Indonesia - TDP4 | ecosystem: Environmental > Aquatic > Freshwater > Lake > Sediment | place: Indonesia: South... | reverse complement strand
GCAAGCCAGTTAAGTACGTGAATGATGTTTTCGGAGAGAAAGCACAAAAGGCAATTAAGGAGTTGAAAAGCGGCGAAGTGCTCGTACTGGAAAACGTTAGAACATTTGCAGCGGAAACAAACAAAGGGACACCTGAAGAGCATGCAAAAACAGAGCTGGTTAGCAGGCTCGCACCACTAGCCGACTTATTTGTTAACGACGCATTCGCGGCCGCGCATAGGGCACATGTTTCAATCGTGGGCTTTAAGGCGGTACTACCAAGTGTCGCGGGACGCATAATGGAGAGGGAGCTGAAATCCTTAAGCAGAGTCTTAGAGAATCCAGAAAAGCCATGCATTTACATTCTCGGAGGAGCCAAAGCTGACGACTCACTTGAAATTTCAAAATACGTTTTAGATAAGGGAATAGCAGACAGTGTGCTTACTGGAGGAGTCGTTGGTCATGTCTTCCTTGTAGCGAAGGGCTTTAATCTTGGCAAACCGAACGTGAACTTCTTGGAAGAGAAAAAACTGATTGGTTTGGTACCTGGTATAAAGGAGCTTATGGAGAAATATCCGGACAAAATTAAGGTTCCAGTAGATTTGGCTGTAGAAATAGAAAAGAAGAGAAGGGAGGTTCCTACCGAGAAACTTCCAGTGGATTTTCCCATATTTGATATTGGGACGAGAACTGTTGAGAACTATGCAAAAATAATAAGGAGCAGCAAATCAATAGTGATCAGTGGACCAATGGGAGTTTTTGAAAACAGCGAATTCGTTTTTGGAACAAAAAGAATCTTTGAAGAGGTCGCGAATTCACCAGCCTTCTCCCTTGCAGGAGGCGGACACACAATAGCAGCACTTGAAGAGCTTGGGCTGTCTAACAAAATCTCTTATGTAAGCACCGCTGGCGGAGCCTTGATAGAATTTCTGATGGGCAAGAAACTGCCAGGCGTTGTCGCGCTCGAGAAAGCAGTTACTAGGAAACCTTAAACTTTCCCTCTATTTTTATGTGTGAGTTATCTTCTCAATTAAGTCAACTACTCTATCTTCCTGTACTTGTGGATGCTGAAGCATCTCATATATCTGCAAAGTTTGCTCAGCAGCCTTTCTCCACGTAAAGTATTGCAAGACGCGTTTCCTAGCATTCTCTCCCCATTTTCTAGCCCTATTGGAGTCGCACAAAACCTCCTTTATACCCCAAGCAATGTCAGGCGGATTTTCTCCATTTACGTGTACACCGTTTTGGTCTGGTCCGAATGGCACAACTTGCTCTCTAAAGCCAACCACGCCTTGGGCACCTACGACTATCGGCTTTTCCATTGACATAGCTTCCAAGCTCACTATTCCAAAGGGCTCATATGTGGATGGAAATATGCAAACGTCCGCCGCTGCATAATGTAGAATACGCTCCTTTTCAGGCACAAACTCAAATCTAGAGGCAACTTTTTCGCGTATGCCAAGCCTATTTGCGGTTTCGAGTATGTCGTTTTGCTGTTCACCCTTGCCTAAAATCACCAGCTTAGTTTTCGGGTGTTCTTGCAGGATCATGGGCATTGCTTGAACTAGACTTGTGACACCTTTTACCCACGTAAGTCTTCCGAGGAAGAGAATCATCTTTTCGTCAGGCTTTATGCCGTATTTGTTACGGATTTCCTCTATTTCTTCAGGCTTGCAGTTTTTTGGGCTGTAGCGGTGCGGGTCTACACCATTCCAGACCACACTTATTTTCGATTTTTGCCATCCGTGTTTTACAAGATCCTCCTGCATTGCATGACTGACAGTTATTATTCTGTCTGCTTTCTGAGCTGTCGCCCATTCAAGGTGTGACACAACCTCTGAACCATGACCTCCACTTCTTCCCCATTCTGTGCTGTGAACATGAAAAACCACTGGAATAGACGCTTCGTTTTTCGCCATAACTCCTGCTATGCTGCTTAACCAGTCATGTACGCAGACTACATCATAGCTGCACCCTTCCTTTTTCAACATGCTGTTTATGAATTTCGTGGCGCTCAATATGTTATAGATGAATATGTCGTTGAACAAGCGAATGTTTGTACCCCATCTTTTCAGGTCGTCAATGACAAACATCGGAAAAACATTACTTGCCTCTGCAATTAAGGGTCTGTGAACTTCTACCCCTTTAACAATTTCTCTGGTCTTGAGGTTTCCAGGGTTGAGCGTGAAAACCGTTACATCATTGCCCATGGAGACAAATTCACGTGTCACGTACTCTGCATAAGTGCCTAAACCGCCGACAAGTGCAGGCGGATACTCCCAGACGAAAAATCCTATCCTCACGTAGATTCACCAACAATCGCTCATTCTACAATGCGTTCACACAAAGCCTCAGAGAAATCGAACAAAGAAAGGAACAAGGCAGCACTAGAATAGCTTTAGCTTCCTTTTAGGCGGCTCTTCTTTCTCTTTTTTGAATATCTCTTTTTCCTTGGGTTCTTGTGCTGGAGTGGGTTGAAACTCTTCCTTGGGGGGTTCTTCTTCAAATGTTGACGGTTCGGGTTCTTGTTTCGTTTCTGGTGATAGCGTGGGTTCCTTTTTCTTGGCTGGTTTTGGTTCACGCTTTTTCTCTGCTGATTTTTCTTCCTTTTCTTCTTTGGTTTTTTCTGTTGGCTTCCAGATAAAAATGGGTTGGAGGCGGAGGCCCTTGTGATCTCCGAGTCTCAGGTATTCCCACTCGTACAAGTCTATGCGCATTCCTTTCATGCCTTCAACTGCGCGTCGCAGTGCGTCTGAAAAGCTTGGAGCAACTAAAATCAGTCGTGGCTTTTCTCTATCGTCAATTTTGTGTTTGTTATAGGTTGCTTTCAAGAATGACTTAAACTTGTCAACATAATCCAGACTTTGTATCCCATGTAGTAACATGATGTCATCTTCATTGACATTCAGTTGCAGAATGACAAGTTGTCCATTGCTATCGTGACACAAGATATCCAGGGTTGTCTTGTCATTTAACGAAACATTGCTGCAAATCACTGTAAGATCTTTTTCAATTTGGCTGAGTTCCTTCTCTACCATTTGTCCCAATTCTTGCTGACTCTCGATTCTAATCTTTTCAACCGACACCTAGACTCACCTTTGTTGTTATGAAAGAGAATGAGGACATTGGATAAATAAATTATGAACTTAGAATACGAATCCGACCTAAACTTCTCCACTACTCGTTGAGTTCTAATGACAAATAGAAATAAATAGCGAGGGAATAATGAAGGTAGAGGATGGCACATTGACTGACATTGTACTTGTATTTGAAGTCCACCAGCCTCACAGGTTAAAACGGGATTTTTTTTGGGAGAACAAGATCTTTAAACGCGCAAAAAAGGAAGATCTCTTCAATAATTATTTTGACAATGCAACTAACAGAGAGGTTTTCGAAAGAGCTTGTAGAAAATGTTACCTTCCATCCAACCAAATATTGCTTGATCTAATCGACAAACACAAGGGAGAGAAGAAGCAAGTCAAGGTTTCTTTCAGCCTCTCCGGAATTTTCTTAGAGCAGTGCGAGATGTTCAATAAGGACCTTTTGGAATCGTTCAAGCAGCTTTCTGAAACTAGGTGTGTAGAATTTCTAGGCCAGACCTATTATCATTCGCTGGCAAGCCTCTACCCTGAAAGAGAAGAATTCGTTGAGCAAGTAAAGGCTCATGAACACGCGATGAAAGACTTGCTTGACTACATACCTAGAGTCTTCGAGAACACAGAGTTACTCTACAACAATGCCATAGCAAAAACCGTTGAAAAGCTAGGATATAAAGGGATTTTTACCGAGGGTGTGGAAAGAATACTTCACGGCAAATCGCCAAACCATCTTTACATGCCGAAGGGTTGTAAAAAAATCAAAGTATTGTTAAGGAATTACAAGTTGACAGATGACATAGGTTTCAGGTTTTCGGCAAGGTGGTGGAGTGAATGGCCCCTAACAGCCGACAAATATGCGAACTGGCTGGCTGCATCACCAGGCAACTGCATTAATATATTCCCAGACTATGAGACTTTTGGTGAACACCACTGGCCGGAAACAGGCATACATGAATTTCTGAAGCATCTGCCTAGAGAAATTCTGAAGTGGTGGCATCTACACATGTCAACACCCTCCGAAGTCATAGACAAATATGCTTCCGCAGGAGAAATTGATGTTCCGGAACTTGGCGGAACTGTCTCGTGGGCTGATCTAGAGAGAGATGCAAGTTGTTGGCTCGGAAATACCATGCAGTGGGCTTTCTATACAGTTTTGAGAAGATTGGAGCAGCTTGTTAAGGAATCCGACGATAAGGAGTTTCTGAAGATATGGAGGTACTTCCAAGCAAGCGACCACCTTTATTACATGTTCACCGCAGGCGGAGCCCCAGGTGAAGTCCATTCTTACTTTAGCCCCTTTGGCTCCCCGGTTGATGCTTTTGTGGCTTCACAAGCGGCAATACTTGATTTTGAAAACAGGGTGAGACTTGCAACTATAGTCGCAAATGAACCCTTCCTATTCTATACAGGGGTTGGAGAGAAGAACTTTACAGGAACAATGGCTTGGAGCTTGAAGGGATTGGCAAAAGCTCTTCGAAAAGTTAGCGCTAAATCTGTGGAATTTCACAACAATCGTGGGGACCTTGAGAAATGGGTGGCGAAATCTTTTCAAGACAGAGCATTGTCAAGGCAGCTAAAGGAGTTGAGGCTTTCGAGACTTGGTGGGGAGTCGCTCAGAAAGGCTATGGTTAGAATGGTCAAGGAACGATTCGACAAGCTGAACAGAGAGGTGCAGGCAACAACTAAATACTTTTGAACCAGTCTGGATATGTCTTTATAAGAATTAATGGATTTAACTATGTTTATGTCCGTCCATAGGTGAAAGCCTTGAGAGAAGAACTTCCACCGTCAGAAAGAATTTTGCAGACATTGCACAATCTGTGTGCAACAGCTCCGGACCTGTCTAGAAGAAGTGAAGAGCTAGCACAAGTCCTGCAAATTGAGATAAACGAGATTGAGAAAACACTAGATAATTACAAGTTTGAAGGCTTTGTGGAAAGTTTCACTGATAACGAAGGGAAAAAACGGTACTACTTGACTGGAAGAGGAATAATAAAGGTTTGTGCGCTTTTTACGTAGTGAAGACAATGCACGTTATAATCTTCTCGTGGGAGTACCCTCCTAGAATAGTCGGGCAACTTGCAAATCATGTGAGAGAGCTTTCTGTGCAACTTGTCAAAAACAACGTGAAAACCTACGTAGTTACGTATCATGATTATTTGACAGGGCAACATGAAGAGCCTGAAGGTGTCAAAACCTATAGGGTAACGAATCCCGTTCGCACACATATTGGTGTTCTAACATGGGTTCTCACTTTGAATCAGGAAGTTGAAAGGGCAGCAGCAAACATCTATCACAACATAGGTGAGCATGTGGACCTCATAGATGTTCATGATTGGCACTTCATTCCAGCCGCGGTTACCTTGAAGAAAGCGCTTAACATACCTTTTATTTATTCGGTTGAAAGCCTGGAAGAACACCGTTCTCACGGTGCAAACTCCCCTTTCAATATGGCCATCAAAAGCATAGAGTGGTTGGGAATGTACGAAGCGAAAAGATTAGTCGTCAAGTCTGAGTGGATGCGTGATGAAGCGTTCAGGGTATACAGGGTTCCACTGGAAAAGGTAAATGTTGTTTCGCCAAAGTCTGCGAAATTGGCGAAGGATATTTTGGAAATCTACAGGGATGTTTCAGGAGGCGTGATCTCCAAATGACTCAAGACTTGACTGTTATGATGCTTACTTGGGAATTTCCGCCAAGAATAATTGGAGGAATATCTCCACATGTCTATTATTTATCTAAAAGTCTAGCGGAGAATGGTGTGAAAGTCTATGTTGTTACGTGTGATTTTCCAGGTGCACCCGAGCATGAGATTATTGACGGAGTAGAAGTTTTCCGAGTAGAATCATACAAAAACCCTTCGCCAGATTTTGCAACATGGGTCTACTTGATGAACGTTAATATGCAGAAAGAGGCAGCCGCTCTTGTTAACAGCTTAGCTGGAAAAGTTGATGTTTTTCATGCTCACGATTGGCTTGTTGCAGACGCAGGAATCGGCCTAAAACATGTCTTCAGAACGCCGCTCCTAACTACAATACACTCTACAGAAATCGGGCGCAGGAATGGGATTCATTTTGATTATGAGAAGATGATTCATGAAACAGAGGCATGGCTAACATATGAGGCATGGAGGGTTATATGCTGCAGTGACTACATGATTTCCCACGTCCGGTGGGCGTTTGGGCTCCCCAAAGACAAACTCATTATGGTTCCGAACGGGGTAGACGCCAAAGTGTACACCAAAGCTGAGAGAGACGAATTAGATCAGTTCAGAAGTAGGTTTGCTTCGCCGGAAGAAAAAATTGTGCTTTTCGTTGGGAGGCTGGTGTATGAGAAGGGTGTTCATGTGTTTGTCAATGCGGTGCCAAAGGTTTTGCAGAAAGTTAATGCAAAGTTCGTAATCGTAGGCAGTGGCTACATGAAAGAACAGCTCTCAAGTCTCGTCAGAAATGTTGGATTAGCCCATAAGGTCCTGTTCACGGGATTTGTAGATGATGATACTCTAAGAGGATTGCAGAAATGCGCAGATGTTTCAGTCGTGCCATCCCTTTTCGAGCCTTTTGGAATAGTAGCTCTAGAGGCAATGGCGGCAAAAAGTCCAGTTGTGGTTTCGGACACAGGTGGTTTATCAGAGATAGTTGAACATGACATGACCGGCGTCAAAGTTTATGCTGAGAATCCTGACTCGTTGGCATGGGGAATAACAAAAGTATTGCTTGATGAAAATTACGCTAACTGGATAAGGGAGAATGCCTACAAAAAAGTTCAGGAAAAATACGATTGGAACAAGATAGCGCAACAGACAAAAGCCGTTTATGAAGGCGTTTTAAATGAATATTCGAAGAGTTTCTGGGCTTGAACAGTCAAAAGTAAACATTCAGAAACTATGGGTATTTTAGTTTGATGGCTTTGTTTTCGCATGCGTCTATGCACTTCAGACAATAGATGCATTCGGGGTGGCTGAATTTCTCCCAAGGTAAGTCCAAAATCGGAACAAGCATAGGGCACGCTTCAACACATTCACGACATCCGACCTTGGCACATTTAACAGGTTCCCTCCGTAGGCCGATAAAACTGAACCTGTTTAGGATGGCCATAATTGCCCCGTGTGGGCAGAAGTACTTGCACCAGCTACGAGGAACATAAGCCGCAAGTACAACAACCCCGACCATGATGGTGACTTGAACCCAGAAAAGTGGAGGTAGGCTTAAGATTCCGGAGAGAGCATCCAATACTGGTTTCTCTGATATTGCATAACGAAAATCCGATATCATTTTTGGCAATGTTGCAAACAATGTTTCTGCAGGACTTAATGTCGTAAAAGGGGCGTACGCCAAAATGCCTAAAGCCCCCTCGTAACTGCTATGAGCGTTCATGGTTTTTGCGACTGAAAAGGTTATAGTTATGAACGAGGCTAGGCCCAAAATAGCATATTTCACGTAAATCATGCTATCATGAGTTCTAACCGAAAACTCTGTGTGTTTACGCTTAACGAAACCTATCAAGTCTTGAATAAATCCAAAAGGACAAATCCAACCACAAAGGGATTTTCCAATCAATATGCCTATGATCAGAAATGAGGCAACTGCAAGCCAAGGGAAAACCACGTTGCCGTTCCATCCGCTAAGCATCAACTGTATCGCGGTTAAAGCGTCCCCTGCAGTATTTTGCGCGGGACCCCATGTCCAGAGAACGGGAAATAAGAATGGCAATGCACCCAAGTTGAAGATTGCTGCACTGAAGAACACGAATGATAGGAACTGCAGTATTCTTCGGGGAGTGTTGAATTTGAGTAAGGTTCGCTTGATTTTGTCTCTCAATTTCTCGCCCTTTTCACGTTGCTAATGAAAGCCTATGCTATTTATTTTCCGATGACTTTAACATTTTCCACGAGAACCCACGGAGCCACTAGTTGCCCAATCTTTCTCTCGTTGTTCGCAAGTGCGGAAATGCTTTTTAGTGTTTGGAAGATGTTGCCAGCCAACATTGCTCCTTTTATGGCGTGGGCGATTTCACCGTTCTTGATTTTCCACGCTGGAGTTGCAACAACAGAGAATTCGCCGCTAGCTGGATTACTGCTATGTGCACCTTGTAGATAATAAACAAGAAGACCATCATCAATTGTCCCAACAAGCTCTTCTGGTGGTCTGTTTCCAGCTATTATGTTGAAGTTAGTGGCTTCTATGTTCGGGGTGGAGATATATCCAGCTCTTGCGGCATTTCCAGTGCTTTCTTTCCCCTCTTTTTCTGCCGTGTAGTTATCGTAGATGAAGTTGCGCAAGACCCCTTTTTCTATGATGAGTGTTCTTTGTTGCGGAGTCCCTTCCCCATCAAATCTCCATGTGCGGAGGCCACCTTTAAGCAAGCCGTCATCATAGATTGTCACGGTTTCTGAGGCCACTTTTTCTCCTATTCTACCTTTGAGCGCAGATTGATTCCTCTGTACAAAGTCTGACTTAACAGCATTGATCAAAGTGAAATAGAGAAGCTGCTGCAATGCGAATTGAGTAAATACTACCTCGGTGCTTCGTGTCTCAATCTTCTTGGCTTTTAAAGCTGAGACTGCTAGTCGCGCGGCTTCTCTACCAACCCAATCTGGGTCGATATTGTAGTTTCTTTCGACGTTGAATTCGAAGCACACGGGCGTGACTGAGCCTTTTTCGTTGGCTATTGTTGCTAAGCTGCACTCGATTATTGTTCCATGGTCGAAGTTTGCGATGCCGTTTGAGTTGGCTATGGCTTGAGACAAGTGGGATGCTCCCACTCCTCCATCTATCGGAAATATCCGTTTGTCCGTTTTTTCAGCTGCATCCAACATTGTGGAGGCGATTCTCACTAAATCATCAGAATGAAGTTCAACAATGCTGCTGTCGTAGATGTTTTCTACAGAAGGGAGGGTTTTCTTGGCTGGAAAGCCATGCCAGTCTTCATCTGGTTTACTTGCCTTAGCGTAACTTAACGCCTTAAGGATAGTTTCGTTGATAGCTGTCTTGTTATCTAGTATGTTCGTGTAGGAGAAGCCTACCGATTTATTGACTGCAACTCTAACCCCTAGTCCTCGGTCAATTATTCGAGCGCTCTTGGTGATCTGTCCCCTTTCAATAACAACATTAGTGGTAAGACCTTGATACGAGAAAGCCTCAGCCTCATCGGCCCCTCTTTTTGAGGCAAAGCTGACGGCGTCTTCGACTAAGCTTAGCATTTCTCCTTGCCTAATCACTGCCACCAACCAGCACCCCCTTCACCCTAACGTGGGGACCGCCTTCACACGTGAAGGCTGTTTGGCCCTTTCCACATCTTCCAGGCCATAATTCAAAATCCTTGCCAGCAGCATCAACGTTAAGCAAGGTTTCAAGGGTGTTGCCGCTTATAGACGCGTTGCGCACTGCTGCACCTAATTGTCCTTTGACTATTTCGTAAGCTTCTTGAATTCCGACTTGAAAAGTGCCATCTAGGTTTGATTGACCGCCTCTAAAGCTTTTGAAGTAGTAGCCAAACTTTATGTCTTCAACAAGCTCTTCGAAACTACGATCTTTTGGCTGCATGAACGTGTTGCGCATTCGAATCATCGGTTCGACTCGAAAGTCTTCGGCTCTAGCGTTGCCTGTAGGTTCTGTGTTGAATTTGTGTGCGGTTTCGCGGTTGTGCATCAGCCCGATGACAACACCGTCCTTTACCAAGGGGGTTTTCTGGGCTAGAACTCCCTCATCGTCATACTTGAAGGAGCCGAAAGCGCCATTTATTGTACCATCATCATAAACGGTAACTGTTCTTGAAGCTATTTTCTTTCCAAGTTTGTTTGACAAGACAGAGCCAGACAACGTTAGGTCTGCTTCTGCTAAGTGTCCGAAAGCCTCATGAACAAAGACTCCAACTACGTTTGGACCTAGAACAACTGGAAATGTCCCGCCTTTTGGAGGTTTAGCTTTCAATTGCTCGACTGCGCGTTTTGCAACCCTTTCGCCTACTATCTCTGGAGTTTCAACATCGAATATTTCGTAGCCCGATGTTGAACCAACTTCTTCTCTGCTGAAAGTGAAAACGTCAGCTTCTTTTGCTGTAGCTGTTGTTCTGGACCAAACATAGAGCTTATCTTGTTCTAGGTACGTCCCTTCGTTATTCATGAAGTAGCTTGTACCAGTCAGGTCAAGATAGTCTATGGTGCAGCTTCTAAGACGGTTATCGTAGCCCAAAATTGTGTTGCTAAGTGTTAGTGCCGTGTTTATCTTATCTTCTACAGAGACTTTTGACGGATCTTTCCGCGGTCTCACTGAGACCTTGTCCTCAACGGCTTTGGTTTTGATGAGCTTTGTTGGTGCTTTGATTCTGGAACTAGCAGCCTTCGCCATTCTGCATGAGTCTGAGACAGCATCGGTCAAGGCTTCAACACCCAAGGCTCCAACCGATGCGAAACCCCATGCGCCATCCACAAGTACTCGCAATGCAACACCATTCTCGATTCCTTGTTTTACTGCTTCAACACGATCCTCTTTCACGGTAAGCATAGTTTTGAAAAGCTTTTGTGCACGAGCTTCAATATACTCGGCCCCAAACTTTTGGACTGCATCATTGATGACCTTTATCAAAACGTCCTTCATGCATTTTTTCCCTTCCAATGCTAGGATTTAGAGGGATTTATTCAGAAACAGCATTATAAAATGGTTATGGTTTCTTTTTCAAACCTAAATGATCTAAGAAAAGACAAACAGCTATCTACTAAGATGCATGAATAGAGTCAACAAATATGCACTTGGTTACGCCTTGCGCGTGAAAAACCTGACTTGACTAACAAAATCGCTTTCTTCTTGCGTCCTCTCTAGTTCCAATCTTCGAATCAAGCCATAGCTTGAGTATATATCCTCAAGGATCTTCCGTTCAATAACGTACGCTCCTGAACTCAGAAATTCTTCAAGCCCTTTCGCGAATATATCGATTTTTTCAGATATCTGATCTCGTTTCACTGAGTACTTGCTCTCTAAGTGTTTATATATCAGAAGTGTAGCTTCTTCTCCGAAAATTTGTCTTAGAGCACGATCTACAATTTTGGAGATTTTATCCTCTTTATTGTTTCTTTCTTGGGTAAGAGTTTCCATTTTCTCGTCACGCAAACTATCGTGTGTATTACGACTTAATAAGTCTTGTCGTAGAAACGTTGAGCACTTATACACATCTTAGCATGTGAACCCCCGTCATCGCAAAAAGTCAGTAAGGTTCATCTGTTGAACTCTTTCGGAAGTAGGCTTCTCTGCATAATCATTCGCAAACACAACTAGCCTTCCATAAACGCCATCATAGCCTGGTATTACTTTGACACGTCCTTCTCTAACTCTAACGATTGCCTCAGCAATCTTTTCTTCAACAAGTCTGTTCAACGCATCTTCGGGAGTGTCAATAAGCACGCAGTACTCGTTGCCAAAATTTTCAATAAGTAGGTTGTAGATGCTCAATACTTTTTGGGTTGAAGGAGAATCAATGTTCAGCACTGTAGCAATAATTTCCGACAGCGGAAGCAATCGCTTAAAGCCTATAGCATTTTCAGGAGTGAAACCGGCTGGGCGATCAGCCAACTCTTCAATACGCTGTTCGACGCCTTTTGTGAGTTTCCTGCGGCAAACTGGACAAGTGTTTCCAAGTTTTATTGCCTCCTGTGGGGATACTGACACATGGCAGTTTCTGTGACCAGTCCAATGATATTTTCCGTAGGCTGGGTCAGTCTCTATTGTAAACCTGAAACGCGTCCTATCTTTACGACGGATTGCATCTATAACTTCATTATAGCTTATCCTTTCCAGTTCAAAAACATTCGCTTCCCTTCCGATGCGCCAAGGCCAAAAGCTGTGGCTGTCACTGTTTGAAACCAAGGCAAATCTGTCTAGCTTGCTCAAACGCCAGTTCATTAGAGGGTCTGATGAAAGTCCTGTTTCTAAAGCGTGAATGTGCTTTGTCATGTCTTGATAGCACTCTTCAACAGTGTTGAAGCCACTAAATGCACCGAATATGCTGAACCAAGGTGTCCAAGCATGGGCAGGGAAAACCATGTTTGCGTTTGAAACTTCCATTATTTCCTCGACTAAATGTGGCGCATCCATGTTCAATGTTGGTCTGCCGTCTATTGCTAATGCACCATATTTTTTCAGCTTGTCGTTAAGTTGGATGGCTGTTTCTATGTTTGGCGTCAAGATAACATGATGAATCTTCTTGACTTCGTTTTCAAAAGTGAATATCGTGCTTACTTCGCTAGTTATCATAAAATATACGGACAAATCCGGATTCGCTGCAACTTTATACAAGCCCGTGTCCGATTCTTGAACAAGAGTTTCCTGCATTTCCTCAAGCCACTTCGGATGTGTGAAATCTCCCGTGCCCACAAGGCTTAAGCCCTTAATTCTTGCAAAACGGGCTATTTCCTTGACGCACATCCTTTGGCTTGTGGCGCGACTGTAACGTCCATGGATATGTAGATCGGCTATAACCCTCAATTTTTCCTTAACTCCGCTCCGGTTTTGGGGCTTCATTTCCTCCTCTATTTCTTCTGACTTTTAAGCTATTTTATCTTGAAACCTGCTAGTTTCCGATCTGTAGAACGAAGGTTTGTCTTCAAAAGCAAATTTGCCATTTAGCATAGATTCAATTTCAGTTTCCTTGTAGGAACATGATTTATGTTTTTTTGGCTATCAGAAAAAGGAGTTCTGAGCTAAATTCCAATTCTTGGACCGTCCAGTTTTTTCCTTGCCTCAACTTATCGAAATATGCAGTATAATGTCTTCTCATGTCCTTCTTTTTACCTCCGAGGCTTCGAACTGGAAATGAAACAAGCAGAAAAGTAGCATTGATCGATTCCAGTATTTTCGAACCAGCGGATTTCTCAATCTGCTCAAAACATGGCAGTGCATCAAGCAAAAAGGCCATGTCGGTTCTGACTTTTGGTGCATTTTGAAGAACATCTCTGGTTTCAGCGTATCCTTGGGTGTCGGTAATAGTAATAAAGTCATTAAGGAAGTCTATCAGATCTTTATAAATGTCATAGGCGTAGTAGGTCACCTTGCCAGACAGAGGCATCCAAGGTATTGACAAGGGATGAAATCCGCAGGCAACGTCCATAATTGAATGAACAGGGGGAAGAAGCGAAAATATCTTCGCATAGAATTGATCGAGAATATTCAAGCGATCCTTGGTAGAATAATGATAACTCATGACTTGGGCACAAGCCTTAAGGAACAAGTCTTTGTTTCTAGATCTTTTCGCTCTCCTCAGATTTTCGAGCCAAAGTTTATAATTTGGCCTCTGTAAGAAATAGGCTCCACCTATCTGATGGAGTTTGTTCTTTGTAGATTTGACTGCTGTCCTTAGGTCTTGCCGCTTTGACAGTTCGCGCCTGCCGATATTCATTATGAGATCCTCACAGAGATTTCTGTATTTGGAGCTTTTCAATATAGCCTTTAATAGTTGATCGATTTGCTTATCGGTCCTGATCTGTTCCTCAATTGTCATCAATATCTTCTCTTAGTTGTTTCATTAACAACATCACGAATCGAAGGTTGCGAAGAGTGGCAAGTCGAAAATACAGGGCGTCACGGATCTCAAATAGATCGTGCAAGTAAGAGCCTCGCTAATCCTCATTTGAATCCAAGAGTGACCAAAAGATTCCAGCAGCACAGTTACGGCAACGTATACCGCTGCAACTATCCCAGCAAAAGAGACCTCGAGACATGTTACCGTGCATTCATAACTTCCACCCTTCACGACTTCTAATGACATGCGGACTATTACGTTTTGCTTCTCTCATTCCCTACTACCATTAGTATGCTCAGGGAATGATTCAAAGAACACGCAACACAGCGACTGAAGGGATGACAACGTCTGCTAGTCTTTCGAGCTTTTCTCGTGGGGTATGCCCCGTGAGAACACCTATACATGCTTTGACTTCTGCGTTCCTTCCCATTTGCATGTCTGATGTAGAATCTCCTACCATGACTACTTCATCAGGCTTAATCTTCACTTTGCTCAAAGCTCGCAATATCATATCCGGTGAAGGCTTTCCATTTGCCACTTCGTCGCTTCCAACTATTACATCGAAAAGAGAAACAATCTTCAGGACTTTGAATGACTCTTCTGTGCGAGTGTAAGTATCGGTGGAAACAATCGCCAGCTTTAATCCACTCTTTTTAACTGTTTCATTGCCTCTGCTACACCTTCTAATAGGACTGAGCCATAAGGTGGCTTCATGGAGTTGTCTGCTTCGTCATAAGCTTTTTGAGCTGATTGTATTGCATCATCCCATGAAAAACCACTTAAGTAAAATGCTGCAGCCGCAATCAAAAGCTCCTGTCGACGAGGAGCTGTAGCCAAGGGACTGCCGTGGTCAATTTTCCGATTTTCCACATCTACCCCAACTATTTTTTCCCACAGTTCAGTGGCTTCTCTTCCGACGTATTTTTTGACACTGTTCCTACGTGCGCCAGCCAACTCAATCAATGATAAATGCTGATCGATCACGGTATCGTTCTTGTCAAAAATCACCAATCTGCATTCAATCGTCTTGTTTCCTGCAATCAACTTCGTCATATAGTGTCTCCTTAGATTTGCTTGCTTTTACAGAAATAATCGTATGCCTTCGCTTGGAAGAGTATGCAGACTTGTCTAAAGTATCGTCTTCTTCAGCTAAGTATTTCGACAGATATTCTTCCCAATCCACTTTGAACATTATGACAAATACGATTATCAGCAGAACTATTGCAAGAATCATGCCAATTAGGGCGGTTATCAAGTCACTTTCCACGCCAAAAATATCCCTAATAATCTGGATTGAGAAGCGACCGCTATAAGCAACTATGAAATTCATGCAAAATTTGCCGATTAGGGCTGGAATGAAAGCTCTAATGATACTGTAACGCATAACCCCTAAAGGAATAAAAAGTAAATCATCAGGCAGAGGAGTCAGCGCAAAAAGAAAAATCGCGATTGGACCAAACTTGTTAAACACTTTCATGAGAAAATCCATCTTTTTCTTATACTTCTCACTGAGGGCTTTTCTGCCGCCAAAGCCGAGAATATACCCAGAAAATTCGCCCATGGCAGAGCCTAATCCAGCTGCGACTGCAATCCATACTGGCTCAAAACGTTGTCCAAGAGTAAAAATGACGACAGTATACGGGATTGGAAAGAAGATTGAAAGGGCGCCGATCAGGCTTATTAAGAATATTCCGAAATATCCGTATTGCGTGGAAATATTCAGGAACCAATTAACGACATCCTGAAACTGCAATTTGAAAGTGTTCTCTCCTTCCTTCCAGATTTATGCCACTTCGCTTAAAGGAATTATCATCTAACAGCATCACATTTAAATTGAGCAAACCTTACAGAAAAATCCACAACCTTCAGAGGCTTAGAGTTGACGAGAAAGAATGAACCGATTTGGATAGCAAGAGAGCTTTCGAAATGTAGTGGATGCAGGAAATGCGAAATTGCATGTTCGCTTTATCATGAAAACCGTATATGGCCAGAAGCGTCAAGGATAAGGGTTTTCATGCTCGTACCTGGAACAGATTTTCCCCATTTCTGTGCCCAGTGCGACGATTATCCATGCGTTCAAGCGTGCCCAGTCAAAGCCTTGTCAATAAGTAAGGAAACTGGTGCTGTTTTGGTGAATGCTGAGACTTGTACCGCGTGTGGGAAATGTATCGACTCATGCCCTGGTCGAATTCCGCACATGCACCCAGGAGGAAAGCACGTTTTGATTTGCGATCTATGTAATGGTTATCCACAGTGTGTCAAGGTCTGCCGCGAAGGTGAATGGAACGTATTGAAGAAGGTTCATCGAGGGAATCGTCCGTATAAGCTCTATGCCCGTACTCCAGAAGAAATAACACGAGACCTAGTCGTCAAGATCTACGGAGAAGAAGCGGAGAAATTCGTATGATCCCAGGGTATGCAGGAAAGCTTCTTGAAGTTAATCTTTCAACTAGAAAAACAAAAGAGGCTAATTTTGACGAGGAAATCTTGAGGAACTACGTTGGTGGCCGGGGGTTAGCGTCGAAAATTCTCTGGGACAGACTAGGTCCCAAATGGCAAAGCGTAGATCCCTTAAGCGCAGAAAACATACTCTTATTCTTAACTGGACCACTTACAGGATTTTTCCCGGGCGGAAGGATTTGCGTTTCTGGCAAGTCTCCGCTGAGTAACGGTGTTGTTGGTTCAACCGTCGGCGGAGAATTCGGAGTAGAGTTGAGATGCGCCGGCTATGATGGCATAGTAGCTACTGGACAAGCTGAAAAACCGGTCTATTTGTTCATTAAAGATTCTGATGTTGAAATCAGAGATGCCAGTTATATCTGGGGTAGAGATGCAAAGCAGACAATGACAATCCTAACCAGAGAATGTAGAGAGCTTTTGAAAAAGCGTTATTCACAATATGGTGAGTGGAAAGAACCTGCAATGTTGTATATTGGCCCTGCGGGAGAAAACAGGGTGCGGACGGCTGTTGTCGCAGCAAAGTGGACTCATGCCGCCGGCTATGGGGGTTATGGTGCTGTTATGGGTTCCAAGAAGCTGAAGGCAGTCGTTGCAAAAGGAACTGGACCGTTACCAGAAGTCGCAGATATGGAAGAAGTCAAGAGATTGATGCAAAAAGTATGCGACAACGCTTATGAAAACGAATTATGGAGACGTTGGGGAACCGGGTCAGGCGGCTACGAAGTTGGTGCAAAGACCAGTTCTGAGCCTGTTCGAAACTGGCAAGACGAATGGCATGACGAGAGAAGCTTCGGCGTTGACCAGTTTGAGAACAGGGTTTGGATTAAGCAGTATTGGAGCGATTTTGGCTGCCCTACTTGTTGCTTGAAGGTTGCGGTTGTAAAGTCGGGAAAATTCAAGGGGGCGATAACAGATAACCCAGACTATGAGCTACAAGCATATTTAGGTCCGAACCTAGGGATATTCACTCCTGAAGGAAACGTCTTCTTAGCGTCAGTGATTGATGATCTAGGCTTATGTGGAATACAAACAGGAAATGTGCTTGGTTTTGCAGCTGAACTCTTTCAAAGAAAGATAATGACGAAAGAAGATCTAGATGGAATAGAGCCAAAATGGGGTGATGTTCAGGCTTTTGCGACCTTGGCTAAGAAAATCGCCCTCAGGGAAGGAGTTGGCGACTTGCTGGCAGAAGGAACCTACCGCGCGGCTCTGAAGATTGGAAAGATGAAGAAAATTGATGTACTTCGGTATGCGGTGCAGTCTAAAGGTATGGGAATTGGGGCACATGGAATCCGTAGTGGAAAGGACTATCCGGAAATTATCTCATACGTATGTTCGGTTCAAGGCGGTGACCATACATCCACCACTGGCTTGCCATTAGATGGCTCTGGAAGTGAACTGTGGGAGATTTTCAACGATTCAGGAGTGTACTGCAACTTTAATAGCTTCGGCGTGCCACGCAAGGTAAAATTTGACTTCTACAAGGCCGTAACAGGTATGGAGTTGACCACCAAAGAGTGGTGCAAGATCAAGGGGTCAAGAATTTTGCAACTGCAGAGAGCCATGCTTCTCCTAGGTGGTCCAGACGTGAAATGGATTCCGAAAACTAACGATGCAAATCCGCCGAGGTTTTATGAACCCTTACCATCAGGACCTTACAAAGGAAAAACCACAGACAAAGACAGGGTAGAGGAAGACAAAGAAAGGTATTACAAAGAAGCTGGCTGGGATGAAAATGGTGTACCAAGATCAAACGTTCTTAGGAAACTTGGGTTAGAAGATGTTGACTGTGCCCTGGAAAAACTACGGTGAAATTCGGATGACCCTAGTCGGCGTGACGATTATCGAAACTTTTTCGTCGTTTTCTTCGAAAGGAACAGCTTCAACAACTTGAATGTCGTGAACAATTGTTACAGTGGGAATACATCCAAACATTTTTTTCAACATTTCTATTTCCATATCACCATATCCATAACCCTTTCCAAGTCTATGTCCGCTTTTGTCAACTGCAACAGAACCTTCGACAATCAAGTCGGGCTTTGGAATTTGTTGGGCGTTGATAATTCTTCCGTATTTGAACGCTCCTTTTATGGTTGAGGCAAAGTTTTCATTTCCTTTTACGTCCTTTGGATCAACTAAAACATAGCCACGCTTCAGTCTTGGTGAAGCCATAACAAGAACTTTCTTGTCTAATAGAGCGTATTGCCTGACTTTTTGCTGTGCATAGTCTGGATTAGCAAACAACACTCGAGCCACTTTCCACTCTCTTAGAAGCCTGACTCTATCTGCAGCCTTATCAGATCCAACAAAGTTTGGGATTCGACCAAAACATGGTAACGGAAACTTCGTAATGCCTTTTTTCTCAAGATTGGTCCAAATCTCTTCACGAAGCAGTTCCTTTGAAGTCTTGATGTCCATTTGTTACCCTTAGTGTTGGACAATTGGATAATCACGAGCAAAAATTATGGGGGGGAATGGGCTAAATTATGTGAAGTTCCTTTCCGGTTTTCTCGAAAACACTGATTGCGAAGTCTAAGTCCTCCCGTTTTAATGCAGCATTCATAATAGTCCTTATACGGGCTTTATCACGTGCAACCATCGGATATACGATTGGCAAAGCAAAAATCCTCTCCTCAAAAAGCCTCGCCGCCAACTTCTTCGCCACGCCACTTCCACCAACTACTATTGGCGTTATTGGCGTCTGGCTTTTGCCTATATCAAAGCCCAGATCTTTCATGGCTTTCTTGAAATATCGGGTGTGTTCCCACAGCGTTTTTATGTGTTGAGGTTCACTCTCCAAGACATCGATCGCAGCTAAACATGCAGCAGCTACAGCCGGTGGGTGTGATCCGCTCAGAAGCCAAGTTCGCGATCGATTGTAAGCAAAATCAATCAAATCTTTGGATCCTGTAACGTGTCCCCCCACAACACCAAAGGCTTTTGAAAAAGTGCCCATTTCCACATGGACTTTGTCACGGCTGAGTTTAAAATGTGAAACGATGCCTCTTCCACCTTCGCCTAAGACGCCCTCCCCATGAGCATCGTCTACGTAAACCATAGCGCCGTGTTCTGCAGCAAGCTTAGCTATTTCGTCGAGAGGAGCTACGTCACCGTCCATAGAGAAGACACCATCTGTGATTATCAAGATTCGCCTATATGGTGGCGAGTGCTTTTCCGCCTCATCGAAGACGCGTTGTAAGTCTTGCATATCAGTATGTTTATAAATCGCCCTTTCGGCATGCGACAGCCTAACACCATCAATTATGCTGCCGTGGTTAAGCTCATCGCTTATTATTACGTCGCCTTTGCCAGCCAATTGGGGAATCAGGCCAGAATTAGCTGCAACGCCTGTCTGGTAAACGAGCGAAGCCTCAGCATGTTTAAACCTTGCCAGTCGCTTCTCAAGTTCCACATGCAGATCCATAGTTCCGGCAATAGGGCGAACAGAACCGGATCCGGCACCGTGAGTCTGCACCGCTTTCATTGCAGCCTCTTTGATTCGTGGATGATTGCTTAGGCCCAGATAGTTGTTAGAACAGAACATTAGGACTTTTTTTCCGTCGACAGTGCACCATGGAGTGCTTGGTCCCTGCAAAACCCGAATTTTCCAGTCAAGCTCGTTTCTCACCAATTCTTCGTATTCTTCACGTAAAAAGGCTGTTGGATTCCGCATCTCTTCCCACCTCTTTTCCTATTTTCTCACACTTTTTCTTAACTTTTTCTCGAATATATTTAAGCTTTGAATCTCTCTGTCAGCTTTTCTATCATGTCCCTCGTCATTGAGGCCAAGCCGTACACAGGTTTCCAATTCCAATCCTCACGAGCTACACCATCATCTATTGACATGGGCCAAGAATCCGCTATGTTTTGCCTAAAGTCAGGCATGTATTCGCACACAAATTCTGGGATGTACTTCTTTATTTCAGCCTCTAATTCTCCCGCGGAGAAGCTCATCGCATTCACGTTGTAGCTAGTACGATGTTTGATTCTGGATGCATCAGTCTCCATTAGGTCCGTAGCTGCCTTGATGCAGTCAGGCATGTACATCATTGGAAGTATCGTGTTCTTCTTCACGAAACATGTGTATCGTTTTTTCTTAATCGCATTATAGAAAATTTCGACAGCGTAGTCTGTTGTGCCTCCACCGGGAGGTGTCTCGCTGCTTATTATGCCAGGATAACGGACGCTTCGGACATCCAAACCGAATCGAGTGAAGTAGTAGTTGCATAACAGTTCGCCAGCGACCTTTGTGACACCGTACATGGTTTTGGGGATTAGAATTGCGTCTTGAGGGGTGTTGATTCGAGAAGCCTCTGGGCCGAAGACAGCAATAGAGCTGGGCCAAAAAACGCGGGTCATTTTTTGCTCTCTTGCAATCTCAAGCACGTTGTAGAGGGCGTTAATGTTGATATTCCAGGCATGTTGTGGGTTCTGTTCACCCGTTGCAGACAGGACAGCTGCTAGATGATATACTGTGTCAATATTGTAGTTTATTACGACTTTCTCGATTCCTTCTTTGTTGGTGACGTCAATATACTCGAACGGGCCTGAGTGAAAAAGTTTTTCGCTGGGCTTTCTCTTGTGGCCCGCTGCAATGACATTGTCGCTACCATACTTCTTTCTCAGTTCTATCGTCAATTCAGATCCAATTTGACCCGTAGCACCTGTCACAAGGACTCTTTTCATAATCTTTCTCGACATTTGACAGAACCTCAATCATTGTAAGAGAAAAGGATGTTAGAATCGCGAGATATAAGAATTTTTAGACAATGGGCATTTCACGTCATTCGCTTTCCTGCAGTTTTCAGCCTTTGACACAATTCAATGATGGGATTCTCGCTCATGTTAACCACTATTTTCACGTTCACTTCTTTTGCGCTGACGACAACCAGCGCTGCTGACTTTTCACCCCGCTTGTCCCCGCCGCTTTCACTTCCAGCCTTTAGTGCACCTGCTATTCTCCAAGCAAAGTTTCCGCGGGAATTCTCAAATTCCTTGGCAATACTGTTTACTACTTCTTTTTTGGCAAGCAGATTTCCGATCACAATGTACTCTTCAGCCACAACTTCTCTATGGAACTCTGGCGCTTTGAAACCTGTGAAAAAGGCTTTTCTTCTCAGGAAGTCCATAATCGCGACCTGACGTAGCTCTTTTTCCGGATCTTCCATCAAAAGCGCGTTCAAGACAGCCTTCGGAGATAGACCCCTCTCTAATAGTTCCAGTCCTTTGACCCCATAAACCACATTCGTGTATGCTTGGGTGGCTATCACGCCGACGCCTGGCTTCGCATGAGGGACTCTGTCTCCTACCGATGCTGAGCCCGAAGCGACTGCTACCCCCATAAGTTTCGAGCAAGGCGAAATGGCCAAAATTGAAAATGTTCCTTTTCTACACTTTTCCAATTCAGGATGATGGCTCCACATGTGGGTCATCAAAACAGTTTATAGCTCTCGCAATAAATCTTGTCATTGATGGAAAACATGAAGATCGGTTTCATCGTTAATCCTATAGCAGGCATGGGAGGCAGGGTGGGTTTGAAAGGAACAGATGGACTGTCGGTGTTAAAGGAGGCAGTTACCAAAGGCGCAAAGCCAATAGCACCAAAAAGAGCAACCGAATTTATGCTCAAATTAAAAGAAAACATGAGAGAAACAAGAATAGAAGTATTAACTTGCCCTGGAATAATGGGTGAGAAAGAAGCAAAAGACGCAAGTCTTTGCTTTCGAATTGTGCCAATGAATATTGGGAAAGAAACGAGTGCCGAAGACACAAAAGCGGCAGTCAAACTTTTTCTTATGGCAGAAGTGGACTTGATAGTTTTTGTGGGAGGGGACGGCACTGCCAAAGACATTTTTGACGCTATGAAAGGCTGCAGCAACAGGCCAGTTTTGGGTGTTCCTTCTGGGGTAAAAATGTATAGTGGCATCTTCGCGGTAAACCTCTCAGACGCTGTGGATGTTGTTTTGGCGTTCGCTGGTAAGCAAGCGGAAATAGCAGAATTCGAAATCATGGATGCTGATGAAAAAGCTATTAGGAGGGACACCTTTTCGGTTAAGCTTCACGGTTTTCTCAGAGCGCCGTTCATTCCAGCGCGAATGCAAGGGACCAAACTAGTAAGCCCCGAAACAGTCGATGAAGTGGAAAGCCAAACAGCAATAGCGAGATTCATAGTCGAGGAAATGAAGCCCCGAGCAACATACATACTGGGCCCAGGAACAACCGTGAAGCGCATAGCTGAACTGTTAGGTGTCGAAAAAACAGTCTTAGGCGTTGACATTTACAAAAATAGGAACATTATACTTGATGTGGACGAAGAAAGGATTCTAAGAGAAGCGGAAGACTGGCAAAACATTTGGATTATCCTTTCACCAATTGGGCGTCAAGGAATCCTTTTGGGAAGAGGAAACCAGCAAATAAGCCCAGCAATCATCAAACGCGTTGGAAAAGAGCGAATAACTATTGCAGCAACGAAGAACAAGCTTCAGAGCATTGATGGTGGCGTTTTGAGGGTTGACACAGGAGATGCAGAAGTAGACAAGACGCTTAGAGGGTACATCAAGGTTGTTACAGACTATAGGGAATGGCGGCTCATGCCTGTGCAGTAGCAGTGTTAGGCACCAAACTTCTTTGTTTTGCCAATTAGATTCATTAGAATCGGCATAAGATCCATGCCTCTTAGTCTGTTCAACCCACCTCTTGAACAAGCTCTTTCGTCGAACTGTTCAACATCATCACGGCGTATGTTCGGACCAGTTATCGCCACTGGAACTGGATCTCCTTCATGACTTCGCGTGATGGAAGACGTTGTGTGGTCTGCGGTTACAGCCAAATGCGTGGATTCTAAGTCAATATTGTTAAGTATATAGCCAGCCACTTGATCAATTCTCTCAATTAACTCGATCTTTTGCTTGATATTTCCATCGTGACTTGCAACATCAGTAGCCTTTACATGCAAAAGCACAAAATCATTTGTTCTTGAAGCTTGAACTGCCGCTTTAGCTTTAGCCATAAAATCTGTTTTTGGTGTGCCTGTTGCACCTTTTACATCTATCAGTTTCATCCCAGCAACCTTGCACGCACCCCTTACCAGTGACGTAGCAGCTATGCATGCTGCTTTCACATTATATATATCTGAGAGAGGCTTGATGCTTGGAATTGTACCTGCTCCTCTGCATAGAATGATGTTTGCGGGCAGGAGCTTGCGCTCAGCTCTTTCTCTGTTGACTGGATGACTCTTCAAAACTTTGTAGATTTTATTCGCGAGCTCGTTGAGGATTTCAGCTGTGCGCTTCGCCTCTGCGCTGTTGTCCAATGGTCTTATCTTAAAGACCTTTTTCCCAACTTTTCCAGGATCCGAGTCGCTGACAGCCGTTGAAAGCCTTGGTCCACGAATGACGAGAACAGCGCGATGCTGCACGGTGTTCTTAAAAAAGAAGTCTACGCCTAAACGTTTTTCCAACATGATCTTTTGAATGCCTTTAGTCAGCTTTGCCGCTTGCTCGTTTTCGATTCTTCCCGCACGCCTGTCCAAGACGACAAGTTCTTCATTTGTCGTTGCCAAGTTACATCTTAAGGCGATGTCGCCAGGTAGAACTTCCACTCTTGAACCGATTGCTTCTAGAGCTCCTCTTCCAGAATAAACTTTCAAGGCATCGTAGCCAAGCAGTGCCAGCGTGGCTGTGTCGCTTCCTGGTGGAGTTCCGGGCGATATTGGGTCAATTATGCCGCAGTTTCCTGTTCTCGCTATTTGGTCTAGTGAAGGTTTATGAGCTGCCTCCAACGGTGTTTTCCATTCTAATTCTTTAATCGGTCTGTCAGCCATTCCGTCTGCAACAATTAGAATTGCTTTCAAGCTTGATCCACGCCATCCTTGTGTAGGTCGAGTATACTTCCAAATTTACTTGAAAACGGTTAAAATACTTGTGCACCCAACTGATGCGAAATCTCGAAAGCCGAAGCAAAAGAAACGTTTAATAATTCGATCCCATATTGTTTTGGAAGTGGTTCAAATGGGCGATTGCGTTCCACATTGCTAAATTCTTGCATCACCTATCCCACAATAGAACCGCTAGAATTATATTAAGTGACCAGAAACAAAGGAAGAGATGAGAATGTCAGATACAGGAATCACCGTTAAAAAATCTGAAGATTTCTCAGAATGGTACACCCAAGTCGTTGTCAAGTCAGGACTAGCCGACTATGCACCAGTGAAAGGTTGCATGATATTCCGTGAACATTCATACGCTATTTGGGAGAAGATCCAAGAAATATTCAATGAGAAAATAAAGGCAACAGGACATAGAAATGTGTACTTTCCAATGTTCATACCTGAAAGTTTTTTAAAAAGGGAAGCAGAACACTTTCAAGGCTTTGTCCCACAGGTTGCTTGGGTAACTATTGGAGGAGACAGTCCGTTAGAGGAGAAACTTGCGATAAGACCCACATCAGAAACAATAATGTATGCGACTTATGCAAAGTGGATCAGAAGCTGGAGAGACTTGCCAATAAAACTGAATCAGTGGAACAGCGTCGTAAGATGGGAAACAGAAGCAACCAAACTCTTCCTTCGAACAAGAGAATTCCTTTGGCAAGAAGGACACACAGCTCACGCCACAAAGGAAGAAGCGGACCAAGAAGTAATGGGGATCCTAAACGAATACAAGAATGTGATTGAGAATCACTTGGCCATTCCAGTCCTTGTTGGAAAGAAGACAGAGAATGAAAAATTTGCCGGCGCCCTTTATACAACAGCTTTAGAAGCAATGATGCCCGATGGAAAAGCACTGCAAATGGGAACCTCGCATCAGTTGGGTCAAAATTTCTCAAAGGTCTTTGGCATAAAATTTCTCGACCAAGAGGAAAAAGAACGCTATGTCTGGCAGACCTCGTGGGGTTTTACAACTCGGATGATAGGCGCTATGGTAATGGTACATGGCGACGACAAGGGATTAGTGGTGCCTCCGAGAGTTGCGCCAATACAGGTTGTGATAATACCAATTCCTTGCAAGGGTATTGCCATGAAGTCAATCCTAGCAAAAGTTAGAGACATTTATCAGAGATTGCGGAAACACGGCGTATTGGTTGTTCTGGATGATCGAGCAGAATACACTCCAGGCTGGAAATTCAACGAGTGGGAACTAAAAGGTGTACCGATAAGGATAGAGATAGGCCCAAGAGACGTAAAGCAAAAGCGAGTAACATTGGCTAGGCGAGATACCTTCGAGAGAATTATCGTAAAAGAAGAGAAAATAGTAGATGCCGTGGTCAAACTGCTAGATGAAATCCAAGGTAACCTATTTAACAGAGCCGAAAAATCCCTGGAAGAAAACATCACGACAGTGAAAACCTACGACGAATTCAAGAAAACCTTGAAAAAGAAAGGAGGTTTCATTAGAGCATGCTGGTGTTCCAGTCCCACATGCGAGGAAAAGATAAAGGATGAAACTGGAACAACAATTAGGATAGTGCCCTTCGAAAAGCAAAATGCTTTTTCGAAATGCGTGTATTGCGGAGAAGAAGCAAAAGAAGTAGTCTACTTCGCTAGAGCATATTAACCAATCGAAGGCGCTCACCCTTTTCTTCGGAAAAAACATTTTATGCAAGAAGTAAAATCTTAACTCGATGAACAAATTAACCATACGTTTGGCAAAAGAGAGTGAAACCTCACAGATTGCAAAAATGATTTATAAATGGTCACGTTGGCAACGTGAAAGAATCAATTCAATAAGAGAAGCAATAAGCGATAAGAATCAGGAGATTCTCGTAGCTGAGATGAGCGGAAAAATTGTCGGAGTTCTACAGCAACTATTTTTCCAAGATATTCTGCTTGGAGGTTACAACTGTCATGTACTGTTTCTATTGATAGACGAAAAACACCGTGGAAAGAATGTTGGCTCTCAACTTCTAGACAAAGCTGTCGAGAACGCCAAAAAGAGAGGCGCTTTGGAAATGCATGTTGACACGATATATAAAGAAGCAAAGGAGTTTTATCGGAAACGAGGCTTTAAAAATGATGGTGTTATGTTAGAACTCGCCCTTCAAAGGTAACCCAGCTTTTAAGAAAAATGTTCACTCAAAAAGTTTAACGCGCTTTTTGAGTTGTTTAGCAACATCTTCTAATCCTAGCCTTTTTAGCGTTGTCTTTGTTGGTATTCCTCGTTCGTCCCACCCTCTTTTCTTATAGTACTTCTGCACCATGACATCGTACTTTGTTTTGTCAAGTTTTACACCTTTCAAAGCACCTTGGGTCGGTGGTTCTTCAAACCACCTTGCCGGCGGAACATCCATCTCTTTGCTCCAGTTCTTGCCATATTCGCGAATCCAGAAGGCACGAATCAGGTTGAAGACTCTGTCGGCTATGACGTTCAAGGTTTCCCAAGACATCTCTAGGCCTGTTGCTGTGTGCAAGAATTTGGGATACCATCCAAGCTCAAAGCCAAGCTCGATCCAAGGAAGCCTGCAAACAGTCAAAGACTCGAAGACTCCTCCGCGGATACGCTGAAATTCAATGACCTTGTCGACTTTTTCTTCGCTGTAACGTTCGCGACCAGCTTCAACCTCCCAAGAAATCACCCAAGCATCCTTATGATGGGCACCGATCGAACTCGTTGAATAAGCTAGCGCCATGGCTGGGGCAGCATGGCAATTATAGGCTGAAATTTCCAGGCCCTTCACATGCATAGCCCAGCGGCTTGAATCTCCACCTATCTTTTTGGCCGCGAAACGAACACCCTCAGCTAGTATGTCACCCAAACCACGTCGATAGGCTATGTCTCTAACCAAAGCTTCAGTTGCCTTGAACTTGCCCCAAGAAACTTTTTCTTCTATTAGTTCCTTTTCAGAAGCCTCCATGGCAAAGCCTATCGCATTGCCTAAGGAAATTGTGTCCAGACCGAATTCGTCGGCGACTCGACTTAGGGCCGCAGCCTGTCTAAGGTTGCCTATCCCGATATTCGAGCCGAGCATTGCCACATTTTCATAGTCAAGCTCTGACTCTTTTCTTTTCGAATCCTTAATGACGTTACCGCATGTCATATTACATTGAGGGCATCCTCGGTTCGAGACTTTTAGTTTTTCCATGGCGAAGCCGCCTATGGCCTCTGCCTTTTCAAAGACGCATTCACGATAGTTGTAAGTCGGGAGAACGCTATTTTCTTGGCTCCACTCAATAGTCATCATTGTGCCTTGGCGCTTCCAAAACGCGTAGTTCGGCTTGGTCAAAACCTCTCTGTAGGTTTCTGCACCAAGTTCCTTCATTTCCTTGGGATAAGCTGCAGACAACTCACCAGAACCAATCAGTACGATAGCCTTCAGATTTTTTGAACCCATAACAGCACCCATTCCTGGTCTCCCTCCAGCACGACCCTCTTGACAAACGACATTTGCGAATTTCACGAGATTCTCTCCGCCTTGGCCAATGCAAAGAATGCCAGCAGTAGGTCCATAAAGTTCTCTCAACTGTCTTTCAGTTTCAATGGAGTTCAGACCCCAGAGGTCTTGTGCATCGAGAAATTCGGCACTTTTGTCTTGAACAACTAGAACTATCGGCTTGTCGGCTTTGCCTTCTAAGATTGCAGCGTCATAACCGGCATGACGCAATTGAATCGAGGCGTGCGTTCCGACGTTTCCATCCCCATAACCACCAGTCAAGGGACTTTTGGCCGCCACAACAAGTTTGCCACTGCTTGGCAGAACAAAACCAGTTAAGGGACCGGCGGCAAAAATGAGCAGATTCTCAGGTGAAAACGGGTCTATTCCACGTTCAAGTCTATCCCATAGAATTTTGGCCGCAAATCCTCTTCCGCCGAGAAAGTTTGTGGCTAGGCTTGCCTCGTAACGATTAGCAACCGCCTTCTTCTTGCTCAAATTAACGTGCAAAAAAGTTCCGTTCCAACCAAACATGTCGTATATCCTCGAAGTATTTCATGATTATTTACTTGAGAGTAAATAAATCTAATGACCTTTAGGCTAAATCACAAGTTTTTCAGGTTCGACATTTCTGTTTCTGATACCTAAGTCGCTGACCTTGAACTCTCTTTCTCCATAGAGCAACGTGTAATCTTCGCCCCTATATACCGCTTCTGCGATTCTGCCTATAGCGTCAGCCTTCATTATACCGCTTCCACTGGCGCCACCAACAACAATCAAACCATTCTCTTCAAAAATCAAAGGTTGCCCATCAAGAGTGTTTATTTCGTATAAGCCAGCAAAGGCGGAGAATGGTTGGCAGCCTGTGAGCTGTGGGAAATATTTAACCAACACTTGGTATACTCCATATCTGTAGAAATTTTCTTCGGGTTCAGGGTTTTCCTCGATCTTGAAAGCTCTTGGAAACTCGTCAGCATATGCCGCCCAAAAGGCATCCTCTTCAGGCGCTGGTCGAATGTAGGCAGAGGGTCTTGGGAGGATCGTGAACGGTAGGCATCCAACGCTTGTAAATTCCTTTGTGAAAAGTAGTTTCTTTAGGGCCTCTGTTTTTGCTTTGACAGAAAAGATTTGTCTTTTCTTTGCCTTGATAAAACATTCGATTCCAAGTGGGTCTAAGAGCTGAGAAATCCATGCCCCTGCTGCAATTATCGTCTTTCTTGCTCTCACTAAACCCTTAGTAGTTTTTACTCCGACAACTGCTGCGTCTTGCCAGAAATAAGGTTCACTTGGCATTCCTAAAGGTTGGCAAGGTTCGACAAGAACTTCTCTAACTTCAACATTATACTCAATCTGGCCTCCAAGTTTTAAGAATTCGGACTCATAAAACCTTACAAGAGAGTCAACATCGATTAGACCAGCTTTTGGAATCAATATTCCCTTGTGAACATTTCCTAGACCCATCAACTGTGCTTCTTCATCATCTGCAAAGTTCGTCCGCATGTCAAGTTTCCTGGCTAAGTCGCTTTCATCATACTCTACGTATTGAAAACCTTTGTCAGCTAGATCTTTCAGAACAGGAAACATCTTGCGATATTCGTCCTCGTCAAACAGCCATAAATAACCAGTCCACTTCAGTTTTAAATTGAACCCTAGATCATCTTGCACATGTTTGTAAAACTCGACAGAGGAGTCAGACAAGGCGAAATTTGTGCTAGAGTGAAAAAGACATCGAAAAGCCGCTGCGCTCTTTGCAGTGCTACCTTGTCCCGCAGCACCAAGTTTGTCAACAACTAAGACATTCAGCTCAGGATTTCTACTTTTGATATGATAAGCTGTTGACAAGCCTAAAATTCCAGCCCCTACTATAAGCACATCATACTCCACCATTACCTTCCCCTCTGATTTTGGATTAAACTACTAAAACCTGAATAGGATTTAAGCTTACTCGTTTAGTTAAACTAAACGTATATTGCAAGAGAACGCTTATTTATTCCGTGAGAATATGAGATACAACAAACATTTACGATTTGAGAGGAATTGAAATTGTATTTGCCGAATAGAAAAGCTGTATCAACCCTTGCACTCATAATTCTGATGGTAATATCAACAATAATAGGGGGACTGGTCTCTTACATGTTCACGATTGCGGCCTTCACCAATATACCCAAAGGAGCCACTGTTACAATAACAAACATTTATCTCGATAAGGAAAATGCTAGTTCATTTAGAATCGGCGTTTTGAACCCATCTTACTCGCCAGCAAATGCAACCATCACAAGAATCGCTATCAGTGTCAAAGGAGAATCGCAACTTTACAACATTATAGAAACCGACCCACCCATCGAAGACGGTATAGTAATCCCCCCAGCTAAATCTTTGAACGTAACTTGTTTTACAGTCCATAAAGACGGAGCTAATATGACCTGGGGAGGAATTGCTGGAGAATTTGGAGGAGAAACAATCACTGTGCATCTCTTCTCGTCCGATGCGCCCGCTGAGAGCAAGGAGGCAACCCTGCCAATCGTCAAACTCTCGATAACAGGGACTAATTTTGACTCGAAAGTTTCCTTTAGAAATTTCACCATCACATTGACGAATTCCAATAGTTCAGAAATTGACCTGACCATTAAAGAGATAATGGTTCCTGGAATCGAGTTGAAGGAAAATGATACTTCTCCGGTATTGCCACAATTAATAGCCATTAACCAGTCGATAACTTTTGAGTGTAACGGAGATTGGCATGGTTTAAGAAATACAACTAGTATAGTTTCCACTAAAGAAGGATATGTTTTTTTCAAAGTGTTCCAATTGCCAGAGGTTTACGCTGCAATCAGTAAGGTGACTTTTGATGAAGATCACACGGACCACTTCAACGTTACCATACTCAATTCTGAGGAGTCAGCTAACCACATAAACGTCACAAAGATTGTAGGTACAATAGAAAATGGGGCGATTATCCAAGGTGACTATCTGTCGGTGGGCATTGCACCAAATTCGACGCAAACTTTCAAGTTAGATTGGGCTTGGAAAGAATACAGAGGTAGGAACATCAACGTTACAGCCTATTTATTGCAGGATTTCGAAGCAAGCACGATAGTGAAAACCCCATCGCCGATTATAGTTAAAGTCTTGAATGAGGAGGATGTTTTCGATTTAAGAGATTCGGAACACTTCAACATTACCCTGCAAAACCATCCATCGTCGCTCGAACCAATCAACATAACACAAATAGTATCAAAGGAGCCAGGAGGACTAGTTGAAGTAAGAAATGGTACGAGGTCAGATCCCCCATTGCCTTTCGGTCCGATAGGGCCTGGACAAAACGTGACTTTTTGCTGTGACATCGCCAAATGGACTGGAGCTGTTGGCTTAAACTTGACCATAACAGTGCATACTTTGACAAATGTGACTTTGGGAAACTACACATTTGAATTCGTATTTACCCTTCCGTTCGCAAAACTCAACGTGACGGATGTGCTTCACACGACATTGGTTGGAAGGGAATATTTGACCATCACTGTTGAAAATTCGTTCTTTTCGGTTCGGAACCTTACAATATCAAAAATAAAAGTAATGGTTGAAAACCAAACTAAGCCATTGGAGCAAACACTTCCTGAAAACCAAACAATTGCTAAGCCAGGCGATATTGTTGTTCTGCTTTTTGCGTTCAATTGGAGTGAGCATCCTGATACGAGCATAATTGTCACCGTTATTACCGCCGAAGGAATAGAAGCCTCCAGAACGTACCAAATTCCATAGTCCAGTCCATAACCTTTATTTCTATAGCAAACTAGAGCAACACTTCTGGGGGGTTAAGGTTTGACTAATGTAAAGGTTACTGAAAGAGTGCGCTCCATTGAATACGCCATTCGCGACGTGATTATACATGCTAAAGAGCTTGCCAAAACTGGAACAAGAATTTTCTATTTGAACATAGGAGATCCTGTTGCATTCGATTTTGACACTCCAATGCATGTTAAGCAAGCTTTGACTGACGCTGTGAAAGAAGGAGCAAACGCTTATTCTTCTTCTGAAGGACTACCGGAGCTTAGACAAGCTATAAGCCAAAAAGAAAGGAGAATCAACAGTGTAGATATTCCGCCTGATGATGTTATTGTTACTTCAGGGATTTCTGAGGGCATACAAATGGTGATGGCCGCGGTTATTGATTTTGGGGACGAAATCCTCTTGCCTGGGCCTACCTATCCGCCTTACATTTCCTATGCCAAATTCTTCGGCGGAAAACCAATTACGTATAAGACTGTTGAAGAAGATGGCTGGCAACCAGACATTGACGATTTAAAAGCCAAAATCTCAGAGAGGACTCGCGGAATCGCAATTATTAATCCCAACAATCCTTGCGGTGCAGTGTACGAAGAGAAAACTATAAGGCAGATATTAGACTTGGCTGGCGAACACGGGATTCCAGTTTTGTCAGATGAAATCTACGACCAAATATTATACGAGAAAAAGTTTGCCAGTACAGCTCACTTGGCGAAGGATGTTCCAGTGATAGGATTGAATGGTTTTTCAAAAGCTTACTTGATGACCGGATGGAGACTTGGTTACCTATATTTCCATGACCAAGAGAATCAGTTGCAAGAGTTAAAGCAGTGCGTCGAAAAAGAAGCCAGGATAAGGCTTTGTGCAAATACGCCAGTTCAAAAGGCTGGAGTAGCAGCTCTAAATGGGCCGCAAGACCATATAGGAGAGATGGTCGAAAAACTCAGAAAGAGAAGAGATTACTCATGGAAGAGGCTTAATGAGATCGAGGGAATAAGTTGCACAAAACCAGAAGGGGCATTCTATGTTTTCCCGAAAATCCATACTATTGGTTTGAAGTGGAAAATAGATAGTGAATTTGTGTTGGAACTTCTAAAACAGACTGGTGTACTTTTCGTACATGGATCGGGTTTTGATCCAGTCTATGGTAAGAAACATGTTAGAGGGGTTTTTCTTCCGCCAATTGAAACACTTGAGGAAGCTCTTAACGAAGTTGAACGTTTCTTGAAGAAGAATAAATAAAGGATGCGTTTTGGCGTTCTATTTGATTTCATTGCCTGTAAATTTGTATTCCTTCCCTTGGGTCTCGAACCAGCCTTGAAAACTCATCTATTAGTTTTTTCGTCACCGGACCCGGCTTTCCATCACCTATTTGCCTCTTGTTTATCTCTCTAACAGGCACGATTTCCGCGGCTGTTCCCGTAAAGAACACTTCATTCGCATTGAACAATTCGTAAGGTGTTATGTTCTTTTCTATTACTTCGTATCCCAACTTTTTGGCAAGTTTCATTACTGTGTTGGCTGTTATCCCGGGTAGTGCCCCCGTGTAACTTGGTGGTGTAAACAGCTTTTCGTTTTTGGTTATGAACAGGTTTTCCGCTACTCCCTCGCATATGAAGCCGTTCTTGTCGAGGCATATTGCCTCGTCGACGCCGCCTATGTTCGCCTCAATTTTTGCTAATATGCTGTTTAAGTAGTTGAGGGACTTTATCTCATGCGTTGTTGCGTCCACGGGGTCTCTTTTGACCCATGAAAGCATGGCTGTAACACCCTTCTCTTTTGCTTCACCCTTGTGCAGAGAGATTGTGTCTGTTATCACGATTATTGTTGGTTTTGCACATTTCTTTGGGTTTAGTCCAAGATCTCCTACCCCCCTTGTGATTACCAGACGAATGTATGCGTCTTTCAAGTTGTTTCTTCGCAAGGTGCTGAGCACTATCTGTATCATCTCTTCTTTTGCCACTGGAATTTGCAACATTATCGTGTGGGCTGAACAGTAAAGTCTGTCAATATGCTCTTTTAGCTTGAATACTACGCCGTCATATGCGCGGATTCCTTCAAAAACGCCGTCGCCATACAAGAGCCCATGATCATAGACTGAAATTTTTGCTTGAGATTTCGGATAGTATTCTCCGTCTATGTAGACTAGCAACTCTTTTTCCAATAGTTTATCCTCCAAACTAGAGAGTTTAGTTTATTCAATCAAGGTTTGATATACTTTTTGCAAGAAACTAACGGTTACCGCCATTGTTATCCATAGAATTGTGGTCTTTTTGAAAGACGATTCGGCAAGGGAAGCGGCTTGAAGGGCTTGTTTCTTGTTAGTTCTTCAACCTCGCCTATTAGCTCTTTGAGTTTCATTTTGCGTATTTTTCCAGTCTTTCTGTCCCTGATTGGGAGAACATCAGATTCAATCTCTTTTTGTCCAACAACAATTATGTAGGGAACCCACTCCATTTCAGCCTCTCGAACTCTTTTCTGCAAAGTCAGTGTACGATCGTCGACGTCCACACGTATACAATGCTCATCAATTACTTTCTCAAGCTCTTCCACAATTGCAATGTACTTGTCTGACATTGGAATTATACGGACTTGTGTTGGAGAAAGCCACAAAGGGAGCATTGGGGGTTTACCTTTTTGTTGTTCTCTATAGGCTTTTTCTAACAATGCATATACGCATCTTTCAATTGCTCCGCTTGGTGAACAGTGCAGAATTAGTGGATGATGTTTTTCGCCTTTTTCGTCAACGTAGGTTATGTCGTATCTTTTTGCGTTTTCGATGTCTATTTGATCTGTTGAGAGGGCTGCGGCCTTATTTTGATTGTCTACAAGGTTAAAGTCCCATTTCAGCCTGAAGTAGAAAAAAGGTTTTTTCCAAATCTCAACTAATACGGGTTTGCCAAAGATCTTTGCCAACGAAGCTACAAACTTTTTATTTTCTTCGTAAAAGTCTTTTGTGAAACGTATTGCTCCTTCATAGTCGTCTTCGTATAATCCAATTTCCTCCAAGATCTGTATACATAGCTTGAATCTTATTACGAACTCTTTCTTGGCCTGCTTAAGGTCTGCGCAGAAAGCGTGGCAGTCGGGCATCGTAAAGGCTCTTAGACGTCTTAACCCAACAACCTCACCACTTCTCTCTCGCCTGAAACTATAACGTGTCAATTCGTAGATTTTCAGTGGCAGGTGCTTATAGGAGAACTGGGTATCATGGATCATTAAAAACTGACCGAAGCATGCAGCGAATCTAAGAAAAAGCTCCTTGTCCTCTGATTTCAGCAGATATTGTCTCGCTGGGAAACGGTTTATGTAGTCTGCGAGGCTTGGATGTTGAAAATCATACATCACTGGGGTTTCAACTTCCATGGCGCCATACTCTGTCATGCTGACTGTAACAAGCTGCTCAAGTAGAGACTTAATCAACCGCCCTTTTGGATACCACCTGATGTTTCCAGGGTCACTGCCAAGTTCATAATCAGCTATCTCAAGTTTCTTCATTAGAGATACATGTGGCGGCATTTGCTGGCTTGCCCTTACCTTTGAGATTTCGTATTTCGCGAATTTTTCGAGGTTTTCATTTCCTTTGAAGTTGAATTCTTCGATTGGCACTAGGTTTCCGTCGGGTTGGAGAATGTGCCAGAAGGACTCATGTTTCTCTTCGGCTTTCTCCATCATTTCAGATGGCAGAATTACGCGGGATTGTTCAGCAAGTGGGTGTCCCTTTATTGCTATAGTGAATTGTTTGTTCCAGCCAAAAGGTGCACGATATGTTTCTATGCCTCTCTGTTTTGCGTAAGCTTCCATCGCTTTAACTGTTTTTAATGCATTTGTCGGTTTTGCTAGGTTGCTGCTTAAGTGTGCGTACGGATAGATCAAAATCCGGTTCACCTTAAGCTTTTCGAGGAAGGATTTGGCTTCATCTATGGCTTTTTTAGCGACGCTTTCGTTGTCGTCTTCCTCGACTGCCGTGAACAGTACCACAATTTCCTCTAGCCGTACCGGCTTTTTCTCGGCTTCTTCAGCCGTGGCTATTTCTTTTTGGATGGGCTTGTACTCGATGAAGTTTGAGTGTAATTGTAATATTCGAATGAGGATCGCCTCGTTTAGCCTTTATATCGCCACCTCTCAAACATCTTCTCTTTTTTCGTCTTCTTCTTATACTCCTTATAATGTTCCCTGCAGAGATAGGCGCGTCTTTCAGTGCCACCAACATTTAAGCCCGCAGACCTAACGCCTTCTGTTGAGAGCGAACGAGTAGCTTCTCTGCCGCAGCCCGATACGCTACATTTCACTCCTTTATCAACGCGTCCCAATGGTTGACACCTCTTCTACATACTCGTTGTTTTGATGCAATACAATACACACTATTCCTTAATTTCTTTTTCATAAAGCTCACGGGCCCTCTGATGGATCTCCTCTTTGTCGCTAGAAAATGTTGGTCCTGCAGCCTCGACGACAAGCGATGCAGCTGCTGAGCCTACACAAGCACACCGCAGATAGTTTGCGCCGTTAATGTACTCAACCAGAAAACCGCCCATGAAGGCATCTCCAGATCCAGTGGGGTCAACGACTTTCTCTGGCTTACATGCTGGGATGTTGTAGAGACCTGTTTCCGCTGAAACTATGACGCCTTTCATTCCTAAAGTGACAATTACCACTTCAACACCATGGTCATGTATTGCTTTTATGGCTGAGTTGAGGTTTTGCAGGCTTGTCACATTCTGAACTTCGGCTAAAGAGGACTTGTAGATGTTCACAAGTTCTAGTATGCGTTTGTCTGTTAGCGGGCCAAGAGTAATGTTTCCAACTTCGTCAAAATTTCGCACTAGTCCTTGAGGGTCAATAGACAAGACTTCGGCATGATTTCTCAGTTTCTGTACTACATCATATGTGATTTCACCTGCTATAGGTGCGACGTGAATGGCTTTGGCTTTCAGCGAATCTGGCAAATCTGTTACTGCAATGGACGGAGCTCTGCATCTTAAGCGCAGAGAACGATCTGATAGGTCTCTACTATATTTTAGTTCGAAACTTGTGCTCTTTGCTTGTTCAACTTTAACAACTCCAGATAAATCGACACCTTCTTCCCTGAGCCACCATAAGTAAGCGTTTGGAAAATCGCTGCCAATTTTAGAAACGACTCCAACCCTTGCGTCCAAACATCTAGAAACAAGAGAAACATAGGTCGGAGAACCGCCCAATACAGTAAATGGGCGACTCCTACCGGGTAATGAAATGGAATCTATACTGAAGTGTCCAACAGAAACAATGTCAAGCACTACGACCTAAGCGCCCCCCGTGCAGATATTAGTATTTAATGTAACTTAAAAGCAATGGAACGCAAAAGTATGCCTAGCCATTGGTGAACAGCGTTCTTGATTAGCGAAAGAAGGAATTACTTTGTGGCTTCTCAAGTGTCTGGAAATTCAAGCAAAAGTCCTAGGCTACTCTTAATTCTCAAGAACACTTATGATAATAATAAACTAAATCTTGGACTGAAGCAGAAGAATCGCTTTTGCCAAGTCTCCTTCACTTTCTTCCAGTGCTTTTCTTGCTTCTTCTAGGCTTTTACTCGTTTGGTCCGCCACAAGCCTAACGTCTTCTTCGGGAATCGCTAGTTTGCGTTCTGCGGGTTTCTCAATTATTTTTCCGCCTGTTACTTGAAAAATCTTCTGACCTTGCATTTCGAGTATTGCCACTTCTGGCTTTTCTATGGTGATTTCTTTGTTGCTGGCCTTTATGATGACTTGTTCAACATCTGAAATTGCGTCCATACTCATGCCCATGCGTTGCATCATACGTTTTGCTTCGCGAGAGCTTACTCGTCTGTGCATAGGATCACCCTTTTCTGCCTACCCGTTACTTTCGGACGTTCATATACTTAACCTTCTTGCAAGCATCCACGTCTAACCTTTACAGCAACCCCTCTCTTGAAGGCTTTCATCTCCTCACCTGAAAGGACAGCTCGTCCGACGCTCAAAACTTTGCTGTCTTGGTCAACAACGATAACCTCATCCTTAGGACGAATTTCATTGTCCGCCTTAACAATGTGAAGTGCAAAAACATCCTTACCCTCGGCAACAAACCTTGAAACATCACTGCGAACAGTAACAACACATTTCGCAGAACCACTGCTTTCAGCAATACGCTTTGCGCCCATAATGCTCAAGGAGAACAGGCCATTTGTAGGCCGAAGCGTCGCAAGCCTTTTACCGTCCAGATAGACATAGCGGATTCTGCCTGTTCTTTTAGAATAAAGAATTTCAACATTTGTTGGAAAAAGCTTGACGCCGAAACCTCTTCCAAATTGGTAATCTGCGACGCTTCTGATCTTTTTAAGCACATTTTCCAACATTCCACACCATTGATCGGCAAATTGCAATTCGACAACTATAAACACAACCCCAATAATAAAAATAGTTTAGGTGTGCCACTAGTTGCGGTGCGAGGTCTGTGGACGTAAAATCTATGGTAAACCTTACAAGGTCGTAATTGAAGGGGCAAAGCTAACAGCATGCGTTGAATGTTCAAAACACGGGAAAATCGTCCGGGAAGTGGAAGCGAAACCTGGGATTCCCATGCCGAAAACTAAAACTGCAGTTACTCCTCCAAAAGTCCACGTCAAAAGACCATCAGGAACAATAGATGCGACCCAAGAACTAGTAGAAGACTTTGACCTGAAAATAAGGTGCGCAAGGGAAAAGTTGGAGATTTCTCATGAACAACTGGGCAAGAAAATAAACGAGAAGGTGTCCGTTCTCAAAAAAGTCGAAACTGGCAAAATGAAGCCTGACAACATGCTTGCAGCGAAACTTGAGCATGCTTTGAAAATCGAGTTACTCGTTCCGGCTTTGGAAGTAAAAATTTCGGAAGTAAAGATCCCTAAACCAGCAAGCCGTGAACTAACACTAGGAGACCTAATTCAACTGCTCAAGAAAAAGGAGGAGCCTATAGAACGAAAGCCATCATAGTTCAACGCCGACAAACTTTTGATCCATCAAGCCTAGAAGAGCTTGAAAGTCTGGCTGAATCCGCTGGATACACGGTAGTTGGCAAGGTAGAACAGGTTAGGGAACCAGATTTCCGTTACCAAATAGGCGCAGGAAAAGTAAAGGAGCTAGCCGATCTTGTGAAAGAAACAGAAGCCAATAGACTGATTTTTGATAACCCTTTGAAAGCAGTTCAATCCTACAATCTGGCAAAAGCCACGGGAATCGAAGCAATTGACCGTTTTCAGCTGATCCTCGAAATCTTCGCAAGAAGAGCCATGACGACCGAGGCAAAATTGCAGATACAGCTCGCTAGACTGGGATATGAGTTGGCGCATGCAAAAGAAAAGGTGAAATTGGCAAAGATGGGTGAACAGCCAGGATTTATGGGGCTTGGAGCATATGAAGTGGATGTTTACTATGAAGCCGTAAAGAGACAAGTTCACTCGGTGCGAGGGAAGTTAAAGAAAATCCGCGGAAAGCGTCTCTTGCACCGCGAAAGAAGAGCGGAGTTAGGGTTTTCATCAATATCTTTAGCTGGATACACAAACGCAGGAAAAAGCTCGCTGTTTAATGCTCTCACAGAAGAAGAAGTTCCAGTTGATGTTACTCTATTCACAACGCTTTCCACAACAACAAGGCTTGTGGGGTTCTCAAAGAAGAAATTTCTATTAACTGACACCGTCGGCTTCATAGACCGTCTACCTCTGACTTTGATAGAGGCTTTCCATTCAACTCTTGAAGAAACAATCTGCTCAGACCTTATACTTCTTGTAGTGGACGCAAGTGAGCCATCTGACCTTATTGAACACAAGATTTCGATCTGCCTAGAAACAATAGAACGCATAGGAGCCTCAGGCATCCCAATAATAACTGCACTCAACAAAATTGACCTTATATCAGAGGCCGAAGTTCAGCAAAAATTCGAACGCCTAAAAGAGAAAGCGCCAAATCCTGTCCCCATTTCAGCATTGTACAGAACCAACCTTGACAGTTTAAAAATTCAGATAACGAATACTCTTAAAAATTATGTTCATGCCTCAGTGACCATACCTTTAACAAGTGAAACCATGTCACTTATATCATGGCTTTTCAAGAGCACAGATGTGCAAACAATAGACTACGGGGGCAAATCTATTCGTGTTATTTTCGAAGCAATTCCGTGGTTCGCAGAGAAGGTGAAAAACCGAGTTGAGAGACTTGATGGAAAGTTCGAGAAAACCTAGGCACCAGAATCTGTCGAAAGTGAAAAATATCCCTAAAATTGTCGTGTTAAGGTGGGGCCACAGACGAGAAAGAGACGCAAGGCTTACAACACACGTCGCATTAACGGCAAGGGCATTAGGAGCCTCTGGGGTCGTACTATCAGACATTGAAGACGAAAAAATTAAGAAAACCATTGACAAGATCACGAAGAACTGGGGAGGCCCGTTCTTTTTTGAGATGAGGACTCATTGGAAAAATGTCGTACACGAATGGAAAGCCAAAGATGGGATAGTTGTTCACTTGACAGCCTATGGAGAAAACATCCAATCAAGCAATGTTCTAGAGAGGATTAAGAGTTCGGGGAAAGACATTCTCGTTGTTGTTGGAAGCCAAAAAGTTCCTAGAAAATTCTTTTCAGAATCTGTATCTGATTTTAACGTGGCTATCGGAAATCAGCCTCACTCAGAGTGTGCAAGCCTAACAATTTTTCTCGACCGCTTCTTCGAAGGTAAAGAGTTGACAAAAAGTTTTGAAAATGCAAAGGTAAGAATAATCGCTCAAAAGAGGGGCAAGAAGGTAGTAGGAAATAGATAATTCTGCTCGTAAATTGTAAAGAGATTTAAATCAAAGTCTGCAACTATATATTATGGATGAAGCGATGTCCAACCAGTAAGCCAGTGGCTCGCCATGTTATCAAACATAGATGACACAACACTCATCAAGGTTGCAGAAGCCCTGGGCGAAGAAGAAGCCGTTAGATTAATTGAGATTCTTAGAAATTCAGATGAAACAACTGACGACGAAATAGCGAATAAAACGGGCATAAGGCTGAACTCTGTCCGAAAAATCCTCTACAAGCTCTATGATCATTCTCTTATCAGTCTAAGAAGAACTCGCGACCCAAAAACTGGATGGTTCATATTTCATTGGAAATTGCAGCCAGACCAGCTTGAAGGTTTTGTATTGAGCCAAAAACGTCGAGTGCTAGAAAAGCTTAACATTCGACTGCAATACGAGAAAAACCACGACTTCTACTATTGCTATACGCCTGGATGCAGAAGAATTCCATTTGAAGAGGCAGTTGAACTTGTCTTTCGATGCCCAACGTGTGGCAAACCTTTAATGCATTATGAAAACAACAAGATCCTTCAAGCATTAGCAAGGAAAGTAGAATTGCTGAGGAAGGAGCTGGGTGAGTGAGAAACTTCCTTCAAGAGAACAAGCCTTGCAATTCTTGTATCAAAGTGGATGCAGAGAGAATGTTGTAAGGCATGCCGAGGCAGTGGCTCAGCTTGCGTTTCGCATCGCGAAAGCTTGTGAAGAAAAAGGATTGACTGTTAATTTAGAGCTTGTCAAGATAGGGGCCCTTCTGCATGACATCGGACGAGCAAGAACCCACAGTGTTCACCACGCAGTCGTAGGGGCCGAAATTGCAAGATTACTTGCGTTACCAGAGCCAGTCATCTCAATAATAAAGAAACACGTCGGAGGTGGAATAACAACCAGCGAAGCCAAGAAATTGGGATGGCCGAGGGATATCTATATTCCACAAACTCTGGAGGAAAAAATCGTTTCGTACGCGGACAAGCTTATTGAGGGTTCGCGGCAAGTATCAATAGAAAGGACTGTACGTATTTTCTCCAAGCAGTTACCACCTGCTGCCGTTGCAAGGATACTAAGACTACACCGAGAAATGACTGCAATAATCGGAGATTGTATATGCCTACCGTGACGTTGCTCACAAAAGCTAACTACGATTTTCAACTCAAGTTTGTTGAGAAGCTCCTGAAGACTAGATTTCAAGGTTTAAGGGTTGAAACAAAAATTCTTGGAGTTGTTTCCCGCGGTTGGGTTCAGTTAAACGTATCTGGCGAAGATGAAAAAGTGGCAATGCGATATTTAGCCGAAGAAACCGGACTGTGCCCCACACATTTGGAAGCCTTAACGAAACTTTTAGTGATGAAAGGATGCATAACATCACCAAGCAAAAGCAAGAATGAACTTAACGTTGACGTAGGAATTTTTTCACCCAAAATTATTGAAGCGACTATTCCATTGCATCATTTGCAAGCCCAACTTGTCGATGGAAGAAAAGTAGCTCTCAAAAAACTTATTGAACTTTTTGGGTTTCGAGAAAGCTTACCGTTACTCGTCAAAATTGTCAACATGGACAAAGAGAAAAGCCATATAGAAGCAATATTGTCGGAAAAACAACTCAAACAGTACAGAAACTGGACGAAATCTTTGTTGGACAGATTGATAGTCTTGGGTGAACCTATTCATGAAATCATATCTGCTTTGAAAATTGTGGGATGCTATCGTGACATTGTGAGCATCGAGCCTTTAGGATTATTCGAGCATTCGGTTGTGTGTAAGCTTGGAACAGACGCTTCTGGATTAATCCCAAAAATAGGTAAAAACTTGAAGGCCGCGGTCTTCAGCATCTTTAGTCCAAAGAAAATACTGGAATTTTTCGGAGAACAGCTGATATACTAGCTTTACACGCTTCTTCACTTATGTTCTCCGCACATCTGTATTGTCATCTGAAAAACCTGAATTGCGACAAGTTATAGGCTTCGTGATGGGCCGGGCCGGATTTGAACCGACGACCTTTGGCTCGTAAAGCCAATGTCCTAACCAAACTAGACGACCGGCCCATCTACCTTTAGAGAGCGTCTTTTGGTTTTTTAATTTTCTTATGTCGGAGCGATATTGAAAGCGTTCAAACTTATGTCTCATCTCCATTAAGAATGCATATAAAGAGGTTTAATTTTATACTCGCATCAAATTGAGGAATCATGAAATGAAAAAGATTCTTGTCACAGGCTGCGGAGGCCCAGCGAGCGTAAACTTCGTTCTGTCGCTAAGAATCTCGCCAGAAAGCATGTTTATAGTTGGTACCGAAAACAATGAACATCTTGTTCATCTATCCGAAGCGGATAAGAATTATTTGATTCCTAAATCAACTGATCCATTGTATATCGATAGATTGAACGAGATTATACTCGAAGAGGAGATAGGACTCGTGCATGCCCAGCCAGACATCGAGGTCGCAGCCATCTCCAGAAATCGTGAAAAGCTGAAAGCAGATGTTTTTCTTCCCTCGAAAGAGGCCATACGCATATGCCAAGACAAGCTAGAATCCACAAGATATTGGGAGGAGCGAGGGGTTCCTGTTGCAAGATCTCTTGAATTGAACAAGCAATCAGACATCAATAAAGCATTTCGAGAGTTTGGCAGCCCCATTTGGATTAGAGCTAGGCATGGTGCTGGCGGTAAGGGGAGCACTCCAGCTTACAACAAAGAAACAGCCTTATCGTGGATTCAATATTGGAAGTCGCGGGACTCAGAATGGCAGTTTGTTGCGCAAGAATATTTGTCTGGTAGAAATCTGGGCTTTCATAGCATATGGGAAAATGGCAGACTCATCACATCTATGGCCAGAGAACGTCTCGAATATATCTACCCACATCTTGCCCCTTCGGGCATTACAGGCACACCCGCTGTTCAGAGAACGATCCACGATGATGTAGTGAATACCACTAGCTCAAAGGCTGTTTTATCCATCGATGCCCGTTTCTCGGGAATTGCCTGTGTGGATTTGAAAGAGAATGAAGATGGTATGCCGTGCGTAACTGAAATCAATGCTGGAAGAATGTTTACCACATCTTATTTTTTTTCGTACGCCAGTAAATTGCTGCGAAACGACTACTATGCGAACATTCCATACTTGTACGTAAAGCTCGCATTCAAGGAAAGCATTCCAGACATGCCAAAGTATAATATTTTGCCGGAACAAATCTATTGGATTCGCCACATCGACGCACCAGCGAGACTGGTTAAAGATGGTGAGGTCATCGGAGAAATGTATCAATGATCAAGGCAGTAATATTTGACTTGGATGGCACGCTAATTCAGCTACCATTGGATTACGAAAAGCTTTTCCAAGAATTCAGTAGAATCATGAAGACAGGCAATGTGCGTCCGTTGGCAGAAACGATTTCGAAGCTAAAAGAAGAAACAAGAACCAAAGTTTTTAAAGTCTGGGATGAGGCCGAGCTTGCGGCAGCAACAGGCATAATAGTGAACGATGAAGGAATTGCCATTTACAAAAAGTTCTCCGAAAAGCCCAAAGCCCTTGTGACCATGCAAGGGCAGGCTTTGGTGAAAAATATTCTTGGAGCACTAGGCTTATCATTCAATTCTGTCATCACGAGAGAGTGGTCTTTGGATAGAAGTGAGCAGCTTAGAATCGCCGCGCAGTGTCTTAAGGCGTCACTTCAGAATATCTTATTTATTGGGAATACGGACGAGGATTTCCTCGCAGCAAAGACGGTTGAATGTCAATTTTTGAGGGTTGGAAGATGAGGGCCTGGTACGACGCTTGCACAGGTAAACATGTAAGATATGGTGTCGCTATCGCAGAACGTCTAAGAAGCATAGGACATGAGGTCATATTAACCACCAGAAAGCATCCAGATACCTTACCACTAGCGAAATTCTTGAACGAGAGATTCATAATAGTGGGGCGATATAATCCAAAGTCTCTGTTAACAAGACTGAAGGAAAGTACTCGGCGACAATCTGCATTTTGCAAGATTTTTGAAAAAAATGTGCCAGATATCGCTATTTCGCATGGCTCTGTTGATCAATGCAGAATAGCATTTGGTTTAGGGAAACCAATAATTTTGACCAATGATGCGCCTCAAGCAGATGCTGTGAATAAACTTACGATTCCACTTGCAAACTGGGTTGTTGCTTCGAAAGCAATACCCAGCAAGGTCCTTGAACGTTACAACGTTAATGGAGAAATGATAGCATTTGACGGTGTAGACGAAGTTGCTTGGATTAGGGACTTTGAGCCCAGGATAACATATGACTTTGGGAAGCCATTGATTGTAGTTAGGCAACTTGAAACCAGAGCGGTCTATGTTGAGAAAGAGATAAACCTACTCATACTAGCAAAAAAGTTAACCAAGTTTGGAGAGGTTGTATTCCTTTCGAGATACGGTCGGAGGTCGATTAAAGGATTAATAGTTCCAGAGTTTGTTGATTCTGTTAGTCTAGCTGCACAGGCAGATTTGTTCATCGGTGCAGGGGGAACCATCACTAGGGAGGCAGCACTTCAGGGGACACCTGCAATAATTATTAAACCATTTGAAAACCAGTATGTCAATGAATATCTAACTAAGAAGGGTTTTCCAATCTACGAAGCAAAACCATCAGAAGCACTGAATCTGTCCACAAAGCTTCTAGGCAAGAAGCATGATGTTAGAGATTTGTTGGCTAAACTTGAGAATCCAATCGACGTGATCGCTGACATTGTCAAGAGAATAAAATGAGGCAAGCCAACCTTTTTTAGCACGTTGCTTTAAGTTTATATGTGACTTTCCAATAATTTCGATGCCTCTGGTGGATGGGTTGACAAAAGAAAAAGTTTTGATAGTAGGTCTGGGCGAGGTCGGGCATGCGCTTTTTGAACTGTTTAAGGAAAGCGGAAAATTCGACGTATATGGGTTAGATACAAATGAGAAGAGAATGAAAGAGATAGTCGGTGAAAAAGTATTACCCAAAAACATCGACGTGATGCATGTCTGCTATCCTTGCATTGGCCAAGGAGATTTTGTGCGAACAACCTTGGACTACATAAAAAAGGTCAACCCTAGACTCACAATAATTAATAGCACGGTGCCACCTACAACAACACAAAGAATTTACGAACTGTCAAAGTCAGATGTGGTTCACTCTCCAATACGTGGGATGCACAAGACATTAGAAACTATGAAAAGGGACATACTCTTTTGGAGAAAATATATAGGCGGAACAACAATAGAATCAACAGAGCATGCCAAAAAACATTTTGAAAATCTCGGGCTGAAGGTCAGCGTTCTTAAGGGTCCTGTGGAGACAGAATTGGCTAAGCTTTATGAAACTACCTATAGAGCTTGGATGATCGCCTGCTTTCAGGAGATGCACCGTATTTCAAGATATTTCGGAGCAGACTTTTATGATGTTGTTGATATGCTTGAGGATGTTCATCGTGTGATGCTTAACAAGCCTCTTCATTATCCCGACATCATCGGTGGTCATTGCCTGATTCCAAATACGAAGTTGCTTCTCAAAAGTTATGACTCTGAGTTTTTGCGGTTAATCCTAAAATCAAACGAGAAAAGGACGGAAGAGATCAAAGATCAAAACGTTAGGAGCGAAGTCGAATCGATAAGAAAACGAGTGGAATCTTTAGAGAGAGACTTGCAGAGATACATTCGACGCAATACGATTGTTTCTTAGGCCCTTTTGGTTTTAATAAAGGCCTCTCTTTTCTCTTCATATTCTTGTCTTGTCATCATAGGTCTTGCTGGCACACCTTTTACCACTGATTTTTGCGGTACATCTTTTGTCACTACGCTTCCAGCAGCAACTATGGAATTCTCGCTTATTGTTACGTTTGGGAGTATTGTAACGCATCCACCGATGACCACATTGTCTTCTACTATTGACGGCGTTAAGCATCTGCTATGTGGAAATTTGTCATTCAGCATACTGCTATTTGGACCTATAAAGACGTTTTCGCCGAGTTTACATTCATTGGAGATTGTTACATGAGCCTGTATTATGCACTTTTTACCTACGATCACGTTTCTACCTATATCGCAAAAGCTTCCGATGCGTGTTCCATCGCCGATCTTGGTGTTGTCACCTATGACGACATAGTTCCAGATAACAACGTCTTTGCCGAATTGAACGTTCTTACCAATGATCACTCCTTTTCCCATATCTGGTTTCGGCATGTCACTCCCTTCATGATTAGTTTCGTAAGGATATAAGAGGTTTAAATAGTTTGGCGGATTACTTGTTGCATCTGCTGGGGCGACAAGGTTTGACTAAAGGGAAGGTCTTGGTTGATGGTTTAGGTGAAGTTGGTCGTTGTGGCGGTCACTGCTTGATTCCAAACACCTTGTTGCTCTTGGATAGTAACAATTCTAAGTTTTAAAGGTTGATTTCAGAGTCCAACAAAAAAAGAAAAGACGAAATTGAGAATAAAGATGTTTATGAAGAGACTGAAAAATCAGGGAAAAGGACTGAAACGGTCGAAAAAGATTTCATTTAAGAACGTGGAGCAACAACCTCTTATGACGCAGTTTGCCTTGATTGAATTATTTTCTTCTAGGTTTGAGGATTAGAAGCGTTTTTCTCGTCCGCTTGCATTTGCTCTCTACCGAAATGACTTATAAGCTGAGTTATCTCTTGAATCTCTTTTTCAGTTAGCTTTACACTACTTGGTAGGTTCATTCCGCGCGAGGAAAGTCTTTCTGCTGATGGAAACTTGCAATTTTCGGCGTACTTTTTGTACGGGGGCATTATGTGTATTGGATTGAAGAAAGGTCTTGTTTCAACCCCGTTTTCTGCCAGTTTGCTCGTTAATTCATCTCTGCTGATTCCATAGTGTTTATTGTCAATAAGTACAGAATAAAGCCAGTAAACGTTTTTAGCCCAAGGCATCTGCGGATGTGTCGAAATACCCGGGACATTTTTTATGTGCTTACCGTAGAGTTCTGCGATTTCCCGCTTTCTTTGTATGAACCTATCTATGTTTTCAAGCTGAGCGACGCCTAAGGCTGCTTGTATGTTTGTCATTCTATAATTGAAACCTACTACATCATGCCAGTACTTCTTTTCGGCGTTCATGCCGTGGTCTCTAAGCAGTCTCATTTTTTGGGCTAAGTGTTCGTCGTCGGTTAGGCACATTCCTCCCTCTCCTGTTGTGATTATTTTGTTGCCATAGAATGAGAAACATGCGATACTTCCAATTGTGCCTACTTTTCTGCCTTTGTATTCTGCTCCGTGGGCTTCTGCACAATCCTCGATCATGAAAAGGTTATGGTCTCTCGAGATTTTCATTATAGGGTCCATGTCGCATGGGTGACCGTACAGGTGAACTGATATTATCACCTTTGTTTTTTTCGTTATCTTTTCCTCTAGTTCGTTTGGGTCAATGCACCAATAGTCTGGATGTGAGTCAACGAAGACTGGTTTCGCTCCAGTGTATAAGACTGCATTTGCCACCGAGGCGAATGTAAGCGTAGGAATGATAACATCGTCCTTATTCCCTATTTCTAACGCCATAAGCGCAAGATGTAATGAGGCAGTGCCGTTCGATGTAGCTACGCCGTATTTTACCCCAATATAGCAGGAAAATTTTTCCTCAAATTCCTCAATAAACGGACCCTTTGAGCTAACCCAGCCGCTTTTGACTGCTTCAATGACATTTTTCAGCTCATCTTCGCCTATGTCTGGCTCAGCTACAGGGATTCTATATATCAAATTTTTTCATCCTTAAAGCTCTTGTCAAGATTCTGTTTTCACTAGGATAGTTAGGTGCATCCCATGGGAACCGTTCACCTTCAATCCATCTCTTCCAGCGGCTGCTTTCTTCCTTGACCATCAATTCAATAAGTTCACTAAATTTTGTTCTTGGAGTCCACCCAAGTTTTTTTTCGGCTTTGGCACAATATCCACGTAAACTCGGAACGTCGAGAGGTCTTAGAAATCTTTTGTCAACTTTGACGTATTCACGCCAATCAAGTCTAGCAACATTGAAAGCCTTCTGCACTAATTCTTCGACGCTGTGTGCTTCGCCTGTGGCGATTACATAATCATCTGGCTCTTTCTGTTGAAGCATCAGCCACATTGATTCAACATACTCCGGAGCATAACCCCAATCACGTTTGGCATTAAGGTTTCCAAGTCTAAGCTCTTTGCTGAGACCAAGGGAAATCTTGGCAACCTCATTAGCTACTTTTCGAGTTACGAATTCTAGGCCTCGTATCGGTGATTCATGGTTGAAAAGTATCCCGTTCACGGCAAATATTCCATATCCGTCTCTGTAGGTTTTGGTAATCCAGTAGCCGTATAATTTAGCCGCGGCATAGGGGCTCATCGGGCGGAAAAAGTCCTCTTCACGGAGAGGTCTATTTGTTTTGCCGCTTTTTCCATACATCTCACTAGTGGCTGCAAAGTAGAATTTCGCATCAGGACATAACTGACGGATAGTCTCGAGAATTCTAGTCACAGAAATTCCAGTGACATCTCCTGTTGCTATAGGTGTTTCGAAGCTCGCCTCAACGAAGCTTTGAGCTGCAAGATGATAAATTTCATCTGGTTCAGAAATTTCTAATGCTTCAACTAAGGAGCCTGCATCGCTTAGGTCGGCGGGGATTAAGTTGATTTTATCGAAAATGTTCAAGTATTCCAGACGCCAAAAGTTTGGAGTGCTTAATCTGCGATAAGTGCCGTAGATTTCGTATCCTTTTTTTAAGAGAAAACTTGCTAAATAAGCACCATCTTGACCAGTAACACCAGTAATCAATGCGTTTTTCATTTTGATCTACTCACACCAATGTTTCTTAATAACTAGTACTTTATTTATCATTGGCAATCTCCGAATTATAGAAGGCAGACCCAATTTATAAGCCATCTTTATTAGTACCATATAAGCCGTTCCCAGAAAATCTAAAGGGAAGATCATAAAATAGTTTTTTCGAAAATCCATGATATTTGTGAAAACTATACCGAAACCGAGTTTTTGGTATATGTGAACTGCTATTGAATTAGATGCAAAAACATTTAAAGCAATAAAGTGATACTTTCTTTCTCTTGCTAAATTTATAACCTCAGCCACCAACTTTTGTCCTATTTTTTGATTTTGGTATTCTCTTTTCACCACTATAAAAAACAAAGTGCCTTCAGATATTCCGGCAACTCCGGCGATTCTTCCTTCTCTTCTTTCAGCAATCAAGAGCTTCGCGTGGAGTAAATCTTTCAAGGGCAAGGCAAAGTTTTCTCTTTCCTCAACCAAAGACTCATAAAAAGAAATGATTTCATCATTTACAACAGCAGCCAAATGTTTCAGCAACCCCGTGCATTTTTTTGCCATCCTAAGTTATAATTCGATAATCTTTTTTGGGATTTTCTACTATTTTCTTTAGGAAGCCTTCTGCCATAACACTTCTAGAGATACTTCCATAGCACACGAATAGGGCCATTTTAGTTGGCAATTATAAGGCATCTATACGTACCTTCAAAAAACTGAGATAAATACTTTGAACAGCTAGGTTTTCAGCAAAACCTTTCATTATAAGCCTTTGATTAATTTTATCAATGCATGTTCTCTTTTCTCTAGAGAAAATTCCTTTATGCGCTGTCTTGCTTTGATACCTAGCTCAGGCGACGCCTGCAAACTTAATTCGATGGCCTTTGCCGTGGCTTCTGTGTCACCATAGGGAACGTAGACTGCGCATTCGCTCGCAGTTTCTTTTAGGGCAACTGCTTTTTCTGAGATTATGGGAACACATTCACTTGACATGGCCTCTCCAAGTGCTCCTCCAGCGCCCTCGCCTTCTTCATAGGAGAGCTGGCAATACACTTTCGCCTTTTGATACCATCTCACCAACTCTTTATCCGAAACGTATCCTGTGAAATGAACATTGCTTGGAGCCAAGCTTTTTAGGTAGTTGATCGAATCGTCTAGGTGTGCCCCTATTACCGCGAATTTAATATTAGGTAGTAATCTTGCGCTTTCAACAAATGTTTTGAGCCCTTTTCTTGCGATATTATCTTTATCAACATAACAGACCGTAATGACCAAGTCGTCTTTCTTTTCGTGAGCTGGCTTGAACTTGTTGATATTGCAACCGAGCGGCATTACACAAACATTAGCTTTCCCAGTCACACTTAGAACCCTGTATTTCGCATACATCGAAAATGCTAAAACTCTTGTGGCGTGCTCTAGTATAAACTTGGTTGCGATGCGCCCCCTAGAAGACTTGAGATTGCCGTAATCAATTTCCGGAACGTAGACTACGTCATAACCGCCCACCACTATCAAGCTCCTCTTGCGCAAAAGCTTGCAAAAAAACACCATAAAAAGAGCGTTCACATTCGCAAACCAAGCGTAACCTATATCGGCCCACAAAACTCTCCTAAGCATCTTCAGAAACACAAGGGGATCTCTACCTTTTCGTGGGATGAAAAATGTCTCTGCTTTCATCTTCCTAACGTTGAAGTGTTTCTGTAGTATTTCCAAATCTGCACGGACAAATGATGACAAAGTCGAATAAACGAACAGAATTTTAGTATCTTTCCCTGAGTACGTCATGACGCGTCACTAGGCGAATGATTCTTATCATGTTTGAATGAGAAGGTGAGCAATTCGGATTTATGTTTTGCTAATTTCTAGTAAAAGACCTCATCTTCCCAAAAAAGAATAACTTAAATACGATGTTTTCGTTTTGGTTAATGCTTTGTTAGTGTAGAATCGACAATAATCGCTAGAGCAGTGATAAATTGCGGATATGCTATTTGGCCAATGCGGCGAGCGTTCACACGACTAAGTGGGCCAGCTTCTTTGTTAACAGAAGACACGATGTTGACGTGATTTCCTTTGAAAACGCCCAGATCGAGGGCGCTACCGTTCATGTTTTGAAGCTTCCTGTACTTGTGAAAAACGCTACGTTCCCACTTAAAATAGCGTCTGTCTATAGAATAAAAGCTCTGATCAAGAGCATAAAGCCTGACATTTTGCATGCACATTACGCAACTAATTATGGGCTTTTCGGTGCATTGTGTAGTTTTAGACCGTTTGTAATTACAGCTTGGGGTTCAGATGTCTTAGTCGACCCACGTGCGAGGCTTATATCAATGATCAAGAGGCCTATGGCGGAGTACGCCTTACGAAAAGCTGATTTAATAACTTGTGACGCTGAACATATGAGAGAAGCCATGAGACGGCTTGGGGTTCCACCTGAAAAGATTAGTCTCATCTGCTTTGGAGTAGATACCAAGAAATTTAGTCCTGGACAGAGAAGCAAAGAACTCAGGGTGAAACTAGGACTAAATGAGTCACCAGCAGTAATTAGTTTAAGAAATCTCGAACCGATTTATGATGTTGAAACATTGATCGAATCCGCTCCTTTGGTCATAAAAGAGATTCCAGAAACGAAATTCGTAGTTGCAGGGAAAGGTTCCGAAGAAACGAGGCTAAAAGAATTAGCCAAATCTTTAGGTGTTAAGGATAGTGTAAATTTCGTGGGGTTTATTCGAAATGAGGAACTTCCTGAATATTTGACCACCATGGACGTTTATGTTTCTACCTCACTTTCCGACGCTGGAATTGCCGCGAGCACGGCTGAAGCAATGGCGTGCGGACTACCGGTTATTATCACTGATGTCATGGATAATAGAAAGTGGGTCAAGGATGGAACGAATGGATTTCTAATTGCAGCCAAGAATCCAAAGTCCTTGGCCGAAAAGATTATCTATTTATTGCAAAATGAGGACATAAGAAGGCGATTTGGTCAGCTCAACAGAAAAATAATCGAAGAGAGAAACAATTATTATAAAGAGATGGAAAAGATGGAGAACATTTACGAAAAGCTATTTCGGAGACATGAAAAATGAGAATGCTAATAACTGGCGGTGCCGGATTCATTGGGAGTTACCTCTGCGAAAAGTACACTAAAAACGGGCATACCATCCTTTGCTTAGACAATTTCTTGAGTGGAAATCTGCTAAATATCAGGCACTTATTGGACTATCGAAACTTCAAGTTGATAAAGGGTGACGTTAGGAATTTTCAGCTTTTGGAGCGTATAATTCGAGATGTGGATATAGTCTTTCATCTAGCAGCTCAGATTCACGTGGATAGGTCCTACGTTGAACCTAGACTTACCTATGAGATAAATGTGATGGGAACCCAAAACGTCCTAGAAGTGGCAAGAATATACGATGTTAAAAAGGTTATCCACACTTCTACGAGCGAAGTATACGGCTCTGCTCAGTATGTTCCTATAGATGAAAAGCATCCTTTAGATGCTCCACATCCCTATGGGGCTAGCAAGATCGCGGCCGATAGAATGTGCCACGCATATATCGTGACATACGGCATGAACATCTCCATAGCAAGATTTTTCAATATATTTGGCCCACGACAAAGAGATATCGGATACGGCGGCGTAATATCAATTTTCACCAGACGAGTTCTAAACAACATGCCTCCTGTCATATACGGGGATGGTCTGCAAACAAGAGACTACACTTATATCGAGGATGCTGTTAGAGCCTTCGACTTAATTCTAAACCATAAGTCAAAACTGGAACCAATAAACATTGGAAGCGGCAAAGAGGTAAGCATAGTCGACTTAGCCAATATAGTTATTGATTTATGCGGCAAAAAGAGAAAAATAAAACCAGTTAATGTCGAGCCGAGGATCGGAGAGGTCAAAAAGTTGATTGCAGACGCGAGGAAAGCGAAGAGAATCTTGGGATGGGAACCCAAATACAGCCTGAAAGAGGGATTGAAGGCATTTATCCAATGGTATAAGAAGTACGGGCAAGAAGAGAGGATCAAACTTTGAATGAAAAAGAACGGACTTCAGTGGCCTTAGATGTTCCTTCAGAAATCCTGCGAAAAATCTATGTGACAATGCTGAAGATTCGAGTCTTTGAAGAAAGAGTCGCCGAACTTCTACTTCCTCCAAAAAAAGAGATAGTGACACCATGTCACCTCTATATCGGACAAGAAGCTGTAGCAACAGGAGTGTGTTTTGCACTTAAAAGAGACGATTATGTTTTCAGCACTCATCGTTCTCACGGCCATTTCATAGCTAAGGGCGGTAATCTCAAGGCGCTGATGGCCGAGCTATATTGTAAGAAGACGGGCTGTTCGAGAGGTAAAGGTGGTTCCATGCATGTTGCGTCATCTAGTCTAGGACTGCTGGGAAGCTCCGCCATTGTGGGTGGGACAATGCCTATAGCTGTTGGAGCGGCTCTGGCGTTCTCTATGCAAAATAGAGATGCCGTTTCTGTTGTTTTTTTTGGTGATGGGGCGGCCAGCGAAGGAATATTTTACGAGTCTCTAAATTTCGCTTCGCTCAAAAAGCTGCCAGTAATCTTTGTGTGCGAAAACAATCTCTATTGTACTCATCTACCTGTAGCAGCCTGTCTAGCAGACACTAACATTTACAGAAAATCTGAGTCTTTTGCAATGTCTGGAATCAGAGTCGATGGGAACGATGTGATAGAGGTTTATAAAGTAGCAAAGAAAGCGGTAGAAGATGCTCGATCGGGAAAAGGACCCACCTTAATAGAGTGCTTGACATATAGATGGCGCGGTCATGTTGGACCATATGACGATTTAGACAAAGGACTCAGGAGCAGAGAAGAGCTAGACTACTGGATGAGCAGATGCCCAATCAAAATGTTAGAGAAGGATTTGATTCAACATCGTATAATTTCTGAGTCAGAAAAAGAACAGATACGTAAAGCTGTTTCAGAAGAAGTAGAAGAAGCCATCACTTTCGCAAGAGAAAGCCCCTATCCCAACGAAAATAACCTTCTTCATGACGTATTCGAGCTTAAATAACTAAATGAAGGTCTTTGAGCAGAATGTGCTAACACGTCTTTGAGGTTAAGGTGAATACGTATGCGGAGAATTTCCTTCGCTGAGGCAATCAATGAGGCTTTGCACCAGATAATCGCAAAGGATGATCACGTTTTTTTGATCGGACAAGGAGTCACTAGTCCTTGGTACGTTGGAAGTACAACCGTCGGTCTCATTGATCGATTTGGCCCTCAGAGGATAATTGACACCCCTACATCCGAAAACTGTATAACAGGTGCGGCGTTGGGTGCGGCATTGGCAGGATTACATCCGATAATGTGTTTTCCAAGAATGGACTTTATGTATTATGCCATGGATCAGATAGCAAACCACATTGCAAACTGGCACTATATGTTTGGGGGACAATTAAGCGCACCTCTAACAATTTGGGCGATCATCAACAGGGGAGGAGAACAAGCAGCACAGCACTCGCAAGCAATACATGCTGTGTTTATGCACATTCCAGGGGTTAAGATTGTTGCACCGAGCACACCATATGACGCCAAAGGGCTTCTCGTCGCTAGCGTAGAGGAAGGTAACCCAGTTGTATATGTTGACGATCGTTGGCTGTATCAGCATGAAGGAGAGGTCCCTGAAGAAATATACTCGGTTCCAATAGGGAAGGGAATAGTTAGACGTGAGGGGGAAGACGTAACTGTGGTAGCGACTTCCTACATGGTCTATGAAGCGATGATGGCTTCTGAAAGGCTTGATAAGGAGGGCATAAGTATCGAAGTGGTGGACCTACTTTCGCTTAAGCCTCTGGATGAGAGTCTATTGTTTACATCAGTTGAAAAAACGAGAAGGCTGGCCGTCGTGGATGGAGGCTGGAAAACTTGTGGGGTTGCTGCCGAGATTTCTGCTAAGATTGCGGAAAGCGACATTTTTGGCTCATTGAAAGCACCAATAATTCGCGTTTCCTTACCCGATACCCCTGCGCCGGCCAGTTCGGCGTTGGAAAAGGTTTATTATCCGAATGCTGAAAGGATAATTCTTGCTATCAAGAAGATTTTGGAGATGTGACCATAGTGTATAAAGTTCCTTTTGTGAACTACCCTGAACATTATCGCCGAATGTGGAACGAAGTAATTGATGGTATATCTGAGGCGCTGTCAAAGGGTGACTTGCTGCTTCGAGGCCAGTTGAAGCAATTTGAGAATGACATCGCGTCATTTGTTGGCACGAAATACGCAGTTGGACTTAATAGCTGTACTGATGCCATGTTTCTGTCCTTGAAGGCTGCCGGAATAGGTCTAGGAGACGAAGTTGTCACTGTTGCTCATACATGGGTCGCCACTATAGCGTGCATTGTCCATTGCAGAGCCACGCCTATATTGGTTGACGTCGACGAAGATATGAATATGGACGTCGAGCAATTGGTGCAAAAAATATCCTCGAAAACGAAAGCGATTATGCCAGTTCATCTAAACGGCCGTTTATGCAACATGAATAAACTAATGAAGATTGCAATTGAACACAATTTGGCAGTAATCGAGGATGCAGCTCAAGCTCTTGGGGGATCTTTTAATGGTAAGAAGGCAGGTTCGTTTGGATTAACCGGATGCTTCAGTCTCTATCCAGCAAAAATACTTGGAGCGGCCGGTGATGGGGGGTTTTTGACAACTAACAATGAAGAGATAGTCGAAAAGATCCGTCTTCTAAGGGACCATGGTTTACAGAGGGCAACTGGAAAGATTCTCTTTTATGGATTTAATAGCAGACTAGATAACGTCCAAGCCGCAATTCTTAATGTGAAGTTCAAATATTTGCCCAAATGGATTGAAAGACGCAGAGAAATCGCGAGAATCTATCACGAAGGTTTGTCTGATATAGCCAAAGTGAAACTGCCGCCACCCCCCTCTTTGACTAGTCCATACTATGACGTTTATCAGAACTATGTTATACGCGTAAAAGACCGTGATGAACTAGTTCAATTTCTTGAAAAGAACGGTGTAGAGACAATGGTATCGTGGCGGATACCAAATCACCTCCAGCCTTCACTGAAATTGGACCATTTCAAACTACCAAAAACAGAAGAAGTGTCCAATGAAGTCGTTTCGTTGCCAATGTATCCTGAGCTGACGGATAAGCAAGTGCAACTTGTTGTAAGTCTCATTCAAGAATTTTGTGCAAGATAGAGGTATTCAGATATTGAATAAGGTTCTAATCATTGTTAATCTCGTGGATGCCTCACCACGAGTAATAGGTTTAGCAAAGTATCTTCCAAGATTCGGATGGGAATCAATTATAGTAACTCCCCCTGTAGTTGAAAAAAGAGATTCCTTGCCATCCAACATCAGGGTTGTAGAAACGAAAGGTTACAGTAAAACTGATGTGCGCGTGTATGCTAGAGAGCATTTTGAATCAAGAAAGTTTTATCGCAAGGTTAAGCCACTTTTAAGGTTATTCTACAAGCGCTATTCAGAGATCAGAAATTATCCAGATGCAGAAAAAGGTTGGATTCCTTTTGCGCTGAACTACGCTGAGGGCATTCTTCATACAGAAAGCATAGACGCATTACTCACCAGCTCCCCTCCAGTGACAACGAACCTAATTGCAGAAGAACTGAAGGAAAAACACAAAATTCCTTGGATAGCTGATTTTCGAGACCTCTGGACTCAAAACCACAATTATCCATACAGCACTTTCAGAAGGTTTTTTGAAAGAAGATTAGAAATAAGAACCTTATCAACAGCAGATGCACTGGTAACCGTTTCTACACCTATGGCGCACAAATTGACCACATTGCATGAAGGAAAGAAGGTTTGCACCATCACGAATGGCTTTGACCCTGAAAAAATGACCGAGGGAAAGGTCGATTTGACATCAAAGCTCACGATCACTTATACGGGTCAAATTTACAAAAAACAAAATACTGAAAAACTATTGGCTGCTTTAAGAGATCTGATAACTGGAGGAGTAATAAATAGAAAGGAAGTCGAGGTCAGAATTTTCGGCCCAAGAAACGAACAATTAGAAAAGCAGGCTTTAGAATACGGCTTGGCGGATGTTGTCGTGCAATATGGAATTGTGCCCAGAGAAGTCTGTTTTCGAAAGCAGAGAGAATCGCAGTTGCTATGGCAAATAACATGGGAAGACCCTCAAGAGAAGGGAGCTTACTCGGGGAAAATTTTCGAGTATTTGGGAGCTCACAGACCTGTGCTTGCTACCGGCGGCTTTGGCGGCGACGTAGTTGAAAAACTGATTAAGGACACAAATTCCGGATGTTATTGCTCTACAATAGAAGATGTCAAGCATGCGCTAAAAGAGTTATATTCAGAGTATAAGCTTAATGGCAAAGTGTCATTTGAAGGCGACATAAAAGAAATCAACAAGTATAGTTATCCCGAGATGGCAAAAAAGTTTGCAGAGCTTTTGGAGGAATGCAAAACTGTTTGTCAATAAACGAATTCTTCTTGTCGAGGCTCATCCTGACGACATAGTTTGGGGTTGCGGCGGAACAATAGAAAAACTGAAGGGCAAGAATCAGTTTATGTCGATTACTTTCGCCTTGTGCACTGAAGATCCCTTGAATAAAGGCATACAACAAGAAAACATAAAAGCCTTAAACTGGCTCGGCGTGACAGACATAAAACAAAATGGATTCCCTAGGCGAACATTGTTTCTGCACGCGCAAGAAATAAGGGATATTCTGTACAAGACAAAACTGGAATATGATCCCGAAGTTGTGTTTTGCACTTCTCCGAATGACTTGCACCAGGATCACTCACTCACTGGTGAATCATGCAAAACTATTTTCCGAGATTCAGCCACGATCTTGGCGTATCCAATACTTCGTAGTTTGGGTGATTTCAACCCATTGTGCTTTGTGGCATTGTCCGAGAAAGAAATGAAGAAGAAACTCAAAGCACTTAGTATGTTCAAAACGCAATATAGGAGACCGTATTTCAAGAAGAAGATTATTTTGTCTGAAGCCTTTTACTATGGTGCGCAGATTAATGCCAAATATGCAGAAGCCTTTGAAGTTCTGAGGTGGTTGATACGGTGAAAATGGGTAAAGGATGTAAGATCGGGAACGTAAGAATAGTTGGCAAGGGCGAAGTGATTCTTGGCGATAATGTAGCTATTGGTGACGGCGTTACTATCAATGTGTCCGAAAGGCTGTTTGTTGATGATAGGAGTATGATTGGCGACCATTTCGAAATTGAAGGACATTTCATCGAGATTGGCAAAGAATTCTGGAGCGGACGATACTGTGGCATTGGCGGGGGTTCTTGCTTCGAAAAGCTGAGTTCACTAAAAATCGGGCATCAATGTCATTTAGGGGATTTTGGTTTCATCAACACAGCTAGGACTGTGAAAATAGGGGATGAGGTTGGCTTGGGGCAATTTACAAGAGTTTATGCTCATGGTGCTTATGAGAATTTCCTTAACGGATTTCCTGCTGAATTTGGTCCAGTGACGTTAGAAGACCGAGTCTGGTGTCCTAATGCTATAATCATGCCAAATGTGACAATAGGTCATGACACTGTTGTAGGTGCAGGAGCAGTTGTCACTAAAAGCTTACCGCCTAGATGTTTAGCTTTAGGTGTGCCTGCCAAAGTTGTAAAGGAAAACTGCTTTCCGAAGAAGTTCTCCAAAGAGGAAAGGATCGATATGATAGGGCATTTTGTCAGTCATTTCGTGAATGATATCTACTTCACTAAGGATATTAAACAGTCTGGAACGAGAGTCTTTGTAGGCAGGACATTGTTTGATTTGGAGGAAATGGTAATTGATGGTGAGGCAAATGAGCTAGCTGAGAGGTTCAAAAATGAGTTGAGGCGCTATGGAGTACGATTCCGTTATTACAACAAAGATGGCGTTTATTCAAAGTGGTGAAACGTTGTGAGCTTGTTTTTATCAAGCAAGAGATCATGCATGACCGACATCCAGATTCAACAACAAGCAAGAACCTAAAATGAAGGTCAAATCATAAAGGCATGACTCTATTCCTTCTCGAGGCGCACATACATCTGCAATAACAACAGATAAGGAATGATCCGTTAGACACTTTCGCAATGGGAGTTGAAAAGAGAGTTATTGGGAGTCAGGAGACCAACCTTTAACTCCTCAAGAAGAACTACAGTTCAGAAATGAACGGAGAGCAATGAAGAGTTTATATATAAAAATCCGTGTTTCACTTAAGGATACAAACGGAGAACAATTTGTTGAGACTACGGATAGACGTTGATTACCCCTATCCTTCGAGAATCAGAAGTTTCATAAATGTAGCGTTAGGTGTAAGGATAGGTGGTAACTATCTAAAGAACGCAAAGATAATCGCCAGAATGATAAACGAATCAGCAAAAAACCTGAAGGCTTACTGGTTTTTCACTCCTAAAACAATCCCAGACAAGGAACTATTAACACTATTAGATAATAACAAGCATGAAATAGCTCTTCACGTTGTTATCGACCCGATCAAAGAATTGCAGACTTTGGAAGAAGCAACTGAAAGAAAAATAAACTACTATACAATTCATGGAACCGATCGTTTACTCGCAAGGATTATGTGGAAACGGTTCAAATCGAAAAAACCCAAGATTCTGAACGATTTTCAGTTGCAATCTTTTTATCAGTTCCCCACTCAGGGGCTAGACATTCTATGCTACACTCACAGTCATGAAAAGTCGTTAGAAATCGCGAAAAGCTATGTAGCAAAAGGGCATGTTCTGCACATTCACCCAATTTGGCTTTTCCAGCGAGGGAAACTCAACCATAGGGGACCGTTCTACGCAACGTTTAGGAGAATTTTGGAAGTGGATAATGAGTTTGAAACTTTAACATTACGCAAGAAGCTCTTTTTCACAATAGCTAGAGACACCAAAGAGTACGAAAGAGACGTTGTCCCAACAGAAGAGTTCATCGAAAAACTTGGAGATAGAGGCGTAGACATATTTACATTCCTGGAGAGAAAGTGGTGTAATACTATTTCCAATCCACCGAAGTCTTGGATAAGAGCAGGTGACAATGTCGGGCTCCTACACGTAACAAGCTACGATGAATGGTGGAAAAGCATAGGAAAAAAAACACGCAACATGGTTCGCAAGGCAGAAAAGAGTGAAATAAAGACGGAAATAGCTGAGCCGAACGAAAAATTGGCGGAAGGCATTTGGAAGATCTACAACGAGACCCCAATACGACAAGAAAGAGGTTTTCCGCACTATGGAGTAGCATTGTCAACTGTGACAAGAGATATACTTTCATCTCAGAGGTGCACTTTTGTGGCAGCGTATTTTCAAGAGGAGCTTGCGGGCTTCGTGCAACTTGTCCACGGTAACAACATAAGCATTATTTCCCAAGTGCTTTCGATGCAAAAACATTGGGACAAAGCCGTAAATAATGCTCTAATAGCAAAAACAGTTGAAGATTGCGCCAACAGAAGAGTCCAATGGCTTATGTACGGAAGAATGGGAAACCATCCGACCTTGGATACTTTCAAACGAAACAATGGATTTTCCCAGTTTCCGCTGACAAGGTTCTACATCCCCCTAACGAGGAAGGGTGAGATAGCCGCCAAACTTGGATTACATAGGGAAATAAAAGACATTCTTCCAATGTCCATAAAATACCCGTTAATCCCTATTTATAACTGGATAAGCAGAAGTAAAACGAAAATAAGACTGCTTCTAAGATCAAAAACATCATCTTAACATATTTCTGACGTTTGTTTACAGATGTCTTTAGATGACCACTGCAAGTGAAGTAATCGTTTAGCGAAACAAAATTAAATACTTGCAAGAGATTATGCATGAACCGACTGCAAAGGTGAACATTTGAGAAAAAAAGAAATAAGACTACAGTATACTGGCTTTGTGATATTCGCGTCCAAAATGCTCAGCATGGTAACGGGTCTGATTTTCCAGTTCATGATAGCTCGCTCAACCGGAGACGAATATGATCTCTGGTTCAATATTAACGACATACTAATGTATTTCACGCTACTAACTGGCGTGCTTCCATTCTGGGTCATGCGATTTGTTGCAAGGGAAAAAGAAGGAGCTGCGAAAACTGGGTTGCTGTCGAACTTAGCGGTTTCCGTGACAGCCACAATCATCTATCTTTCAGTTGTTTCAATGATAATTTCCACTTTGGGCATTACCGAAAAATACGGCGCTCAATATCTATTATTGTACTTTGTTGCTTCCCTTCAGATAATAGAACTCTACACGCTCAGCCTTCTGGAAGCATGCTTACAAGCGAGTATACCGCAGACAATAGGTTACGGTTTGTTTATACAACAGTTTTGCAAGGTTATCATTGGTTACGTGCTAATTATTCAATTTCGACTGCCCCTCTTAGGAGCGATTATTGGAACTATAGCGGCACTCGCTCTTCAAATAACTTATTACTTCAAGCTACTTGCAAAAGAACTAAAGCAGCGAATTAAATGGGAATACATGAAAGAATGGCTAAAAGGTTCAATGGTAAACATATACAATGTTGTCGGCAACCAAATAGCAGCTCTCATATTTATCATGCTATTCGTTTATGGTGGAGAAGGTGCGCGAGGCAGATATGGCGCCGCCACACAAATCGCAAATGTGATCTCATATTCTTCTTTCTTAGCCTTTGCGCTATATCCGAAACTCTTAGCAGAAAGAAAGCGTGAAGACATAACTACTTCGTTAAAAATGGTCTTAATGTTTGCCGTACCTCTAACGGCAGGCGCTATCGCGTTATCTGACTCTTACATAACACTACTTAAGGAGGAATACCAAGATTCAGCGGCAATACTAATTGTGTTAGCGATAGATGTCTTGGTGCTAACGATTTCTGGGATATATACCGCCGTGCTTCTCGGAATTGAAAGAGTTGATGAGAACGCAAAGATATCTTTTAAAGAACTAGCTAGAAGTAGAATGTTTATAGCGTTTTCTCTTCCATATTTTCATTCTGCAATAACCATCCCAATGTCATTTCATATCTTAACGACTTATGCCACTAATCAGCCTTTGCAAGCAGCACTCTCTGTGGGTATTATCAATTCCTCAGCCCATTTCGCTATGTTCGTACTCCTCTACCTTATGGTCCGCAAAATAGTCAAAGTAGACATACCATGGACGAGCATAGGGAAATATGTTTTTGCTTCGGCTGTTATGGCAACCGTTCTATTTGTGATGCCTCATCCAACAAGAATATCTTTAACTTTGGCCACGACGGCACTAGGAGGCATCATTTATCTAGCATTATTAATGGCTATCGACAAGGAAACCAGAACGCTGCCTAAAGCCATATGGCGGGAAATCAAAAGTAGAGGTTTAGGCGAATCAGCCTAAGCATCCTTGTTCCATAACTCAAGGAAAAGTGCTTTTAAAGCTTTTATGAATGCATCATAGTTGGTCCAGAGAGCTGCGACTTTCTTTTTTCCGTCATTCTTTCTAATCAATAAAAGCAGCTGTTCATCGTCTGTGAGTATGAAGGTTGGCAGCCCATCAACATCTGAAAGCGAATATTTGGTCTTTTTGAGCTTTATCCTTTCGATGAAAAAGCAGCTTTTCGGAGAGTAGTTTGTTAATAATTGAACATTCATGTTTTTCTTTGATGCGTTCTCGAGCTTATCTAAGAGACCTGAATGATAGAAGTTTGTGATATCATGTTCAGAAGTGAAGGCAAAAACTTCTTTTTGTGCATGGTTGAGTAGTTCATCGGCTTTTAAGCTGATCTGCTCTTCGCCTTCAAGTATCTGGAATACTTCTTTCCTTTCGTTTTCCATTTCTGGCTTGGGAAGGGAGAGCCAAAGATCAACTAGGCCTTTCTTTTTCTTTTCCAAGAGGTTGATTTTCATTTTCTTAGTTTCGATAAGTATGTCCAACGCTTTTTCAAACGGAGTAGCAATGAACTTCAGGGGCTTCTCAAAAACAGACGATATTAGTCCTTTTTTCTCCAAGTCACGCAAAATCCTGTATGTTTCAGTTCTGTGTAGGGACAAAGCCTCAGAAATTTCGCTTGCTTTGTGTTCTCCTGTTCTTGCTAGGTGAATGTATATTCTTATCTCGTTTTTAGATAACCCAAGTCTGTAGAGAGCCTTCTCAATCGTCTCTATGGATTTTGTTGGTCCTTTGTCTGTTCTTACAAACCGCCATAACCCACTGTTCTCATCGTAGAGTCTTATGATGCTCTCGGGTTTTTCAACCGCCAACTCCATTCAAATCCCTATAGCCTTACTCCTTATTCAGATTCTTAGACAGAATTCGATTCTGCTCAGCCATATTTTATCCTTCTGAATTCACAATATGAATCAAAAATACACAAACCGAAACTCTTAATCGATAATGTTTTAACTTGAAACGATTAAGATACGATGAGAATCTGACCGAGGAGAGAGGAAGTGCATACTGGTACGCCGTTGTTTAGTCTGAGACGTTTTTTTCTGCCTAAGAACAATCATTGGCTGAGGAGGAATGTTCTGGTTTTTGCTTTCGTGCTGTTCGACTATTCTTCAACGGTCGTTTTTTGTCAGGCGCCATGTGAGGAAGCCAATATCTACGCAAGAATCTTTATGGATAACTTTGGCATAACCTTGGGGTTAACACTCTTTGTTTTGATGGTTAATTTGCCGATTTATGTGACTTTGTGCTTAGATTCCTATATGGTCAAGCTTCCACACAGAACTGCTATCGCTGCTGAATCCTTTGTTGATATTGTGCTTGCATGGTTTGTTGCTGGACTACATTTTAGCGGAGCTGCAAGCTGGTTCTGGTTTGCTCCGGATCTTATTCGGCATGGTCTGGGTGCTCTTTTATATTTAATCACCGCTTTCCTTTTCGTTAGGCCTTATAGGCCACGTTATAACAGCTAGCTGCTAGGTTAGTGTGTAACAATAAATAACGTACTAATTCTATTATCTTAAATGATTCTGATTAGTTAACCGAGGTTCTTGCAAAATCTCTAGGAGACGCCTTAATGGAGAAAAAAGATGCCAAGACAGGTGAGAACGTAAAGCCTCAACCACAAAAACAAGAAGAAGGTCACGAAGAAGCTGTTGAAGAGACATACTTTTTCCATCCAGTGCAACTTTCTGAAGAAAGCAAAGAACATCTAGATGGAGAGGAAATAGAGAAGTATAAGATTGAGATTGAGCAGAAGCTAAACGAACTTTTGAAAGGCATAAACGAGGAGACTTTGCAGCTAAGCGAATTCTTGATGGCGGAAAATAAGATGATGGATGATATTTGCCTGTCTCTCAAGCAGATTTTGAAAAAACTTAATGTCTCTTTCAACATTCCTCCCAGAGATATACCTCTTCGAAAGAAGGTCAAAAAAGTAATCTTGAATGAAGAGTGCCATCTAATACTTGTCTACGAGAAAGGAGAGGTGCACTCAGCCTTTCTAGCAGAATATCCACCTGAAATCGTTATGGCTGTTCTGTGGGTTATAATGCCTGAAATGGCCAAAGTTATAATGCTTTATAGGAAGAAGATAGGCACGAGAGCCAACTTCTTCGGAAGGGTGAAGAAGGAACTAAAAGGCATCGTTAAAGCAATAGTTAGTAGCAAAGAGGTCGTTGCGGAGACCAGTGCAGAACAAGCCACAGACATTGTTAAAGAGTCGATAAAAACTGAAGGTCAAGACTAGAACTCGCTGGTGTCAAGTTTGGCTGGATTCATGACTGAAATAAGAACATTCTATTCGCTTAAAGAGATCCGAGAAAATATTGAAGTAGAGATAGGACAATACAGGTTATTGCTTGAAGATTACAGCCAATGGTTAGGAAGTCTTTTAAGAAGTCCAGAACCCGCGAAGAACCAAGAATCGCTTAAGAAGACAGCTGAGTTGCAAAAAGTTTTGAGGGTTGGAAGCAGAAAGGGAGGCAAAAAAGAAGGGAAAAAAGTTGGCATCCCAACAGAATGGGTTCAGTTTAAGGAGATTATGCTTTGCTCTGAAGATTTAGGAGAAGCAGAGATACTTTTTGAAGCAATTGAAGAACTAAAGAACAAAATTGACAAGCTGGAGAAGGCTAAAAGCTCGCTAATCGATTTAGAACGATACGGGCTAGGAAAGGATTTACTCTACATAACATACATACATGACGGAGTGCCGGAAAAAATAGTCTTCAAATCAAGAAAGGGTGTTGAGGTCACCGAAAAATTCGAGTTTGCGGCCGATTTCTCAATTGCCAAACAAATTCAGCAATAAATCTCATTTTTATCTTGTGCTATATTCCATAAATGCCTTAGTAAACTTTTTCATCAAATCGTAAGGACCCTCGACAACACAGCTGGTTCGAATGTACCGCCTAACTGCGCGACTGCGAACGCCAATGCCTATAAGGCCTATGCCCATACGTTCGATTTTTTTGATATTTTCTGCCAGTTTTTCCTCTGCATTCTCGTATCCCGCTGGGAAGAAGTCCGAAACAACAACTAGAACTCTGGCTTCTTCAGAACGCTTAGTTAGCGCTTGGGCTGCAAGCAAAATAGCGTCTGGCAGATATGTCAAGCCGCCATGGGCTAAACCTCCAATTCTCGCTTTTACACGCATATCCAATCTTTCAGAGAAGTCTTTAATCACGTAGAATTTGTTGTTGAAAGCATACATACCCCAGGAATTCTGGTCGAGAATTAGCATTCTTGCAACTTCGGCAAGAGACAAAGCTATGCCCCTAACTTCACCTTTGAACATGTTTAGGCTGTGGCTCGCATCTATAAGTATGGACCATGCATCCTCTCTTGTCTGAAGTTCCTCCCGCACAAAGATATCAGTTCGCTGACTTTTACTGGCAATTACCTGTATGGCCTCCTGCAAGTCAATAAATCCGCTTTCTTGCCTGAAATCTTCACCGTCAATGTTTTTCAAGAGTCTCAATCGATACAATATGCGCCTTATAGGACTGCCCAAGAGTTCCCGCTTTCTTTGAAATTCTGCGTAATCCTCAGCAGGAAACCCGAATTCCTCGAAGGGTGTATTCTTGCCTATATCTACATAATCCTTCAGAATCTTTGATTTGGATTTCTCATTTTCCTGCCATGACATTAAGGTTTGGTGGGCCTCATTTTCTCTCAGACTTTGAATCACGTTTTTTAGTTGTTCTTCGTCAACAATGTCTTCGTTGATAGCGTGCAATGCTTCTGCCAGAAGTTGTTGAATTTCTTCTTCTTTCGGAATGTGCTCCTCATAGAAAATGTCGTTGGTCCCATGACTTTCTGCATACAATAGTGACGGAACCTCAAAGGGTTCTCCGTAAACGGCCATAGCATCATAGATCTTGGTGGCCGCATCTATTCTGTCGTCTATGGTTGGCTGTTCTCCAATTCGCAAGAGAATAGATGTTACTGCTTCAACGTCTGTACGCATTTCGTTTCCTAGGTTTCCCTTGACTTTCCCCGAATTGTAGTTTAGAATCAGTGAAGTCATAACCCGCGACATGTCGTTTGGAAGTTCTTCAACATCCTTCATTCGAAGGAAACAAACAGCATTTGCGTAGGCTATTTCTGGAACCATCCAATTAAACGACCGCTTCACATGCTTGTTTATGATAGCATCCTCAAGCAGGCTTAGCACGAACGTTGATAAGTTAATGTTTCTTCCTTGCGCCCACTTAGTATATAACGAAAAATTCGACACATGAGAATGCATGCTAAGGTGATAAAGAGAAGCTTTAAAGAGGTACCAAATTATTTTCTCGTGGGTCGGATTTTGGAGGTTAAAACTTAAACCCTGAAAATAGACACGTCTATCGTTCAACATCTTAGGCTTAATAAGGTGAAAAACGAGTCCTCTGCTGTCTTTTCCAAGGTATGGATACCTTAAATCATCATGAAAAAGAATTTTCAAATTGCTGTGTGACTTCTTTGTGATTTGAAAGGCTGTTGACCATGCAAAGTCAAAGAGGTTCAAGGTTTAGACCCTTGTTCTATGATGACCCAAAAACAGATTCGACAATACGTCTCACCGAGGCTTGTATCTCTGCGTCGTCACTCGTTGTTCCGACTATAGTCTCTACAGCAGCTTCTATTGGTCCGCATCCATCTGCAATCAATGTTGCCCAATTGATTAAATCTCCTGGGGAGGGACCATAAGGTAGGTCGCCATTTTTATACTGTCTTCGAAGCTCCGCTCCTACTTGGACTATTTTTCGAGCGATCTTAATGTCCAAACCGCCTCTTTTTATGATGAGTTCTACTTCATCAGAGGATATTTTGTCGCCTATACTTAAGTAATCAAAGTTTATCCAAACGGACATTCGTCGTCTTAAAGCTGCGTTTAAGGGTTTTGTCCCAATGAATTCGGCTGAGAATGGGTTCATTGCGATTACCAGGTAGCCGAAGGGATGTCTATTCACTATCTCGTTATCTTTTTCCGTTAAAACAATATGTCCTCTTGTGTCAAGGACTGGGTTTAGCCTCGTGGCTATATCTTGTTTCATCATATTTGCCTCGTCTAGATACAGCAATCCTCCCTGTCTACACCACATCACTATTTGTCCGTCAATCCAGTTCTCCTTTCCAAGGCCTATGTACCTTCCGAACAAGTCGTACGCTGATGTCTGCAAGCCGCAGTTTATCTCCCACATCGGGAGACCGCAAAGCTCAGCTATCAAATAGACTACATGGGTTTTTCCAGTTCCACTAGGTCCGATTAAAGCACACTGTTTGAAATAGTATAGAGCGCGAACTATTCTTTCTACATAATTGAATCCCTTATCTATGTATTCGGGGGTGTTATGCGGCATAAGTGATCGAACAGCCTCTGGAAAAGCGTGCGCTGGATGTAAGTTATACTTTTCAATTCGATACCTTTTCCGAAGCTCTGAATTTGTAGGTGAATCTACACTTGCCGTTTTTGTTATTGAAACTGATATTCTTGTGTCTTTTAACTCAGTTTTTATTTGTTCTTCTACGAGGTAGACAGCTTCGCTCTTCTTCTTTTTTCCACCTTGGAATCCGAACCCAACACCCTCTGTTGCGTTTGGTTTTTCGGTTAACTTTTGTTTTGTATCTGGCAAAATTGTTCCCTTCGGGTTTTCTCATCTGTGTTATGTGCAGAATTTGATTTAAGTCTTACTTCTCACGATTCAATACATTGGATTAGTTCGACAAATTACAATAAAAGATCAAGCAAAATATCGTGTAATTCATCTTTGTCCCTTAAATTTCGGAAAATGGCCTTTCCTGTTGCATAGAGACGGAAGGAGGCGCCCTTGAACGTTAATTCGAAAATTATTGTGGACATTGACTTTTCCAATTTTGCTTTTTTTAGGATTTTTGCTATTGCCTCATCTTTTTTGTCATACTTGAATATGACTATCACGTCTTTGTCTTTGCCGCATGTTCCTTCGATTCTTGCAACATAGTCTTCAACGGTGTCCATCAGGTCTGTTCTATCTCCTTTAGGACTTCTACAAATCTGTCGACTTCTTCGCGGGTATTGTAAATGTAGAAGCTTACCCTGGCAGAAGATTTCAGTTTGAATATTTCATGTAGTGGTTGCGCGCAGTGGAAGCCGCTTCTGACCATTATTCCGTAGTTGTCAAGGAACAAGGCTACATCATGTGAACTCAAACCGTCAATACTAAAGGGAATTATTCCGCACTTAACCGAGGCGTCCTTTGGTCCATAGATCCTAGTTTTTTTGCATTCCTGCATGCGATGTATGGCATATTCTGTTAGCATATACTCGTGTACTTTGACCTTTTCCATGCCTATTCTCTTTAAGTATTTTTCTGCTTCCATTAACCCGATGCCGCCGCAGATATCAGGTGTTCCAGCTTCGAATTTCCATGGCAAATCATTCCAGGCTATGGAACAGCGCTTCGTTGCTTGGTTGAAGGAGACCTCTCGAATCATTTCACCGCCACCTTGAAAAGGCTCCATCTTCCCAAGAATCTCATGTTTTCCGTAGAGGACGCCTATGCCTGTTGGACCTAACATTTTATGCCCTGAGAATGCGAAGAAGTCTACATCCAAGCTTTTGACGTCTACGGGTAAATGTGGAACTGATTGCGCGCCGTCAACAAGTATCAAGGACTCCTGTTCATGTGTGACTTTCGCCAGTCTTTTGATGTCATTCACGACTCCACTAACGTTGGAAACATGACTTATACATACAATTTTTGTCTTTTTGGAAATTTTGTCTTCGAAATCTTTGTAATCTAGCGTACCATCGTAGTTCACATCTGCGTATTTAACATTGAAGCCCTTCACTTTCGAGAGGAGTTCCCATGGAACAATGTTGCTATGATGTTCCATCAACGAAACCAAAACTTCGTCATCTCTGTTGAAATTACGGAGGCCCCAAGCATATGCAACTAGGTTTATTGCTTCAGTTGTGCCTCTAACAAAAATTATTTCCTCTTTCCCGTTTGCATTTATGAATTGAGCAACGTCTTCGTGTGCGCTTTCATAGAGTTCGGATGCCTCTTGGGAAAGAGTATGAACAGCTCTATGAACATTTGCATTGTGATTTTCGTAGAAATTCTTGATGGCTTCAATCACTTGTTTTGGCTTTTGTGATGTTGCCGCGTTATCGAAGTAGATTAAGGGTTGGTCGTTTATTTTCCGTCTGAATATTGGGAAGTCTTCACGAATTTTGTATGGGTCCAACATTTTTCTTTATTCTTCCGTTTGCATTCTTTTCGCAAGCACTTTCGCAAGCTCTTCCTCTTCTAGGGCCTGCTTTTCCTCAAAACTTAGCTCTTCTTGCAACCATTTCGGAGATGCTTTTTTGTTTTTGTAGTATTTTCTAATCGCTCTTCTTAACGCTCCAATGGCCAGGATGCCACAGTGAAACTTGACGGTTGGCAGCCCGCCTACTGCTTCTGTTACTTTTTTCCAAGAGATTTCCCATGCGTTCTCTAGCTTCTTTCCTTTGATCATTTCCGTTGCTACGCTTGAAGTTGCTATGTTTGCGGCGCAGCCGTAACTCTCGAAGGACGCCTTTTCTATAATGTCCTGATCGTTAATCTTTAGGTAGAAGGTTATCATGTCTCCGCATAGTGGATTTCCTGCAACAGCCGTCACAGTAGCATCTTCCATTTTTCCAAGATTTTTTGGGTTTCTGAACAGCTCAAGTACTTTCGGGTTATAGGGCAACGGTATCCGAGACACAATCATTCCACTCCTGTGGCGCCAACGATCCCTCTTATTCTTTCAACAGCTTTTGAAACTGCGCCTAAAACATAATCTATGTCTTCTTCTTTATGGTATCGGGTGACTTTCATTAATATGCTACCGTGAGCTTCGTCGAACTTCCTGCCTATTGCAACAAGAACGTGGCTTGGCTGAAGAAGTCTCCTTGTGCACGCACTTCCGCTTGAAACGTAGACACCGTTTAGGCTCAGCTCAATTGTTAATGCTTCGCCTTCGCATTTAAGAAAGCTTACGTTCACATTGTCAGGAGTTCTCTTGTTGCCTTTTGGTCCGTTAAGCTTCACTTCCGAAATTTTTCCAGTGATTCCATCAATGAGTTTGTCTCGCAATTTTCGCATCTGGTTTACATTTTCTTCAAAATTTTGAAAAGCAAGCTCAGATGCCTTCGCGAAACCTGCAATCAATGGTGTATTCTCAACCCCGGGCCAAAGATTTTGTGTTCCGATTTGACCTTCTAAAATTCTTTCCAATTTAACGCCTTCTTTTACGTACAGAGCTCCTGTACCTCGGGGGCCCAAAATCTTGTAGCTACTTATAGTTGCTAGATCTGCGTCTGAATCTTGTATGTTTAGAGGTATTTTGCCGTAAGCGTCAGATGCGTCCGTATGAACAATTGTTTCGGAGTTTTTGGCTTTGACTATTTTCAAAGCGTCTCTAATAGGTTGTATAGTTCCTATTTCGTGATTTGCAGCAGACAAACTTACAAGGGTTGTTTCTTCGTCAATGGCTTCTTCTAACTTTTCTAGGTTTATGAAGCCTTCGTTGTCAACCGGAATTTTAGTTATGTTGAACCCGTATTTTTGTAATGCATCAGAGACGTGTAACACGCTTATGGGCTCAATTTCTGAAGTCACTACTTTTTTGCCCTTGTCCTTCATGGCAAAAGCTGCTCCCATCATTGCCAGGTTGTTAGCTTCTGTTTCTCCCGGAGTGAAGTTGATTTCTTCAAGTGTTTTACATCCTAAGAATTCTGCAATTTTCTGAGCTGATTCCATCACTGTTTCGAAAGCTTCCCAGCCTGGTTTATGTGTTAGCGTCGGGTTGCCATATGCGCGTTTATTATAGTATGGTAGCATCGCGTCAACTACTTCTTTAGGAACAGTGCTTGAGTTTTCGATGTCTAGGTACACTTCATGTTTTAAGCCTTCGTGTGCCCGGAGCAGTTCTTTTACGTTTTCAATCATTGTGATTCTATCCTTGCTGGCGCTTCCATTCTTCACCGTCTAATATTCCGTTATCTAATAGAAAAACGTAACCCAGAAGGATCAGACTGCGATACATAACATTTTAAATTGTTGATGCGGTAATTGCTGTTGTAAAAAGAAGAGATGGCGTGTTTTGTGAGAATAACAGACTTGCGATTGCCTGAATCCGTTAAAGAGGTAGTGATTAGATCTAGATTCGTAGAACTTTACCCCCCACAGGAAGAGGCAATAAAAGCAGGAGCCCTCGAAGGTAAAAATCTTGTATTAGCAAGTCCGACAGCATCTGGGAAAACCTTGGTTGCCGAGTTTTGCGCTCTTAAGCACATTTTGGAAAGGAATGGGAAAGTAGTGTATCTGACGCCTTTAAGAGCCTTGGCGAACGAAAAATTCGACGAATTCAAAAGGTATGCCTCTATAAAGAAGGCTGATGGCAAACGGGTGAGGATAGGCATAAGCACGGGTGATTTTGACAGTAGCGACCCATGGTTAGAAAGATATGACATAATCATAACTACGAATGAGAAGGCAGACTCGCTTTTGAGGCATAGAGCCAAGTGGATGGATGAGATTTCACTTGTTGTTGCTGATGAAGTACATCTGCTAAACGAAGCTGAACGAGGTCCAACATTGGAGGTTGTATTGTCAAGACTCATGCAGATTAATCCAGAAATACAGATTCTAGCTTTGAGTGCGACAATAAATAACGTCGAGGAAATTGCGGGATGGCTGAAGGCAAACTACATTACAACAGAGTGGCGACCTATTCCTCTAAAAGAAGGGACACTTCTTTACGAAGAGATCCAGTTCAAGGATGGAGATGCGCGAAAAATAGAAAAAAAGGCAAAGAACCCAGCTATAAATCTGGCTTTGGCTACTGCGAAATCTGGAGGACAAGCATTGATCTTTGCGTCAACCCGAAAGAACGCAGTTATTCTGGCCAAAAAAGTTGCGGGCGAAGTTGAAGGAATGTTGTCAAAGCCTGCAATGAGATCTTTGGAACATGATGCTGAGAGAGTTTTGGCAGCAGGTGAGAGAACTAGAATAAGCGAGTCGCTTGCGGAGTTGGTCAAACGAGGGGCAGCCTTTCATCATGCAGGATTAGGCGGCGGACATCGCAAGATAATAGAAGATTCCTTTCGACAGGGAAAAATCAAGGTCTTGACTGCCACGCCAACATTGGCTTTCGGCGTTAACCTTCCAGCCAGAACAGTAATCATTCAAGATTACAGGCGATACGAGCCGGGATATGGTTATTATCCCATTAGCGTTCTAGAGTACAAGCAGATGGCCGGAAGGGCGGGAAGACCTAAGTATGACAAGGTTGGAGAAGCCATACTTGTCGCTAAGACTGATGATGAAGCAGATTATCTAATGGAAAGCTACATCCTTGCACGTCCAGAACGGATATGGTCTAGGCTTGCAGTAGAAAGAATCATGAGATCTCATGTGTTGGCAACAATAGCAGCAGACTTCGCCCATACAGAGCGTGGAATTTACGACTTTTTCGGCAGAACATTTTACGCTCATCAATATGATATAAGTGCGATGAAAAGCATTATTGCAAAAATACTCAAATACCTTTACGAAGAGGAAATGATTGAAGTTAGCGGAGAAAACATTTGTGCCACAAAATTTGGGAAACGGGTAAGTGAACTCTATATAGACCCTGTTTCGGCTGTTATAATCCGTGATGCATTGAGACGAAAACCAGTATACTTAACAGACCTAAGCTTGCTTCACTTGATTGCCCACACACCCGACATGAGTCCAATATTGCGACCGTATACCCAGGAACTAGATGAAATTGCAGTTTTCATGGAAGAGCACAAAATAGAGTTCCTAGTTGATGTGCCAGATGAATGGGAGGATCGCATACGTTATGAACAGTTTCTCGCAGAAGTGAAAACTGCAATGGTTTTGAAAGCATGGATTGAAGAGATGAGCGAAGACGAACTAATCGAAAAATTCAGAACACAACCGGGCGACCTTTACAGAACCATTGAAAATGCAAAGTGGCTATTTTACGCTTCTCATGAATTGGCAACGCTTTTCGGTAATAAGAAGATCTTACCACAAACTAATGAATTGAGGGAAAGAATCGAGAAAGGTGTGAAGAAGGAACTCTTGCCGATAGTTAAGCTAGAGGGGGTTGGAAGAGTTCGCGGACGCATACTGTATAACTCAGGATATAAGACAATAGAAAACATAAAATACGCGCCAATAGAGAACTTGATGAACCTGCCCCTTATAGGACCAAAACTAGCGAAGAAAATCAAGGAACAAGTCGGCGGTTTCGTGAAAAAGGAAGCATGGGAAAAACTCGAAAAAAATGAGACCTGGAAACAAAAGGCTCTAACAGAATACTAGGCAACATAGAAGCCTTGTAAGATAACTGGTGAGGTTCTACCTGTTTCTTCTCTCGTACATTGCGAGAAATCTTTCAGAGTATGGAAATGCTGTTTCTTTGTATATTTTGCACGGAAATTCAGGGCAGTCTCTCATGCAATAACCAACACCCTTCTCAAGCACACATTGAAGTTTTGAACAGATCCTCCCTAAGTTTTTCATCTGTTCTGCCACTTTCTTTTCAATAACGTCCTTATCCTTAGGGAGGCCAGACCCGCAAGGTAGACAGATTCCCTTAACAAACAGCCCACATGTGGTGCAGCAAACTCCGCACGCTGCTATGTAGACACGTTCTTTCCTACCTATCCCACACACCTTGTCATACCCGCTCTTGGCTCTGGAACTTTAGAATTCGTTCTTAAAAATTCTAACTTGCGAGCCAAACCCGACCAAGACAACGGAAATCTTATCTTTCACGGGTTCTGACTCCTTAGCCGGAAAGCCTCCTAGCCCTACGTTCTCGTTTGGTTTTTTCAGCCATTAATTCGACTTGCTTTAGTGCCGTGCCCAGATAGTTTCTGGGGTTCAAGGCTTGATCTATTTCTTTCTCGTCCATCTTTCTGTGTACAGTTTTATCTTCAAGTAGAATTTCCTTAAATTGCCGCTTTTTCAGTTCACTTTTTATGGTTAGTTTCCTAAGAAGTTCGTGTGCTTCTTGACGGTTCATTCCTTTTCTTACTAATGCCATCATAACTGCTTCAGACATTGCACGTCCTTGTGTTATTTCAACGTTCTTTAGCATGCGTTTTTCATCAACTCGCAAGTTAGCCACAACATTAGTCATCAGGAAAAGCTGATAATCAGTTAGAATGCACACCTGGGGGAGCATGTACCGTTCTGTAGAAGATTGCGTCAAATCCCTTTCATGCCAAGTTACCACGTCCTCCAAGGCAGGGACAACAAGACTTCTGACGATCCTAGCCAAACCACAGACCCTCTCGCAAAGCTCAGGATTCCGCTTCTGAGACATTGCGGAACTTCCAACCTGCTTCTCAGCTTCAAAAGGTTCAAAAAGCTCTCCGATTTCTGGTCTCTGCAGTTCCCGAATCTCAGTTGCGAAATTGTCAAGCGTAGAGGCAATCATGGCAAGCAAACACACAAGTTCTGCGTGACTGTCTCTTTGCACGATTTGTGTGGAAATCTCCGCAGGCTTGATTCCCAAACGTTGCATGACCAGCTCCTGCATCTTCATGGCGTGTGTGCCTAAGCCGGCTTGCGTTCCAACTGCGCCGCTCATTTTTCCAATCAAAACACGTTCTTTACATTGTTGAAGCCTTTGAATATGTCTTGAGATCTCCCGCATCCAGACAGCAAACTTGAAGCCCAGTGTTATCGGCAGAGCATGCTGGCCATGGGTTCTACCCATCATTGCCGTGTTCTTGTGCCGCAGCGCTTTTTCCATCAGGACTTGTTCAAATTTATTGAGTTTTTTCTCAATAAGCTTCAATGCCTCCTTTAATTGAAGTGCGTTGGCTGTATCCACAATGTCATAGCTTGTGACCCCAAGGTGCACATATCCTCCACTAGATCCACAGACTTCCGCTAAGGCTCGAACTAGAGAAGCAACATCATGCTTTATTTCACGTTCGATTTCCTTTATACGACTTAGTTTAACATGTTTCGTGGAAGCCATAGCGATGATCTTTTCAGCATCCTTCCTCCGTATGTTGCCGACCTCAGCGTGAGCCCAAGCCAAGGCGGCTTCCACATCAAGCATTCTCTGGACGCGCGCCTCTTCTTCAAAGATCTGCCGCATTTCTTTAGTCCCATGACGACCTGTATCGATAGGACCTGTGTCTATGGGCAGAATAGGCAAGTTCTCTATCCCTCGCTAGAAAATAAGACGATTAAACATTAATGTTTTACGAAAGTAATACATAATGATATATTATTTACAGGCTTTCAGCATGGGAGCAATAGTCGCGGTTGTCAGTAAAGAAGGCAAAAACGTAACGAAAACAGCAGTTACTATGCTTAAAGCGTTAAATCGTGATAATGCTGAAGCCTTCGGGATAGCATCGCCAACAACTGCGAAAATAGAGAAGTCCTTCAATGCGTTGCGGGGCGAGGAAGTTGACTCGCCTATAGCAATCGGGCATGTGTTCTCGAAGGTTTTCGTGGGAGACGAGCCTCAACCAATAAAACTTGATGAAATGGCAATTGTCTTTGAAGGTCGGCTCTATGCAACCGAATTAGAAAGCTGTGACCCGCGAACCTTCGCCGAAAAATTGAAACAAAATGGTAAGGCAGCTATTGAAACGCTTGTCAAGGAAACTAAGGGAAACTTTGTTTTCGTCGTAGCTGAACCATCAAGACTAATTGTAGGCAGAGACACCTTGGGCGTTCGTCCACTCTATTACGGCGAAAACAAAGACTTGGCCGCTTTAGCTTCTGAGCGCAAGGCATTATGGAGCATTGGATTGAAAGTGACAATATCTTTTCCGCCAGGATACATGGCACTAGTTGACAAGGATGGCTTCAAATTCAAACCGATCAAAACGCTTGCTTATTCCAAGCCTAAAAGGATGACGATGCAAGCTGCCACCCAGAAACTTCAAGCACTTCTTGAGTTTTCGACGAAAGAAAGGATCAGAGGGTTAAAGGAAGTCGCAGTGGCTTTCTCTGGGGGATTAGACAGTAGCATAATTGCATATCTAGCAAAGAAACTCAAAGGAAACGTGCATCTGGTACACATAAGCTTGAAAAACCGGCCAGAAACCGAACACGCCAAGAGGGCGGCCGAAGAACTCGGACTTCCAGTTCACGTTTACCTCTATGATGAAGAAAGCGTAGAAAGAACGCTTCCAAACGTTCTTTGGCTAATCGAAGAGTCAGACCTCCTCAAAACAAGCATTGGCATTCCTGTCTATTGGGCAGCAGAAAAAACGGCCAAAATGAAAATCAAAGTAATGTTGGCTGGCCAGGGTGCGGATGAGCTTTTCGGAGGGTACAAAAGATATGTGGACGACTACAAGCGATATGGAACGGGAGTACGGAAAAATATTCTTAACGACATTATTAGGATGCATGAAACCAACTTTGAAAGGGATTTTAAGATTTGCGATTTTCATAACGTAGAACTGCGTCTGCCTTTTGCAACATATCATGTGGCAAAATTCGCTACAGGTCTGCCGCTAAAATTAACGATAGGATCCCAAAGCAATACATTGAGAAAACTGGTTTTAAGACGAGCGGCCGAAGACATGAAGCTTCCGCAGTTTATAGTGAAACAGCCGAAAAAGGCAATACAGCACGCAACAGGCATAAGCGAAGCCCTCAAAAAGGTAGCCAAGAGGAAGGGGTTGCCCGCGAAAGAATATCTAGAGGAAATATTTCAACATGCTTCAAGAAGATGACATGAAGTGACCGAAACGGCCGTGATTTTTTCACTGAAATACTACGAGCATAATCCTGGTAGAAATCATCCAGAATCAGCACAACGCCTTCACGCAATTGTTAACGAACTGAAAAGAGGTAAGCTTTCAAGAAGCAGAAGCTGGCAGCTCATAGAACCGAGAGAGGCCTGCATTGAAGATGTTGAACTGATCCACGACAGTGAATATGTCAAATATGTTGAGACTGTTTGCAAATCTGGGGGCGGGCTTTTAGATTCAGGTGATACGGTAGCTTCCCCGGGAAGCTTTGAAGTTGCCCTATGTGCAGTGGGCGGGACTATCAAGGCTGTCAACCTTGTAATGGAAAAGACGTTTGAAAATGCTTTTGCTTTAGTGCGTCCACCTGGGCATCATGCCGAAAAGTTTCGGGCATATGGCTTCTGCATTTTCAATAATATCGCTATAGCTGCTGAGTACTTGCTTAAGGAGTTCAGGCTGAAGAGAATTTTGATATTGGACATAGACGCGCATCATGGGAATGGGACACAGGAAGCTTTTTACAAGACTGACAAGGTGTTATATATGAGTTTACATCAAGACCCCCGTGCTTTTCCAGGAACAGGCTTTATTGACGAAATCGGGGAAGGCAAAGGTCTGGGATACAATGTCAATGTTTCATTGCCCTATAGAACTGGTGATCAGGTCTATCTGAGGGCTGTGAAGGAAATTGTGACGCCGGTAATACATCAATATAGGCCACAGTTCATGTTAATTTCCGCTGGTTTGGATGGTCACTACATGGACCCCATAGCAGATCTTTCTCTGTCAGCGCTATGCTACAAAGAGGTTTACAAAATATTGGTGGGACTGGCGTCGGAAATATGTGAAGGGAGACTTGTATCCGTTCTTGAAGGAGGCTACAACACGAATTCTATCGGAAAAATAGCTTCAACAGTCATTGGGGAAATGAGTAGAACCCTGTACACCATGGACGATAAGGTTCCAGTAACTAGCAGGCACGTTAGAAGGCGAGGTGAAAATGTATTGAGGAACGTGAAGGAGATTCAGAAGGCGTTTTGGAATATAGATTAGCAGCTCTGAACAAGTGAAATTCAAAACAGAAGGCTAAGATTACTCAATGACTTGGATTGCGCTTTCTGGGCATTGGACTTCGCAGGCTCTGCAAACTAGACATTCTTCTGGTTTTACAGGAACAGACTTACCGTCTTTGACCTCAAAGACGGCCACTGGACAAGTATCGACACAAGTGCTACATCCAGTGCATTTATCTTTGTCAACGACTATTTTCACCATTTTCCGTTCCTCTCTAACTGGAGTTTCATTGAATTCTAGGCTGTAGAATAAAAGTGTTTTGGGTTATTTAGCGGATTTCTTCACGTAGTCTTAGGAGGAGTCCGCTTATCGTGGTTTCAGCTCTCTCTTTTCTGCGTTGATAGTCTGCTAGAAGCTTTCGATAAGCTTCGAGTGAAAGTTCTCCTCGGCTGTGGCGAGCTTCTATACTTTTGATGTTAGCTTCAACTTCGTTGATTTCGGTTTCTGCGATTTCAAGTTGTCGCATTAAGTCCGCATAGTGACCGCCAATTGCATACATCCTTTCTTTGGATTCGGTCAAGTTTCTAGACAGCGTATTGAGTCGTGTTTCCAGGGTTTTTCTCTGTACTTTGTACCGACGCCTTGGGATCTTTCCTTTCCGCACTCTGGTTTCAAGGGATTCTATTTCCAAAACTATCCTCATTTTCTCTTCGTATGTATTCACATACGACTTGATGTGTTCAGGGCGCAGACTTACTGCTACTGTAGGCACAATAACTCTGGCTGGAGCCTTAGGCCTTTTCCAGACAGCTGCAATAATGCACCCAACAACTGATATAGCCCATGTCCATAAGGTTGGACGGAAAGATAGCCACAGAGGATTATATTCGTACACGATTTTAACGTTGAAACTGTCCATGCAAAACACATTTCGTCTATCCACAGTTACAATCTCTTCGAAAATATTCCTTGCTAGACTATAGGCATCACCGATTAAGGCGCTTTCGAAACCTAGTATCTTTGCGCCTTCTGGTAGATCAAAGGTCACTGATGCTTGCTCAATATAATAGTTTATGTTTTGGAATAGGGAAATGTTAAGAGCAAATCTATCAGCTGTTTCTTGCGTGATACAAGTCTTAGGCAGGAAATATTCCACGGTCAATCTTGTCGATTCGCCGATTTTCAGTGGCAGGGTGAAAGTGATTTCGTGACGGTTTGTAAAGTTGTCAGTCATCAATGGCTGAGCCATTTTTCTTCCAAAATGATCCTTCGCTTTTACATTAGAAGCATTAAGAGGCAACATTACCTCGATGGAAACTACATCCAATATTGCCTTGTTTTTTATGCGATATGTATCCGCCCCTTCTATTTCACCAAACTCGTTCAGTCTTATCTCGCGCTTAAGCTCCTCTACATCAACTACTAGTAGCTTATCGTCTGCCAAGGTAAATGTTACTTCCGATTCATCATAAGTAAAAGCTGGTAGACTTTCTTTTGAATAATTGAACGCACTAACTGTACCGCTAGAGTATAACGCCTCCGGTGGTAAGACAATTGAGGCATCGCACTTGGCAGCTGGCTTGGTCAAGCTGGGATAGGCTGGAAAGTCTAGTTTGTATTGGCTTGTGGTATCATGTATGATAAGATAGTTTGACAGTACAAACACGACTGTGAATGTTTGTGGGGTCTCGGATGGAAAGCTTACTTCTGCGCCGTAGAAACCAATGCGATTTTCCAATGGCACGTTAAGGCTCACGGGAAAGTTAGTGTTTTCGTTATAAGCGATGCATCGAAGGACGTATGGGCCATACTTGTATGGAAAGCCTATCAGAAAATCGCCAGGTTCCGGTGAACTTGCATTTAGTCTTATTGTGTCATTTATTAAGACGTAGCCATTGTACAGGACCTCTACTGTGTGATTCACATACTCAATGGTGTAATCCACGGTCTGCGCTTCAGCGGTTTTGAAGTTGAATGACATTGAAGCATAAACAATCAAAAATAGTGTCAAGACAGAAAGTACCAAAGCTGCCTTTTTCGTCTGAGTTCCCTCCGCTGATTCCCGAATTTTTAGGCTTTGTATTATTGACGAGCTTATTTATTTACTTTTGTAGGTATATTTGCAGTGCCGCATTTTGGCAATTAGCGGTTGAGGATTTTCTGGAATTTAGGTTTCAAGCCTCCAAAGCTCATAAACAAGAACTCGTTTCTCATTTTCAAAGTCTTTCTGGGTTACGACATTTATTGAAAGCACTAGAATCAACCTAATCCATGGATTTGGAAATATCTCCGTTGGCAACTACTTGACCAACCTTCAAGCGCGTGTTCGTCAGCTCTTTGCAACTTGAACTCTAGGCGGCTTCCAAATCTATAAATCGGACTCGAGGATCACCTTGCAGCGAGGGCATCTGGTTGTTACTCTACGATTCGGTTGAGAGACATTTAGCCATCGAGAGATTGGTTACTTCTGACGGACTTGATAGAGAGAAGAAGAAGTATTATCGCATCAGACCAGCAAGATGGTACGGCGGAATAGTCACAGCCGACTGTGTTGGCTGCGGTTTGATGTGCAAGTTTTGCTGGGTGTCAGACATTGTTATGTTTCGACCAGCCGAGGTTGGAAGATTTTACGCTCCAAGGGAAGTTGCGCATAGCTTGGTTTCTCTAGCTGAGAAACATCGCATACACTTACTAAGAATCAGCGGTGGCGAACCAACAATAGGAAAGTCACATTTAGTCAAACTTCTTGACAATCTTCAAGGCCATGGATATCGTTTCATTCTGGAAACCAATGGCATACCTATAGCCAATGATGAAAGTTATGCCGAAAGTCTTTCAAAATACAAGTTTGTTCACGTAAGGGTATCACTGAAAGGTTGCAACGAGAAGGAGTTCACAGTACTCACAGGAGCCAAGCCAGATGGTTTTGCATTGCAACTGAAGGCTCTGAAATATTTGGTGGGTGCAGGGGTCAGTTGTCACCCATCAGTTATGGCTTCATTTTCCCAGAAGAAAAACCTTAAAGAGCTTACCCAAAGGCTTGAGCACATCAATCCAGATTTTGCCAAGGAATTAGAGATTGAAGAATTGATCCTTTATCCGCACGTAATTAGAAAAGTGAAAAGATACAAACTGAAATATTATACAGCGTATAGGCCAGAAAAAGTGCCGCCAGAACAGATCTAAGTGTGTGTTACTATAATCCACCGTGTTTCAAGTAGTAGTTCTCTTCTTTTTTTGATCCGAAGCTTCTTATGCCTTTCTCTCTAAGTTGCTTCCGGAGTTTCTGTGCGTACTGCTCATTAATTTCGCGTCTCTTCTCCATGTAGGCAATTATCTCTTCAGCTTGCTCTGCCGTGTCGCATCGTCGAATAAAGTCTATAACGTCAGGCATATAGTGAAGGTATCTTTTAGAGTTTGAGCTTTCTCCAGTTTGGACATCTGTGCGAACAGAATTGACTGCAACCTTGTTTTCGTCAGATTCCAGCTCTCTGGCTAAGTTCGGAAACATCTTTTTGAATGTTTCTTTGTCAAATTGCATATGTACCCCTTTGAAGAAGGATGGTGAGTCCTTCACATTATTTATCGAAAGGCTATATTTAAGTGTCTTTTGAATTGAAAGGGGAAGTATCTCAAAAAGGGACAAAACGTTGCAAAGGGTTTTCCTTAAGCAATCTTTTTAGTTCTTCTATATGAAGGCCAGTGATTTCGTCTCCAAATATTTCGCATTTTTTCCGAGTAGAAAGTTCTTCTGGACTTCGAACGATAATTTCGATTTCTTCCTTGGTTGGTGATTCTAAATATATGTGAAAAGATGCTTTCTTTTGCCCTTTTTTTGTTACAGTTACCCACTCGGTTTGCAGGCTCTTGAGGTTGCTTGATTTCAGTGTGTGCAGAATGTCGCTCGGCTCGTCGTGGTAAACAGATATGTCAATGTCGCTTTCATGATGCACTGTCCCACGCCAGACGCTTCCAATCAGGACAGGGTTGTACGCCTTCAGGATTTCCATTATTTCTAGTGCTTGTTTTCGCATTTGGATTAAGCGTTGGTGTCTACCTTTGCCCTCATTTTCCTCGACTATTTTGTCCAGTTCTATTGCAACTTCAAGATTTGTTGGAAGGAAATTGACGCGGGTAGTTCTGGCAGCTTTTAATTTCGCCTGCTTATACTCCTTTTCGGCTCCAAAGTAGAGAAGACTGGCAGCTTCTCTTGCAACTTTCTTTTTTAGATTTAGGAAACCACTATCCAAAAAGGCACCTAATATAAATTAGACTTAAACAGAGACTTGCCGACGAGTCATTTGTTCGTATAATGCAATTGTTTTCTCAGCCATCTTATCCCAGGTAAACTCGTTTAAAACTCTCTGTCTACCATTTCTTCCGAGCCACTGCTTTTTCTCTGGGCTTTCTAAAGCGCTGGTTATGCCCCAAGCGATGTCTGCTGGATTGTTTGGGTCTATGTGAAAGCCACACTGTTCTTCTCCGCAAGGGATAACTATCTCTCGCATTCCACTGACACCAGATGCCCCAACAACAACTGGGCGTTCCAAGCTCATTGCCTCGAGTACAACTATTCCAAAGGGTTCGTAGAGACTTGGGTAGACTGCAACGTCACATGCAGCGTAGTGGAGAATGCGCTCCTCTTCTGGGATGAATTCAGAGCGGAATTTCACATATTCATGCAATTTCATGGTTTTAACCAAGTTAACTAGGTAGTCTTGTAAGTCGCCTAAGCCCACTATGACTAGTTTTGCTTTCGGTGTTTTCTGCAAAATGTGGGGCATGGCCATTATGAGCTTGTCAATACCTTTAACGCCAACAAGTCTGCCAAGGAAGAGAATCATAAGCTCATCATCTTTGATGTCATAAAAAGCTCTAACCTTTTGGATTTGTTCTGCGTCTACTGTTTCCAGATTGTATTTTTGCGCATCAACACCGTTGTAGCATACTTGGATTTTATCTTTTGGAAAGCCGAGTTTTATTAGTTCGTCTTTCATTGCGTATGAGACAGTTATAATCAAGTCAGCCGCCCTTGCCCCGTGAAGCTCGATGCTGCTTACTACCTCTGATCCATTTCCAAGGGTTCTCCCTTTTTCTGTTGAGTGAACGTGAAAAATGAATGGCAATCCAACCTCCTTCTTAATCGTTATTCCGCCTATGGCTGAAAGCCAGTCGTGTGCAATGGTAATATCATATTTGAAGTTCTCTTTTCTGATGAGCTCGTTGACAAGTTTTGAGGCGCTTAGGTAGTTGTATACTAGGATTTTGGAGAACAGCTGGATGCCCCTGCCCCATTTCTTGACATCTTCGGCAAGCACATCCGGCAGCGAGTCGGAGATATCGATGTGTAACGGACGGTGGATCTCTATGCCGCGCCAAATTTCTCTTGTCGGAAGGCTGCCAGCGTCGTCATTCATCGTGAAAACCGTGACATCATGATCCATTAGGACAAACTTTCGTGTGATTTCGGCAGCATAGGTCCCTAAACCACCGACGATCTTCGGCGGATACTCGTACACAAGCACAGCCATCTTCATTTTTTCACCGTCTTTGCTTATTCCGATAGTAGGGTATTGCTTAATGAAAGCATTGCTTATTTGCGTTTCTTAAACTATTAAAGCGCCTATATCGTTGCTGTGAGTATCCAACGGCTTTGAAGTTTCCCTTCAAGGTCCTTTTCACTTAGTTTTAGACTGACAACTTTGAAATCTTTGAAAAGCTGGGCTATTTCATCTTTGTCACTAAAATGATGGAGAACTCCTTTTTCTGAACCTTCTTGTCTCAGAAATGTGTTTTCTTCGACTTCCAGACCATCTCGATAACTATAGGTTCTTTTCGATAAAAAGTTGACTAGTACTAATCCCCTTTTCTTTAGTATTCTCTTGATTTCGGAAATTGTTTCTACAATTTCTTTGAGTTTTTGATGGTAAATGGTGTGGAGACTCAAGACAGCATCAAAACAAGATTCGATATAGGGCAGCATTTTCATATCGGACATTACGAGATAAACCTCTAACTTTTGCCTTTTGAGTCTATCTTTAGTCATGTGTAGACCTGTTTCTGAAACGTCCACTCCGTGAGCCTCGAATCCTTGCTTCGCCATGTAGACCTGATGCCTCCCTGCGCCGCAACCCAAATCGAGGATTCGCCCTTTTCGATTCTTTCCTTTCAAGAATGCCGCAAGGTCAACGACAACTTCATCTGGTTCTGCTCTACTGTACCCTTTTTCACGCAGTATTTGATTCCATTCAGTCATCTATTTCTCCCGGCCAGCGGTTATTCTCGACTGCTTTTCGTCACTATTAAAGACTAGCTTAAACTGTGTGCTGTAGATTCTTAAGTACTACTAGACTGGTGCAACATGGAATTCCACGTCTTTACCTTCCTAGGACAGTGGTTGAAAAGGAAAAACTGAAAAACCTATCAATCACATATAATACAACTGGAAGGGATATAATAAGATGAGCATATCACCCGTTAAAAGGCTAATTTTAGAGACTATGTGGGCACTTGCTAAGCCTGCGAAGGCTGCGGAAATAGCGAAGGAGAGTGGGCTAAGTTTTCGGTCTGTTATGATGCACATACTAGGGCTCGTCCGCATGGGATATGCAGAATTGCACGAAAAAGGATACTATGTTATAACGGAAAACGGCAGAAAAGCGCTTGGTTTTCCCGAAATCGATAAAGAAAAGGCCGCCGAAATATTAGCCTATTTGCCCTTGGAAAAATCGTTCCATTTCTATGCTGACATCGAAAAGCCCTTAAACATTCATGCGGCTAGTCTTCAAGACTTCTGCGACAAAATCTTGAAAATTGACATAGGCTCAGTGGAGTTTCACAGCAATCGAGGAGATTTTGAAATGTGGTTTGCTTGGTTAGGTGATGCTGAACTAGCGAGAAAAACCTTGCTTGTCAGAGAACTGAAGTTTTCTGGAGAAGAGCTGCGCAGGAAACTCTATGAAACAGTGAAACATCGATGTGAAGAGCTAGTGAAAATAAGATAGTATTAGTTCCAGTGCTTACAAAGATTAGCCTAGCAAATTTGGGGCAAGAGCTAAATATGGAGAATAATCTCGAAGGCGTTTCTGAGACTAGTGGCTTCAGTCTTTTAATCTAGGCTGGCCTAAACCTATCTTTGAGCTTTTCAAGAACTTTGGGCAGAGTTGTATATTCCATTTCTTCAACACCTAAGCGCGCAGGTTCAAACTCGCCCATGCGTCTGAGCATTGAAGCATGCTGTAAGGCTTCTTGTCTGGCTAAGGCGAATGCTGGATCATCAAACAGGTCAGCTATCATTGGTGTTCCTTCGTCATCAATTGCAATTGCACCGTTCGCAACCTGAAACCCTAAAGCGAGGATTCTTGGGGGGCCATCGAAGATTGTGCATTTGGCGTCTTTTAGTCTAACTGGCATTAATGGCCCCCAGTGGCTTCCGCGCATCCACCCTGCCACGAGGTAGCTGTGCAAAAAGGGTGCTAGAATCTCTCCTACTGCGGGCAGCCCGTGTTGGGCACGCACTATCATAACTGGGTCGTCTTTTCCAACGTATTTTCCTGCGATCAGGGATAATCGTGTTACGCTGCTTGAGGCGCATGTTAGATTGTCTCGGGCGCGTGAAACATGCGAAATCAGATAACGTCCTACTGTTCCTATCAGTGCAATTAATTCGTACATTTCTTCTGGGCATTTGACAACAACTTTCTTGTTTTCGTAGACATCGGTAACTTCGAATTTGAAGCCGCCAGCCATGTTTGGGTCGATTACGAGACCAGCCGTATTCATCGGGTCAGCGAATATTCGAAAGAGAGGGAGATTAAAACCTCCAGCAGAAGTTTTGTCTGCTGCAAAGACAACTATAGGGTCTGAATCCCTTTCTTCGAATTCCATTTCAGCCACGCCTGGGCCCATTCCTCGAACTGTTCCGCTGAATGCAGTTTTAATGATGTCTTGTCCAGCACCGTACAGTTTCAGCTTTAGGGCTTTGTCAGCGGCCTCTTTGAATGTGTTCCAAGCTAGTTGGTGGATTTCTGGGTTTGATTCTCCTTTCTCGTGCACCATGAGAAGTTCGAGGTCATCTCCAGCATTGAAGATGTAGTGGCTGTTTATCAACCCCTCATCTTGGGCGTTTTTGAGGTTTTTTAGTCCAATATTAAGGATTGATTTTGGGACAATATGATGCCCTACTAGAGAGCCTACGTCGCACTTGATTAGGGAAATTGTCGCTTTTTTGCCCATACATATCACATCAAATCGAGCTTCGGTTTAGAGTTAGGCTGTGCCTTTTTAAGAATTTCCGAAAGAGGATTTGCAAAAGAATCATAAAATAATAGGGTTCTATAATTGGGTAGTGAGGTGCTTTTATGAGCGGACAGAGGAGCATATCTGTGAAAATGCCTGAAGAGGTTTACAAAGAAATGATTTTGCGTGTTCCTGAGGGAGAAAGAAGCAGCTTTGTTAGAGATGCTATAATTGAGAAGCTTGAAAAAACACCTAAGCCTGACAGAGTTTTGGAGTTGGAGCAAAGGCTCAGCAAGGTGGAAGCGGAGTTTTCAGAGATAAAGAAGTATCTTGTGGACTTGGAACTGCTCACTTATGAACGTGGGAAAACAAACCCTCATACGTTTTGCATGGACGACTTGGATCACAAAATAGTGGATTATCTCACTCACTATAAGGGGGCAACCACGCCAGAACTAGCAGATTACCTGAAAACAAACCGTTGGCTGGTTTTGAACAGACTGAGAAGAATACAAAGAATGTCTAGAAAACGGCTTGGAAAATCAATAATAGACTATTATCCCGGAGAGAAGTCAGGCAAGAAAAAAGCTTGGTGGATAAACGAAGAACTGTCGGAGGAGCAATAGGCGGATAAGCTTGTGATAATAAGAGAGGGCTTTACTCTTCGGAGACTAGACCCTCCCTTATATATAGATTGAATTCGACGTTGAACGTGAGCGTGTGCCATAACAATTAATTTTAGATAGGGTTCAATTCTAATGTGCAGGAAGGGCCCGTAGCCCAGTATGGATTAAGGCGCCGAACTTCCAGAAATGTGCGCAAGCCTCCGGGCATCTGACGGAAGAAAGCCGGAGAACAGGGGTTCAAATCCCCTCGGGCCCGCCATATTACAATTGTAGGTTTATTCATTCCTACTTTACGCTAATAGGCTTTTTTCAAGCATATTTTTGGCTTTTCTCAAGATTTTTCTTTCATTAGCATAAGCTAATATTTGAAGAGCTTTTGAGATAGGGGACCATTCGACTTTTTCTACCTCAGAATCATGAACATAGAGGGAGCCTCCAGAATATTTTAAAAGGTAAAAATGGACTATTTTGAAATAATGTTTCCCTTTTTCAAAGAAATGGTATTCAATTTGCCCGATTTTCTTGATAATTTCACCTTCTAAACCCGTTTCCTCTTTAATTTCTCTCATGGCTGCTTTTTCAGCTGTTTCCCCTTGCTCAATTAAACCCTTGGGTAAACACCAAATCTTCTCTCTACTCTTAAAACACAACGCTACTTCAAATTGATTCTTAATTGATGTTCTGAAAATCACTCCTCCTGAAGCTATAAGTCGTTGAGTCTTCAAACTTAGTACCCTCTCATTTTCATTTTGTCTTTGCATACTGAAAATACCACCTTATCCTTTTAAAGAGACACCGGCACATTCCTTAATTTTTTCTCAGTGGTTGTGGCCTTCACGTTTAACGAGTCCCAACGCGGGAATTTAAACGAGGATTTGAATCTACTTGGGCCCGCTATTGTTCGAAGTCTCTCTTAGGTAAAACGTCACTATTATTTCTAGTATGCATTCAATTATGCTGCACGATGGATATTAAAAGAATTTTTATGAGGCAAAATAACATCTTAAGATGTAGAAGGAGATACTATGAGTAAATCAAATATCAAGATTTTAGGTTTTGTTGGTTCCATGCGGAAAAACAAAAACACACATCTGGTTGTGGAAAGCTGTTTGAATGGGGCTGAAGAAGCTGACGAAAACATTGAAACTAAACTTGTTTATGTTTCCGATTTGAATGTAGGCCCATGTAGGGCTTGCTATGATGTCTGTTCGAATTCTCCATATGAATGTGCAGTGCAAGACGGACTTCAGAAAATTCTTAAAGAAATGGTCATGTCTGACGCCTTGGTTTTTGGTTCGCCAAAGTATTGTCCAATTCCCTCAAGTATGATTGCTTTTATGGAAAGGCTTGTATGCTTGTCCTACTTTACTGAAATGAAGCATCCAGGTGCAAGACATCCCTTAGAGGACAGACTATGCGGTTTGATTGCCGTTTCTGGAGGAAGCGACGTAATGCCGATACTGCAACAGCTGGAGAACTTCGTGCTGTGCCTAAGAATGAAAGTTGTCACTTTGAAGAACTATCCATATATTGGCGTTGGAGGAACGGGAAATGTTGCCAAAGATGAGGATTTAAAGCCCCTTGAAAACGCGAAGACCTTGGGGAGAAAGCTTGTGGAAACGCTAAGAAGAATAGACCAGGATAATGGTCTCTGCATATAAAATGTTTCATGTGAGGAAATTTAAACGGGGATTTAAACCACTCGGGGCCCGCTAAAGATGAATGGCTTCAAACATCGGTTTAAGTTCTAGGCTTTTGCATGGGCTCGCGTGAGTTTTTTGCAATATGTTTTTTGCAATATCATTGCCAAGCAAACGTAAAGTTTAAATCATGTAACAACAACTCATGACGTTTACCCAAACAGAATTTCGAGGGGAAGAGAGATAAATGAATTCGAAATTCATGGGCTTTCTGAGCAGACTGGGCGAGACATTATTAGAACCTGGAAAGATGTTTGAACGTTTAATTGCTGAAAAGAAGGGATTTTTAGAACCTTTGGTCATAGTATTAATCTTTCATGGCGTACAAGGTGCCCTCATAGGATCGTTCATCGCGAAAATTATTATTACTGTATTTGCATTTTTCGGCTCTCTTTTTGGTGCTCAAAACGCCGTTCCTAGCTTCGTCTCGACAATTCCCGCTATCATAGCTATCGTGGGGATTATTTGTGCCCTCCTTCTCTGGGTTATTCTTACAGGTATAGCCCACATCAGTGCAAAATACATTTTTAAGGGCGTGGGTTCTTTCACTCAACTTTTCAAACTCTATGGTTATGCCTCTGTGCCTAATATTTTGGCGATATTCGCAACATTGCTCATAGGAATAAACTTCTTTGTTTTTCTAGGTTTTTCACTGATCCTTTGTTTTGCATCGATTTTCTGGATGGTGCTCATCATGGTTGTTGCAGTTCAAAAAACTTACCAAATAGACCCAGGCAAAGCTTTCATATCAGCTTTCATAGCACCCATAGTTGTTATACTAATTCTATTAGCATTCGTTGGGCTGCTCTTGTCCATGCTTTTCGGAGGGATTTCGTTATGAATGCCCAAACAGTTATAGGTGGGATAGTCATCGCCATATTGCTGATTTCTGCTGTCTATGCTTTCGTCTCACCCGTCTTCTATCAGCCTCCAATGCCCGAGGTTCCAGAGAAAGTCATAAGAAATTATACATGTATCAGCCAACAACACCCTGAAGTTGAATACGTCAACTTAAACATGACAATAAAAGCCGGCGGATTCAACATCAGCTTCTCTAGCGACAGTAACCTGATTTATCACTTTAAGTTCGAACAGGACAAAAATGCGACAAAGCCTATAGTTGAGAACACGCCGCAGGGTAACAAGCTATTGGTTAATGTTTTTGCCGAAACAGGTGACCTTGAGGCCACCTTTGGCAGCCACTACTTATACAACGGCACCATTAAGGTGGGAGCAGGTGGCATATCGCTTGTTTTGGCACAATATTCCAATGTGGATAGTTTTGACATTGTGGCTATGTACGCAGGAGGGATCTCACTCGAAGTCCTTGAGGGCGCTTCGTTCAATCATTTAAATCTCAAAGCTACCCTTGGGGGCATAATGATGCGGGTCAACGCCTCTAGTCTCATGAAGAACTGTAACATAACCGCTGGAGTTGAAGTGGGAGGCTATATTATTGAACCGATTTCGGTTGGAGTAGACTTAGGGGTCAAACTTGCGGCCTTCGTTGATATGGGAGGGATAATGTTAAACCCGGCCGGTCTGCAAAAGGTTAAGGAGGAGGCAAACGAAATCGAGATAAGAACTTTAAACTATGCAACGGCAACCACAAAACTCAATATTGAAATTTTCGTAGGACTGGGAGGGGCAATGATTAACCAATCATTCCTAGGGACATTCCCTCTCAGTTGACGTGAAAGCCCATCCAAACATCACTTTCCACAGCGAAAGACAAAGGTTGAAGATGATATGTTAGCGGGATTTTAACCGCAATCCCTATTTTTGTTGGCTCAGGGCTCTACACTCAATTGGCATTAAATCGAAACATATTCGACCTGCGAACGGAAATTTTAAATTAGTAATGCAATAATAAATGGTAAACACTTTAACCTTTAACTTATCGATGTATAAGGGATTGTCATGAGCACACATGCAGAAGACCTAAAACTTCGGTTGATGACTATTGAACTGCTTAGAACCGCGAAATACAAAAGAAATATTACATATCGTGAGTTAGCCTCAAAAACGGGTTTGCCTGTAACTGTTTTAAGTAGATACGCCAAAGGTCATGTCCTGCCAAATACGGCAAGGGCAAAACAGCTTTGGAAGGTGTTAACAAAACTTGTTGGCTTAGAGACCGAGCTCCGCAACAGGATAAAGTTTGATGAAGAAGGTTATTTTGACAATACCGATATCATAGGCGATTTTAACATTCTTCAACAAGCAGCCAACCATGCCTTATCGAATTTCGCTGGAAAACGCGTAACAAAAGTTTTGACTGCTGCTGTTGACGGAATCCCTTTGGCAACGATGGTTGCGAACGCTCTTGGAGTCAACCTCATAATAGCAAAGAGAAGCAAAGAAGTCGGCGTCAAAGCCTTTCTGGAGGAAACATATGTACTTAGAGATTCAGGCGTAACGATGACGTTATACATTCCAAAAGATGTAATCAAGAAGCGGGACAGCGTTTTAATCGTAGATGACATGATAAAAACTGGAGACACACAAGCCGCTTTGGTTACCCTAGTTCGAAAAGCGAAGGCCGAGATCTCAGGTGTCTTTTCGATAGTAGCCGTCGGAGAGGAGTGGAAGAGAAAGCTGAAGATTTCTGGCGAATGTCCCGTAGAAGTCATCACTTATGTTAAGGCACCTTATAGCACGAGCACTCATATTTGATTGGACACGCAGCGCATTTTCTCTTCCTACAGAAGTCTTTGCCAACTCGAAGCAGAGCTGTCTCAAAATCGATAAAAGATTTTCTCGCAACTCTGTTTTTGAACCAGAACTCCTTCAACTGCTTTAAAATGTCCACTGTTGCCCCTTTCTTCAATATTCGAAGCTTCTGAGCTGCAAGCACAACAAGATTTGTTGGAGCTGGATCGGCCTTCTGCCAAATGTCACGTAGCTCTCTTAGAAAAATGCTGATTGTTACATCACCTATTCCTTTTCCCAAATCCTTTATTCTCTTCTCCAAATCATACGTGTCCGTGGCTTCATCGTAGAGAGCGGTTAGACTTGCATCATATCTTTTCGTTAGGTTTTGCATAACCTCTAAGAGTTTGTCTGCCGTTTTGAAATCGTAGCGTGTGTAGCTGCCTTCATCCAGTATCTCAACCAGTCCATCCCATCCTGTTTCCAGAATTCGCTTAGCGGTCAAGACATCATGCCTTCGAAAGCACTCGAAGGTTTTAATCACTGATATTTCTGTTATAGGCGCGCCAAACAGTATAGAAGCCAAGAACCATTTGAAAATTTCCTCGTCTTCTCCTTCTAATAGGTCTATGCCTAAGATTTCGGAATATCTCTGTCCGAAGTCTTCTACGAAAGTTTTTAGGCTTTCAGCTCTCATAGGGTTTCCAACTTTCTAACAAATTTTATACCGTCTACTACATAAACGGTTTACTGGGTCATACCATGGACAAGCGAACGATAGAGTGGTGGGACGGAACAGTTATCACGATAGATCAGGCGAAGCTTCCATTAAAAGAAGTGATTCTAAAGATGAGGAGCTGCGGAGAGGTGGCTGAAGCGATAAAGACTATGAAAATAAGGGGTGCCCCGCTCTTGGGTGCTGCCGCAGCTTTCGCCTTGGCTCTGGCTACTTATCATTCGAAAATCAAAGACAGAGATGAACTAATGAAGGATTTAGAAAATGCAGCTGAAATTCTAAGGGCAACAAGACCAACAGCTGTTAACCTTTTTTGGGCAATAGATAGAGTTCTTAGTAAGGCGAGAGGCTTTTCGGGAAACGTTAATGACTTGGTTACTCTAGTCATTGACGAGGCGCAAAAGATAGCTGATGAAGATGCAGAGGCGAACCGTTTAATTGGAAAGTACGGCGCCGAGATCATCAATGATAGAGATGTCATATTGACACATTGTAATGCCGGCGCCCTCGCTACTGTTGAGTATGGCACTGCTTTGGGCATTGTAAGAGCTTCTTGGGAGCAAGGGAAAAAAATTAGGGTTATTGCAACCGAGACTCGCCCTAAATTGCAGGGGGCGAGATTAACAACTTTTGAACTTCAACGCGATGGTATACCAGTTACACTGATCACAGACAACATGGTTGGCTACGTCATGTACAAAAGGCTAGCTAACAAAGTTGTAGTTGGGGCTGACAGAATAGTTCAAGACGCGGTTATCAACAAGATTGGAACTTTTGCAATTGCGGTTTTGGCAAAAGAACAGGGCATTCCATTTTACATTGCAGCTCCAAGATCCAGCTTCGACCTAAAGCATAAATCCGCCGATATTACGATCGAAGAGAGAAAGCCTGAGGAGGTCACTAATATAAATTCGCATCGAATTGCAGCCGAAGGCATAGACGTTTTGAACCCTGCTTTTGACATAACTCCCTTGAAATACGTAACAGCTATCATATGTGAAAGCGGAATTTTATATAAAGAAGATTTTGTTAAGTTTAGGATTGGCAATTATGAGTAAATCGTGACTTGTGCTGGGTGATGAGTGCGTGAGCAAAACTGAAAAAAAGGCAACTAGCGGTTTAGAACTAAGAATCAAAGGTCTACTTGCAGAAAACGGTGTTAAGATCTCCAAGAAGCAGAAGTTCAACGAATTCACCTCGAGAGGCTATGGTAAAACCGAAAATGATGAGCTCTTGCTTACGTTCTATGAGGCTCTTTATTTACTAGATAGAGGACTATTAGAAGTTAAAGACAAAAAGAAAAGAAAAGTAGATTTCCAAACCCTTCTGCAATGTTACGAAAACGCTGACGAAAACGCTTGGACCAAATATTTGACTTATCGTGATTTAAGAAGCCGTGGATATGTTGTCCGGCAGGGCTTCGGCTTAGGCGTTGACTTTCGGGTCTACCAAAGAGGCGAATATGGCGAAGACGCGGCCAAGTACCTAATCTTGAGTATTCAGGAGGGAAAAGCAATTCCACTTGAAGACTTAACAAACGCCTTAAAGCAATGTCAAAGCCTAAAAAAAGAGCTAATTCTGGCTGTTATGAACCGCAGAGGAGAAACTGTTTACTATTCGGTTTCGCAACTAACATTAAAATAACGGAGAATCTAGGAATGGCTGAGTTCAAAACTGTCCGTGGCATGCGAGATTTCCTCACAGAAGAAGCGAAAATAATGAAGTATGTCGAAGATAGAGCCAGACGGGTCGCCGAACTTTATGGGTACAAGGAAATCATAACACCTATTTTAGAGTCATACGAGTTATTGGCTGCAAAAGCCGGCGACGAAGTTCGTCTGCGAATGTATGCTTTCGACGATTTGGGTGGGCGTAAGGTTGCCTTACGACCTGAGTTTACGCCTTCAGTTGCCAGGCTTGTGGCGACAACCCTTAGAAATGAACCCAGGCCCTTTAGACTTTTTTGTTTGGGAAGCCTCTACCGTTATGACGAGCCGCAACGGGGACGTTTCAGAGAGTTTTGGCAATGTAACTATGAGCTGATGGGTTCGAGCAAGCCTGAAGCAGATGCTGAGATACTGATGCTGACAGACAGTTTGATGAAGGCTGCGGGGCTGAAAAAGTATACTTTCAGAGTAGGGCATGTTGGAGTTCTGAAGGGAATAATGACTGAAGAGCACTTGCACGATAAAGTGCAAACCCAAGTTCTTCAATTAATGGACAGAAAGCAGCATGATGAGGCCCTCGGGCTTGTTGAAAGTTCTGGCGCCTCCAAAAACTGCGTCGCTGTTATCAAAGATTTGATGAAGCTTAAAGGGAGAACGGTCTTCGAAACTGTGCAGAAAATCAGAAACTGTGTTAGGGGCTATGAGAAGGCAGTAGGTGCTGGCGAGAATCTTTACGAGATTTTGGAGCTGTTTCTAAAAAGTGGACGCAAAGTTGATATTGCCGTTGATGCAGGTTTCGCGCGAGGTCTGGAGTACTACACTGGAATGATTGTTGAAGTGACCGTTCCAGAGTTGGAGGTCGCTTTGGGCGGTGGTGGAAGATACGATAAGCTTATTGAACTGTTCGGAGGGGAACCGACCCCTGCGGTAGGTATTGCTCACGGAATGGATAGGATAATGTTGGCTATGCAGTCACAGAATGCCCAATTAGAAACCAAGGAAGAAAAAAGAGTGATGGTAATCCCTGTTGAAGAGAAGTTGAGGAAGGAAGCATTGAAAATCTCGGGGATGCTGAGAAAGGCAGACATGCCCGTCGAGGTCGAGGTGATGGGAAGAAAAGTAACTAAGGCTTTAGAAGACGCAGATAGGAGAGGAATGAGTTATGCAATAATCGTTGGACTCAGAGAGTTGAGAGAAGGAGCAGTTGTAATTCGAGATTTAACTAAAAGAGAACAGAAAACCGTGAAAATCGGAAAGATAATAGAAACAATAAAAGATTAATATGCACATAAAAGTATCTTCTATTTCTGATTCAGGAAGCATATTGAATGAAAATATTCCACTATCAAAACGTCGACGCAAAAGATGCGGGGGAAGGGGCCTCAAAACTGAGAGTGCGATGGCTTATCACAAAGGAAATGGGCGCTCCAAACTTTGCCATGAGGTTGTTCGAAATGGAGCTAGGCGGATACAGTCCTTTTCACAGTCACCCTTGGGAACACGAAGTTTTTATCCTAGAAGGCGAAGGAGTTGTTGTTGGCGAGGGAGGAGAGAAAGAGTTTAGACCTGGAGATGTTGTTTTCATCCGTCCCGATGAAAAACATCAGTTTAGGAACAATGGAGAAAAGCCTGTAAAGTTTCTGTGTCTCGTGCCTCTGCGAAAGTGATAGATTTTCTGGGTTTTGTTGTTCGGTAAAAATATATGCAAGTTGTTACATCTAGTTCTGGGTTTCAGGGGATAAGACCCTTTGAAGTATGACGTAGTAATCGTTGGAGCAGGTCCAGCAGGGATATTCTCAGCCCTTGAACTTACAGCCAAAACTAACTTGAGCGTTCTGATGCTGGACAGAGGACAAGACATAAACCAGCGTAAATGCCCAGCAAGCCGGGGATTCGAGTGCGTCCACTGCGACCCATGCTCACTTTTGTCTGGATGGGGTGGAGCGGGCGCCTTCAGCGACGGAAAACTTACGTTATCCACTGAGGTTGGCGGCTGGCTTAACCAGTATGTATCATCAAAAGAACTAGGGGACCTCGTAAAACATGTTGATGAGGTTTATTTGAAGTTTGGCGCAACTGAGCATGTTTACGGTGGAGACATCGAAAGAGTTGAGGAAATCGAGCGCAAGGCATCCTTGGCGGGGCTGAAACTTGTGCGCCAAAAAATTCGCCACATGGGGACGGAAAGATGTGCTCAGACTCTTCGAAAAATGCGCCAAGAACTAAATGGCAAAGTCGAAATCAAGCCAAAAACAGACATCAAAGGGCTTATGGTCAAGAATAACGCTGTTGAAGGCGTCGAGACAGTAAATGGCGAAAAATTTCTAGGCAAATACGTTATTGTTGCACCCGGAAGAAGCGGAGCTGAATGGCTTCAGGCAGAAGCTCAGGCATTGGGGTTGAAAACACTCAACAACCCGATAGATGTTGGAATAAGAGTCGAAGTTTTGGCTTCCGTTATGGAAGAACTAACAAGAGCCCTTTATGAACCTAAACTGATCTACTATTCAAAATCCTTCGACGACCAAGTTCGAACCTTCTGCGTTGCACCCTACGGTGAGGTTATAACAGAATCTTATAACGGGGTTTTAACCGTTAATGGTCAAAGTTATGCTGAAAGAAAAACCGAAAACACAAACTTTGCCATTTTAGTGAGTACATCCTTCACTGAACCATTCAAGGAACCGATAGCATACGGAAAGTATCTTGCCAGGCTTTCGAACCTTCTGAGCGGAGGTGTAATAATACAGCGTTTAGGCGATCTGGAATCTGGAAGAAGGTCAACGCTGGAGAGGATAGCCCGAAGCGTAGTTATTCCAACACTAAAGAACGCTACACCAGGAGATCTAAGCTTCGTTTTACCGTACCGCTACTTGGCAAACATAACGGAGATGCTCCAAGCTCTTGACAAAATCGCCCCTGGAATGCACTCAAGAGACACTCTTCTCTACGGAATAGAAGTGAAATTCTACTCCTCAAGACTTCAACTAAACAATAACCTTGAAACCAAAATCCGCAATCTATTTACCATCGGAGACGGCGCTGGAGTTACAAGAGGACTGGTCCAGGCTTCGGCTTCAGGCGTTATTGTAGCCAGAGAAATAACGAAGAGAGAAAAGCCGAAGGAATAGCTGATGTCGATAGTTCAAGAAATAAGGTGTTCGCATTGCGGCGCGCCAGTTGAATTCAGACCGGGCGAAATAGTAGCTACCTGCAAGTATTGCGGCTACACAACCATTATAGAAACTGGGAAAACCTTCACATTCGAACATTCTATGCTGATGAACAAGTATGACTTAACACAGATTGAACAACTTGTCAAAGCTTGGATGCGATCAGGTTTTCTCAAGCCCCCGGATCTAGCCAACAAATCAAAAGTCATGGAAAAAACCCTGGCTTACTTGCCCTTCTGGGTTGTGTCTGTGGAAGCCGAGAGCAACTATAAAGGGGTATTCGAACGAATAACTCCGCCAGTCATCAAAGAAGGGAAAATTCAGAAAAAGTATGATTGGCTTGTTTTAGCAAGGAAAGCCTCGGAGTTTCCAACAAGAGAGTACGACGTTCCGTTAGAAGGGAAAATTCCTTATGACTTCAGAAAAATCGAAGCCTTCGCTAAAGTTTTAAACAGCGAGATCGACAAAAACGATGCGGTAGAGCTTGCAAGACAACAAATCGAGGAACATCACCGCTATCTAGTTCAGCAGGATGTTGACAAGATTATTGAAATGAAGAATGAGGCGGACATGAAACAGGTAGTTTACTTGCACGCTCCAATATGGTTTGTCAGATACGAATACAAAGGCAAGGCCTATAGGTTGTTAATAGATGGAGCAACTGGAACACCTATACAAGGAGACATACCCGTAGCCGAGTTTGGAATTTTTTGACGAAACTTTAAAAGTAACCACACGCCATTTATGAAAAGGAAAATAAGCGTGAGGAACTAACATTTGAGCGAGAAAAAAGAGCCTTATGAAAAGGCAAGAAAACAGATGCGCCTTTCCGAGCGAATTCTGGCAGAAATCCCAGGATTCCGTGGTTATAAAGAGAAAGAGTTGCGAAGAGAATCTGACAGGCTTATCCGGAACCACCTATATAGAAAACTATCAGAAGCGAAAAACGACCTCAAAAACATCTTTCAGAAACTATCTGACAGACGTATGTTCGAGGTCTTAACTGATATGGATCGTCTTGTGGCGAAAATGGACCGCGTTGCAGAGAAGGTGAATCATGCATCCTATGGGTACTCGGGCTTCTTCGACATAGTGAAGATTGAAGAGGAGAACCTTGACAGAATGATTGATTTCGACAATCAAATGGTTGATGAAGTGGGGAAAATAGTCACAGAGGTTGGAGCATTCAAATCAGAAATCGCGAAGCAAGATGTCAAAAAAGCAAAGGACCGAATCCAAACTCTGACCGTCACAATAGAAGCTTTTGAGGGAACCTTTGATAAGAGGGAAGAGGTCATATTAGGAGGTAGTTAAAAATGCCACAAGTCATAGAATGGAAAAACCCAGCGGCAGAAGACATTTTATGGCGATATCCCGAGGAAGAGATTACATGGGGAGCCCAACTGATAGTGCACGAGTATGAGGTCGCAGTATTTTTCAGGGATGGTAAAGCTTACGATGTTTTCGCAGCCGGAAGACACATGCTAACAACATTGAACTTGCCTCTGATAACTGGGATATTGACAAGGATTGCTGGGTACAAGGAAAAACCCTTCAAGGCGACTGTAATTTTCATTTCAACGAAGGTTTTCGCCGGAAAATATGGAACACGTGCACAAACTACAGAGCTCGCGCCCCTTCAGGTACATGGTTCATTCTGGTTCAAGATCGAGAACGCACAGCTCTTCGTAAACGAGGTGGTTGGTGGACAAAAAGCATATACCACCGAAGATGTCAACAGTTTCCTAAGAGGATTTCTAAACGAGAAAATAATTGATGAACTTTCGCATTATGATCTGATTACAGTCTTTACAAGGCTTGACGAAACATCTCTGGTTGTGAAAAACGCTCTCATGGACTATTTTAATCGGTTGGGCTTAGACTTGACAGACTTGCGGTTTGAAGGCATTGACACAACTCCAGAATATCGCGAACGTCTCTTCTGGCTTAGAACTGGCAGGGCTACGCCTGAAGAAGTTTTGCGAATGGAAACCGTGAAGAAGGCTGCAGAAGAGCTTGGAAAATCGCCTGGAGCAGGCTTAGGAACAGGCATGGTGCTTATTCCGCAAGTGATGACTCCTACAGGACCGGCGCAGGCACCAGCCGCGGCTCTGGTAATTTGCCCAAAATGCAGTGCAAAGGTTCCAGCTACTTCGAAGTTTTGCTCTGAATGTGGATCACAACTGACTCCGCCAGCAGCAGGGGCGATTAAATGTTCGAAGTGTGGGAAATTGGTCCCTTCAGCATCGAAGTTCTGTCCAGAATGCGGTGAAAAAATCGAATAAATAGGGGTCTCTAAATGGGTGAAAGCAGGAGAAGCGAACCACTTTCAATAGGCATTTTTCTCTTGATCCTCGTAGTTGCCATAATCCTTTATACGCCACTAGGCCTAATCGATTGGCCGTTGATTCCATCGTTGATTCTTGCATTGTTTGGTTGTTGGGTGATGGTGCTTGCCGGGATTAGAGCTTCAAATCCACAGAAGTATGAGCGTGGGGCGTTCAGCACGTTTGCGTGGGGCTTGTTACTATTGGCGGTTGGTGGAGCTTGGTTCTTAGTAGGCGTCAACTGGCTTTACTCATTGTCTATGATATTGCTTGTGCTTGGCGTCTTAGCGATAGCCGCTGCTTTGAGAAGGAAATAGCACTGTTAATCTTCTAAACATTTTTTTGTCTGAAATCTAGTTAATGCTGGTAGAGGTTAAGCATGGCATGAGCGGGAAGATTATAGGTCGTGGCACATGGTACGACAAGATGGCCGCGAAGATAATCGAGAGGGAGCGGAAGCTGGGAAGAAGCTTGGATTTGATTAGAACCGAAATGGGGATAGCTGCCTCTGGCTTTCCGCACATAGGCAATTTGAGCGATGCGGCAAGGTCCTTCGCTGTCACGTTAGCTCTCAGAGAGCAAGGCTACAATTCTGAGCTCATCGCATTTGCTGACGATAAAGACGGATTGAGGAAAGTTCCCGTTGGTTTGCCAGAGTCTTTGGAATCGCATCTAGGGCAGCCTGTGACAGACATACCAGACCCTTACGAATGCCACAAAAGCTATGGAGAGCACATGACCCTCCTCCTTATGGAAGCCATGGATAAATGTGGAATAGAATACAAGTTCATATCTGCCACCGAAATCTATCGAAAAGGCACGTTCAACAAAGAGATTGAGACAATACTTTTGAACGCAAAAAAAGTAGGGGAGATAGTCAAGGAAGAAGTCGGGCAAGAGAAGTTTCTCGAGGCTCTACCTTATTTTGCTGTCTGCGAGAACTGCGGGCGCATATACACGACCAAAGCTTACGAATTTCTGCCAAAAGAGGGAAGAGTTCTCTATTCATGTGAGGGAATGGAGGTTAAGGGACGTTGGCTTGAGGGTTGTGGGCATAAAGGAGAGGTCGACCCCAGAAAAGGCGAGGGCAAGCTCGGTTGGAAAGGGGAGTTTGCGGTTCGATGGAAGGCATTAGACATAAGGTTCGAGGCGTTTGGGAAAGAGGTTGCTGACTCTGTGCGTGTGAACGACCGCATATGCCGAGACGTGTTCGATTGGGAGCCCCCGTCCCATGCAAAGTATGAATTGTTTTTGGATAAAAGCGGCAAAAGGCTCTCGAAATCGGCTGGGAGAGTCTTTACTCCCCAAACGTGGCTTAAATATGGTTCTCCTCAATCTCTCATGTTGTTGATGTTAAAAAGGTTCGTTGGAGCCCGTGCCCTAGATGTGACGGACATACCGTCTTATATGAACGAGATGGATTACTTGCAGGATTTATACTTCGGAAGAAAAACGTTGACTGACAAGAAGGGACTGACTAAGCTTCAAGGTCTGTACGAATATTGCTGGGTCTTAAAGCCTCCTGCCAAGCCAAGCATTCACGTTCCCTACAATATTCTGACTTTTTTGGCTAAGATGGCGCCAAAAGGACGTGAAGAGGAGTTTATAACAGAGAAGCTTCGCAGTTATGGCTATTTGCAGAACCAGCAAGCGCTAGATGACCATATGAAAAAGCTGATTGGATACGCGCATAATTGGACAAAGGATTTTGAGGAGATAAAAGAGACTGCAGTAAGCTTGACCAACGAAGAGAAAAACGCAGTAACGGAATTAATCGAAATTTTAAGGGTTGAAGGCGAAGCTGAAAAAATCCAAAACGCCATATTCAACACAGCCAAAAAACACGGTCTGCAGCCAGGAAACTTCTTCAAAACTCTGTACACGATCCTCGTGGCGGTACCACAAGGACCCAGACTAGGCCCATATATTCTGGCCATGGGAAAACAGAACGTGATTGACGCACTGCAAAGAACATTAAATAAGAACTAGAGGCTTAGCAATTAACAAACTCTTTTTATTCTCACTACTATTTGTCTTTGTGGGCCCGTAGTCTAGTATGGATTAGGACGCTGGCCTGCGGAGCCGTAGTCATATAGTTTCGGCGCAGAAAGCCGGAGATCCTGGGTTCAAATCCCAGCGGGCCCGTATTTTCCCTTTTTGGCTGTCGTTTCAATTTTTTGGGTTTCCTATATTCTTGATAGGTGTAAGGTCTGGTTTTATGGTTGCCTTAATTGGTTCTTGTTGAAAAATGGCAAAATAGCCTTGAAAAAGTACAGGGCCACCAGTATCCATGACGAGATGCAGATAGCAATCAGCATCCATGTTCTTATTAGGTACAGGTAGATAAACTCATCCGCAGGGTCCATTTTAGTAATAACTTCTGCGCAGGCGCCCAATGGACCTCTAGGCCAGGGAAAAAATGTAGCGTTATCGATGGTTCCCATACAACACCAATAACCTGTGTTGCCCTCGCACTCTTGTAAGAAGACCATCACTAGATTGGCGCATTAGCGTCATCACAAATAGACCATCCATGAATGTCAATCATCGTGAATCTAGATGAGGATCAAACCTACTCGGACCCCCCATCGTTCAAAAGCCTGAACTATGTTTGAGAGCTGCTTGCCTATTCTCTTTTGGTGTATTGCGGGTTCTGTTGTTCTTTCAACTCCGAGAATTTCACATTCGAAGACACATACTGGACAATGCGACCCGATACAGATTCTGGACGCATAGGTAGAGTTTGGCTTAGGTCAAACCATCTTGCATCTTCTAGCTCTTGCGATTTTGTGATTGAAGTGGTTTCTGTTTGCGCTTTGAATGCTATCATGAGAAGATCGCGAGTCTCAAGAGCGAAGGTTTTGAGAAATTCAACATTTGAAACTTTTAGGCCAACTTCCTCATGGACTTCTCGAATAGTTGCGTGCTCTGCGGTTTCTCCAAGTCTGACGTAGCCAGAAACAAGACCCCAATAAGGGTGTTTCCAGTCAACTGCTCTCACCAACAAAACCTTGTCGGCATTTGTAACCATAACAATGACTGATGTGAATGGTGTAAGAAAAAACACATAATCACATTTTTCACAGTATTTCTCGCTGCTTCCGTCATAAAGAGTTTTTAACACCAATTCTTTCCCACAGAAGCTACAGTACTTTCGCTCTTTCAACCAATACACAACTCCTCCAATTTCTATTGAACCTCTCTATGATTCAGCAATTTATCTTTTCATGAAATCAAAAAGGGATTAACGCTCCCAAGGGCTATATGTGATGTGCCAATCTGAGTAAACGTCTAATTCTACGTTCTTCGATATTGTTTCTGGCGAAAATGATTTTTAGATTACGAGTCAAATTTCTTTTTCTTTTGCTATGTATCATTTCTTTTAATATTTCATAGGTACCATACATAATGTGGACATATGCATTTTCAAATATTTTATCGGTCGACGTAATTGAAGTGTGTAAGTGAAAACGTCGATTTTTCAACGCAACAAGGTTTATAGAGTTTTTTTGTGAATTTGTCGAATAAAGAATAACATCTATACTCTTCTTTGTTGAAAGCTTGATTGCTTCTTTTTTCGCAATTTCGTCGAGATTTTGGCTGTTTCTCGGTTCTGCTCGGATTCGCTGACCTAGGAATTTCTTGAACCGCACGGGTTGAAGCTTGATGTCTCTAACGAATGAGAACTCATCTCTAATGATTTTTCTGAAGAGATTTTCTCGCTCGGTGAGGATAATACCTGAAACTATGTTTTGACCTGAGAGCCAAACTAAAGAGGCTTTCCAATTGCTTACTAGGTATTCGGTTAGCTCTTCCACCTCCTTGTCTCGAGCGTCACCCACAATAATGTCAAAATGCTTGGTTAACCTAAGTTTGGGCACTATGTTCCAAAAGATATGCAGTTGAATAATACCTTCACGTTCAAGCCTTTTTCTTCGTTCACTTATGGCTTGTCTAGATATCCCGAGCTTTCTAGCTATCTGGGCGTTAGTAAGAATAGGCTGTTCGATAAGTAGTTGAATAAGCTGTCTATCTTTCTCGGTTACCGGTTCAAGAGGTTCAATCTTTGAAGTCACATTCTTCCCACTGAATGTTCTGCAACAGATAATAAATTCTTGAGGGTTGACGATGTCAATCTCAACGAATAATACGTACATGTAAAACTAGTGATTTGAGGTGATAACATGAAAATAAGGAAGATAACGCTTTCGGAATTAGATCATATCTCAAAGTTGCTTGTTGAGCAATCTCCTAGTCAAGAACTTGATGAGGTAAAGGAGCACACTGAGTGGCATCTCAAGGGCTTTCCCGAAATATGCCTTGCCGCAGAAGAAAATAGCAAGATCGTAGGCTTCGTAATCTCGCACTTGCACGAAAGTACTTTGGAGATAGAGGACCTTTACGCGGCAAAAGGTCGTGAAAAAACGTGGAAAGCATTGATAGGTGAAGTGCTTAAGAGAATCCCAAGGGTTGACACGGTAACTATATGGGTGGACAATTTCAAAGAACTCATCGAACAATTAAGATGATAAGGCTTGTATCCAAGAAGTCCTCTCAAAACTGAAAAAGACATTGAAATCAGCCTGCGAGCTTTTTCTATGTGCAGATGTTCATGTTAAGGATTCTAGTCCTTTTATTAGCTGGTCTATGTCTTTTCCTATGTTTTCGCCAGAGTAGCCACCTTCTAGAACGAAGAAAACAGGTTTGTTCAACAACGATATGCGTTTTCCTATTTCTCTGTAAGCTTTTTCAGTCATGCCAAGCGAGGCTAAATCTCCTATATGAGTGTCGAATCCTGCTGAGACCGCCACAACGTCGATTTTTCCCATGTCAACTTTTCGCAAGGCTTCGTCGAGAGTCTTTAGGTACACCTTGTCCCCGCAGTCAGCCCACAATGGAAAGTTCAGACAATTCGCCTCAGAATTGTAGCCTGTGCCAGGATAATGCGGGTGTCGATGCAGTGAAACATACAGTGTTTTTTCGTTTCCAAGGAAGATCTCTTGTGTTCCATTTCCATGATGCCCATCTATGTCCAAGATTAAGGTTGGCTTGTCCAGACTTTTGACTGCTATTGCTATATTGTTTAGATAACAGAACCCCCTAGTATACGCGCCCAATGCGGTGCCGTTTCTTCCAGCATGATGGCCTGGTGGTCGCATGATGGAAAATCCCTTGGTTCTTGCCGCTAGGATCGCCCCTCCAGCAGCAAGTCTCGCGTATTCGTAGATATTATCATAAGCTGGAGTATCAAAATCTTCAATCAAGCTTTCCTTAAGATTCCAAACATATTCTGCGTCATGCACTCTAAGCAAATCGTCTTCTGAGGCTGGCTCAGGCTCTGAAAACTCGTATCCCTTTTCCTTTAGGATTTCGTAGGCTCTTCTCACTCTTTCTGGACTTTCTATGTGCAAAGACCCGTAGCCTAAGCATTTTTCTGAAAAGATTATCTTTGACTTCACAATGGCTTACTTCCTTGGTTGGGTAAAGCGATAGTTTCAGATTAAAATATAACCTCGCCTCTTAAAGTTTTAGAGGATTTGCGAAGAAACGGAGAAACACATTAATGGTTTCCGAGAACCCCTTCGCTGTATTCCGTTCACAATGTGAGAATATCTTAGGAGACGCTTTAAAGAAGTGTTTTCCAGACGTGCAGGTTGCTGGTTTAATGCTTGAGAAGCCGCCGTCGTCGGAGTTTGGGCAGCTAGCATCTTCATTATGTTTTGAATTTGCTAAACAGGTTGGGGAGAAACCTCTTGCTTTGGCTGAAGGTTTAGTTGGGACTATGGACAAGTCAAGGTTTAGTTTGATAGAACGTGTTGTTCCTGCTGGCGGAGGCTACGTAAACTTTTATGTGGATTTTCCGAAATTTTCAGCCTTAACAATCGATTCGGCTATGCAACTGGACGCCGAGTATGGCTTCGTTAAAGCTGAAAACCCTTTGAGAATTATTGTAGAGCACACTAGTGCAAACCCAGCTCACCCGATACACATTGGAACAGCTAGAAACCCTATGCTTGGTGATTCCATTGCTCGCATTCTTGGATCCAGAGGACACAAAGTGTTCCGCCACTATTACATTGATGACGTTGGTCGCCAAACAGCCGTACTTGCCTATGGATATGAAAAACTAGGCAAGCCAAAACCTGATAGCAAGCCAGACCATTTCCTTGGCAAAGTCTACACGATTACAAGTTGCTTAGTGGAACTTAATCGTCTAAAAAGGGAACGTGGTCATGCAAAAGAGGTTGGGGCAGACGAGGAAGTCATCAGGATCAATAGGGAACTCGACGATTGGATGTCCGTTGCTGTTGAGCTGAAAGAGAAACACCCCGAATTTTTCGAGGAACTGTTGGAGAAAATAGGGGAGGATGAAGACCCCGAAAGAGAGGTTAACAAGCTAAACCAAGCTTACGAATCAGGAGCTGACGAGGCTAAGAAGCTCGTAAGAGAGGTTAGTGAAGTATGCCTACAAGGCTATAGGGAGACACTGGCTCGTGCGGAAGTTTTCTACGATTCTTGGGATTGGGAGAGCGATTTTGTGTGGGGCAACCAAGTTGGGGAGGTTCTTCAGAAACTGAAGGCAACGCCATATGTCTCTACTCCAGGCGGGGTTCTGGAATTTGATGCTGTTAAAGTAGTGAGAGAACTTAACTTGAGGAAAAGGCTAGGTTTGGGAGAAGATTATGAAGTTTCTCCTTTGACACTTGTGCGTGCAGATGGCACGACACTTTATACAACAAGGGATATCGCCTACACTCTTTGGAAGTTTGGAAGAGCGGACAAGCTCATTAACGTTATAGGGATGGAGCAGACGCTGGCGCAACTGCAACTGAGAATAGCCTTGTACTCTCTAGGTTATGCAGAATATGCGGACAATCTGCAGCACTTCGCTTACAATCTTGTATCTCTTCCAGGCTATAGAATGGCAAGCCGCATGGGACGTTACATAACGTTCGACGAAGTCATGGATGAGGCAGTTAAGCGAGCTTACGAGGAAGTTTCGAAACGTTCACCGCAACTTTCAGAGAAAGAAAAGCAAGAAATTGCAGGCTTTGTTGGTATAGGGGCGGTGCGATATGCGCTTATTGAAGTCGATTCTTCAAAGCCTGTTGTCTTCACATGGGACAGAGTGCTGAATTTCGAAAAGAACAGTGCACCTTACATTCAATATACCCATGCTAGAGCATGCAGCATTCTACGGAAAGCCGCCAGAAAACCCGAAGAACCAGCTTATGAGCTACTGCGCGAAAGATTGGAACATGAAATAATTCTGGCGTTAGCCAGTTTCCCAGACACGTTCATTGAGGCTGCAGAGTTCCTGAAGCCTAACCAGATTGCCGATTTTGCAAATTCGCTGGCTGACAAGTTTAACACTTTCTACAATGAGTATCCTGTGATAAGGGCTGAACCGAAAGGGCTGAGCGATGCTAGACTTGCTTTGACCACAGCAGTGAAACTAGTGCTTCGAAATGCACTCAATCTAATTGGCATAGTAGCGCCTGAAAGAATGTAGAGCAAGAAGAGCGGCAAGCTCGTCCATCTGTTTGGCTTCATCAGTTGCATCGTTTTCATCGGTGTTTCTAAATATAGGCTGAATTTGCTTGGAATTTGCGATTTAGCATTGAGATTTCACACTGGGGCGTCTTTTATTATTGCAGTGGCTGTGCTTGTCCCTATCCTGTTTGCGCCAGCTTCAATCATTGCAACAGCATCAGCAAATGTTCTTATACCACCTGCTGCTTTAACTCCCATGTCTCTGCCTACTACATGTCTCATCAACCTAACATCTTCAACCGTTGCTCCTTTGCCAAACAAGCCAGTTGAGGTTTTCACAAAATCTGCTTTTGCCTCTTTAGCAAGCTTGCAGGCAATCATTTTCTCGTTTCTTGTCAAGTAGGCAGTTTCAACGATGACTTTGACGATTATTTCTTTTGACAAACGCTTGATATCTACAACGGCTTCTATGTCTTGCTTCACAACATTGTGATCGCCTGACTTCAGCGCACCTAGATTGATGACCATGTCCAATTCTTCTGCGCCTTCCTCTACGGCTCTGAAGGCCTCTAGAGCCTTCGTTTCCAGTAGTGAAGTGCCGAAGGGGAAACCTACTGTAGAGCCGACTCTAACACTCGAGCTTTCCAAGAGGGTCGCCGCGAGTTTTACATAAACTGGATTTACCATCACACACCCAAACCCATTTTGAACGGCATCTCTGCACAATTTCCGAATTTCCTCGGTGGTGACGGTGGCTTTGACAAGTGTCGAGTCTATCATTTTGGCTAGTTGTTTCCGTGAAATAGTCAACCGTCTTCACCTTTCCAACTTTCAGATTTTATTCCTATTGTCACGCTGCACTTTATTCCTTTGGTTTTCTTCCTGCACATGCTTTATGTCTAAGCTTGGCAATGGAACTACTGAAATACACTTATTGTTTTGTTTCCTTTACTCTAAATATTAGGCTTAACGCCATTATTGAGGGAATAGCCATCAAAATAAATGAGTAGTTGATTGACCACCCTGAAACCGCTAGAAATAGGAAGCAAAAAGACGGACCCACAACCAAACCCAGGTCCATGACAGCGTCAAAAGCACCAAAGAGCATGGCCTTATTTTCTTCTGGAAGTATATCTGCTGCCATAGTTGAACTCATAATATAGACGGAGGAGCTGCCAAATGCATACAAGGCCATCAGCAACAAGATCAGCCAATATTCTTGGGCAAAGAAGAAAGAGATGAGGCTTGCGGAACTGAATGTTAATCCTAGAATCATCATGGGTTTTCTGCCAATTTTATCTGACAATGTGCCTATAACTATGGTCGTGACAGTAAACACAGCTGCTTCTGCTGTAAAGAATGTGGCTATCTCCACTGTGGACATTCCAAGTTTGATGGCTAAAGCTGGAACAAACGCACACAGTGAAGCAAAAGCAAAAGTTTCTGTAAAGCCAAGCGAGGCTATTTTCATCAGGGTTAAGTCCCGCCTCATGAATTTCAACATTTCTAGAGGATGAGTTACCTTCTCTCTCTTTCTCCTAACTTCTGGAACTAGGAAAAGAAATAGCGAGATTCCTAAGAGTGTTAGACCAAAGTCAGTGAAAAAAGGAGCATAAATAGATAAGAAGTGCGCTATAGTTCCGCCAATCATTGGCCCTATTATGAAGGCTAGACCTTGGCTGCTTCTGAATATACCCATGGCTTTACCTTTTTGTTTTCCGCTGATCTCCGCCACCAAAGCCAATAACGCTGGACCAACAATGGCGTCGGCAACTCCGCTAAATGCTCTTAAAATAAGCAACTGATCCCAACTTTGTGCCAAGACGCATAAGATCGATGATGAAGCTGCAAGAAAGGCTCCCAGTGCAATGGTCTTGCGCTTTCCAAATCGATCTGCTAGAGTTCCTGTAAAAATCTGAAACAGAGCTAAGAGAACTATGTATATTCCAGATACTGAGGCTATGCTCAGGTCTTGAGCGCCAAGTTTGTCTGCTAAGATAGGCACGATTGGTGTGATCAGGTGTGCGCTAAGAAAAGTAACAAATGTGGCCAAACTCAGCAAATAGATCGCGATTTCGTCATCGGGCATGCGCAGCAACCGCGAGCTTACTATCTGGATTTTTGCTCTAATAGTTTTCTTATAAATTGAGATGTTGCATTGTCAAGGGTTGATTTCGTTTCTGGGTTGCTTGATCAAGACGAGGAATACGGTCGATGTCGCTGAGAGTATGGTTGCCACCGAAAAATCTTCATTTATGTATTCGATGGTAAAATAAGGTATAGGGTATCACCTTGAATATTCAAGAAAACAAGCATTTGAAAAAGCGTTTAAACATCGCACGAGAGTTCATTAAAGGCTATGTAAAACAAAACCCCGAAATAGATGGTGCTGTAATGGTTGGTTCAACCAACATAGGGTTCACAGATAAGCACGCAGATATCGACATACTCGTCTTTGTATCTCCCGAAGCTGTTGCTAGAAGAAAGTCTGCGGGAAAAGGTTACAATGAGACCTATGTTGAAAAAGGTGTTGAAATCTGCATCGATTGGCACTCTTTGTCTGAACTGGAAAAAGAGATAACTGATTGGAAAAATGATGGAACGCTTTGGTCGCTTGGCAAAGCCAAAACACTATTCGATAGAGAAGGCTCAATACTAAGGTTGTTAGAAAACATAAGACCATATCCCAAAAAGATCAGGCAAAAGAAGCTTTTCCTGCATTTTTACTGGCTAAGCTACTATCTAAACATAATCGAAACTTCTATAGAAAGGCGTGAATTTGAAACGGCTGCCTTTCATATATACTCATCAGTAAAGGAAGTATCCGAAATTTTGTTTTTGATTGAAAATCAGTTTATTCCTATAGAGAAATGGTTGTTCCACGACTTAAGCAAGCTAAGGTTGGGTCAGAAGCTGCTGCCGAAGATCAGAGAACTTATGTGTATTGCAAAACTGAGGCCAACAGAATTGAAAGCTAAACGCATGCTGCTCGAAGAAATATGCAGAGGACTAAAACGACATCTACTGAAGGCAGGAGTGCAAAAAGAGAAAATTGGACCAGACTGGTGGAAGTTTGAACCGGACTGGAATGTAGGCTAAATTGAAACAACAAAGGATACGCCTTGTCTAGTTAAGTCTAGGCATATAACGAATCTTCTCATGATTGTTCTAATCTAGTTATGAGCGCGCTCACCATGATTGGCAATATAAGAGAAGCGTCGCCTTCAATCATGACGCGTTCTGCCTTTTCATTTATCTTCCCCCATGAAACCGCTTCTCTCGGTCTTGCACCAGAGAGGCTTCCATCCCATTCCACAGCGGTACTAACGTATACCGCATAGTTTAGTCCTTCTCTGAACTGATTCCACCATAGAGTGTGATGTTTTGATATACCACCCCCAACTATCAATGCACCAGTTTTCTGCGCTGTGAAAACTACATCATTAAGTTCTCCAGAATCCTTCAGCAAATTGACCTTGAATTTATGGTCTTGTGAAAAAAGCCATAACTGGTATCCAACAGCCCCATCTGTAACACCGGGCACATAAATAGGTATTTTGTTTTTGGCTGCCCAGTAGAGGATTGAGCTTTCGTTGCATATACGCTCTCCAATCTCCTTACATAAGTGGCTACTTGAGACTTCTTTCACTTCCTCTTTCCATAGACTCTTTAATAGTGTCTGCATCTTCTGCTCGATTATTAAACCATAACTCTCGTCTGGAACCAGAACATTTCCGAGGCGGTTTATGTTCCTTTCACGAAGTTTAGCATCGTTCATTACAAACGAGCCTTCGTAGTAGTTTTTCCAACTTCTGGCAATGTCATGGTCAAGCGTTCCACAAGTTGTAATAATCACGTCAACAAGCTTACGTTTCACTAGCTCTTTTAGAGCGCCTCTGGCTCCTGTAGCCACAAGGTTTCCAGTGAAGGATAGAAACTTGACGCATTTCTTGTCTCTGATCATATCCTCCAAGATTCTGACACCTAAAGCCAACTTACCTGCTGTAAAACCCCAAGCTTTTCCCATTTGCGAGACAAGTTCATCAACAGACAGAGGTTTGGAGAGATCGTAATCTTCGATAGTATCTCTTAGCAATGATTCTCCCTCCTTGGTCATATAAGAAGTATCAATGTTAGGATAAATAGCTGTCGAACCAGATCGGCTCAGGGTTTCTCTACAAACTGCTAATCGATGTTTCACTATTATTATGTCTTGCTTGGTCTTCAAGCAAGTTTGCGCTTAGATTCCAAAACAAAAATCTACGCACTCGATTGCTTCTGGGGTTCATGCACACGGAACAATATTATGAGGAACAATGGCACGGTTAGTCCGATTGTAACATAGAATGGTAACTGAGGAACTAAGTTGTAGAAATAGTTGCCCAGCAGCATACCGATGCCCGTGAATATGTAGCCCATGAAGTTAATGAATCCTCTTACTTTGCCTCTGTTTTGCGGTTCTACGAGACTTGCGGAAAGAGCCATAGCGGACGACATCACGAACAAGTGAACCATCCCAATCAGGCACATCGAGATCATTATGGTTAAAAGGTTGCCGTTGACAAATAACAACAGCGCCGAAGCGAGTGTCAAGGGTCCCAAAGCCATCGGAATTTTCGGTCCTATCCTGTCAACCATCTTGCCGATAGGGATAGATGCCAAGATCATAGTTATCAATAGTGGCACGAAGGTGAGCCACCATTGTTCCTTCGGTATTCCAAGCTGATTTACCGCGTATACCGTGTTGATTACATTTGTAAGTGCACTACCGAACATCGTAAGAATCTGAACTATAAACAGCCACAGCATTGACCGTGGCACAACCTGCCACACATTGAAACTCTCCTTGATAGCCTTCGGATATGAGGAGAAAAGATATCCAAACCGTATAGGTTCAGCGTTCATTATCGTTTCCTTCAGTCTTAACCGCCACGCTGCTGCAATGAGATAGAGCGCTGTCATGGTCAAGTAGATGATTCTCATGCTCCATTCCAGTCCAAACTGCAGCAAAAGAAAACCTGCGATTATAGGCCCTGGAGTGTTGAAGGTGCCGTGGATAAGCTGTATAATTGAAGATCCCATTCCTCTGCGCTCTGGAGGAAGTGAATCTTGGACCATCGCAAAAAGTGCAGGTTGATAGATCAGGCAGAGGCTATGTACAATTGTCCCTATTAAGATGAAGTGCCATGTTGGTGCAAATGCAAAGAAAAGAAAGGATAAGGCCATCGCAAACGTCATAGTGGTGATAAGCCAACGTCGTCCGTATTTGTCTGCAAGGTAACCTCCTGGAAATGCAACAACTGCCATTGCAAAAAAGTTGGCGAATCCTATGATTCCCAAAGCTAGTGGGAAATCCTTTCCGCCTAGGACATCTTGGACATAAAGTTGATAGTTAGGCGCAGGCATTTCCATGGCAAGATCCATTATGACCCAACTAATTAGAAGAATTCGATAGTTGCCTGAAATGAACGAGAACTCTCGCCTGAGGATGTCTCCTAGAACCATTAGCTTCACTTTCTTGAGACAACAACGCCAATCGATATAAGGCTTAACTCCTATGAAATGCTAATTCGCACAGCGCTAATTAAGGCTAAAACTCTGCACGGACTTTTAAGGTTCAGGGGCGTTGAAATTTAGGCTCGATCGAATGATTTTCAAACTTTGGATTAAGAGCGAATAACACGATATCAGGTTAGTCAACTAGGTATTCTATGATTTTCCCATACAGGTCTTTGTTTCTTAAGTCTTCGTGCCCTGCATAAATGCTCGGGTTGTCGTTGACCTCCACTACAAGGTAGTTGCCACCGACTTCTTTTATGTCCACTCCATAAAGTCCGTGTCCAACGACTTGGCACGCTTTCAAAGCCGTCTCTTTCAATTTCACTGGTGCATTTTCTCTTTTGAGAGTGATTGTTCTGCCCCAGATGAAGCTGGGTTTGCCTCTTCGTTTGACGCCGTGTTTCCATCTGCCTTTTGGGACCATGTACTTGCAGACGTATAGAACCTCGTTGTTTAAGACTCCGACTCTCCAGTCGAAGGCCGTGGGCACAAACTTCTGGATAGCCAAAGAATCAGATTTTCTGAAAAATCTTTTGGCAACCTCGCGGAAACTTGTTTCGCAGGCGACTTTTTCGACATACTTTGAGAAGCTTGTATAAGGTGCTTTTACTACGACTGGTCTTCCGAAGATTTTGAAGATTTCTAAGATTCTTTTGTGGTGTAGTTCGTCCTTGTTTAAGAAGAGTGTTGGAATGTGTGGGATGTTGTACTTTTCAAAAAGAGCATAGAGGTGGATCTTGTTTCCGCAAATCTGTATTGATTTGGGATCGTCGATCACGCTTAACCCATGTTCCCAAGCTGTTCTGGAGATTATGTATGCAGTGTAAAGTGGATCAGTTGTCGCTCTAATAAAGACAGCATCATATTTAGGAATGTCCAAAAGATTCTCTCTAAATAAGAAGTTGAATCCGTGGCCCATTTGTTCTGCCGCTGTCTTGAAATTCTGCAATGCTCTAGCTTCCTTTGGATCTGTGAAATTGTATTTCTCGACAAAACAGGCTATCCTAGCCAATAAGAATTTCACCATTTTTAGAAATCTGAGATACTTCTTCTGAAATCATTTCAATATCATTTGGGAGAATCTCTTCCTTACTTAGTGGTTGAAGCCCGCATAGATAGGCTTCTCTGTCAACTAGTTGGACATGTAATTTGCAGATTGGAATTTTGAATACTTGGAAAACCTTTTCAGAGATGCTTCTGACATTCTCTTCCATCTTACATTTTCCAAAGACAGATTTGAACGAAATCATTTCACCCTTTAGAGGTTGCACACAAACAGCAAACTTGTAGTTCATGCCCAGACTTTTAACAGCTCTGTAAAGTGCACTTCTATTTCTTGCAACTTTGAAACCATTATATGCGAATGGGTTGACAGCAAAAACAACTACTGGAAAACTGAACTCAGAAGCTATCCTTCTTACTGAATCAGTTACTAGATAGGGTGGAGTTGGGATTCCAGCTCTTGAGGCCCTAAGCAGAAGGATGGGTATCCTGTAAGCGTCGATTATGTTTTCGCTTGAGGGAATTACCAAGTTGCCCAAAATTTCCGCGTGTAAAGAAACATAATACCCTGTTTTGAGATACCGATAATCGTTGTTGATGTTGAGAGTAAAATCTTTGATTGATGATTCAAGGAACTTTGACGGCTTAGTCGTGGGCAGGTTTGTTGTTAGGTCGATGTTTGATACGACCAACACGCATGTGACACCAGATGATTGAATGCTCGGTATTGCTGCGGTCATATTTAAAACTAACTGTACATTTATATTCAAATTCCAGACAAAATCTATTACGAAAGAGGAACAAACACGTATAAGCCTCTCGAAGCCTTAGGTCCAGAACACGAGTTTTCGCTAGTCGACGATGAATTGAAAGCATTACCTATCATGGACAAAGTTATAAAGGATTTTCGTGGCCGAGTTGCCAACATCGTAGAACAACCTCTTTTTACTTTCGGGAAGGAATTGCAGTTGCACGTGATGGAGATTAGACCCAATACACCTTTCAAATCGCCTGAAAACTTTGATGAGACAATGCATATGGCGGTTTCAAGAGTCCTTGATTTTCTAGAAAGTAAATATACGCTACACCTTCTTGGGACAGGAATGCATCCGCTGCTAAAGCTTGAAGAGACTGGAGTGTGGCCGCATTATCATCGGCAGATTTACGAGGCTTACGGCAAAGTGTTCAACCTTAAAAGACACGGGTGGCTCAACATTCAAAGTTTTCAACTGAATCTTCCATATTCCAAGGAAGAGAATGGCGTCTTACTGAATAATCTACTTGCAAACATATGCGCTTATTTGCCTGCAATTTCCGCTTCATCGCCCATTTATGAAGGAAAGCTCGGAGAAAACGTTGACAACAGGTTGTATTTCTACATGCTAAACCAGAAAGAAGTGCCATCGATAACTGGAGACGTCATTCCAGAGTACATCTCTTCTTTCGAGCAGTATGAAAAGGAGATTATTGGAAAATACTCTTCAGACTTAGCCAATGCAGGCGTTAAGGAGCATCTTCTTTACAAAGATTGGGTCAACTCGCGAGGCGTTATTTTTCGATTTGAAAGAAAAGCTGTTGAAATAAGAGTGATGGATGAGCAGGAATGCATCAAATCCGATGTGGCATTGGCTTGTTTCGTGGTAGCATTGCTAAGAGGATTGATGCGTGATACGGCCGACCTTTCACCTCACGAAATTCTAGTCAAAGACTTCAATTCAACTGTAAAAAGCGGGTTGGGTGCAGGAGTTTCGTGTTCACACGGGTCAACTGCTCTACAAGTCTGCCAACACCTTTTCAGGATCGCTTGGGAAAACGCGACCAAAGAAGAGAAGGAATATCTTCCAATAGTACAGAAAAGAATGGAATGCGGAAACCTCTCCGAGATCATACGGGAAAGAGTTCAGAGGAAGGCTCAGAAAACAGATTTCCGCGAGGCATTGATCAACATTTACTCAAGACTTATAAAGAGTCTTACGGATAACCAACCCTATTTCTGAAAAACAGTGAGGAACTCCAATGACGATCGAGAGAGAAAGGCAGAACAATTTCTTCGACATCTGCGGTCAATGTAAAATAAGTTGTTGCCAGAACGCAAGGCCCCCTATTACCCTTAAGCGCAAAAAGATTATAGAAACGCATTTAGAAAAGCAAAGAATTCCTGTTGAAGACTTGTTTGCCCAAACGGCGTACATTTTTCCAAACGAAGACGCAGAAGGATACTGCATATTCTATGATAAGGAGACGAGAAGATGTCGGATTCACCCAGTTAAGCCTGAAACTTGCGTAGCAGGTCCAGTAACATTTGACATAAACGTCAAATCCCAGAGAATTGAATGGTATCTAAAAATGGAAGATATATGCCCTCTAGCAGGCGTCATGCACAAAAACGAAGAAGCACTTCGAAAACATCTTGAAACAGCCAAAAAAGAAATACTTAACCTTGTAAGCGAACTTGATTCTAAAGCCTTAAAAGCCATACTGAAGATACAAGAGCCTGAAACTTTCAAGATAGGCGAAGACATTGTAGAAGAGCGAGTATTGGACAAAGTGGCTGATGATTGTAAGGTGGCGGGTCCGCATAGATTCAAATCCCCGTTTAAATTCCCCATCTCAAGCATTTATAACCAACGTTTGAGATTTTAATAATTTAAATAAGTTGGCAGAGTTTCAGATTTGCATTCTTGGTGCTATATTGCGTATTTCTCATTGATCGCTTCATCTTCCTTCGTGTTCTTATTTCGAAAACTATAACTGTTGATACGAGCGAAACGGCTACCAGTGTTATTGCAATTGGGATAACACGTGTATACATAAAACTCCGATGTCTTGCTTCATTTGTGATGTCTTCAAGCTCATGATAGATCTCTGCTACAGTTCTTACAGATTCCGCATATTCCCAATCGTAGAAGAGTTGAAGCGAGTTGTTCAACTCATTTATGATTAAGTTCAGCGATTCTTGGTTCCCATATCTGTCTAGTAAGTCGCTTGAATTTGAATGAAGTTCAGTAATTGCTTGGTAATATGATATGAAACTCATTCTAGCTCTGGCATCTTTACAGAAGGTGCAGAATTGGTTAGTGAGAGTTCTCATGGAGCAGATGACTTTCGGATACTCTGATTCAATACGTGTAGAATAGTGTGAGAGGCTTACCCAATGTCCCATCTCGTGCCTTAGCTGATGGGTTAAGAGTATTTGGCCACTCTCTCCCATGGCGTTGACTGAGCTACCTTGATACCCTATGATTATAAGATTGTAGGGAAACCAAGAAACGCCCGGACCGATTCCCGCGACTCCACCGATGGCGGTATCGTTTCTTAATTGCAAGAACACAACCGGGATTACAGATTTGTCTTCTAAGTCTGTCAAGTTAAAGTAGTCCTTCACATGTTCGAACAAATACTGATTAATAGGGTCGTATTCACCTGAGTCTTTCCAAACTTCCCACATTACATTCTTATTTGCTTGGATGACGAATCTACTTCCGTTGGCCAATGAGAACGAATAATTTAGAGGCTTGGATAATTCTACTGTGCGACTTCCGATAAGATTGTTCAGCTCATCATCCATAGGTCTAGCCGGCGCCGTTATGGTCCAGTTGGTCCACGGCAATAAATCCTCAAACGCTTTCTCGATTCGTTCAAGGTCTAATTGGTCGTCCGTTCCGTTTAGCCACAAAATTTTCACCACATAATTTTCATATCTCTGCATATCAGCTGCAATCATTCGTGAATCTGATGCCCCCAACAAATTAACGAACATATTAACGAGACCATTATTGAACAATCTAATGGCAGTGTCTGCAACCACAGTTTTCATCGGAGTCCTTTCCATCACATCGCTTAGGTCAAAGTATAGTACTCTACGCGGCCTCCAAAGTATGGAGGAAACGCCCAATACCTAGATGGTGTGCCATCGAAAAAATCAGTTCTGCCAAGGAAGAGATCGGGCCTTTCTTGAACATAGAACCATGAATGATTAACTCCATTGTCTGGAATCCACATAAATACGACCAAGTTTCCATGCCTTGGGATGGCTAAATACTCAAGCTGCGACAACAGTTTGTCTAGAAGAGTTATGTTGTAATAAGCAGTTCCTTCAGAATGATATGCATTGTCAATTAAAGAGTTCATGACATCCATTGGGAATTCATGAAAAACAACAGACACATTAAGATTCCATGTAATGTTATTTGGATGAGCAAACTGATCAATGCTTCCAGGAATTCTTGATAAAAAGCTGTTTTCGTCAACATAATCTGAAGGCACTCCGAGAAATACAACCCTCATGTTAGTGGTTTGGGTCAAATTGATTAGAGGTAAATTAGATCGGCCCAAAGCTTTGACCGCTACACCCAAAGGTGCGCCACACGAATTAAAAACTACTAACATAGTTAATCCTAATGTAACTGCTTTTAGCCAGTATATTCGATTGTTCATGGGTCCTCTTACTGATACTAAGTCTTTGTTCATAAAATTTCTCTCGCGAAAAGCCTATGGCGAACCTAAAATTCTGCCTTATAACACTTTGAACAAAATGAAACCAAAAGCATACTCAAAATCCGAAATTACGAATAGCGGGTCCGCTGGGATTTGAACCCAGGATCTCCGGCTTTCCTCAGCAGTAGCTATAGAAGGCCGACGCGCTTTTTGGCTTATGTTTTGTCCAAGCTGCGCCACGGACCCGCAAGATTTGATATAAATAGTGTGGAATATAGTTTTATCTGTCGATGTTTTTGCTGACAGTGGAAAATGAAGTCCATGGTTGTAGGAGAGGGTTTGCTTAAACTTTTTAAGTATCAATTGGCTTTTTAATTATAGAGGGGAAGAAGGTGTCTGAGCTTCGCACCAGTGATATTCCTATCCCTCTAGTAAACTACGTTTTCCTCATAAGGAACCGTAGGTCGCCATATTATGACATTGTTGATTTCCTTTTGAAAGAGATGGAGACGCATTATAGTAAAGCGGGACAGAATTCAGAGATTATTTATACGATTAACCCTCGCGTTTTGCAGGAAGAGATCGAGAAGAAGGTTAGGAGCGAGAAGTTAACTACAGTGAATGTTTGTCGGACGGTTTTAGCTATGTTATACGGAAGCAGGCTTTCTGAAGAGAGAGACTTCTACGTTACGACAACAAGTAGTGGCCGAAGAAACTACCACATCAAGGTTAATACTCGCACGCTGAATTCGCTGTATAGATTCTTGTGACCTGTCTTTATTCGATATAGATTGCCGGCCTACAGGGTATAGTCACTGCAGCTCTTTGCAGTGGGTCGTAGCGTTCTTTGTCTTCTTCACTGTAGACTTCGACTTGGGCTTTAAATCTCTCTTTAAGAAAGTCTCTCGCGTGCTCCATTACTTCTCTTTCGTTGAACTCTTTGATTTTTAAGAGGTTCTCTCTTCTTTTTTCCGGCACTCTGCCTACTTCCGTTACCATTTTTGAGGCGAATTTTGCGATTTCCTTAAGGTTCTTTTTTAAGTCCTCTTGTGTGCTTATTTCCTTCATGAGTTCGTTTAGCTTTACTTCTCCGCGCTTTAGCTTTTCTAGCATTTGAAGGTATACTTTCCATTTCCATGGAGCGGCAGTATAGTAGCATATTTTCTTTGGCACCATCCCAGTTGCCTTCATGATGTTCATCGTGTCTTCCATGACGCCGATGATCAATGCCTCGTTTTCCTCAGATCTGACATCCAGTTTTGATTCGTCTGGTGCAGGCCAAGAGCTAACCGAAACGAAACCTTTTCCGCCCATCATCTCCCACAGTTCCTCGCACATGTGGGGAGCAACGGGGGCTAACATTCGCACTTGAGTGTCTATTACTTCTTTGAATACGTGGGTTATGGTGTCTTTTCTCTTTGCCTTTCGTTTCTGGCTTGCTATGCGTTTTTGGTACCATTGGAAGTCTTGGTCTAACTCGTACAAGACGCTGTGTATCGCTTTGCGCACGGCTAGTTTCCCCATGGCTTCAGTTGCCTTTCTGATGTGTTCTTGTAGGCGACTCAGCATCCACTTGTCTATTGCTGTCAATGAGTTTTCTTGGATCTTCTTTCTTGTTTGGGTTTTGGCGTGCTCAGAGGCGAATTTCCAGAGGTATTCTAGTCTATCGCGCATAGATTTTGCTATTGTTGGGCTGAATTCGGCATCTTGTAACAGTTCAGCTGTTGCTAGAACACTTAGCCTCAACGGGTCTGCTCCAAATTTGGTTAGGGCTTCTCGTAGTGGAATTATGTTTCCGAAGGATTTGCTCATCTTTGCCCCCTTCATCATTACACTACCGTTAATGACAATCTGACGTGGCCACAACTCTTCAGGAAATATTGCAGTGTGATTGAATATCATGAATGTTAAGTGGTTTGGCACTAGGTCGCGTCCTGAGTGTCGACTGTCCAGAGGATAAAAGTAGCAGAATTCGTTGCGCATCTGCTCCAGGATTTTGGCATCAAGATTGACTTTCTTGGCTATTTCATCGGGTTTTCCAATTCCCAAGAAGACGTAATCAAAGATGTCATCCGTTAGCTGAGTTAGCTGGATCTTGTGTTCTTTGATGTGTCTGATTATGGTGTAGTAAGCCATGTAAATAGTTGAGTCCGAGAGTGATTCGATGATCCACTCTTTATCCCAGGGAAGCTTGGTTCCCATGCCGGACTTTCTCGCACATGCTTTTTCATGCAACCAGTCTATGACATAGTTGAACTCTGAGCAAAGTTCTCCTGGCAGTATTTCCATTCTGTCTAGGTTTTTGTGGGCTAGTGTTTTCCATTCTGGCTTTCCGTAGTCAATAAACCATTGGTCTTCGAAGATTTTTACAATGCACTCTGTTCCGCAGCGGCAGAGAACTGGCCTGTTTAACAGTTCGTACATGGTTGTGGCTTTACCTTCTTGGATCAGATCCAGCTTCACCTTGTCTTTTGCTTCAGCCACCGATAAGCCAAAGTATTTGCCCGTGTTTACTTTCATCTTGCCGTTGTGAAACTCATGTCTGTAAACTTCTTTTGTTGCGTCCTCCAGCTTTAGGTCGGTCTGATCTTGGATGTTCATTCTTTTCACTACGTCACCTGCTGGGATGTCTGAGTATCCTGGAACTTCAATCAGGGAGATCGGTTTCACAGCTGCTATGGCTTCAGGCATTACTCCATACTCTTTCAGTTGGGACGGTGCTTTTCTAAGGTTTTCTAGGGCAACATAATCGTATGGGGCGTGGCCAGGGACTGACATGACTACGCCTGTTGCGTTTTTTGGATCAACGAAATCGGCTGGCAGTATGGGAATGTTGTTGTTCGTTGCAGGATTTTCGACGTACTTTCCTATGTACTCTTTGCCATCAAAGGTTTCCAAGATCGTGACCTTTCGGTTTAGGTAGATTAGTTTCTCAGCGCTTTCTTGGCTGACTATCCACTGCTCACCATCCACGATGGCTTTGACGTATCTGGCTTTGGGATTTAGCCAAATGTTTGTCACGCCGAATATCGTTTCTGGACGCAGGGTGGCTGTTGGGAAAATCCAGTCTTCATGTTTGAATTTTATTACTGTGAATTCACCTATTTCTGGTTCTACGTCTCCGACTGTGTCGTGTTGGCCGACTGGGTTTCCGTCTTTTGGACACCAGCCTACTGGGTGACTTCCGCGTTTTATGTATCCGGCTTGGCGGAGTTTTTGGAATTGCCATTCTATAAAGCGGTTGTAGTGGGGGTCTATTGTGGTGAATTCGCGTCTCCAATCGATGGAGTATCCTATCTTCTTCATTCCTTCTTTGATTTCTTGGTGAAAATAGCGTGCCATGACAAGGGGGTCGGTGAATTCTGTTAGCTTTTCTTTGGAGATCTTGTAGACATTGATGAAGTCGTTGATTAGGTCCGTGTCGTTGTCTGCTAGGCGTTTGGACATGGCTAAGACTGGTGTGCCGGTGTAATGAAATGCCATTGGTAATAACACGTTGTAGCCGCGCATGCGCATGTATCGAGCGTGCATGTCAGCCATGGTGTACGTTCTTGCGTGTCCGATATGCTGTGGCGAGTTGGGGTACGGATAGGCTACGGTTATAAAATATTTTGGTTTTTTAGGGTCTGGGTCTGCCTCAAAAATTCTTGCGTCTTCCCAGCGTTTCTGCCATTTTTCTTCGATTTTTCTTAAAAATTCCATAAAGGTTTTTGAATTGGTTCGAGGGGTATTAAAGGTTTTGTCTTTACGAACAGAGAACGTTATCCCTCATGTTTTTGCACCGTGATTAGTGTGTGCGAAGTTGCTTTAATCCTTTACGTTCAGAATAGTATGGTAAGGTGGGTCTGTCTGTGGTCTGTCTACCCCCTCCCTTATATATAGATTGAACTTCTGATACAACTGAATGCTGAGAGCTTCACTGTCGCGGTCTTGTGAGTGTAATCTTGGATGATATTCGAACATTTGAACATTTGGAAGACATGATTATATGCTAGTAATGCTGTTAGCATATCTACTACGCCTAATGCATGGAGGGAGTGCTATGGATAATCCAGAAGCTGGTTTCTGCGGAGACTATTGTGGAAAATGTCCAAACTATCCTGATGAATGTGGCGGGTGCATTCCTTCGCAACATATGGACTGCTACTTTGTTAAATGCTGTCTGGAGAAACGTATAGAACACTGTGGTTTTTGCAGAGTTTTTCCGTGCAAGAAACTTAGCGACTTTGTTCCAGATGATAGACCTGAGTGTCCACTGGGTTACCATGTCGAAAATTTACGAGAGCGCAAGCGCATCGGGGCAGAAGCTTGGTTGAAATCGCAACGAGCCAAATGGAGAAACAAGTAGGGTACGCTTCAGCCTAAAGACTTATTAACAATGTTGAAAAGCAATCGTCAGAGGGAAATCTGTGCCAAAAAGGAAGAGTTGGACAGAAAAACTCCAAAACAGCAAGGGTCTGCCGCAAGTACAGGAGATAACTCGCAAGATGAGTAAGAGATGGGGCACAGGCACGGTGGTTATTCCTGCGCCGACAGAAGTCGATCAAATTATGCGAAAAGTGCCGGAAGGGAAACTAACAACCATCAACGAGATTCGCGCTGCTCTTGCTAGGAAGCACGGAGCATCCATAGGCTGTCCAATAACAACTGGCATTTTTGCTTGGATTGCCGCTAACGCTGCAGAAGAGCAGAAGCTGAAAGGTGAAAGGGATACCACTCCTTACTGGCGCACATTGAAAACAGGCGGAGTGATAAACGAAAAATATCCAGGAGGAGTTGAGGCGCAGAAGAAACTTCTGGAGAAAGAAGGACACAAAGTGCTTCAGAAAGGCAAGAAGCATATTGTCATCAATTATGAAAAAGCCTTGGCAAAAATATAGGAAAAAAATTTCTCTATTTTATCAAGCTTCAGGGCAAATATATTTCTTTTTTTGGCGTTCTAGTGGGCATCCTCCGCCACAGATTTGCAGTTGTGCGCAATCCTTGCACTTAGGTTCCGTATATTCTCTTTTTCTTATTTCAACTGCAAGAGGGTGATTCCATATTTTTTGCCATTCGTCTTTGAGAATATTGCCAAGTTCTTGAAAATAACTCTGACACGGGTAAACATCGCCGTTTGGACCAACACACATATTGATCATAGCAGCTGTGCACGATTTAACGCCTAAGCCTAGTTTGACCGGGTCAAGGCGACAGTATTGGGTTGGCGTATACCATAAGAACTTCAATCCAAGATGGTTGGCTTTATCACGGATCTTGGGTAAAAACTCGTTTAATTTTTCAAGTGGCAAGGCGAATTCTTCGCTTACTGCATTTGCTTTTCCTGAGTAAATTAGGCTGTTGCATCCAAAAGCAAGTACTCCAAGCTCTTTGAGAAAGTCCATGGTTTCCAGGAATTCTGTGGCGTTGTACTTGCTAAGAGTGGTGTTTGTGGTCACATATATTCGTGTCTTAACAGCGTTTCTGATTCCAGCAACTGTTTCTTTCCAGCTTCCTTTCGTTGCCGTCATTGAATCATGGATTTCAGGCTTGTGTGATTCGAGGGTCACCTGAACAAAATCTAGACCAGTCTTTTCAAGAGCTTCAACGTAAACTTTGTCTTTTAATCTCCTGCCATTTGTGACCAGCCCTGTGACCATTCCATTTTTCTCGGCGTAAAGCAGCAGTTCTGGCAAGTCGTCTCGTAGAGTTGGTTCGCCTCCAGTGAACGTTAGAATGAACACGCCGATTTGCTTTAAGCGGTCAATAACTTCTTTCCACTGCTCTGTGCTCATTTCTGGTGTTTCATGTGGTCCGCCAGCATAGCAGTGAACACAGTTGTTTTGGCATCTGAACGTAAGTGCCATGTCCATGCGTATTGGCGCTGTGTAGTGTTGAGTGAAGGGTTCGACACTTTTTACATCCAAGAAAGATACGGGACAGACTTTTTCAGTCTGAGCTAAGGTGCTGACCGTGTAGACAAGTTTTTCGTAGTCGCTCTTTGCTGTTTTCGAATCAACCCTGTAAATGCGACGTATCTTCTTCAAAAGCTCGTTTTCGGGCGTTCCCTGCATGAAAAAGTAGGCATAGGCAGTTGCTGTTTCGTTAAGGTACAGAACTGTGTTAGCGTTGATGACCATGACCCCTTTTCTGTCTGGTTCCACGCGAAGCTGAAGCGCCAACCCAGCAAACTTGTCTCTACCCCTGTAAGTGTAACGACCATGGGGAATCTCTGGAGAACGCAAAATCTTCCGAAAGAAACTCATTCAGCCTACCCCTCCGCTCGCACATGCACAAGCACATGACACACATGCACATGCGCAAGCACAAGCCGCGCATGCACAAACGCAGGCGGCTCCATGGTGTGTGGGTTGACTTGAGGCTTTGGCTGGCGGCATGGGTATTATCGAGTTTGCAAATTTTTCAAGGTTGACTACGATATTGTTTGCGGTTTTTTCCAAGGCGGTCGCAACGTTGTTTGCGAAGTCTGCCCCTGGGATTGTTGGCGGCTTTGCTGATTGTGTTGGTGATTCCACATTTGGTTTGTACGTGGGGTTTGGGTGGTAGTGTTGATAGCCGTACCAGTACCATAGCCATCCAGGGTTTGGTTCGAAGGTTCGAGTGTGGAAGACGGTTTGTGTGTGCTGTTCGACGTTTGGGTCGAGAAGTAACCACAGCAGTTGTTCGTTGTAGGCGTTTGAAGCTAGTTCTGGAGTGCCTGCTTGCTCCACTTGTTGCCAAGCTTTGGCCACAATTTTTCTATAATAGGCGATCGTGTCGCGTCTACAATATCCACGTATCTTTTGTTCAACATTGTCTCTAAGGTTCATGACTGCTTTTGCTAGTTTTGTCTCGTCAAGGGTTCCGTCAGGCTTTAGGGCTTCTAGAAAGTCGGTTTCATAGTACCTCAAGAGTTCTTTGCGTTTGCGTGGGTTTTTCTGGAATTTTGGCATGATCTGCAGTTTGATTGATGGTTTTGTGGCTTCTACCCATACTACTCTTTTTTTCAAGACGCTGTAGAGAATTTCTGTGACTATCTTGGTCGGTTTCATGTCCAGTAGGTAAGAGGCTTCTACTGCTGTTAATCCGCGTCTTATCCCAAGCGTTTCCATGCCGATTTGGGGCATAATATAGTTTTTCTTGCTTACCGCATAAGCGCCGAGGACAAGGGCTCCAACAACGAATAGAAAGATCAAGCCAGGAAAGATGTATGGAGTCAAGTTTGGAGGCCTGAAACCATTGGATGGTGGTCCCATATCTGGCTGCTGTGGTGGCACGTAGTTCGGCAGGTATTCGCTTGGAAAAGAGACACCCACTGAATATTGCTCGTTTAATTCAAGGTTTTGTTTTTCCCAGTAAACCGCTAAACAATCATCTTCGTACCAAGTGTTCTTCCAGTTGACTGATGTTTGCACAACGCTTACATTGACTCCAGAAGGCAAAACAATCACTACTCGAAGGTCGTTCACGGTTGTTGGCCACCAGCATGGGATGAACTGCATTCCAAGATTGCCAGGGTTTTGCGTGTCGTTGTATATCATGTAAGCGACATTCGTGATTAGAGTGAACCAGATGGTTTGCCCAGTCGTCAATGGCGATGAAAGGGTAACACGCACTTTGTAGTCACTTCCAGAACTTGCGTCAGAGGTTGCCAAACTGTGGCCATATTGATCAAATGCTTCGCCTATTGTGAAGTCCTGTTTAGGTTGACCAACAAGCACGTAATTTATATTGTCACCAGAATCGAGCGTTATGGTTATGTTGTAGAAGAGGTCGATTGATCCATTCTGTTTTATCCATATTTTTACCCATTCGCGGTCAAGATGATAAGTTCCAGTCCACGCCACTGAAGTGCTTACAAACATCGTGAGAATAATTATGGCGCTCAGCGCGATCAGCGGAGAATGGTTTCTCACCATTTCGGTTCCTCAGCCACCTCAAATGTTTGTCCACAGTATGGGCAGGTTGCGTATGGCACACCAGAAACAATCCTGATTTGATTGGCGTCTAGAGAGGCGGAACAGTTTGGACACTTAAGCGCAACCGCCTTCATCTCTCCTGAGAACTCTACTCGTTGGACTATTGTCTTTGGTTGCCTGCTAATGTAGTAGGCTATGCCGAAGCCAGCAACAAACAGTAGAGCAGACACAATTAGTCTAGTTGACGCATAAACCGAGGCTAGAGCAAATATGATACCGAAAAAGAAAAGAACCGCAACTGCAATAGCGCCTAGCACTTTTATGATGTTCACAAGTAAGTGGGTGCAACATCTCACAATTTAATCTTATCCTTCGCTAGGAAGACCCTTTACTATTGCTCTGTGCGGTGTTTAGACCCCCCTTATAAATAGATTGAACCTTGCATTCTTCGAGTCGTTCTCTTGTATCAAGGTTTTAGTTGCTTTTTTAGCGTTTCTTCTGCTTTTTTGATTGCCTCTTGCAGTTTGTCGATTTCTGTTCCTCCGCCTTGGGCAAAGTTAGGTTTTCCTCCTCCTCCGCCGCCTATGATCGCTGAGCCTTCTCTAACTATTTCACTTGCATCTACACCTTTTTCAAGCGCAGTTTTACCAGCCATAACCATTATTCTGGCGTTTTTTCCATCTGCCCCATAAAATATTGTGACCGTTGTCTCGTCTCTCTTGATTATTTCATTCGCCGTTTGAACCATACGGTCAACATCAATCGACTCTTTAAAGTCACGAATAACAATCTTGATGCCTTCAACTTCTTTGCGAGCTTTAGCTTTTGCCTTAACTCCGAGAGTTGCGCTTTCGCGTGCGGCTAACTCCTTAATAAGTTTCCTTTTTTCGGCGTTTGCTTCCTTTAATTCTTTGACAAGCTTCTCAGCCGTCTTGTCCAACTTCTCCAGGGGGGCGTTCAGAATCTCTGAAACTCTCCAGAGCAACTGTTCTTTCTCTTGCACAGCTTTCACCGCTGGAATTCCAAGAGAATACACCAGTCTTTCTACGCCGTCTTGAACCCTTTCAGAATGAATTATCTTGATAAGTCCGATTTCGCCAGTGTTCTTCAAGTGTGTCCCAGCGCATGCTTCAACATCCCAGTCGCCGGTTTTCACAACTCGAATTTCTTTTCCTGGGACTGCTCCGCCCTGATAAAGTCTGAAGCCATAGCGGCTTTCAGCTTCGCTTCTAGGCATCCAAACAGTCTCAACCTGCATATTCTTAAGAATTGCCTGATTTGCCAGTGTCTCTATCTCGTGTGTTTCTTCGAGTGTTAGTCTGCGATAATGAGAAATATCAAGCCTAGAACTCTCCACGCCCTTTTGTGTTCCAAACTGCCAAACATGCTGTCCAAGCACACGTCTTGCAGCCCCATTAACCAAGTGAGTTGCAGTGTGACTTTTCATAAGGCTGTATCGCTTATTCCAGTCAATAGCGCCTTTAACGTGACTGCCTTCTTTCGGGATACCACCTTTCACTTTGTGGACTATTACTCTGCCTACTTTTTTTACGTCAACAACCTCAGCTTTGCTTCCGTCGAACGCAAGAGAGCCGTTGTCTGCTGGTTGTCCTCCACCTTCTGGAAAAAAGCATGTTTTGTCTAGAACCACATATTCGTCTTCTATGACTTTGAGAACCTTTGCTTCAAACTCTTTCATGTATTGGTCTTTATAGTACAGTTGTTCCGTTTCAGGGATACCTGCGATTGCAGTTTCGAGTCCTTCTTCAGCTTTAGCTTCTTCTTCAACTGGTTTAGATGTCTGCATGTGTCTTTGAGCGATCAGAACGTAGAAATTTTCTGGAACATCCGCTTCCAAGCCTTCTTTCTGCGCGGTTTCTTTGACGATTTCAGGAGGGAGTCCATGAGAATCGTAGAGCTCTGCTAACGTTTCTATTGGAATTTCACGCTTCTTGTTCGCTTTTAGTTCTTCCGAAATGCGTTTTACCAGCCCCTCGCCCCTTTTGATTGTGTCTTGAAATTTTTCTTCTTCAACCTTGAGCATTTCCATGATTTCGTTTCGCATTTCCTTGAGATGTGAGTAGTCTCCTGACCACATGTCTATTTGCCTATCTGTTATGTCATATAGCCTATCTGGGATGTCCAGCATTTTCAGCAGTCGATAGACTCTGCGGAATAGAAGCCTTGCTAAATATCCTTCTTGGATGTTTGAGGGGACAACTCCTTCGGAGAGTATGAAACTCAAACATTTCGTGTGGTCAGCAACCGCGAAGACACTTTCTATTGGAAGCAAAAACTCGTCTAATTCATTTGTTTTCTTTCCAACAATTTCAGCGATTTTCTTTCGAGGTTCAAGTCTGCTGACTGTTTTATCTAAGCTCACTAAGCCTGAGACATTTGCCACTTTCACCAACAAATCATTATCAATATTACTCATGCCGGTCATTTCGAAAATCTCGTCAAGCAACTTGCCGTAGATAGTATGGAAAGCACTTGGAACTCCCTGAGACAGCCATGCATAACGGTCTATGCCATAACCAGTGTCAACCGTTCGTATTGGCAACTTTACAAGTTCGTTGTTTACAACTTTGTACTGCATGAAAACGAGCGTAGCAACCTCCAATCCTCCGATAATGCATTCAACACATGGACCAGCGTTTCCCCCGCCTGACCAAACTTCCTCTTTGTAAGTCACTTCTTCAGACCTTACGCCTAAATCCTTAGTAATAAACTCTTGATGATACCTCACGGTCTGGTCTTTCCAGTAAACCTCCTTATCTGGATAGTTGAAAGCATGATGACCGCCCATCTCAAAAATTGTCACGTATTTTCCAAAGGTCGGACCAGTATTTGCTATGTCCACCATTCGAATGCATGGCTGGACGATCACAAGTGGATTCGCTGGAGGCGGAGCAATCCCATCAGTTACATAGGGCTGAAAGTCAATTATGCTTGCATGGGTCAAATAGATATCGTCTCTCCACCTCGCTACCACTGGATAAGGCTTTATGCGTGTATGTCCGCGTTTCTCGAAAAAAGACAGAAAAGCCTCGCGCATCTCACTTAAAGTGTAGCTTTTTCTTGTTGGCGGGTTGTTTATGAAAGTATAGGAGGCGCAGCCTTCGGGTCTTGATTCTCCACAAGTTTCTTGGCTTGGTTTCAGAGTCCAAAAATATTGCCCGCATTTGGGACATAGTTTCCTAACATAGCCCGACTCTTCGAAGAATGGAAGGCTGTACTCCTCAGCTGGAAACCGTTTTTCCAAATTTCCAGATCCCCCGATAGACTGCACAATTGCTGGGTTTTCAATGGATTAACGAGCTGCACACATTTAAACCATTTCGCTGTTCAACTACAAACACGCCTATTGCCCCTATGCCAAGCAGGTAACCTAATTAGGGTAAAATCTCACTTATCCAAATCTTCTTTTGCGTATGCTTCCATGAGTTTGATTTAAATGTGCTTTGCTAGTAAGATACGAGGCGTGTGGACAAGAAGGAGGTGAAAAGCCACGGACATAGTAGAAATATACATACTAAACCTTGTACTCACCCTAGGCATGTTCGCTGTATTAACCTTCAGAGCTTGGATCGAACTAAGGAACTATCGGCTCATGTGGAAGGAACTAGAATGGAGAGAGACGTATCAAACCATGGGTCGCTTCCTTAGGGCGGAGAAAAACCTCTTTTCAAAGGTGGACGGGGGCGACGAACTATATCGAATGCTGTGCGAAATCTTTAAGGTCGACCAGGACAAAGCCTAGGGATAATGCCAGTTTTCAATTAACCGTTTAAATTTTGCGTGACGTTTCTCCATTCCGTAACGTCTGAATGGTTTGGTTAAATGCCTCTGAGACCTTGTCGAAGTTATGTAAAGACCTCTTCTTAATTCGCGTTTAACTTTAACCTCGACTTTGCCAAGGTTCGCATATCTTGAACCGCATCTATCACATCTAAAACCTTTATCCTTTCCCATGGACTCCAGCCGCTTGCCACATTTTGGACAAACTGGATTTTGAAGGAAAGTCTTTGGGGCAAGCTTCAACAATCGAATTTTCTCGAGGTTTATTGTCAAAGGATTATTCTGCGATGGTTTGCGCACTCCTCCGTGAACTTCGACATGATCTCCAACAATCATTTTCGCCGCAATTTTACGAAGAGCTCCAGTCGGTTCGTAAGCTGCACAGTCAACCTGCCCAGTCTCATCCTTGATTGAAAGAATCACGTGTCTCCTCGGAATTATCATTGGATTTTCCGACACTACTCCTCTGGCAACAACCGGGTGATACGGTTTTATTTGATTCAACCTGCAAACCCGCTTTAGATGGGCATCTGTCCCTTGGTTTGAGCGAAAAACAGTCCATCTCTCCACAGGCTCAAGAGGCCTAACCATATCAAACGCTTTTTTCACAACTTCTGGCGTTTCTCCCCTTATGCCAAAGAGAATGGGGTCGCGACCTCGAGGCGTGATAATAACTCTGCGCTTTTCGAAGTCGACATTGTTAAAGGTGTAGGGTTCTGTTGCCTTGTCCATTGCAAATATAGAGTCTTCGTCCACTCTCCTTTTCAATCCGTAATTTTCCGGAACACGATACGCAAGAATTTCATATGTGTGGTCTCCTTGTAGGTTTTCGCCAATTGCTGCCAAGGCGCCAATTATTCCTCGGCAGTCTTTGAAACCCACAGCCTCAGCTTCAAACTTTTTCGAAAGCATCAACGCCTCTTTTAGCGTCACGATTCCTGTCGTAGTATTTTTGGCAAAAATTCTGACCTTCCTTGGGATTTTCGCTGCTTTGAAGAACACTACGCCTGGGTTTGTGCCCTTAAAATCTAAGTCTGCATGTTCTTCAACCGTGTCTATGACTGTTTCTTTCATTTTGTCCTCGATGTTTTCGTTGTATCTGATTCTTATGCATAATGCTCCGTTCCCCCTTGTTTTCCAAGGCACATTGGGATTCAACCTGATCAAGTTTGGATAATCAATGAACTCAGCACCTAACTCTTGCAGTTTTTCCAAGAGAAGGGCGGCAATATGCGTCGTGCATCCCTTTCTTGTCGAATCTGTATCGTCAAGTCCAATGTGCATGATCTTCGTGTTCATCTATAGCAACCTGTTGCTCGAACAAACCCTTAGATTGAGATACAGAGTGGTAAAAGGAATATTTTAGTATGAATAAAAAAGAGGAACTGCTTGCTATTTTGTCTCTTCAACAACAATCATTGTTAACGTTGATCTGACCTTGTCAAGCCTTCTGATACGCCAAGTTACGATTTCCTTGAGTTTGTCCATGGTGTCTGCTTTTACCCTTGCAACTATGTCATAAACTCCGTAGACAGCGAAGGAGTCGTCGACTCCCTCAACTTTCTTCAACTCTTTCAGCACGTCTGCTTCTGAGCCTATCTCCGTGTTTATCAGCACAAATGCTGTTGGCATTCAATTCTCCTCGCAGTATTGTTTACCTTTGAGCATTAAAATATTTTGCTAATAGTTACGCTATTGCGTCGTCAAGACATACGCCTTTACCGAGTCTATTGTCTCTCGAAACGATATGGATATGCTTATCTTCTATCCCTAAGCATTAGGCTATTGAGGTTCTGACATGTTACAAAAAGAAGAGGTGGGGATTTCTATTGCAAGTCGTGAGATGCGTGCTCTAGAGTTGAACGCCGAGTATTTTGGTGTTTCTCAGATTCAACTGATGGAGATCGCTGGACACCAAGTTGCCTTGGAGATCGCTTCAAGATTCAAACCTGACAAATCAGTTACTATTTTCTGCGGCTTGGGCGGAAATGGCGGCGATGGCTTTGTCGCTGCACGACATCTTTTGTCGCTTGGTTTCAAAGTTGCAGTGGTTCTCGCCGGGGAGGCTAAGGAAATCTCTCATAGGGCTGCGTTGGAAAATTGGGGTGCTCTGCAATTTTTGAAGGCAAGCTTAGCCATCCATGAAATGCATGACAGTTCGCTCATGCCTGATCTAACTGCTGATATAGTTGTTGATGCATTGCTTGGAACAGGAACGAAGGGAAAGCTGAAGCCCCCAATATCACAGTTAGTTGAAAAGATCAACACACTAAATGCCTTTCGAGTAGCTGTTGACGTGCCCTCAGGGGTAGATTCTGACAGTGGCGAGATACTAGGAACAGCTGTAAAAGCCAATCTCACAATAACATTTCACAAAACGAAGCCAGGACTCGAAAAGGCAAGGGATTACGTTGGCGAGTTAATCGTAAAGGACATAGGCTTACCGCGCAAATTCGAGAACTTCGCTGGGCCTGGAGATGTTTCGCTGATTGCAAAACCTCGTCCCATAGAGTCGCATAAAGGTGACTTTGGACGCTTGCTAGTCATTGGAGGAAGCGAAACCTTTTCTGGAGCCCCAGCTCTCGTAGCGCTTGCAGCCTTGCGAACCGGTGTCGACCTAGCTTACGTTGCTGCTCCTGAAAAAACAGCTTATGCTATTTCTTCCATGTCACCCGATCTAATAACCTTAAAACTTGAGGGTAACCACCTAAACCTTAGCAACATACCAGCCTTGAAAACACACATTGCAATAGTGAACGCCGTTGTTCTCGGTCCAGGTCTCAGCCTGCATCTGGAGACTAGAGAAACCGTAAAAGCCATAATTGAGGCTGTCGAAAGTGCTGGCAAACCTTTGCTGCTAGACGCTGATGGCTTAAAGGCTTTTGCAGAGTTCAAAAGGAAATTGAAGGTGCCACTGGTTCTAACACCTCATGCCAGAGAATATGCAATATTGACTGGCAAAAAATCGCCAGATGATTCAAGCGAGAGAGCTTCCGCATTGCAGAGAACAGCATCAGAGTTGGGTGCAACAGTACTGTTGAAGGGGCCTGTAGACATAGTCTCAGACGGAAAACGCCTTAAACTCAATTTGACAGGCAATCCCGGCATGACAGTAGGCGGAACAGGAGATGTGTTGTCTGGAATTGTGGGAGGCTTCTTAGCCCAACAAAATGACCCATTCGAAGCTGCCGTTGCCGGAGCTTTCGCTAATGGTGCAGCTGGAGACTTCGTTTTTGAGCAGAAAGGCTATCATATGGTTTCAACTGATTTAATCGACTGGATTCCACATGTCTTGAATGACCCTATGAGCCACTTGAGGGTGCGAAAAACGGATGCGAGGATTTGTTAAAATCGTTGTTTACCACGCAGGACAGTGTGACCCTAAAAAGTGTACAGCCCTAAAGCTTAAACGTCATGGGCTAGTTCGCATAGTGGGTCAGATTAAATTATTGCCGAAGAGAGCTATTGTGCTGAACCCCCTTTCGGAAATCGCATTTTCTCCTGCCGACAGAACGCGCGTCGAAAATTTCGGATTAGTTGCGTTGGATTTCAGTTGGGAACATGCTGAGAAGGCTTTGCTTAAAAATGTGAGAGGCACGTCTAGATGCCTTCCTTATCTGATTGCTGGAAATCCTGTTAATTTCGGACATCCCACAAAGCTTAGCACAGTTGAAGCGTTAGCAGCCGCGCTATACATAGCGGGGTTCAATGACGAAGCTTTTCGACTACTTTCCATTTTCAAATGGGGACATACATTTCTAGAAATAAATGCAGAAAAACTCGAAAAATATGCAGGTGCCAAAAACAGTACAGACATAATAAGACTGCAAAGTGGCTTCATTGAAAACGCATTAAGGAATTAAGACTGACCTGAGATTTCACTCTAAAAAGCAAGCTCTAACATCGCACAAATGAGTCATTGTTCTAAAGATAGGATTTTCGCTTGGGCTGCGGCGAGTCCCTCGCCACGGTTAAAGCGATATCCAAGTTTGCCGAGTGTTAGTTCTATTGCTCCGACAGTAGACACGATATCGTTTGAGTTCACGTTTCCAAAATGGCCAACTCTGAATGTTCTTCCGGTTAGAGGTCCAAGACCCCCAGCGACCACAACTCCACATTGTTTCATGAAACTTCTGAATGCCTTATCTTCTATCTTTTCTGGATAACAAACTGCAGTAATAGTGTCAGCAGCATATTTGTCTTCGGCTACGACTTCAAGGTTTAACGTCTTCATTGCCGTTCTGAAGGCTTCGGCGAGAGTATGATGCCTTTTGAACCTCTTTTCTAGTCCTTCTTTGAGAACTGTTTTCAACGCTTCGGATAGCGCGTAAATCATGTTAACTGGTGGGGTGGCGAAGTATTTTGACGGGTCTCTCATCACAGGCAGCCAATTTCTAAGGTCGCCGTAATAGAAGTCGGTTGGGTGCTTTCTGTTCTCGACAAGCTTCAACGCTTCTTCGCGAACAGCGAGGAGAGCCAACCCTGGAGGAGCACCAAGGCATTTTTGGGAACCAGAAAGACAGATGTCAATGTTCCAGTCGTCAACACGAACTTCTGCTCCACCAAACGAGCAAACAGTGTCAACAACGTAGAATGCGTTGCTATATTTCTTGACAACTTCACCGATCTCTTTAATGGGATTCATAACTCCTGTCGAGGTGTCCACATGAACAACTGTCACAGCTTTATAATCGTCTTTCTCCAAGTGATCCTGAACCACTTCTGGCATTACAGCCTTACCCCAAGGCACCTCAAGAACCACTGGGCTTGCCCTGTGATATGCTGAGATTTCAACGAATCGCTGGCCGAAAAACCCAGAAACAAGATTTAGGATTTTATCTCCAGGTTCAATTATATTAGATATGGCCATCTCCATTGCTAATGTTCCTGACCCAGCAACGACGAAGACTTCGTTGTTTGTCATGAAGACTTCTTTGAGGTTGTTTAGGGATTCTCTGAAGATCTCGACAAATTCTGGGCTGACATGGGATATTGTTGGTTTACTTAGCACGCGCAAAATGGCGGGGGCGACATTTGTGGGACCTGGAATCATGAGCAGTTCTCTTTCGCCCAATCTTAACCCTCCAGATACCTATCGATGTTCGTAAATGATATTTCAAGCTTTTGTGGCTAGTTAAATGATAACTAGGAAGAGAAGCTTACAATAGCTTGTGGTGTCAAAGGGGTCAGGAGGGCTATCTCTGTTGAGGTGATAGAATTCAAAGGTTATGATGTTGGCGCAATTCCGCCTGTAAGGCACAAGACAGAAAAAGTTGTCAGGGGTAGTGGAAGAATCAACACTCTTGTTGAGATAGACCCCACCCAAATAAAAAGATTGACTAATAGCGAAGTAAACGATATGAGTGAATGAGATGGAACTAATCACGGATTTCTACTGGTTTCTTATATCTGTTATTTTCATATCATTGTCTGGAGTGATGGCGCCAGGTCCCCTATTCGCGGTAACAGTTACTAAAGGATCTAGGGACAAACTCGCTGGCGTGTTAATTTCTTTTGGACATGGAATTATAGAGTTTCCCCTAATGTTTCTCATCTACTTCGGTTTTGCGTGGCTTCTTGCGTCAAGCATTGCATATCAAATTATCAGCTTGGTTGGAGGCTTGATCTTGATATACATGGGGCTTCATATGCTCAAAACCCGAGAAGAAGCGAAAATGGATTTCTCATACTCCAGATATGGTTCACTTGTCTCTGGAATTCTTGCAACCGGAGCAAATCCTTACTTCATCTTGTGGTGGGCAACCATAGGTTTCGCTCTGGTCATAAATGCTTCTGTCTATGGTTTCGTGGGGTTTCTGATATTCGCCATAACACATTGGTCATGCGACCTTCTCTGGAACACCTTCGTCTGTGTAACTGTCTTCAAGTCCAGGCGTTTCTGGACAAAAAGAGTAAGTCAAATAGTATTCGGCTTTTGCTTTTTGGTTTTGATTGGATTTGGACTGTGGTTTCTCATTTCGGCATTATCTTTTCTAATTATTCGGGTCGGTTCCACAATGCTTCCCGCTTTAAATTCGCTGGGCTGCTTAAGCGAAAGGGAAATAAGAAAACGTTGTAAATTGCAATTTCGATGGAAAGATGTCAAAGAAGGAAGAAAAGTGAGCAACGAGGAATTCCATGTTGGAAGAACAAAAATTCGCCTGGTCCAAGGAGACATAACCGACATCGATACAGAGGCGATAGTGAACGCTGCTAATTCGACCCTGATGGGAGGCGGCGGCGTAGACGCAGCCATCCACCGTAAAGGTGGACCAAAAATACTTTATGAGTGCAAGCGAATAAGGGCTACGGAATGGCCTGAAGGTCTTCCAACCGGGAAGGCAGTCATCACTTCAGGAGGAAATCTAAAGGCTAAGTATGTCATTCATACAGTTGGGCCAATCTGGCATGGAGGCTCTGTTAACGAACTAGAACTTCTGAAAGAAGCCTACCGTAACTCTATGCATTTAGCAGTTTCTAAAGGACTGAAAACTATAGCTTTTCCATCCATAAGCACGGGTGCATACGGGTATCCAATAGAGAAAGCAAGTCGAATAGCCCTATCAACAGTGAAGAAGTTTCTAGAGAAGGAGGATAAAGTCGATAAGGTTGTTTTTGTTTTGTTTTCGAAGCATGACCTGGAAATCTACAAAAAATCAGCAGAAGAGACCATGTAACTAAATTCTCTTCAGCAATGTTGGGCTGGCGTGTTGGTTGTAACCCGCCTTCTGTTCGATGTGGCATTCGACTAATCGGGCTACCCGCGCCTTAGGTAGATTCCTCATCAGCGTCTGTTTGCCCTTTCCACTTGCAGGACAGCCGTTTCACCGTTTCGCACCCAGCATTCTCAACAACTTAACATGTTTCATGGACACTTGCTGGATGGACGTTTCGTTTCTGCTCTGGAGCCAAGACTCTCGCCTTACGCCCTTGCAGGCGTTGCAATTCTACGCGTGGGCGGAGTTTCCTCAAGCCTTCAAATTAGGCTCGAAGGCCACACACCAACTCGCCAGCCCAAAATATAATGCGCAAAGGTGTGCAATAAGAATTTTGGAAACCTTATTTTATTGCTCGTTTATCTATGGTTTGGATGGCTTACTCGTGTCCAAGCGTGTTATCTTAGTGACTGGAACGCCTTGCGTTGGAAAGACCACGGTTTCGTGCTTGCTCGCCTCAAAACTGAATGCTTTATATCTGAATCTGACCGAACTCGCAATCAGCAAAGAACTTATTTCAGGCAGGGATCAAAAGAGAAAGTCCATAGTTGTCGACGAAAAGCGGATGAGACAAAAGATCGGGAAAATCATTAAAAATTCCAATAAGAAAGACGTTGTGATTGACGGACATTACGCGGTTAGTGTCGTCCCAAAGAAACTCGTAACGTACATTTTTGTTTTAAGGCGTGACCCTGTTGAGCTACGGAAGTCTATGGAAAATTGCGGTTTTTCGGGTCGCAAATTATGGGAGAATCTGGCTTCTGAGATCTTGGATGTCTGCCTAGTTGAAGCTTTAAACGTTTATGAAGAGGGAAACGTTTGTGAGTTAAATGCTTCTGATAGAAGCGTGGAAGAAGTTGCGGGTGAGATTTTGGATGTTCTGGACGGACACAAGAAATGTCGCGTCGGCATTGTAGACTGGCTTGGTAAACTAGAAACTGAGGGCTTGCTAAATGATTACCTAAAAATCTAATGGTTTCATCTTAGGCTTAGAGCTATTTGCCGTTTCGTCAATAGGGTGATTTTCCTTCTATTTGCGTAAGCCTTAGCATGGTCGCTGAACTTTTCGCCTATTATTATGGGATTCGATAAACCCACGTCCTCAGAAGCCTTGTCAAGGGTTATTATAACGTTCACGCCTATCGTTCTGTTCCATTCCCTTATCCAGACCCCCTGCGCTACACGTCCTTTCTGAACTATTAAGTCGAATTTTCTTGAGATCCCGCTGAAACCTTCAAGTGTTGTATTTTGCTGGTCCACCTTATACCCTTCTTTCTTAAAATATCGCGTCGCAAGCTGAATCAGGTCTGGCAAAGGTTTTGGCTTCAGCCTTTCTTCGGCACTCATTTATTCTCCTCTTTCATTAATCGTTATTTAGTTGATTGTGGAAAAGGTTTTCGGATAGTACTAGGACATGAGGCATATACTGGTAGTTGTGTGCAGTGGATGTGGCGGATTCCTATTGGCTAAAAGTGAGCAGAGAAGGCGTACATGTCCATACTGTGGCTCCAAAGTTGCCATAGACAAAGCCAAAAAAGTTGGATCTGCCAAAACCGCCCAAGAAGCATCTATGATTTTGCGCAAGCTAAAAGGTGACGCTGCCCAAAAACCCAAACATGCTAACTGACAATAAAAATCTTAACACACGCCATCAACAATATTCCTGACACAATGGCTAGAAGCTGGATAATCGACTCTCGTGCCCGAGATTTTTTGTGAAGTTCTGGCATAAGATCTGTGGTTGCGATATAAATGAAACCTCCTGCAGCGAATGGAACCAAAAGAGTGCCAATGCTCTGAACGAACGTCAAAAAGTAAGTTGTTATTGCCCCCAGAATCGCTGTTAGGGCTGAGATAAAATTGTAGGTCAACGCTTTTCTTCTGTTGAAGCCTCCATACACTAAAACACCAAAGTCGCCTATTTCTTGAGGGATTTCGTGAGCAATTACTGCAAGGGTCGTGGCAAATCCCAAACCAAAAGAGATCATGAAGGTGGCGGCAATTATCATGCCGTCGATGAAGTTGTGAATTCCGTCTCCTACTAAATTGAGATAAACGAACATGTGAACCGGACAAACTTCTTCATGGCAATGTCGCCAATAAAGAAACTTTTCCAGGGCGAAAAAGCAAACAATGCCGAGAACAACATAATAGAAAGCAGTTTCAGGATTCCCTGCTCTGGCTTCCGGCAATAGATGAATGAATGTTCCACCTAAAAGGGTGCCTGACGCAAAGCCCACTAAAGCCATTGTGACACGTTTAAGCAAACTCTCTTTTAGGCCAATGAAGACTATTCCCACGAAGGATATCAAACTTACCATTGTCACTGAAGCTAAAGTGGCAATTAGATTGTTCATCATCTTTTGTGTTCAAAATCTTCTTGTTTATTAGAATATCGGTTGTCTTAGCTTACTTGTCTAAGCATTTGACAAGTCTTGCATATTTTCTCGGTTGTTGGCTCACCGCATTTTCTGCATTCTCTTAATCCTTCTTTCTCAGCAAGTTCCTCTAATGCGGGTCTTATCTTCTCTATTGATTTGAAGATTGTGAATTTCATTCCAGCATGCCTTTCTTCTATTCTGTTAAGCATTATGCGGATATCATTTCTCAGAGCTTCTGAAGCATATGGACATGGCGTGCTTTGAAACTTTATTTTTCTAGTGTAAGCATACAAGGCGGTTTCCTTTTCTGGAATTTCACAGAAGGGCTTTACTCTTTGCACAAGTTTAGGATGCACTTCAGCCGTTACAGGTTTCTCTCTTGCTATACGTAAGACATCTCCATGAAAAATGTTCAAAAGGACTGTTTGTGCCTCGTCATCCAGCGTGTGAGCTGTTGCAAGCTTGTCTGCCTTGACTTTTCTTGCGGCTATGTTGAGCGCTTTTCTCCGCATTACGCCGCAATACGCACACGGTGTTAGTCTTTCCTCGCCTTTTCTTCTTAGACGCGAAACAATCTCGTCCAACGTGAATCCGTAAAGTTCTTTGAAAGACACTACATGGTGTTCTAGGCCGAGTTTCGTGCAGTTTTCAACTGCGATTTCCAAGGCCTCGTCTCGATAGCCCTTGATTCCTTCGTCAACTGTGACTGCCACGAGGGACGCTTTTGGATAGTTCCGTTCTATTTTTGTTAGAATGTGAAGCAGACTTAGGCTGTCTTTTCCTCCAGAGACGGCAACAGCTATCTTATCGTCAAAGTCAAGCATCTGATACTTGGCAATGGTTGCCCTAACCTTTTCCTCAATCGAATTGGCAAAACATTTTGTGCATAGTTTTTCTCCAGAGTAATATCTAAAGAAATAAGCTTCTCGACGCTTGCAAGCAGTGCAAATCGTGATGCGACTTCTCACGAACTTCCCATTGTTAGTTGGTTTTCTCACCAATTACTAAAATATATCCGATACAATAGTTTTTTGAAAGAGGGAAGGCAATGACAAGGAAACCTGCAATACGCTTTGAATCGAAGGACGTAACTTACAATGCTGGCCGATGGACCTTACTTAAGAAGTTTAGACAAAAAGCAACTCAAATTATGGATGCTTTGGAAAAGGCTCATCTAGAAGCCATAGTGCACGGCAGTATCGCGAGGGGAGACGTTAACATGAAAAGCGACATAGACGTATTTCTCCCTTATCAAACCTCTTCTTTTGCGCTGGAAACCGCTTTAGCCCAGGCCAGCATATCACTCAATAAGCGTTTAATTGTACAGGCTACGCCGAGCTACGCGATGAAAGGCTACGTTGAACTAGATGAAAATACGAGTGTCTCTTTTCCGATGATGAAGATGCGCAACATAGAAAGGGAATTCTACAGGTTTGGAGGCGAAGCCAACCTTAAAGATTTAAGGGGTGATCTAAGGGTTTGCGGAGTGGACAAGCGGTTGATGCTTATTGAACCCACAAGAGAAGGACACAGAGAAAGCACAATCTATGGTCTTGAGAACGAGGTGGCCAAACTGCTCCAGATATCTGTTGAAACGGTTCTGGACCGCGTTCACGCTCTTTTAAGACGGGACGAAGTAGGAAGAACAGGTGTCTTCATTAAGAAAGAACTTTCTGCAGCTGAAACGTTTGAGATGGCTTTGGAAAGACTCGCAGACCAGAATCCAGCGGTTCGGAGACGATTAACAAGTCTCTCTTAGCCCGTTGGTTGACACAAAAGATATTCCAATGAGATTTCAATGAAGTGAAAAGCGTAAAATCGCGGCGATGCCTCCTAAGGAGAGAAGTTTTGCTCCTGCCTCATGTTCTGTGCTAATGATCATTATTCTGCCGCCTTTTTGCTCCACTTCCGTCATAATCTCTTCGATGTGTAGGCGCTCTTCGTCGGCGGACTTACGCAGTATTGCATCTGCCAAAACAAGCTTTTCGACAGCTCCCTGCTGTGACGCCTTTTCAACTTCCTCAAGCCCGTAAGCAATGTTTGGTTCGCTTTTCCCCAGTCTTTTCAGGATTTCTTGTATGATTTGCGTTTCTTCGAAAATCCGCAGTTTTTTCATTGCTTTCAATAACACTCCTGAGCGTAACGCCTCATATATCCCTGCAACGCCACCGTTATTGACACTTTTTACGTCTACAACGGATTTTGCAACATCTGACGTTTCATTTTCTAGGAATTTTGCGAAGTCGCTTTTCACGAAGCCAACGCCGATGATTACTATGGGGCTTCTGGTCGTGGTCCAAATCTGGCGTAGACTATCTGATGCCTTTCTAAGATATTCCTTTGTGGCTGTGCTTCTTCTTTCGGCTTCAAGCTTTCCAGGGAGCTTTATTGCCTGCTCTACTTTCACTTCAACTCCGTATTGGGCTGTTGTTGCTATCGCGTAGCCCTCATCGTCTATGGCAATGATTATCATGGGTTTTTCGGATGTCTTGCATGCTCGTTCCAGTCTTTCGATATGATGTTTAGCCCATCCTTTTTTCACGATGGTTGCTGGCGTGTTCAAGCTGATGTTAAGCGTGTGATGTGCACCAGTCGGAACAATTTCCGGGGCCTTCACTATGGTTCCGTGAATTCTCAACCTTCCTAGGAGTTTATCCCAAGTGACCTTTTCAACCTTGACTCCTAGAAAAACAGAGACTCTTTCTCCGCGTCTTGGTCTTGCATATTTCTCGTCTGGTTTTATTTCTCGTGATGTGTAGGCGTAGACCTCATCACCTTCGTAAATGATATTGTATAAGTGCCACAAATCATCAGAAGTCTCAGGGATAACCTTCTCAATGCCCTTTTTCAAGTTCGTCTCCAAGATTTTCAAGAGCGTTAGTCTCCTTTGTTTATTACTTAGCATCTAATAATCGATTTCGGCTTATTAAAAAGCGTTAAAAGTGAGATTTCTTCACTATTAATTTTTGGAAAAGGTGAACAGTCATGAAGATTGATTTCTGGCTTCTAGACGTGAACTATGAGGTTAAGAATGATGCGCCTGAACTTTGGCTTTGGGGCATCGACGGTTTTGGAAAGAGAGTGCTGGTTATTGACAGAAACTTTCTTGCTTACTTTCACGCTGTGATTGAGGAAGGTACGGACCCAGCAAGGGTTATTCAAGAGATCAAGAAAAGTGAATATCCTTCTATTTCGAAGATTGAGGTCGTTGAACGCAAGTTCTTTGGTAATCCTGTGAACGCATTGAAGGTTTACTGCAAGGACCCAGATACAATATCAAAATATGCGAAGGCTTTTCGAAAGCTCGAAGGAATAAAGGACTGCCTCGAAGATGACATTCGGTATTCCATGCGCTATCTCGTCGACAACAACGTTATCCCGTGTGGGTGGCACGAGATAGAAGTTGTTGAAGAAACAAGAACTGTAGGCTTAGAAGTTGAAAAGATATACGCAGCAAAATCGTTCCCAAAATTTCTCGAAAAAGCTGAGGCTCCAACACCAAAAATTTTGGCTTTTTCAACATTATGTTATAGCAGAGAGGGCTCTCCGAAACCAGACAGAAACCCCGTAATCATGATTTCAGTCACAACTAACCGTGGCGAAGGAAAGCAATTTGTGGCAGACGATAGCAAAGACGACAAGCTGATTCTGGAGGCTTTCATTAGCCACATTCGGGAATTCGATCCAGATATTATTGTAGGCTATGGTGTTAACGGGCAGGGCTGGTCTTATCTTAATGAAAGATGCAGGAGACTTGGTTTGCGATTAGCCGTTGACAGAGCGAAAACGGAACCCCATACAAGTGTTTATGGTCACGTTTCGCTGACTGGACGAGCTAACATAGACATCTTAGATTTTGCAGACGAATTCCCAGAAGTCAAGATTAAGACCTTAGAAAATCTGGCAGACTACTTGGGAGTAATGAAAACCGAAAACCGTACATTGATTGAAGATGTCGAATTTGCAGGTTATTGGGACGACAAACAGAAACGAGAGACTTTGAAAAGGTTTTCCATGGATAACGCTGACTGCATAATGGGAATAGCTGAAGCAATCTTGGATTTTGCGATGCAATTGTCAAGCCTTGTAAGCTTGCCGTTGGACCATGTTGGAACAGCAGCTGTGGGCTTTAGAGTTGAATGGTTCCTTATAAAACACGCCCAAAGAATTGGCGAACTTGTTCCCAAAAGGGTCGAACAGCCCTACAGACCCTACACAGGGGCTATTGTGCTTAAACCAGAGTCTGGGCTGCACGAGAATGTTGCTGTTTTGGATTTTAAGTCCATGTACCCAAACATAATGATAACATACAACCTATCGCCAGACACCTATGTACCTTCGAAAGAGCCTGACCCGTCATGCGGAGTTTACGAAGCCCCAGAAGTGAGGCATAGATTTCGAAAAGAGCCAACAGGATTCTATAAGGGGGTTCTATCTTACCTTATCAGAGTTAGGGATGAGATTCGTTCTCGAATGAAGGTTATTGCTCCCGAAAGCGTTGAGTATCGCGTTTTGGATGCTCGACAAAAAGCTGTGAAGGTGATAACCAACGCATCCTATGGATATGCTGGATGGATAGGTGCGAGATGGTACATCAAGCCTGTAGCTGAAGCAGCAACAGCATGGGGAAGGCACACGATTCTTAATGCGATAGATATGGCTAAAGAAGAAGGGTTGAAGGTTATCTACGGCGACACAGACAGCATATTCCTGAAACATGAAGCGGGGAAGATTGAAAAACTTTCAAAAGAAATCGAGAAGAAACTGGGGCTGGAAATCAAGCCGGACAAGATCTATGTACGAATTTTCTTTACAGAAGCCAAAAAACGTTATGCTGGTCTTTTGCCTGATGATAGTCTTGACATTGTTGGTTTAGAGGTTATACGTGGAGACTGGGCTGCAATAGCCAGAAAAGTGCAAGAAAAAGTCCTGGAGATAATCTTGAAAGAACGGTCTCCCAAAAAAGCTGCCAAGTTCGTTCAACAATTTATCTACGAGCTTAGGCAAAAACGTGTTCCTTACCATGACCTCATAATCTGGAAGACTCTCACAAAACCCATTGACGAATACGAGGTTAAGGCTTCGCATGTGGAGGCTGCAAAAATGTTGAGGGAAAAAAGCTGGGAACTTGCAGTGGGCGACAAAGTGGGTTATGTGGCTGTCCTCGGTACAGGCCGCTTATACGAGAGAGTCAAACCATACATGTTCGCTTCATACGATGAAGTAGACATAGAATACTACGTGTCCAAACAGGTTGTCCCTGCTGCTGCAAGAGTCCTTGAAAGCTTTGGTATATCAGAGGAACAGCTGTTGGCATCTAAGGTAGAAGAAGGTGAAACCAAGAGGCTCACGGACTTTTTCGAAAGCTAGCCTTCCGTAATATCCAAAAACGTCATCAATTGGACGTTTAATGGCGGTTTGACAGCTTCCGATACGCGTGAAGCAATTATGTTTTTTATGTTTTTCTCGCTGGCTACATCAACAATTCTTTGGGTTATGATACCATCAAAAATGACCGTGTCCACTCCTTCGGCTTGTTGAAGCCTTTCGGCTAGTTGGCTTACTGGAAGCCGTTCTATTTGCTCCATCTTTGCGTTCAGAAGGATAGCCTCTAACGTGCCCTCTAATGCTTTTGTTGTTTGAACAACTTCCTTTGGAACTTCTATCTTTCGCTTCTCCTTTTTCGGTTTGAATATCTCCTCCATCGGGACCTTTGCTTCTAATGCTTCAAATATTTCTTTGCAGTTTAATTCTTCAACTTCCTTTCCCCTTGGGGCTCTAGCAATATATTTCACGTCTGTAACTTGCGAAAGTTCTTTTAAGATTAGGTCTCCGCCTCGGTCGCCGTCGAGAAAAGCTGTTGTCTCTTTTTCTTTGCTGACTTTTTTTATTGTTTCTGGGACTTTTGCTCCTTCAAGAGCTATTACATTAAGCATTCCACATCGCATGAGGTTTATTACATCTGCTCTTCCTTCGACGATGATTATTTCTTTGGAGCTGTCGACTTCTGGTCCGGCAGATAATTCTTCTGAGCCGTACTTCTCGACTTTTGCGATTTTCAGAGTTTCTGAAATCTCTTTGAAGACCTCGTCTACTGAGGGCATTGATTCAATTGTCCATTTGTGAAGGATCTCCTTGGCTCTGTCGATAATCACCTTTCGGCGAGCTTCTCTTATGTCTTCGATTTTTTCAAGGGTTACCTTTGCCGCGCACGGTCCAACTCTGTTTATGCTTTCTATGCTTGCCGCGAGCAAGGCTGTAGAAACTCTGTCCAGGCTTGTCGGAATTGTTATGGTGCCCGTGGTTTTGTCTTGTTTAGAATGCAGCTCGATTTCTATTCTTCCAATTCTTCCTGATTTCTGCAGTTCTCTTAGGTCAAGTTCTGGTCCGAAGAGGCCTTCTGTTTGTCCAAAGACGGCTCCTATAACGTCCGGTTTTTCAACTACTCCTTCTATGTCGAATTTTGCGTGTATAACATACTTTATGGTAAACGTTTGTGATGAACCCGTAAGTGTGCACCTCCAATTGATTAGTTAAGGTTAGCTTTCATCACGTGATGAGAGAATTGTGCTCTCAGACACGAGACTTGTTTACACATAGTCTATATTACTTTTATGAATTGTAAATCTTGCTCTTTAAGGTTTCCATGTAAGCAGTCAAGCTTTCAATGTCTTTAAGTTCCCTGCCCACAGTGGCTAAGAGTTCACGCCAGAATCTGATGTTTGGCTTTATTCTTGCCCTTTCCAATTGTTGCTTAAAGCGTTGCGTCCATTCTCTTCCTCGCCTGTCGAAATCGAATAGCAGAATAACCTCTTTGGCACTGGTTTTCTCCACTTCAGAGACAACATCTAAAAGAGACTTTCCCCCAGTCTTTGCCGCAACTATTTTTCCTTCAACAGCTAAAGCCCTTAGAGTTTCAATGTCTTTTTTCCCTTCCACGATTATAGGGGACCCTTTCGCGGATTCTTGTATTAGGCATTCTATAACTCGTAGGATTTTTTCTTCTTTCTCTTTGAGACTTTTCAACAATGCCTTTACCTTGTTATCTCAACGCTTTTTACGGTGGTTAGGCATTCTTTTGCTTCTCTGTTGTTTTCGAAGTATTTTCTTACGGGTTCAAGGATTTCTATTAGTTCCTCAGCCACCGCGTTCTTGAGGTCTTGTGGGTGCAAATTGCCTTGTGCATAAGCTCTTTCCAATTCTTGATAACCTTGGAACTGCACCGAGCCGCCGAATTTTGCCAAACGTTCTATTTCGAACGTTTCTTTTTCTCGGAAGACTATATGTTTGCATATGTCCAAGACAGGGTTAAATTGTGTGATTCTTTCTGGGCAGAACGCTCTGGTCATTTTGGCTCTTATTTCCTGGGGCAAATCGTAGAGGAACACGCATGTTTCAGGTTTGCTCTTAGACATCTTGGCTGAAGACAGAGCTTCTTTTTCTCGGCCTTCTGGGATAGGCCACGCTTTTGGTTTTTCTAAGCCTTGGAGGAGGTGGTGGTGGACGCATGCTGGCTTCCAGAATCCCAGTCTTTCGCCTAGTTCTCTGGCAACAACGTTTGCTTTGCGTTGGTCCATGCCCAGTTGGCAGATTTTCACTTCCATGTGGAATATGTCTGCTACTTGCATGGGCGTGTAGAGGAAGTCTGAAACATATCTTGCATCGGTTTCCTCTCTTCCAGCAACTTCAAGTGTTCTTCTTGTTCTGGCTATTGTGAGGTTTTTTGCTATCATGACCGTTTTGGACCAGTAGCTTAAGTCTTTGTAGAGCGCATCTGAGTAGATGAACTCAACTTTGTCTTTTGGAACGCCTAGGGCTATCCATGAATGCCTAAAAAGGTCTGCGGCTTTTTTGATTAGTTCGAGATCGCCGCCTAGTTTGTTGTTTAGCCAAGCATGCCAGGTTGAAAGGTAAGCCTTGAACCGTATTCCAGCCTCTACAAAATCCTTCATTTTATAAGCGCAGATGACGCCCGTTCCCAAATGAACTAGACCGGATGGTTCCCAGCCGTTATAGGCTATCGGGTGGTCTTCAGTTTCTAAAAGACGCGTCAAACTCTCAGTTGTTAAAACTTCTTCTGTCGGCGGTCTGCATATTAGTTCGATTTTTCTCTCTACGTTCAAGCTTTAACCTACCAGCGTTTGACATCGTTGCTAACGTTTTATGCAAAGGTGAAACTTAAGAGTTGCTTCGCACGCGTGGTTTTCGGCTTTCCCCATTGCATTTCACTAGTCTATTGTTTTTTGGCGGCCATGACTAGAAACCATGGGATGCGGTCGTATTCATTGCCTAATTCTCTGTGGTGTTCTTTGATCGCTTTTTTGGTTGGAACTGGTTCTTCGAAGTTAGTGATGGCAAAATTGTTTTGGATTAGCACTTTCATATAGTCTTCAAGTGGACGGTGGAAACTGAAGACCGGTGGCCAGTCGAAATACTGCCATTTTTCCATACTTCTGTGGAAGTATTTGTCAACTTTCCAATAAAGCCAATCTTCCTTTCGATTGCTGTCTTGAGGTTTCCTGACCCATCCATGAACGGGTGGGCTTGAAAAACACGGGTGCATAATGGAAAAAACGAGTTTTCCATTCTTCTTTAGAACACGCTTCAACTCTTTGATGGCTTTGTCGAGGTGTTTGACGTCCATTAGCACAAGGTTAGAAACAGCAATGTCGAAGGTTTCGTCTTGGAACATTGATAAGTGGTGAAGTGAGCCTAGGTAATACTTGATCTTTTGTGGAGTTTCCTTCTCTCTCTGCCTTGCTATCTCAATGAACCTCTTTGAGACGTCTACGCCGAAGACTTTGGCACCCTTTCCAGCTAATAATCTGCAAAGGTAACCATTTCCGCAACCCGCATCTAGGATTGACAAGCCTTTAACTGGGCCTATTAGGCGAAGGATTGCGGGGTCGATGACATATTGCCTATTCATGTCTCCGTACTCTGTGTATTTACGGTTCCATTTATCTGCCACTTTGTCCCATGCCTGCGAAATTTGTTTTTCGTTAACTTTCGCCTTCTTTATTGGGAAATAAATGGATGTGACCTTTTGCAATTTGACTTCATGGTCCAAGCCCTCGCGATTCCTTTGCATGTCAAAATGCAGTTGCCATGGATGTTCTCCTAGAAACTCCAAGTAGTCCAAGGCTGGGTGCTGTTCTTTACAGACGTCGCATTCAATGGCATAGTACGATCTCCATTTCCAAAAGTTTCGATGAACAACTTTATGGCTTCTCATACATGACAGGCAAATAAACCTTCGTGTTTTCTCGCACCATGTTATCCCATTATAGTGTCTTGGTTTTCTACAGATACTACATATGAATCTCCAGTGCCAATCGCATCGTGGATAATCGCTATCGACATCTTTTGTGGCTTCACGCAAAGGATAGGCATTCTTGACTGAATGTATTGATTGGCAATATTCACAAATCATTCAACCAGGTCCATTTGCTACGTCTTCTTGTTTTCATTGATAGAGTATTCTTCTGTATAAATGCAGTTTTGTCGCGGGCAATTGTCTCCCACGTAACCTATCACTCAACCTCATTGTGGAGCCTTACGCTCCCCTGGGTTAAGCTCTCTCTGGCGTGGGATTATAGTGCCCGCGCCCACCGTGTCCCATGCTTGGGTAAACCCGCCATCATAAGCAAGTCAGCCAAAGGCTTATCGTCTTCCGTTGGGTCCGTCTACATGGCTCCCTCTCCGAGGGTTTCGGTGGGATTGGTTGGCTCTTTGTGGTCATTGCCAATAGAGAGTTTGGTGTTTCTGAAAAATTAACGTTACTGTTCGATGCTCCATTGATTGAGAGCGGAGACTGTCTGTGTGAGATTTGTCTACCCCCCCTTATATGTAGGTTGAACTTCTAGTATACTGGAAGATGATGTTGAAATGTTTCGTTTGCAGTAGGGCTGACTTAGCTTTAGGTTCTGACTTTTTTCATTTTGATTATTTTTCCCATGTCTACTTCGAAAGCTGTTGCAGGGTTTTCGAGTTTCCATGTGGTCAGAACTTTCGGGCTGATTTCTCCTATGATTCCGACGCTTGTGCCTTCGACATTTGCTGTGCCCGCCCGTCCTTCAATGAAGCTTGGATGCTTCGTTTCTTTTACCCGCCATTTTAAGCCGAAGTTTGTGAGGAAGGCATCAAGGGCTGATTTGAGTTCGCTGAAGTTGGCGTTTGCATGGCATACAACTGCAGCTAGCCTCTCTTCGTCCCGCGTTCTTGTTTCTTGTTTCGCGTCCAATAGTGTGACCTTACCCAACTCAAAGACTTTCTGTGGATACTCCACTGACAGGTTGTTGCTCAAGAATTCCATGAGACCCGGGAGAAGCCAATTTCTCAAACATGTCAATGTCTGAACTTTCGGGTTATCAATTTCTACTATCCTCTCTTTCTTGCAATTCATTCTGGCGAACAAATTTTCTGGATTTGTCAATGTATATGTCAGAACTTCTTGAAAGCCAAGTCCAACCATTAACTCTCTCGCAATATCCAATAAGCCTTGTTCAGGCTTCATGCTACCCGTGGTTGGCAGTTCACGCCACAACGGCTTGATTTTATTATATCCATAAGCTATTGCAATATCTTCAACCAAGTCGACTGGATGCATCACGTCGACTCTGTACCTTGGAATTCGCACTCTTACTTTGCGATGACTAGCCTTGTCAACACCGAATCCTGCTTTCGAAAGTAGTTCAGGCACTTGCTTAGTCGTCAAACGTAAACCTGAGACCTTGTTGACATACTCAACATTCAAGTCCATACTTCGAGCCTCAAAAGTTGGGGTTACAACTGTTCCCCTTTCTTGGGGATAATGCACTTTAGTCGAGTAGGCTTTTCCCCCACGATCAATCAAGGCAAGTGTGACTACTGTTAAGGTGTTAAGCACCGTTTCGTTTATTGTCCCAGTAACTTCGACAAGCACGTTTTCGGTCTGCTCTGTTATTTTTCCTAGGTCGCTTGAGTTTATTATCGGTGGAAACGATAGCACTTTTTTCTCAGCATCGAACAAAATCGGATAAACCTTATGCCTATTGACTATGTGACCATACTCCAGACCCTTCGGATGTTTCCGCAGAATTTCCTTCAAATTCATCTTTTCCTCAAAGCCCAACGGCACGAAGCTGATTTCAGTTGGCTTAGCAACCGTGTAACTTATCGGTGACTTTATTAGATCAGAATTGTACAAGCCAATGGACGCCCGCTGCCTATTCCGTCCGTAAGACTGGTCAAGCTTATCCTGCATGTGCATGAACCCGCGAATAATTGTATCCGTCAATTCAACATTCCTAACTATTGAGCAGCCAATGTAAGGACGGATAGTTTCAAGTCGCTTATCCACGTAAATCTCGACTATTGGCTTGCCAACTCTATAAGCCCTCAGGCCAGTTTCTAAGCCTAAGAAACCCCGCAAGGCTCTAATCAAGCCCTCAATATTCCAAATATCAGGACGACTTGTATCCTTAATCTCAACGTTCATCACACCAGCTTTTTCATCGAAAAGCTTCACTTCACCCTTTACAAGTTCCAAAATTTCGTTTACCCTCTCCATATCTTTGTTCAGTTCCAACCCCAGCAATCTTTCAAATTCTGCATAGTCAATGTCGATTGTTGGCATGCTTAAACCACCTTTTGTCTCCTGAGCCAATCTAAATCCAACGAGAAAATCTGGCGTATATCATCTATCTCAGCTTTCATCATGAACAATCGATCTATCCCTAAACCCCATGCAAGAACAGGCACCTCAATGCCCAAAGGCAATGTCACTTCGGGCCTGAAAATTCCAGAGCCGCCAAACTCGATCCACCCATAGCCCTCTTTATAGGCGCGAAGTTCAACGCTTGGCTCTGTGAATGGGAAATAATCAGGCACAAACTTGGCTGCGTCTGCGCCAGCTATGTCAATAGCGAACTTCTCCAAGACACCGAGCAAATCCCTCAGCGTCAAATCTCTATCAACCACAATGCCCTCAACCTGGTTAAACTCCGTCAAGTGCGTCTTATCCAGTACTTCTGGCCTATAACAACGACCGATGGAAAAATGCATGCTCGGAATCTCCAAGTCTTTGCTCAAAAGTGTCCTAGCGCTAAGACATGTGGTGTGAGATCGTAGAATCAACCGCTTTGCATCCTTGACTGAGAACTTGCACCTCCACCCGCTCGATCCAGTTTTCCACCCGTTTTCGTGTGTCTTTTTCACGTTGGCTAGAGCTTGTGTGTAAGCGTCTATCGTGCAATACTTTGGTGATTTAACGTAGTAGACGCCGGAAGGTTCACGGGCTGGATGACCTTGGGGAGTGTAGAGAGCATCAAAGTTAAAGAAGGAAGTTTCAACAACCGTTCCCACCATTTCCTTAAACCCTAACGCAACAAGCTTCTTTTTGACCTCGTCAAGGAACTGCAAATAAGGATGCTTTTTCCCAGCCCAAGTTTTCGCCACCGGAGCTTCTATGTCGTATTTTTGAAGTTTCATTTTCCGCCATTTGCCAGTTATAATAAACTCCGGTGTAAGTTGTGTCACTTCCTCAACAGCCTTTTTCATTTCCTTTATTGTTGCTTGTCCTGCTTCTGTCGTTTCGATAATTCTCTGAACTTTTTTCTCAACATTCAGCAACTTTCTTTTCTTCAAAAGTTGGATGGCTTCTTGAAACTCTTCTCCTAATTCGCTTATGGTTGCTTGACCCTTTTCGCTAAGAAGCTTTAGCACTTTTTCGTCGTTTCCTTCTTCCAGTTTTTCCCTCAACCGCAGAGTGCTCGTTTTAGCATCTAGGGTTGCCCACTTCTTTCTTTGAATCCAGCCTAAGGCTATTGGTACGAAGTGTTCTTCTAAGTCAGCTTTTTCAACTGCTTTTTCGAGAATTGCTTTTTCGCCTAATCTTTTTAGAGCGTTTGCTAGGCGTCTTTCTGGCAAGCCTTTTCTTGCGTGGGCTTTTCCTTCACTATTCAGCCTAGCTATGGTCTGCTTTTCTTCACGAATTCTTGTCAATCCTTTTGCTTCTAGCGTCAAAGCTGAACGCATCACAGCGGCGTCAGGCAACTTGCTTTCTTTAACAGCCTGCAGTACCGATGCCTTCCCGCCCAATGTATTCAATGCAGAAAGCAGTTTTCGTTCGAGTCCTCTAAGCTCAACCATGCTCTTTCCCTTCGTGAACTTGACGACACAAATTTTGTAATGTAGTTGTTATTGTTTTAATAAAAGTATGCATGTTTTCTGCTGGTCTTCTTCTAGAACTAGTTTGCCTCTTCAAGGAAATTGGCGAGGCATCACTTCACCGTCAACTATCACAAACGAGGAAACAATATTTATAGGTTATTCTAGGCTAGACACCATAAAGGTGCTTTGAGCTTCTATCTGCACAAGATTTAATACACTTTCTATGAATTCTATTAGAAGCTAAACTGTGCAGGCGGCATATGTTTGAGTGACGAAGAGAGAAACGAGATGGTCGTTACTCCTTGGGAAGTCAAAGGCAAGGTCGACTATGAACGTTTAATACGGGAGTTCGGCACTCAACCAGTAACAGAAGGGCTGCTGCAAAAAATAGCGAAACATACAGGCAAACTTCACCCCCAACTTCGGAGAAAACTCTTCTTTTCGCACCGAGACCTGGATGTTGTACTAGACCTATACGAAAAAGGAACAAAATTCGTATTATATACTGGGAGAGGCCCGTCGGGTCCAGTCCACATAGGACATCTCATTCCATGGATCTTCACTAAGCATTTGCAAGACGAATTCAAAACGAGGCTTTATTTCCAAATGACTGATGACGAAAAATTTGTTGTGGAGGATGAGCTGAAACTTGACGAAACGATGGATTTTGGTCATGATAATGCTTTGGACCTTATCGCCTTAGGCTTTGAACCTAAAGACACATTCATCATTTTTGACGTACAAGATATTGACTTGCTCTATGACATTGCATTGGAGGTTGCGAAACGAATAACATATTCAACAGCCAAAGCAACCTTTGGATTCCAAGACAGCACAAATATCGGCTGGATTTTCTGGCCAGCCATCCAAGCAGTGCCGTGCTTCATTCATGCAAAACTGACTGGTGAAAATGTTCCAGCTCTGATTCCCGCAGCTATAGACCAAGACCCCTATTGGAGAATAACCCGGGACATAGCCCAGAAACTCGGCTACCACAAGCCTGCCCAAATCCATTGTCGCTTCCTCCCTGGTCTCGGGATAGGCGGAAAAATGAGTGCTTCAGAACCAGAAACATCCATATACACCATAGACCCACCAGAAGTGGTGGAACAGAAAATTTGGAACGCTTTCACTGGAGGAAAGGGAACAGCAGCGGAACAGAAAAAGACCGGTGCAGACCCGAACATATGCACAGTTTTCCAGTACTTCCTCTTCCTTTTCGAGGACGACGACAAAAAGCTCGCTGAAAGGCAAGGGCGTTGCAAAGCTGGCGAAACATTGTGCGGTGAATGTAAAACCGAATTAACAAAGAGAATCAACAGATTTCTTGCTGATCATCAAAAGAAGCGGGAAAAAGCGAAAAATGTGCTGGAAAAATTTTCCATCAAGCGTTAAGGTTTGAACTAGGATGTCTGAGAAAGAAAAAGTTGACGTCAGTCTCTCCATAACTCACAAACTACTTCATCCGATGCACACGATGCTTGTTTCATGCATCGGAAAAACCGGGAAACCCAATATCATAGCTTTAGCATGGGTAATGCCTGCATCAGTCAATCCGCCTCTGGTTGCTATGAGCATTAGACCGGAAAGGCACTCTCACGCGCTTATTGAAGAAACGAAAGAGTTTGTAGTAAACGTTCCGACAATGAAAATATTGAAGGAGACGCTGTTTTGCGGTAGAAGAAGTGGCAAAGACTATGACAAGTTTAAACAAACGGGATTGACACAATCACCATCAAGGAAAGTGAAACCTCCCATAATAAAAGAGTGCATAGCCCATCTGGAATGTAAACTTCACAGCCAATTCACAACTGGCGACCACACGATCTTCGTTGGCGAGATAATTGAAGCATACGCGGACAAGGGAATCTTTGAGGAAGAATACAATTTAGAAAAAGCAAGGATGATTTTCCACTTGGGCGGAAACGATTTCGCAACCCTTAACCCCAAAGTCTATAAGCCCAAACTGCAGGCATCCCGAGGCTAGAACTCGTAACTTTCACCAGGATTTAGTACTACCACTTTTACTTTCGGCATCTTTTCTTTAATATTTCTAGCAAACTCGTCTGCCGATTTCGCTAAGACCGGAAAAGTCTTGTAATGCATTGGGATAACAGCCTTCGGCTTAAGCAGCTTAACAGCTTCTATTGCCTCCTTCGCATCCATAGTATAATAGCCGCCTATTGGAATTAAAGCCAAGTCGAGCTTGTGAAGCTCCCCAAAGAAGCGCATATCTCCAAAAAGTCCCGTGTCTCCTGCATGGTAAACAACTTTTCCTTCACCTTCAATAATAACCCCTGTGGGTACGCCTCTGCGAGCCGTGTGAGTTGCTTGAACAACCGAAAGTTTTACAGAACCGATTTCAAGACTGCCGCCAATGTTCAGTCCCTTCAAATTCTTAACTCCCTCTTCCTCTGCATGGGCTGCAAGATCAATTACAGCCACGAAAGTTGCGTTCGTCTTCTTGCATATGCTGAAGGCTTCGCCTAGGTGGTCAGTGTGATCATGCGTAACATATACTACGTCTGCACGGGTAATATCTGAAGCCTTTACTGGTGAGGTTGGATTTCCATCGAGCCAAGGATCAATCAAAACGATCTTATCTGCAATCTCAATCTGAAATGCCGCATGCCCAAACCAAGTGACCTTTGCCACTATCTCACCGCTCTATCAAACCTTTTAAACTATATCACCATTAACGTTAATAAAAGTAAATGTGACCTTGATGAGCCGTTTTGATGAAGAAGCGTTAGAAAAGCTTCGAACGTCCGGAAAAATTCTGAGCAAGACACGAGAAGAAATGAAAAAGTTTGTTCGCGAAGACATGCCAATACTTGAAATCTGTGAGAAAGCGGAGAGGCTCATACGAGAAAAGGGCGGGAAACCAGCATTCCCCTGCAACGTATCAATAAATGAGATAGCAGCGCATTATACGTCTCCGCCAAACGACAAAACGAAGATTCCAGAGAAATCCGTAGCCAAAGTTGACATTGGCGTTCATGTAGATGGCTACGTAACTGACACAGCGATCACAATGTGCTTTCATCCAGAATACGAAAGCCTCAAAGAAGCAGCTGAACAAGCCCTAAAAATAGCCATAGACAACATCCACCATGGGATCTCCACATCAAAACTGGGCTCAATTATTGAAAGCACCATAAAATCTCGCGGTTTCAAACCAATCTCCAACTTGACTGGACATCAGGTTGGGCGATATCTTGTGCACACTGGTACCTCCATACCTAACGTCTCACAGATGTCTTTTTCAAAGATTAAGCTGGGCGGGGTCTACGCCATTGAGCCTTTCGTGACTCTTCCGGACGCTGTAGGCAGGGTAGAAAATGGCGACGAAATGACCATTTTCCGTTTTCTCAAATCGAAGTCTGTAAAAAACCTGCATGCAAAACAACTCTTAAGATACATTGAGGAAAATTTCAGAACTCTTCCGTTTGCTGAACGCTGGTTGCAAGGCATAGTTCCAAAGCAGCATTACCGTGAAGCGTTTAAGGAACTACTATCCTGCAAAGCCATTATTGGTTATCCTGTGTTCATTGAAGTGAGCAGAAAACCAGTTGCCCAAGCTGAACATACAGTTTTGATAACAGGAGACGGACCAGTTGTTCTGACCTAAGAAGGAACTCCTTCTTTTCCTTTTTCTCTAACTTCTCTATATATCGCTGTTATCAGCATTTTGTCGTTGCATTTTTGACATGGTTCAACTTCCTTGAAAATGTAGTCGCCGCGTTGGAACTCTCTAACGCTCTTAAAGTTGCACTTTCTGCATTCGATTGTGGTTGTGATTGCTGGAGCTTCAATTCTAAGCCGCATTATTCGCCTTCTTGTTTGGAACAGAACGTAAGTGGAAACTGCGACTCCTAGAAACCCTATTATTAATAAGTATCCGGCAGGAACTTCTTGCCCAATACTGAAGGCGTTGATGGCTAATATCAAAGCTGTAAGCGATAATGCTAAGGCTATAAAGATTATCATTAGCACAAAAGATGAGATTTTTGTTGTTGTATTGGATGGTGTCTGACCCACTTTAATCATCTCCTACTGCGCGATACCAATCGTATTGCCCGCACCAGCAATTATCACTTTGTCACCTTCCTTGGTTCTTTCTAGAATAACTTGCTTAATCCTTTCTATAGCCTTGTCAACCGCTTCAAAGATTTCCTTGCGCATAGGCGAAACGGCGTCGCCAATGTCCTCTTTAATCGCTATGGCATTTATCGGAATGCGATATTTCAGGATAGATTCTTCGATCTTAAACTGGTCAACCCCAGGGCCTCCTATAGCCGCGCCAACACCCTCAGCGAGATCGCCTACTTCTTCGCCTTCGAGCTTCTGGGCAGCGTCAACCATGATTATTGCGGCGATTTTTCCTTCATTTTCCTCGATAACCGTTTTCATTGCATCCCCTGTCTTGCCTACGTTTCCTCCAGGCCCTTCAGCTTTTATTACATATGCGGTGCGCCCTTCTATTGGCACGGTTGCGACAACACAATCTTTAGGTACTTTTCTTATTTCATGCCTGTGCATAAGTCTCGCTGCTACTAGTGCACCAGCCCCGTCGCCTATCGGTTGACCATATGAGAAAGCCTTTAATGCGTTAGCGTAGGCTTCTGCTTCTCGCATGATAAGCGGCAGTATCATCTGTATTTGCATTATAATGTATAGGCTTAGTGTCTTCTTGCCAAGCAGATAGAAGTGCCTTATCACTTTGTAGATATAGTTAAGCGCCATTGCGGCTTCAAGGGTGTTCTCCAGATTGTTCGTCTGGGTTTCGTCTGCCGAGGGCGCCATCATTTTGACTTCATCTTTGAAACGAACATCTCTAATGTCAAGAATGTGTTCAAGTTTCCAAACAATACCTGAGGGATCCATGCTCTGAGGCGGATATGTAAAGTATTCTAGGAATCTGTCAACCCTAACCGTTGGATCTGTCTGCGGCTTTCCAACTTCCTTAATTGTTTCTATTGCGATTTTGCGTCCTTCATCCTTTATGTATTTCAGCTTAAAAAGGGAGCCTTCAACTTCCCTCAGCATGACATACATTTGGATTCTTTGCCCATAAAATATGAAAACTATGAAGACTACATAGAACAGTATGCTTAGAATCTGGGAGAACGTGTCGCCTCCCGGAAACTGCAATAACTGATACTGCAAGGTTTTCATTGCCGCTAAATCTTGCACGAATTCGTTCACCTCTCGGAAAACTATAAACGCTTAGTTATAAGTTTTAGGTAATTCTCCTCCAGATTGGCATATTGGTTATCAAGTGGGGCTGCCAGCTTTCCCGGGTTCGCGTGGCCGAAGACCACACTACAACCGGAAACGGAGCGCAGTTTAACTACTGAGTTCGGAATGGGATCAGGTGGGTCCCGCGCCCTATGGCCGGCAAACCCCAAAATACACGTTAAGCCTTTACTCATTAACTTTTCGCTTTCAAAGAAACATTGAACCCAACATTTCATACACATTGAGAAGCCATAGAAGGTTAGTTTTTGCAATAACCTTCTTAAATAATCTAGAGTCAATTAACGAGAAAAAAGTGAAGGGTTGTTTTAGTGCTCTACTTTTCTTTTGCGATAGGAAGAACGGATTTAACTGCAATTATGACCGCCGCTGGAGCTGCGAATGCCACGATATAGCTTAGAATTGCTGTTGCCCAGTAATAGAGCAGCTCATGAATATTGCTCAGAGGAGCCCAAACATTTGCGACCGTGGCTACTATCAGAGCGATTGTTGCAATAAGAAATGGAGTGACCTCCTTTTCCGTTATGCTTGTTAATCCTATGATGATTCCTAAGATTAGCATGATTAAAGTGACCCATCCGTTGATGTCTGCAACATCCGCATTTGCCCAGTGGAGATCGGCATCATAGGCCATGTAGCCGACCACTAGTCCCATTACGATTGCTATGACGACGAAGGCGATGTATGCCCATCGCGTTATTTTTTCCATTTCCATTTTAACCACAAAGCCTTAGTTATCGTTAACAACATGTTATAAATCTTACGCATGGAATTTGATATACAAAGCCACTCTTGTTGTGTTCTAAGCATATAGAACTAGAATATGCTGTAAAAGCTCATCAAAATCAAGCTGAGTTATTCCTACAAGTAACGTTTGCAAAGGCTATTCTTGATGAAAGAACAACACATATATTTTTTACTTCACAGTTAATCTAGTGCTTCAGAAGGGGGGCCGTAGTCTAGGAAGGTATGACGACGGGCTCCAGAAGAACGAAAACGGGTTTGCGGACCAACCGCTTGGGATGAAGAAGTTCTGGAGCGGTTAGAGAAACCCGTAGGAACAGTCAAGCGCTGTTTCCGGGGAAAGGTCGTCGGTTCAAATCCGGCCGGCCCCACCAAAGACCTCTTTTCGCAAATATAGGCAACAGTGCGGCAATATTGTTAAATTGCGCCTCAACTTGCGTTTATGTTTCAGAGCGAGCGAACTGTCCTTATGAGCCAATAATGGCCTCTGCATGAACGGCCAGGGCAACTGCTTCTTGCAGAATTGTTTTATCGGGAGGCGAAGGACCGAAGTACCAAAACGGAGGGCCACTGACGTCGTTAACGCTGGTGTAGTTAGTCAGACTCCAATAGGCATCCGCAAGTTTTCGTCCAAGGTCGTGAATAGTCTCACTCAAGTCCCAAAACTGAGTGTCATTAAGCGGTACTCCATTTGTACTTGGATCTTGCAAAGCGAGAATCATCTCATCAATCATGAACAATTTTGACCGATGCGCCTCATCCAGTTTCATCAACTCTTGCAGTGACTCTCCAGCGTAATTCAACTCCGCCAAAAACCAAGGCAGATGTGCAGAATTAGAGTCTCCTTGAAATTTAGCTGGCAGAAGCACATAAACCTCGTCGAGGTGAATCATAAAGCGTTGTGACTCTCTGAGCATCGAAGCCCACTTTCTATGTGTGTCGATTCTCTGAGAAGCCCAGAAAAACAAAGCCACAGCTACTATAATCAAAAGAAGCAGAACGATAAGTTGCTTAATATTTATGCAGAAAGTCTTACGCCATCTGGAAGGTTTGGCTTGTTCTTTGTTGTTGCCTTCTATCGCACAGACTTGCATGTCATCCCACGAATACACGTATCTTATGAAAGCTAGATTAGTTTTTCTACCATTTCACAATGTTGGCGGTTAAGATGCCGTCTTATTGCGTTATATATCAATCAAGATAATAGATAGGCGACTTTTTCTCCTCAACTATCTTGCAAATCCATTGAGCACGTGCTTGTCGGGAGATTTGCATTCGATAGATGGATTCTGTAAGATTTAAATGTAAGTCTAAACATAGCCGGGCCCGACCAAAACAAGAGAGTAACGAGTGAACTTCTAAAAGACAGATTGGCAAAATGAAATGTGTAAGAAGACTGAGATAGACATTAAGTTGATTAACATGAAAGGAATTCTCATTTATGACACCTCTTATGGGCATAACAAAATAATAGCGGAAACCATCGCAGAAATACTGATCAAATCCGAAATTGAAGTTGATGTTTATGATGTGAAAGATGTCAAGAAGTTGCAGGGCAAAGACTATGATTTTCTCATTCTTGGTTCTCCAACAAGGATGGGTAGATTAAGTTTCAAGCTCAGCCGATTCATCAGCAGCAAGATGAAAGAAAAAGAATGGAAGGATAAACCATTCGCGGCGTTTGGAACCAATCTCGCAACAAGTATCGAAGAAGGGGCCCAAGTGCCGCAGAACAGATTGCAAGAAGGCTTTCTGAAAAGGGGTTAAAACAAGTTCTTCCAGTTCTGAGACCAGCAGTTCTAGGGATTAAAGGACCGTTAAAGGAAGGGGAAATGAGAGTGCTCTTGTCTTAAGTGCTACTTCGTTTTCTTCTCGTTTTCTTGCAATCTTATCACATCGGCTAACTGCGGAGTCGACACTTCAAACAGTATTGAATCCTTTTTTCCCACTATGCTATGTATAGTCTTTGGAAAAAGTGTTATGTCCTCACCCTCTTTGAGCGTAACTATCTTGTCAGTTAATATGATGTCGACCAAGCCCTTAAAACAGTAAATTGTTTCTTTCTTGTCTTTATGATAGTGCTGAGACGTGCCCCTGTTTTCTTTTATAATCAGGATTTTTCCGCCATACTCTGCTTCTTCGGCAATCCAAAGCTCCTTGCCCCAGCTCTTCAAAATCTCTTTCAAGCATAGTCCCTCGATCAGATAATACAGTTATCAACGTATCTTAAAAACCCGAAGGCAAAAGGGATCTCTTGCCTCTTATTAGACGTTCTTTCTTTGCAGGATCATAACTTTTATATTGTTCGCAAGTGGTGAAGGGCTAGAAGGCTTGGGATATGAGCATTGCTGTTGAGGCGACAGATGTTGTTAAGGTCTTTGGTGAAATCCGGGCCTTAGATGGTTTGAGTTTCACTGTAAAGCCTAACGAGATTTTCGGGCTTATTGGTCCAAACGGGGCCGGAAAAACAACTGCCCTCCGGGTTGTTTCTACTTTGTTGTTGCCTAACTCCGGCACGGTGAAGGTTTTCGATTTAGAAGTATTACGTGAAGCCGATGAAGTGCGCAGGATTATAACTTATCTGCCTGAAGAGGCAGGAGCCTATAGAAATCTCTCTGGTTGGGAGTATTTGGAGTTTATGGCTAAATTTAACACCAAAAATAAAGACGAAATTCATGGAATGGTCGGGGTAGCGGCTGAAATTACAGGATTAGGTGGACGCTTAAGGGACAAGACTAAAACCTATAGTAAGGGAATGAAAAGAAGGCTTCTCGTTGCAAGAGCATTGATGAACAAACCCAAACTAGCCATTCTGGACGAGCCCACGAGTGGATTGGATGTTTTGCACGCTTATCACGTTAGAGAGATAATTAAGCGACATGTGCAAGAACATGATGTGACTGTGCTGCTTTCAAGCCACAACATGCTTGAAGTTGAACACCTATGCGACAGAGTCGCGTTACTTAATAAGGGTAAAATTGTTGCTGAAGGGAAACCGCAAGAATTGAAAGAGAAGTTTGAAGGCAAAAACCTGGAGGAGGTTTTTGCAAAGGTGGTTGGACTTGTTTAAGGGTTTCTTAAACATCCTTGTTAAAGAGCTAAAAGAACTAATTAGAGATCCAAGAATACTGTTGGGAATGATAATTGTTCCATTGATAATGTTTCCAGTGTTAGGCGGCATAATGAGTTACTCAATGGAGTCCGCACAAGAGCAAGCTGCAAAGGCTACTTTGCTGGTTTTAAACAATGATGAAGGAAACTGGTCGGAGATATTCATTAATAGCCTTACTTCTTTCGTGAAAGTTTTTGTCGTCAATAACACAACTCCTGAACAAGTATTAACCAATAACTTGTTAGTCGAATATAATACTACACAGTTTATCGAGATTCCCAGCGGTTTTAATGCAAACATGACTGCCCACATAGAAGGCGACAGAAATATTACTGCTTCCATAAATTTCTATGGAGCTTTCTCAGGTGGTAGCTTGTTCGAGAGTATTGGCTCTTCGGTAGTTGATGGTTTGGTGAATCAATTTAACAGAGTGATGGCTCCCAATGTTGTATATGCTCAAAAATCTACCATCATTAAAGGGAAAATTGTTGAGGGAATAGATCCGAGCGTGCTTACTGGCTTGATGATTTCCCAAGCAATTGCCATGCCAATAACCATTATGATTTTGCTCAGCTATTCTATGCAGATAGCCGCAACCTCAGTAGCAATGGAAAAAGAAGAGAAAACTTTAGAAACGCTTTTGACTTTGCCTATGGACCGTTTCGCTGTTCTGATGGGAAAATTGTCCGGTTCAATTCTTGTTGCAGGTGTCGCCGCTCTGGCGTACATGATTGGCTTCAACTATTATATAGGTTCTTTCATGACAGTCATGCCTTCTGGTACGTCATTTGATCTGGTCTCTTTAGGGCTTGTCCCTTCATCTTTTGGTTATCTGCTTCTGGGAATCTCGCTTTTCGTTGCTCTGCTTTCAGCCTTGGCATTAGCGGTAATAATATCTGCTTTTGCAGAAGATGTGCGAAGTGCGCAATCCATAATTGGTTACGTTTATCCTCTGATATTCATTCCATCGCTTGCCTTAATGTATTTGGACGTTAACGCTTTACCATTTACATTAAGAATGGTCATTTACGCGATTCCTTACAGTCATCCAATTATAGCGTCTAAAGCGGTCATAATGGGTGACTACTTGACTGCCATAGGAGGCATAATTTATGTTGCTAGTTTCACGCTAGTTCTCATGTATGCCGCTTCACGGTTATTTGCAACCGAGAAAATCCTAACGGCAAAACTAAAGTTTAGAGGACTAAGAAAACGAGGAAAAACACGTGCGGAAGAGTTTCAGTAAAGCTTTTCCATAAGAAACACACAAATGTTTCTGGTGCTTAATAATTGGCAATTCAGCGAATCGAAATTTACTCTGTCACTCTAGGCTATAAAGAACCATTCAGAATCGCTCCTGAAGCAAGCACTGAAAGCCGCAACATCATCGTTAGAATAGTTACGGATTATGGTGTTGTTGGCTGGGGTGAATCGTCGCCATCCCAAAGGGTGACTGGCGAAACCGCAAAAACCGTCGTAAAAACTCTTGACAAAATTGCTCCGAAGCTGATTGGCAAGTGCCCCCTAAGAATCGAACAAAACGTTGAGGCCATGGATTCCATTGTGGATGGAAATCCTGCAGCAAAAGCAGCCATCGATATAGCATTGCACGACATTTTAGGAAAAACTGGTCGCAAACCCCTATTCATGTTGATGGGAGGCTACCGCACAGAAGTTTTCACAGACATAACCTTAGGCATCAAATCCCCAAAGGAAATGGCCAAAGACGCTGCCAAAGCTGCTAAGAAGGAGTTCAAAGCCCTAAAAGTCAAGTTAGGAGTCAATCCGACCGAAGATATTGAACGTGTCAAGCTTATCCGCGAAGCTGTTGGCAATGATATAGAGATAAGAATTGATGCGAATCAGGGATGGACACCCAAACAAGCCATAAGAGTCCTCAACAAAATAGAGAAATGCAACATTCAATTTGCTGAGCAACCAGTTCCAGCGGAAGAAACCAAAGGCTTAATAGAAGTTAAGAGAAACTCGCCAATACCAATAATGGCTGATGAAAGTGCACACTCGCCGGAAGATGCCCTTCGCCTAATACAAGAGGAAGCCGTAGACCTCATAAACATCAAACTGATGAAGAGCGGAGGAATGCTAAAAGGCAGAAAAATCGCCGATATTGCTGAGGCTGCGGGAATGCCATGCATGATTGGATGCATGGGAGAATCCGAAATAGGGATAGCTGCTGGAGCCCACCTAGCTGCGGCAGTCAAAAACATACAATACGCAGATTTGGACTCTGACATTCTATTGAAAGATAAGCTCGTCAAAAAGGGCGGAATGAAAGTCAAAAATTCAACGCGGACATTTCCAAAACAGAATGGACTAGGCATAAAAGAACTAAATGAGCGGCTATTAGGAAAGCCGAAAAGGATTTACAAGTAGTCTGAGTTGGTAGTGCATCGGGAGAGTAGTGACCATTGGTTTCTCTTAGAGCTTTAGCACCTTCGTTAACCAGAATCACCGTTGCTGCTGCTGTTGGGGCTGCCTTACACATCGGTCAGGGTGATACTAACTTGATAGATGCGAAGGCCGTTGAGTTTTCGCGGGCTGTGTTAGCTCAAACAGATGTTGAAGGCGAGGTTATCTCATGTGAAGGACCCAAAGACAATGCGCCAGCTTTTATGCGTAGAGAATGTGTTGGAACTGGTAAGGGTCCAAGGGTTGAGTTCGTCATAGATCCGGTTGACGGCAGCACTGCAGCTTCTAAAGGCAGAAAAGACGCTATATCTGCTCTTGCCTGTGCTCCTGCTGGTTGTTTTCAAGTGCTTCCAGACGACGGATACTATTTCAAAGTGGCCACTGATCGCCATTCTGTGGGCAAGATTTCGCTAGATATGTCCATTGAAGAAATTGTGCACACAGTAGCTAAGGAAAAAGGTTTGCCCTTAGAAAATTTCACAGCGATCATGTTAGAACGTGATAGACACTTGGAGATTCTGCAAAGCCTTAGGAAATTGGGTGTAAGGATAATCCTGATTCCCGACGGGGATATCGCTGCAGCAGTTGCGACATGCATTCCCGGTTCAGGTGTTGACCTTCTTGTAGGCGCTGGTGCTGGACCCGAAGCAACAATTGCAGCAACAGCTGTAAAATCTTTGGGCGGCACCATGCTCGTAAAAGTGTGGAAGGACAAGAAAGACGACCCCGTTAGGTTCGAGAGGCTAAAAACCGAAGGTGTCGATATAGACAAGACGTATAATGAAGACGAATTAGCCAAAGGAAAAGAGCTGGTCTTTGCGGCCTCTGGCGTAACAAAAGGCGAACTCTTAGACGGCGTCCGCTTCATTCCAAACGGGGCAATTGTGAACTCGATTTGCATGAGGCTTCCAAGCGGAACTGTTGAAAAATCAGAAACAACTCTAAGGTTCAAAGGACATCCGGTCTATAGGCATTTCTTAAGCAAGACGTAAACTAATCAAGAAAGCTAGTGAAAATGGAGTGATTGGATTATGAGCGATTGGGTCAAGAAGCTGTTTGTTGAACGCTCCGATTTGTTCCTCAAACTCATGAACCAGCGTTGGTCACGGACTGAAGAGTTGGTCAATGGAATGGTCAAAGTGCTCAATGATGCTGGAATCTCATCAGGTAATATTCTTGATCTGTGTTGCGGAAATGGACGAATTTCAATCTACATGGCCAAAAAAGGGTTTAAGGCTGTTGGAGTCGACATTTCGAAGATGTTCATAGATGATGCAAAGAATAAGGCCCGAGAGCATAATGTTTCCGGGCTAGTAGATTTCTTAGAAGGGGACGTTAGAAAGCTGAAAGAAGTTGTCGGAACAGCCTCTCACTCTTTTGATGTTGTTGTTAACGCTTGGACATCTGTCGGGTATTTCTCAGAGGAGGATGATCTGAACATTTTCAGACAAGCCAGAGAGCTTTCGAGAGAAGGCGCCGTTCTATTTATCGCTGAGACCATGCATAGCCACTTTATTTCACTGAGGTTCACACCCACTGCCTATAATGAACTAGACGACATCATTCTCTTGGAGAATAGGAAGTATGATCCAACAACCTCGCAGATGAGCTCTTTTTGGGCGTTTTATCATAAACGTGGAGAGGACCTAGAGTTCATAGATAGGATAGAGATTGAGCATTACATTTACAGCCCCAGCGAACTCTCATCCCTTCTCAGGAAGGCTGGGTGGGAGACAGTAGCCCACTATGGAAGTCTTTCAACTCTACAACCAATGAGCCCTTTAACAAGCCTCAACATAGTGGCTAAAGCATGTTAAAGATGGATGGGGCTGAGGAGATTTGAACTCCCGTCACGAGCGCCCGAGGCTCATAGCCTAGACCAAGCTAGCCGACAGCCCCATGATGTCAACTCGTCAATCCGTATCGTAGAAATAAGTGTTCCCCAACACCTTTAAACTCTTACCCCCAAATAATACCTTTACCACGTGAGGCTGATCAACCTTGTCTGTTTTGCATCGCGTGCACGGAGTCAAAGTACTCAAGGCTGTTTCTTCACCTGTTAGGCTACAGATTTTGAACTTGCTTTTCGATAGGGGGCTTCTTTCTTATACTGAGTTGATGAGTTCGCTGAAGATGAATCCGAGTAGGGACGCTGGAAGATTTGCCTATCACTTGAAGTTTTTACTTAAGGCGGATCTGATTGAGGCAGATGTTGAAGCAAGAAAATATTGTTTAACTGAGCTTGGCAAAATGGTTATTGACATAGCAGATAGAATTGAAAAGAAAGCTTTCAAACCAAAGAGCATGCTTGTCCGCACTTCGCGATTTGCATTAGAGGAATTTGATGCAAACAAGATTGCAAATTCGCTTGTAAGAGAGGCTCAAATGCCTGCTGAGTTAGCTCAAAAGGTGGCTAAAGAAGCAGAAAAGCGATTGCTTAGGTCAAAAACGAAATATTTTACGGCTCCCCTTGTTAGAGAAGTTGTAAACGCACTTTTGATCGAGAAGGGATTAGAAGAATATCGCCACAAACTCACACGTTTGGGCTTGCCAGTTCATGAGGTGACTGCTTTAGTGAAATCGAAAGCCAAGGCTTTTGTGGGCTCATCTTCTATCCATGAATTGGCAGGGGAGACAGTTCTGAACGAGTACACACTTCTAAACGTCTTCCCAAGGGACATTGCCGACGCGCATCTGTCTGGTTCACTGTACATTGAGGGCTTAAGCAGCTGGATACTGAAGCCAAGCGAGATAGTGCATGATTTACGGTTTTTCCTCCAAAAAGGCTTGAACTTAGAGAAGATAAATGCTTTTCAGCCTTCGTATCCTCCGCCAGAAAGCTTTGAATCCGCGCTGTCCTTAGCCCTTAATGTTCTTCTGCATTCCGTCAAAGAGATAAATAGAGCACAAACATTTGACTATTTCAACATTTCTCTGGCTCCCTTTATAAAGGGTTTGGATTCAGCAAGAATCAAAAATGCTTTGCGTCTGTTCATCTCAAGCGTAAACCAGCATGCACAGGCTTCTATTTGCCTAGAGCTTACAATCCCACATTTCGTTGCGCAGAAGTCAGCATTCGGACCCTCGGCGAAATCTATCGGCAAATACGGAGACTTTGTCGAAGAAAGCCAGCTTCTCGCCTCGCTACTCCTTGAAATATTCGCTGAGGAGTGCACAATCAAACCAGTGTCTAATCCGCAACTCATTCTGAAAATGCGTCCTGAAACATTTTCAGATGAGCGGGCAAAAGCAATCCTTTTGAAAGCCCACACTTTAGCCTCTGAAAAAGGTGTTCTATTTTTTGCTAACCTTTCAGAAAAAAGTCACGAGTTTTCCGTTTTTTCGGCTTCTGGATGTAAGCTGGAGGCGGATTTGAACAAAGACTGGGAAACAGATACTTTGCGGACAGGCTGCCTTGGATCTGTGACAATAAACATGCCGCGCATCGCATATGAGTGCGGAAAAGACAGGCTGAAATTTTTTGCAGTTCTAAAAGAAAGGCTTGAGATGGCAACCCGAGCTTTAGAAATCAAGTATAGAATACTTAAGCAGTACTCTAAGGGCTTGCTTCCGTTCGTCATGCAAAGTGCCAATGGAGATCAGTACTTTAGGCTTGAAAGTTGTGCTCGTGTAGTGAATTTTGCAGGGTTCAAAGAGGCTGTAGAGGTCTTTTGCGAGAAAAGCATCAGCGATGAGAAATCCTTGGATTTTGCTGGAGAAGTTGTTCAGATCATTTTGGCGTGTGCGCAAAGAACTGGCAGACGGCACAAAGGACGTTTGGTCCCATCAATGATGCCTAGCTTTGAGGCTTCTGAAAGATTGGCGCAGTTAGACATTGAGAGGTATGGAATTGGGAAGGTGAGAGTTTCAGGGACAAGAGAAAAGCCCTTCTACTCTACTATCATGAAGTTCAGTCTTCAAGATGGCAATTTCCCTTTGGACTTCTTGAAAGTTGAACGAAAATTGAGTGGACTGAAGTCAGGAGGAAGCTTGACAGTGATAGGACTTGGAGAACTAGAGCGCAAATCCGACGAGCTTATGTCCTTAACAAGACAGATTGCTGAGACCCACACGGTAAGGTTCTTCACGTATGATCGAAAGTTGACTTATTGCACAAATTGCAGGAGAAGCTTGTTTGGCTTGGCACATAAATGTCCTTCGTGTGGTTCAACCAGTACATTGACTATCTTTGACAGGTTTGCATTAGCGTAGGCTTCTAAAAAGGCTCTGGTTCTGCTATTTGACTGCACCCAATATAAGAGCTAACAAGGCCATTCTGACAACTATTCCGTTCCAAACCTGCTGAAAATAACGAGCGTGTAAGGTATTATCCACTTCGGCTGCTATCTCATCTACACGTGGCAATGGGTGAAGAATTATCAGGTCTTTTTTTGCCTCGCTTATAGTTTTAAGATCTATTTTGTGGGAACCTTTGACTTTTGCGTACTCTGCGGGGTCGGGGAAACGTTCTTTCTGTATTCTCGTGACATATAGAACATCTATAAGTGGAACTATCTTTTCGAGGCTCGTTTTTTCAGTTACAGATATTTTCTCCTTTATTGCTTGAAGAACCTCGCGTCGCATTCTTAGGGACTCTGGTGAAACGAGGTATAGTTCGATGTCGTACAAGGAAAGAACGTACGCAAGCGAATGCACAGTTCTTCCGTATCTCAAATCGCCCACAAGGGCTATTTTCAACCCGTCGATTTTTTCCTTCTCTTTCATAATAGTGTACAGATCTAGAAGAGCTTGTGTTGGGTGTTCTTCTGCGCCGCTGCCGCCATTGATTATTGGCACTTTGGCAAACTCTGCTGCAAGTCTTGCTGCACCTTCGAGTGGATGCCTTATGGCTATCACGTCTGCATAGTTCTCCACTGTACGCACGGTATCAGCTATATTTTCACCTTTCTTAACTGATGCGATTTCGGCTTCTGCAAACCCTATTGTCGACCCACCTAGTTTGTGCATCGCTGCCTCAAAGCTTAAACGGGTGCGTGTGCTTGGTTCAAAAAATAATGTTGCAAGAATCTTTCCTCTGAGCATGTCTGAACCTTTCATGGCCAGGGGTTCCATTGCCTTGGCAATTTTCAAAGCGTAATCAACTTCATCACGGGAGAAATCTTTAACTGAGATTAAGTCTCTGCCTTCGAACTCCAATCTCATACCCAGAACAACTCTACGCAACTTCTAGATAACTCTTTATCAAGAGCTAGTGTTCGATTTGAAGTCATGATTAAAGTCTTTTATTTCTCTTCAGAATATAGCCTTCAGTAATGAGGGGATTTGGCATGAGCGAGACGGAGTTGCGGGTTTCTAAAATCAAGGACGGCACAGTTATTGATCACATTACGGGTGGACACGCTTTAGATGTTGCTAAGATTCTAGGGATAACTGGACGCGAAAAAAGAATAATTACTATTGCAATTAATGTGCCGAGCCAGCAATTCAAGGTTAAAGACATAGTCAAGGTTGAGGGGCGGGCGCTGAACCCGCAAGAGATACATAAAATCGCTTTGCTGGCTCCCCATGCAACCATCAATATTATTCGCGACTACAAGGTTGTCGAAAAACAGAGGGTTAAGCTTCCACAGATCATTGACAACATTATTAAGTGTGCTAATCCCGCCTGCATTAGCAATAGCAACGAACCTGTGCAGGCCAAATTCTATGTTGAAGGCGAGGAACCGCTGCTCCTTAAGTGTCATTACTGTGGCTACCTTATGGAGAAAGCGGATGTGCTTCAACAGTTTTAGAAGTAACTATTCGTATTCGGAATCTCACATAATGCTTATATCGTAAGAAATAATATTTCAAAAGTAGATATGTCTTGAACGAGACATACTGCACACGTGTCGAACACAAATACATATGGTGAAGTGCTTGATGGAAATAATCATGTTCACGTTGTGGGCGTCTTTCGCATGCTATGCAACATGGTACTTCACGTCGGCAAAACATTATGCCCCGATAACCCTCGATGAAGCAAGAATCTTGTGGAAGATCCACAAACAAAACATTAGATGCAGCGCCAGAAAGTGGAGAGAAATAAAGAGCGGAGGGAAAACGGTCGGTTTTGAATGTGAATGCGGATACAAGCACGTACAGAAACGCCCGATAGTAGCCAACGCGCCTGCGCCCGAAATTCGGCCACGAACTTCTACAATCGACAGACTACATGCCCATTATAAGTGAGCCTAATTCTTAGCTTAGGAAATTACAGTACGACCAAACCTATTCAGGAAATTATTTGTTGCTTCATAACCTCAGAAAACTTTAAGGGTCTGCAAAGCGGTGCTTACAAGAATAAGCATTTACCGCTTTTTTCCAGAAGGGTGTTTAAAGCGCCGCCGGTAGGACTTGAACCTACGACCGACTGGTTAACAGCCAGCCGCTCTACCTAACTGAGCTACGGCGGCTCATGTTCGATGTTTCATGAGTTTTGAGTTTTGCGGTGGTATTTAAGCTTAGTTATCTGCCTTTCTGACTGATTCCTGTTTTTTTAGCTTTGTACCTAACCATTCCTGCAAAAAGTCGATAGAGGGGTTGCAAGAGGCTTGCGTACCATTTTCCTGCAAACGATAGGTCGATTAGCTTTCCTATCCAGTAGAAATCATGTTCTAGGCATTTGTTCAACAACTCTTTGTGTAGTTCGGTCATTTGCGTTTCTTTGAACCATTCCTCGTCTTTCAGTCTGCCCATAGGCACAAAAAACAAAGGCACTATTAAGCTTCTGACATCTTTAACGTCGTCCATCAATTCTATGGTCTTAATAACATCATCTTCTGTTTCTTCAGGCACACCAACAATTAATGTGCATGCTGGAATCAAGTTGTTGTCGTGCATTAGGCCCATTCCTGTCCGTGCAACTTCTGGCCATTCTTCTGGACTGAAGGGATGCGCTTTTGCTGGCATGACTTTTCTTGCGAGTCCAGGCGAACCAGTTTCTATTCCAATCTCCGTGCCCCACCACGGCTGTTTTTGCTGAATGATTTCAGCGGTCTGTATGAAGAGTTTTGGTTTTGACACTATGGACGCTAGTGAGCAGTGGCTCCAACTAATGCCGTCGCATTTTTCTACAACGAGTTCGTTTAGTTTGATGAGTTTTTCATCATTTGGCAAAGTATTCTTTGAGCCATAGAGCATAACATCTTCGGCGTGAAGACAAGACCAATTTATCCCTCCAATTTTTATGTTTGTGTCTATTTCCTGCAGTATTTTCTGGCAGGGATGCCACCTTAGAGGCCTAAAAGTCACACTGCAGAATTCGCAACCTCTACAACAGCCACGACCAATTTCTACCAAGCCATTAATTGAAGGGTTTACAATATTTGGAATTTGTTCCAAGCTAGGAGTTTCTTCAATGCCGACTTCATAATATTGCGGAAGGTACTCATCATTCAACGCCGCCCGCACAATTCTTCCGATGACCCTTTCAGCTTCCCCTTCGATTATGCAGCTTATTCCATACTTCTCAACAAATTTTGGTCGAAATCGAAACTGCCAAACACCTGGCCCGCCAATAATGATTTTGAGTCCGCGTTTTTTGGCTCTTCTGATTTCTGTCTTGCTCAATAAACCGCGGAAATACTGTGCTAGAAAGGGTTCTTTCTTCAGTACCGAGGCGAAGGTGCTTGAGGCGGGACCTAGGCCGAACGGATCCATAGCGTGCACGCCTAAGACTTTTGCTTCGATTATGTATTTTCCAATATGGTCTGGGTCAACTGTCAATACTTCAAACCCTTCGCTCAAGAGTTGAGCTTCAATCTTTCTCAATCCATAAGGAGCCGCTATTGGAATGCCGTCTCTTGTTTTTATTGGTGGAAAGAATAAAAAACTGTAAAGCCAGTTTGGGACAACGTTTGGAGGGGCGCATGTTCCGAATCCTAAGAACTCATTGTGATGGTAGTCGCTCATTAAAGTACGATCAGCGGTCAATAGTATCTGGGGCATCTGGGAATTTTCCAGCCGTTCGTTTTTGTTCTAATGGTATGAAATCTAAAGCATTTAAATTTTGATTATCACTGTTTGGCTGCCAACCAGAGTCCTATATCCAGATAAACCATAGCTCAAGAATCAAAAACGGTAGGAAAATGGCATTTTGCCTAAGGATTTTTTGATGATAGGTTCTGTTAACTCTGAGGTGCTTAGGATAAAAAAGTTGAGTGTTAGCCGGCAAGGCCTTGTGTTTACATGACAGATTTCCAAACGTTCATGGAGTAAGTGGCGGGAACCAGAAGTAGCATAGCCTCTTGATAAAGTTTCATGAATCCTTCGTCTTCTAGTTCTCTCGCCATGTATTTTTCAGCGTCTGCCATGTTATCAAATTCTATAATTTCGATATATCCACCAGAAATGCCACCAAACAATTGAGAGAAGATCTTCTTTGATTTCATCTCTTTAAACCTCTCTGGATTCTCCTTCTTATATTCATTAATTCTTTTCAGCAGCGACATTAACTCCCCTTCTTTTTCTGGCTTGACTACATATGTTTCTACTATGAAAATAGTTATTTTATCACCTCCGTTCTTCTATTATGTCATTTCAAGTCTTATAAGAAAAATATCCTATTGTTCAAGTCCCAAAGAGTTAACAGAGCATGATGACACATTTTGTTTTGTGTTTTTGGCTAGAAAAGTGTATATGGTAGATTTTCTAATTAGGTTGAAAGGCTGATGGAGAGTAAAGCTGTTGAAGAAAATCTTGGAGGTTAGGTGGCATGGCAGAGGCGGTCAAGGAGTGTGGACGGCCAGCGAGCTGCTGGCAAGAGCGGCCATCTACGAGGGAAAATACATTCAGTCTTTTCCAGAGTTTGGTCCAGAAAGAATGGGTGCTCCCGTGACAGCTTTCACTAGGATAAGCACTGAACCGATTCAGATACATTGTGCGGTTTATACTCCAGACGTCGTAGCCGTGATAGATCCAACGTTGTTAAAAACAGTCCCGGTGACTGATGGACTATATGAAGAAGGAATTGTCGTGGTTAATTCAAAGGATAACCCCGCAGAAGTCAGGAAAGTTCTGAACACAGACAAAGGCAAGGTTTGGGCTATCCCCGCGACAGATATTGCGATAAGGATTTTGGGAATACCCATAGCAAACACGGCTATGCTTGGCGCTGTTGCCCGTGTGACTGAAATAGTCAACTTGGAAAGTGTTGAAAAAGTTGTCAAAGAACGTTTTAGGCGTGATGTTGCCGAGAAAAATTTTGCAGTCATAAAAGAAGCTTACAGGGAGGTAAAATCCGAGTGACATCCAAAGAAAAAAGTTGGAAGGAAGTTTCACCGGCAGGTGTTTGCTGGAAACCCAGCACCGAGTTCTTAACTGGGGACTGGAAATCATACAAGCCCATAAGAGATGTTGAGAAGTGCACTCGATGCCTATTGTGCGTGCTTTTCTGTCCTGATGGGGCAATTCACTGGAAGCCTGAAAAGGAAGACATCGAGTTCGATTACAACTTTTGCAAAGGTTGCGGAATATGCGCCAATGAGTGCCCGACCGATGCGATAGAAATGAAGCTTGAGTAGAGGTGTATGCTAAGATGAAGAGTGTTGTTAAACAAGAGGTTCTGGCTTTAAACGGTGATGAAGCAGTTGCTTACGCCGTTAAGCAGTTAGATGTTGACGTGGTAGCAGCCTATCCTATAACCCCGCAAACTATTATGGTTGAAAAATTCAGCGAATATGTGGCTAACGGTGAGGTTGAGACAGCATTTGTTTGCACTGAGTCTGAACACAGCGCGTTAACCGCATGCCTCGCGGCGTCTGTGACTGGTGCAAGGGTTTTCACAGCCAGTGCTTCTGCAGGTTTAGCCTTGATGCATGAAATGCTTTTCGTGACTTCGGGATGCCGGGCTCCAGTTGTTATGGCGATTGCCAATAGGGCTTTATCTGCTCCTTTAAACATTCATGGCGACCATTCTGACACTATGGTTGAGCGCGATAGTGGCTGGATACAAATCTACGTTGAGAATGCGCAAGAAGCTTACGATTCAATAGTTCAAGCCTTTAAGATAGCTGAGAACACTGAAGTTCTTCTGCCAGTGATTGTTGGCTTGGATGGTTTTACGTTGAGCCATACCCTGGAGAACGTGCATGTACTTCCAGATGATGTTGCGAAAAAGTTTGTTGGAACCCGAGAGTTCGTCAGTGTTTTGAGTCACGAGGGCAAACTTGTGCCCTTTAAGCTTGACCCCGAAAATCCAACAACTATGGGACCTATAGCTTTGCCAAATTACTATTTCGAGTTTAAGCGGCAACAAGAAGAAGCGATGAATAACGCACTCAGTGTGATTAAGCAAGTGAATGACGAGTACTCGCGAATGACAGGGAGACATTATGGAAACGGGCTTATTGAAGCATATAATCTTGAAGATGCTGAGCTGGCCATAGTGTGCTTAGGTTCGACCACTGGAACTGTGAAGACAGTAGTAGAAGAGTTGAGAGTAGAAGGTGTCAAGGCGGGACTGCTACGGATCCGCACCTTCAGGCCATTCCCAGCCAAAGAAATAATCAAGGCACTTGGAAATGTTAAGGCAGTGGCAGTATTGGACAGAAGCATGAGTTTCGGCGGAAATGGTGGACCCGTCTACCACGAAATTCGGCATACACTTTATGATGTAAATAAACATCCTTACATTGTAAACTACATTTATGGGCTTGGTGGAAGAGATACTAGTCCAAGACAACTCCACAAAATGTACGAAGACCTGCAAAAAATACTGCAAACAAGACGTGTTGAGAACCCGATACAATATGTAGGGTTAAGAGAATAGAAGGAGGATAGTGAAAAATGTCTCAAGAGTGGAAATTCACTGCTAAAGACATCGCTGAAAAGCCAGATCTTTTCTTGTCAGGACACAGAGCTTGCGCTGGATGCGGACCAGCAACAGTGCTGAGGCTCATCATGAAGGCTGTTAGAGGACCCACAATAATGACGAATGCAACTGGATGCATGGAAGTAGTTTCATCAATCTATCCATATACTTCATGGGCTACACCATGGCTACACACAGCATTTGAGAATGTTGCAGCAAACGCCTCTGGAATAGAGATAGCCCTAAAAATACTGAAAAAGAAGGGAAGGATAAAGCAAGAGCAAATAGACGTTATCGCGCTCGCTGGAGACGGAGGCACGTATGACATAGGCATACAGGCGCTTTCTGGGGCTGTTGAGAGAGGCCACGACTTTCTCTACGTGCTTTATGACAACGAAGCCTACATGAACACAGGCATCCAAAGAAGCGGAGGGACTCCCTTGGGTGCATCAACAACCACTTCGCCTGCTGGCACAGTCATACCTGGAAAGCTGGAACCAAAGAAACCAATCGCCGACATTATGGTGGCTCACGACATGCCCTACGTAGCCACGGCCGCCCCATACTATTGGCGAGACCTGATAGAAAAAGTAAGAAAAGGTCTAGAAGTGAATGGGCCTGCTTTTCTGCATGCGTTCGCACCTTGCCCCAGAGGATGGAGAAGCGACCCAGCTAAGTCTATAGAACTTTCGCGCCTGGCTGTGGAAACATGCATGTTTCCATTATGGGAAGCTGTCAACGGCGAATGCCGCCCATCCACACCAAGCAAGGTCATAGCCCTAGCCCCTCAAAAGAAAAAGCCAGTAAAGGAATATCTTCAAGTGCAGGGACGCTTCAGACACTTATTCACTCCGAAATTCGAAAAGATGATCGATGACATACAGCGAATGACAGACGAACGATGGAAACGTCTACTCCAAAAATGTGGAATGGCATAGTTACCCTACAATTATCCCAAAGGATTTCAAAGCTTATTTATCCCGTTTCTCTTAGGTATTTTTCTATTTCGTTTTCAGCGTTGTCTGCCTTTATAAATATGGGTACGTTCTCTATGCCGGTGACTATGTAGCTTGACAAGAGCCATTCGCCTGGAGCAAACTCTAATGTTTTTTCTAGTATGCCCTTGTCAATCATGAAGGTGTCGCTTATCAGTGCACGATCGTAGGGGCGTGGCAGAGTGCCCACAAAATACGTGTGAAGTTGTTGCAGTGCATTCGTGTTTAGATAAGCAATACGCTGAGTGGCTATGCACACACCTAAGCCGTATTTTCTCCCTTGCCTAAGCAGAGTTTCAACATGAGAGGAACACTTAGCCTCTATGCCAGAAGCATTGCTCGGAATGAACTCCTGCGCCTCGTCGAAGACAAGCAGAATGTAGGGCTTGACCTGGAATCTTCTCTTTCTGCGAACAAGCAAATCCTGCGTCAAAGTCATAACCAAATCTTTTATTATAAACGGGTCTGAGATCGAAATACAGACAAGGCTTGTGGTTTTATCTTCTAAAAGCTCTCTGATCTTCTCCGCTGTCACCCCGCCCACTTCTTCCTGTTCACTTTCCTTTTTCTTCTTAATTGTGTCAATAATCGCTTTTCTTGTCGTTGCCCACGCGTACAATCCACTTTTTTCGTGAACTTTGAATTGCTGTATGGTGTCTGTGGCAAGCTGGTCTATGTATTCCACAAAATCTTCGCTTACTTCCTGATTTTCGCTTAATCCGTTTTTCTCCACATATTCAAGTATGGAATCATGAATCTTATCAATAGCATTCATGTAATGCGGTTTATCAATGCTGTCTTTCCTCTGAGCACCAAGCTCTTCCAGAAAATGACTGAAAGTTGGAACTCTCTGTTTGGGCCTAGTGTAATAAGCAAGTTTGCCTTGTTCCATTATGCACTTTAATCCCGCCTTGATTCGCTCGTCAACTTCATATTCACGTGGTTTGACAACGGAGTTGAAGAACTGATCCAGAGAGTCGATTCTGTGCTCGACAACAACTTTTGCCTGAACACTCGAGTCGGCCAGCAAATCCAGCAGTAGGAACACATATTCGCAGCTTATGTCGAAAACCACAACTTTCGTGTTGTCTGTATGAAGCAAAATGCGTCTAAGAGTGTTCGACATTAGATTGCTTTTTCCACCGCCAGTAAAAGCGAAGACGCCAAAGTGGTAACGCACGAGCTTCTCAAAATCCACGTAGATCGGAATGACTGTTTGACTTGCTTGAAACATTTTAATTAGCCCGAGCCTTGGGTCTGTTTTAGCGTCTTCCCCAGTTTTGGAAGGGTCTATGCCAAACGCTTGGGCGGTTTTCTGATTATACATGCGGTTTATCATTTCACTGTTCAACAAATAGACAGGGCTGCCTACGATTGGATAGGAGAAACCTTTGACAAACTTGAAATCACGCTTCTCGTCTAGAATTAGGTCATAATTTATTGGAATAGCGTCTATTTGAATCATCATGGTAGACTTGTCGTCAGTCTGCCAATCTTCTTCAGACTGCTCAATAATCTCAAACTGCATGGGATAGTAGCCATGATCTGACAAGCCGCGCAAACCAAAATGTTCAGGCCAAACACGGCTGATTTCCATAAGCATAAAGCGTTCTTCGCCCTGCCCAACCTGCTTAAAATTCTTGACGGCTAGAAGCATTCCCTCTTCTAGCAAGCCCATCAAGTCCCTTTGGTATTCAACTTTGATGCGGCATTGGTAACGAGCGCTCGTTCCTGCCAGCTTAGTTTCTTCTGCTGCGCTGAAATATCTTGGAATTACGGCTGCAAGTCTCGCATGGAATCTGCCATCGAAATCAGTGAAGCAGAAACTGCTAGAGGGTTTCTCTTCTTGCGGCTTCAATTGTGGCTCTCCTCTCCCTGAAGGTGCTCATATAGAATATGAACTTTCTCAATTTATGATTATTGAGTATCCAATCAGTTGTCGTATCTACAATGCGTTTGAATTGGCTGTAGTTCCATTTTGCGATTTTGTCGGCAATGAACAAGGGCCTATTGTGGCCAAAGGCTTCTGGGATGCTGGATGGAGCCATAGCCACTAAAACATTCATAGTCAAGGTCTGCAGCCTATTTGGAACATCCTTGTTCATGAATAAAATCGTTTCCAGAGGTTCTCTTGTGCTATCGCTTAGCTCGTTCCAAAACTCCACAACATTTTCAGGCTTGTAATCATACTCTGGATAGACAAGTCGGTCCACCAGTAATACATTACTGCGTAATAGTCGGTCCGTTTGGGCTTGGCTTAACTGCACATAAGTCTTGAGGAATGTCTTTTCGAGGCCAATTTTGTTTTTTATAGCGCCAGAAACGAAGCCCCTGCGATTTTTCCTGTCTGGAATCATTGTTCGGAATGCTGAATCATATTCAACTAGTGCCCATGGAGGCTCGATTTTTTCTGGATTGAAGATGCTTGCGGATTGAAGAATCATGCGGTCTGTGTTGGGCAGTTTCTCAAACTCTTCCTGTGATATGGCTGACTTTAGCAGTTTCTCGTTGTGCATTATTGGGATTAATTGTCGTTTGAAGTCTCTTGCAGCTGTGTCCTTCGTGATTCCGATGAGCAGTATTCGCCTTTTCCAGCATTCTTCTATCAGCATGTGTAGCGTGAAGAGCGTGAGAAAAGCAATGTCAAGGGTTGTTAGCCAATGTTCCCTTCCATCTTTCAAAATCTTCATTACACTAGCTGTTTCGTTGTCTGATGTTCCGGCGAAAAAGAGGTGATCTCCTAAGTTTGTTACAAGCTTTTTGATGCGGCTCCATGTTGTAATATATTTCGGGCTTACGGCATAAATCTCGTTCTTCTCATTTAACATGCCCCTTCTAGTTAGGTGCCTAAGGTATCGATTCACTCGTCTTGCTCTTTTCTCGTCTGTTATTGCAAATTCAGCCAGAATCAGCTTCTCGGTTGAAGCTCCTTTCCTATTGGCTAAGTGGACTATTGCATAGCTAAGGTAGTCTGCCCTTGGAGGGGGCAAACCTAAAGCTTGGTTTAGAACATGTTGCCTTCCAATAGTCAAGTCGTTAACGTCGACTGGTGTGCCATCAATTTTGTATCCGATTATGCTGCTCTTCGCTTCCCATAACTCACGCTTGGATGTGTCATAAAGTAGACTTGCCCGTTCAATGGATAGGCTTCTATCCAAGAGGATAATGCGTATATTCTGTTCGGCGGTTGTGGCGAGCTTGTAGGCTAGGTAGTACTCAGCAAACGTCATTATCCAATTTGCAATTGTGGCGTTGCTTACAATTGCCTCATCCATTAGAGGCTTGCCAAGACTGATTTCCCCAGGTTGCTCCACGTCAAAAAATATCTGGTCTATGTCAGGAATCTCGTTGACGTAAATGGGCACAACGCTTGATATTCCGGCACCCTTTTGAACTGTCCTTTCATCGTACTCGACCAGGGGCTTATCTTTCTCCGAAAAAGTCATGGTTCCAGTGGAAGCGTAGGCACCCCCAAAGAAAACGACTAAATCAAATAGTGGTCGCGAATACATGGTGCCGTCTATGCCTGCAAATCGAACCGTGGAAGTTCCGAAAAACTCCTTAGCTGTCTCCCAGGCTTCTCTGCAGTCAAATCTGTCTTTTATGAGGCTTGAGAGTAAACTATCGTAGAGATTCTTGAGAGATGAAAAGCGTTGTTCGTAATCCATAACTTGTCTTGAGGCGCCAAGCCTAAGCATGTCACTGGTTCGTTTTATTGTGTTGCTTAATGGAGATAAACTCACTAGATTTTCCCCTTGTTTCACAATAGGTTTCAGTTAGTAAAAACGTTTGTTAACACGGAAACACAAAAATAACTCAGCCAACAAAAATGGTTTCGTGGCTTGTTGCGGGGTTGCCCTAGCCTGGTAGGGGGCAGGCCTGCTAAGCCTGTGGTCAGTGATGGCCGCGCGGGTTCAAATCCCGCACCCCGCGCACTTTTGCCTAAAGAAGGCAAGGAAATTGCTTGTTTCTTGTGCGTGCAAACTCGTATTCGAACTTGCCTCCTACGTCGCACCGACTCAAATTGGGCCTCATCAGTCAAAATAAGCTCAAAATAAGGCTAGATTCAAGTGCTGAGGGTTGGTGTAAATCTCGCTTTAAATCCTCAGAATTTTTGTCGCACTCTACTCTGGTAAATCAGCGCGTAGTATGTTTAGTGGTAAAGTTTATAATTCAAATTGAGTGGACATATTAACTCGTTAACGGCAACATAAACTTGGGAGAAAAATGACGATAAAAAAACGTAAATTGAAGTTTTTGGATCCAGCTTTCATAGCTTTTCTTCCTTTCGGCACGTTTGCGGTTCACTTTCTTTACGAAAGTATCCCTTTAGAGTGGGCTTCCTTAGCTTCGCTTCTTAAAACAGTTTCCCTCATATCTTTTTATTCAAATTTAGTTACAAATGATGTCTTATGGAGTTTTTTCGCACTCTATGCTTTTGTCCTTGCCAGTTTGCCAGCTTACTTAAACACCGTAAACACGAAGAAAAATAAGAATATCGCATGTAGACGGAAGAAAGGCCCCAGCAAAGTGGTCCTTTTAGAACTTTTCAAAAAGGTTTATAGTGGAGTCTTTTCTGATTACAAAATCTCGATGCTTGCAAAAATCCCGCTTGTGTTACAGCTTTTAGCCGCTGGGTCGGTTTTATATTCGATTTTCGGTTTAGACTGGGTGATACATTCGTTGACTGGATTCGGCGTTGGCGCTATATCCCTAAAGGCATACGAAACAGCCGTAAACGCTTATGGCTATAGCAAGCTGGCTTCATACTTCGGCATAGGTAGATTTGAATCCTTTAGAACTGAGCGGAGATGGGCGACTGCAGAATGGACTTTTTTCTGCCTAGTTGTGGTTTCATTGTCTTGGGAACTCATGGAGCGAATAGTTTATTTCATATCTCCAAACAATGTATTGAGAGTTGGTTTAGAGGTCGTTTGGAACTCGGTTGGCGACGTGATTTTCGGCATTCTCGGCGGAATGATAGCATGCTACCTACTAAGCAAGCTCCGCTGGGCTTAGCTTTTTTGTGAACTGTGAATGATTAAGCGCGTTGAGGTTAACTTTCGCGTAAATAATCATAAATCTGTTTGAAACGTTATCAGAAAAGGTGGGGCATAGATGAGCCTAAAGGTTTATGGGGCTAGGGAATCGTATGGCTGTTTCTTCCTCGACTTAATTGCAGAAACTTCTTTCCACACTCATCTTTCCAAGCGTAGCGCTTCATTTCTTATCATCCTAGTCGGTTTACTTTTCTGATTATCGCGCTTTGCGGCAATAAACGCTATCTATAAAAGGCAAGCGTACTATTCTAAACTATCATAAAAGCTTGGAAAACAATGATTAAAGAAACCAACAATAACGAATCAGCTTCGCCAGAAAAGCTCTTAATTGACAACCCATCTGACTTTCAATTTCACGCTGCTTATCTTGCCTACTCCGATACCTACGACAAAACAACTAACCTTGAAACCAGAATACAGCTAAACCAGAACATTACGGCTCTCAGACAAAATCAAATAGATTACCCAACCTTTTATAAAAACATAAGTCAATATAGGGTGGAGGACGGTTCTCAACACCGCTACGGCAGAGCTTTTATAAAAATACAGAGAAAACGGGAATGGCGCAGAAACTCGCAAAAGCGAGAAAGAAATAGACGTCACAAAAAATAATCATTTATATTGAAAGAAAGATATTGAAAGAAAGGCGAGATATTCGCCGATCAATGCTTTGTTTCACAAGGTTTTCCTATTCTTTTGTAAGGGTTATTTCCATTGTTGAAACCATTCGTGCTCTGTTTTCGCCTTCTCTCGGTGGCATCTCCTCTGTTCCTATGGATATTTTGCTTATCTTTAGGTCTTTCAGGAAGCGGCTTCTGGTTATTTCAGCTGCGTCGACCGCTGTTGTGATTGCGCGTCCGCGGGCTTTCAAGGTTATTTCTTTAGCATTACTTCCGGATAGGCTTGTGATAATTGCTAGAACATAGCTCATTGCAGGTTTACTTCCAATGAAAACAATTCCCGATTTTTCCGCCATTTTCCATCACTCCTTTTATTGTTGATTGTTGCATGTAACGTTGTTGTGTTCTTCTCTTCCTTCAACAACAGAACGCTACTGCCCCATAATACACGAACCTCCTTATAAACTGCAGCGTTCTTGTTGCCTCGCCGAATGGTTGCGATCTGGTGGTAGTTTAAACAGGGTTTTGTGTTTGTGTCTTTTCATGTAGCTGTTTCGAGTGTTAGCTGGTGACTTTGACTTTTTCTACTTTTTTCATCCATGGGATTTTTATTGGCATTTCGGATAGTGCTTCGTGTATTTCTTTTTCTAGTTCTTCGTTTGGTTTTTCTTGGCTTTCTTCTACTAGAGAGATTATGATTGTTGCTTTTTTGTCCATTTCACTCTCCCTGTTAGATTGTTTCGTAGTTTAAGTATATTTGAAGATAGATTTAACTTTTGGTGAAATTTTGTTATAGAGGTGTATGCAGATTTTGTTCTGTACATATCTTGGAAGCGGGCATGTCCAAGCTTATGGCGTGTGGTTTTAGTTTTCCTTTATTTTTTGGAAGTTTCTCCTAAGAGGTCACGTGCAGTTAGTTTTATTAGGTCCGTTGACCATATAGTAAGTGCTTAGTGCTGTTTGGTTTCGATGTCGTTTTGGGTGTGGTGTGAGATGGAGGGGGATAGGCGTCGGAGAAGTCGTACTGAAGTTATTGTTGATATTCTTAGTGAAGCTTTGGGTGGTGCAAATAAGACGAGGCTTATGTATCGTTGTAATTTGAATTTTATGCGTTTTAACCGTTATTTGCGGGATTTGTTAGATTCTGGTCTTGTCGAGTGTTTTGGTTCTAATCCTGGAGATTTGGTCGTTTATAAAACTACGGAGAAGGGGCGTGAGTTGCTTACGGTTTTGCGTAAGGCTGGCGAGTTGATGTCTGTTTGACTGTTTCTAGGTTTCTATGTGTGGGTTTTTGCTGTTCTCTGTGGGGTGACTAGCCCCTCCCTTATATATAGATTGAACTTCTGGTATGCCTTTGGATTCGTGTTTATTTGATTTTGTTTATGGCTATTTCTTTTAGTTTCTTGTTTATGCGGATTTCGAGTTCGAGGCTGTTGTCTGTTAGGTTTGTTATGCGCGTGCATTGGATTATGAGGGTTTTTTGGGGTGAGATTATTAGTGTGCCGACGGCTGTGGTTTCTGATGGGGCTTGTGTTTGTGGGTTTGGTTCTTTTTGGTTTATGTAGAGGGTTTTCCAGTTTTGGTTTAGTTTTATCTGATTTGTTGCTGGGTTGTGTTGTATTAGCTCGTTTTCTGCTAGAAATGTGATTATTTGTTGTAGTTTGTTTTGTGGGATTTCTAGGGTTTTTGCCATTTCGTTTGTGTTGTGCCATAAGTTGTCGCTTAATGAGGCTAAGAGTTTTTCGAGTTTTGCGGACAAGACCTTTCCTTCTGGGTCGTTGAAAAGGTTGTGTATTTGTTGTGTTGTTGCTTTATATATTGTTGAGAACTTTTGGGCTAGACTAATGGTCTGGTTTTGGATATGTACTATTTTTGTTATAGTCTTGTCGTCTAGTCTTTTGTTTCGTGGGTGTTTATATGTGGTCGGATTCAGATATAGAAGCGGTTAGGCATTTAGCCGGCTATATGCCTTAACTTGGTTAGGCCGGTCTAGCCCGTGCCGAGTCTGGGGCACGTTAAAGATAACCCGCAAGAGGAGAAAATGGAGAGTGATTGGAGAAGATGAACAAGAAGATAATGGCGACACTTGCGATTTTAATGATTGCTTTGAGTATGGCGGGTTTTGCTTATGCTATGTGGAGCGAGACGCTAGTAATTCAGGGCATTGTTGATATGGCTGAGTTGGATGTTGATCTTTCGCTTTGCCATGTATGGGAATATCCTGCAGATGGTTATGATAAGTGGTGGGTGGCCAATACTACTGCAACGCTTTCTGCTGATAATAAAACGTTGACGATTACTGTAGAAAACGCTTATCCATGCTATGAATTTGAGATAGTCTTTGACATTCACTGTGAAGGAGCCATGCCAGCCAAGCTGACCAACTTTGATGTGTGGGGGAACCTAACGTACGCTAACGGTACCGAAGTTGAGCTTACAGACGTGCCTGATTGGCTGTACACTGATTGGGCTTTGTGGTATCCAGGCAGTGACCCACATGGGCCACCAGATGAGTACGGATATGACTTATGCGATATCTTCCTGTATCTAGAGGGACTCCAGCTGGAACAATGTGACATGGTAGTGATTTACTTGGGCTACCACATATTCGAAGACTTAGGTGCAGTACCGCCAATTGAACCGCCTCAAGGAGCACTCTTAGAGTTTGCAGTAACATTCGACGCTGTTCAGTGGAACGAGTACGTACCTCCTTAATAGAGGGATGAAAATGAACAAGAAGTTGATGGCTGTACCCATGTTAGTAATCATAGCCTTAGTGATGACAGGGTTTGCCTACGCCATATGGTCAGACACATTAACCATAAACGGCACCATAGAAACAGGAACGCTCGAATGGGAATTCGTAGGACCTTATAACTACTTAGACCACCTAGGAGACAATGACACGAACGCCAACTGCACATGGTATTTCTGGGAAACAGACAAGGATGTGGGTGGACCTACTAAAATTTTGCCAATAGACACAGATGGCGATGGCGACTACGACAAGCTTAACGTTACACTCGTCGACGTGTATCCAGGCTATGCCGAGGAGATAAGCTTCTACGTGCATGGCAAAGGCAGTATACCAATAATATTCGAGAAAATAATAATCGATGGACAAACATTCTACGCATGGACTCCAGGACAAGACCAAATCTTCCTAGACCTTAACGGTGACACGTTCAACGATACGAAAATAAGGTGGGGAAATACTTTAGGATGGCAGTTTGAACCATGCGAATCCAAGGAGATAAGCTTCAGCATCCTCATCCTACAAGACGCGCCTGAAGGCGAAACACTTTACTTCACCATCGAACTAGTCGGAATCCAGTGGAACTACTACGACTAACCATAAAAACCAAGTACCCTACAAAACAAGGCAAACCCAAAATTTCTCTGTCCCCCTTTTTAGTTTCACACAAAAATAAACAGATGAAAAGTATGTCCCGCAATACGCTCGCGGTACTCGCGTTATTCTTAACCATTTACATAGTCCTAACTCTTTACAATCCAAGAGGGATAATGGTCTATGCTTTACCCTCTATATGCTGGGCAACTCTAGCCCTAGTAACACTGTACCTAACGGGCGGCTTACGGAAAATCTCACAGTGGACGAACAGGCGAATAACCATAATGGCTCTAGGCGTAGCAATCTTCCAAATATTCATCCTCATAGACGCAGGCCTAATAAACAAATTCGGAAAAAGCCCCTTCTCTTTCACACCAACTGGAATAGCAATAAACTTCATAATGGTTACAACAACCCTCTTAGGCATGGAACTGTCAAGAGGATACCTAACAAAGAACCTCAACAAAAAATACCCAACCATAATAATCGCAACAGTAACACTCCTATACACATTCGTAAACATCTCCATATCAGCCCTAACAAGCCTACAGACCCCCATCGCCTACGCAGAATACATAGGAGAAAACCTACTGCCAACCCTAACAGAAAACCTCCTAGCCACATACCTAGCACTAATGAGCGGACCACTAGCATCCCTAGCCTACCGCGCCCCACTACAAGCCTTCCACTGGTTCTCACCAATCCAACCAGACCTCCCATGGGGCTACAAATCCATAATAGGCGTAATGGTCCCAACAATAAGCTTCATGGCAATAAACATAGCAACAACCCCAAGAGACCTAAGAAAGGCTGGATTACTAACCAAAATAAAACCAACAATAAGACAAAGAAAAAGCCAAAAATCAATGAAAGGATGGCTACTCATATCCGCCTTCCTAGTCCTAACAGTATGGACATCAACAGGGCTCCTCGGATTCTATCCAACAATAATAGCAAGCGGAAGCATGACACCAACAATGGAAGTAGGCGACATAGCAATAGCAACATCCATCGACCCATCAAAAATCCAAACAGGAGACATCATCCAATACTTAGAGGATGGAGAAATGACCCTACACAGAGTAGTCGAAATAAATAGTGAAAGAGGCACACTGCTATTCACCACCAAGGGAGACGCCAACTCAGCCCCAGACCCAGACCCAGTACACTCAGGTCAAATAAGAGGAAAACTAATCCTCACCATACCAAAACTAGGCTGGGTAAGCATAGCAGTAAAAGAGTTCTTCTTCAATACATACACATTCCTAACAACAACCCTATCCCAAACACTAACAAACATAGGGACGCAGATAACCACAATCGGCGTCTATATAACATTCGCCCTTGCCCTTACTGCATATTCATACTTACTCCTAACATACAAAAACCGAATAAAAGGAGGAAAAACCCGAAATGAATAAGCAAATACCAGCAGCATTCACAATCCTACTATTCGCACTAGCAATAACAGGCTACACATACTCCTACTGGACAGAAACACTAAACATACAAAACACACTAAACATGGCAAAACTCACAATCTACATCCAAGACCACAACACTACACTAACCGCGCAAATGTCAACAGACAACCACACTCTAGAACTCACAGGCACCATAACGCAAGACCAAACCCTATGGACAGGAATAATAATCAAAAACAACGGCACAACACCAGTAGAAATCACGCTATCAATCAAAACAAACGACACAAACATAGAGACACTTTTCTCGAACCAAACATACTTCTACGGACCGTACCTAGAAACAGACGACATATCTGCAGTGTGGGATAAAGCAGCAACCATACCACCATCCGATGGTTCAACAATCCCGCCACAACTCCCAGCCGAAAACAGACTGGTGATATGGCAAAACATAACCCGAAACGACTTGCCACCGGCTTTCACAATTGAGATAACTGTAACCTATACTGCCACATTTGCATCATGGACAGACAAAGTCGATGTCATATACACCCTATCCTACCAACCACCATAAAAAGAGGCACAAAAAGTGAAAACCAAAATATTTGCCCTACTCATTCTCGCCATGATAGCCCTAACCACAATAGGCTACAGCTACGCCTGCCTAAACGGGGGAATACGCATCAATTGTCATGAAACAAACTGCGACATCGAATTCATAAGCGTAACAGCCACAGACAACGAGCAAGAAAAATACGTAGCAGAAGTATACGCCCAAAAAACAAGCGACGGACGCACAATAAACGTTTACATAACAAATGGATACCCCTGCTATGAAGCCTACATAAACTACACAATCAAAAACACAGGCAACTACCCAATACACTTCGACAACCTAACAATAACAAACCCAAACCCTGAAGCCTTAGAAATCACAACAACAAACCACACATGCACATATCTTCAACCGTGCGCAACAGTAAACGGCTCAACAACTGTCCACATACTTCAAGAAGCCGAAGAATGCCACACATATACCTTCCAGATAAAAATAGGCGTCTCATGCGAACCAGACTGCTATCCACACACAATAGGCTTCTGGAAACACCAATTCCAAACAGCCCTATGCAAAATAAGAGGCAGACAACACATACCCTCAGCAACCCTCGAACAATACCTAGACCAAATAAACACCACATCGCAAATCTTCGAATTCACAGGCACACGCAAACAGAAATTCCAACAAGCACTCAACATACTCGACTTACCACGCCGCCCAAGCATGGAAGCAAGACTGAGAGCACAACTATTAGCATTATGGCTAAACTACGTAGCAGGATACACTGAAGGCTACACACTCGAAGGCATGACAGCCCAACAAATAATCCAAGGCTCAGAAAACGCCCTACTAAACCACCAAACAAGCCAATACGAATACTGGAAAGACCTCTGCGACGACTTCAACAACCTAGGATAACCCCTCTTCTTTTAATATTTACAATTTTGAAGTAAAGCATTTTAGAAAGAAACATAATTCAATAGCATACAGCATAGGTCGCAGACCAGACATGAAAAAACCGTCAAAAGCCATAATCCTACTCACACTTTTCACAATTTTAACCCTAATCTCAATCATAACAGCTAACGCAGTACATCAAACCCCAACACAAGAAACAACAACAAACACACTGTGCACCTACATAAGCACAGCCACATACGACTACACAGCAGCAATAGAACCCAACATAATCTACAACAAAACAACCCTAAAACCAAACGAAGGAACCCTCTACACAAGAATAACAAAACACATCAACATAACCCTAACATACACGTTTCACGCCACCCTACCCACCGAAACCACAATAACCTACACACTAAAACAAACAATCAAAACATCAGCATGGCAATACCAAACAGCCACAACACAACCAACAACCACAAACCAAACAGAAATCGACATAACACTACCACCAGTCATCAAAAGCGAACTAGACACAATAAAAGGAGACTACGAAAAGATAACTGGCGCATCAACAGCAACCACATACACCTTCGAAATAACCCCAACCTTCACCGTAAACGCCAACACGACAGCCGGTCCAATCCACCAAGTCTTCATACCAACCCTCACAGTAAACTTCCAACGCACAGACCAAGGTGACATAACCACAATAGAAGGCTTACACCAGACAAAATCAGACGCAATAACAGAAAACCAAACAACAACCCGCTCTGACGTGTTAAACCAACGCTACGCATCATACATCCTAATCACAATCTCCATAGCAGGACTATGCTTCTCCACATACTTCTACATGAAGACCAAACCAAAAATAGAGGAAATACCACTCGACAAACTCATAGCACCATACAAAGACCTAATAATCGAAGCCCAAGAACCACCAAAACCCACACCAGAAATCACAATGATAAACGTCGAAACCATACAGGAACTAGCAAAAACAGCAGAAATCCTAGCAAAACCGATAATCCTAACAAGAAAACCCCAACCAACCCTAACAGTGATAGATCAAAACACCATATACCAACACTACCCCTAGTCCACCCACCCTCACTCGAATAATCAATAGGCATCAAATAGACGGGCTACCACGATTGCGCACACACAAAAACACAAATCCTTCAAAACAGAACGAGTCCTATACCTTGAGCTTCCTCAGCGCAGCATTTTCTATCACATTTTCCAGATTTTTCACATGCTTATCGTGATCGTAAATCCATGATCCTTCCTTGAAATACTCATACGAAATCGTTTGAGCAGACCTCAAACTGAAATCCTCTATCACATACTCGTACGTTTGCAGAAGTCCCCTTCTAATAAGCTCTGACAAGCTATACACAAACCTTCTAAACTCCATTCTGGGAAAGAACAAATGCGCTATTAGAGCATTCTCCCCAATAATCTTACCCAAGGAGTACACAAAGGGCTTATCCAGCAAAGATAGAGCAAATTTAGCCATACTATCCCCATCTGGAAACCTAAAAATGAAAACAAAAAAATCGGAGATTGCCTCATCAAAACGAAGAAAGAAGACCTGTGACTTCTCAAGCAAGCCCTGCTTCAATATGTGATTTTTATAGTGATAAGATACTGCCTCCGGAGTCATTTTGAGAATTCTTGCAACATCACGAAAACTAACAGCTGAATTAACCTCCAATTTTGCCAAAATAAGAATATCGATATAATCTGCTTCAACTGGATAATCCCTAGGTTCCACAAGCGTATAGGGCAGTTCGGTTCCCTCAGACGGAATCTCCTCTAACCATTCGGTCCAATGAAAACTCCAATTTTTTGATTCAGGGTCAACCCAATTGTCCGTCAAATTGACAGTGTGCAAACACGTTGACCAAAACAGCTGCGCATTTCTGGCAACTTCAGCCTCTTCCAGCTGCTGTACGAATTCTTCGAACTCTAGCGCATGATCTTTGGGAATCGCATAAACTCCGTAACAACCCTCACACCCACTATAGTATCGGCCTACGTAAAGCCAGAAGTCATTAGCCTTTAAACACTTGAGAAGCATCTCTTCGTAGCCTGGAAAAGCATCAGCAAACACAAATGCCTTCCTAAGCCCGATCTTTGTGTGATAAACATTTGCATGAAATGTTATAAAAAACTGGGAAATTAGGCGTTTTATCTTTTTTCGCGTAGTCTCAACGGGTACGCCTAGTTTTCGCGCGATTGAAGAAACATTTCTAGGTCCGTACCTACCGAGGTGTTCCAGTATCTTAACATCTAAAGTGTCGAACCCTTTGCCCATGCAGACTCCGTATTATAGTGTATGTATCAATGCCTTAAATAATTAGAGGTCCCCGTTGCATTCAGGCCATCCGCCGTCTCTTGGATCTCCTATCAACCGAACTTCACCAGAGAAGGTTGTTTGATGCGAACGTTTCTCATCTACGCTTGTCGCGGCGCCACATATTGATGATTCCCTATTAAACGCCACTGCAACCGTGACGACTATAGCTGTAGCAACCAAAACGAGCAAAAGAGTTGCGAGCACCATCTTCGTGTTCAATTTCTCACCTCCATTTTCGTTTTTCACCTAGAAATATTAGATATGAGATGAAAAGCGGAAAAACTTATATGAAGATAACTTCTAGAAGGTAGTTCTAGAGGTTCATCGACTTTGGAATCCGAAATTCTGATGAGGATGCACAAAAGAATCGTCGCAGATTTTCTGGACGTGCTGATTTTGCTAAAACTGAAAAATGGTGAGCTAAGTGGTCCTGGTATCATTTCCTACATTCATAAGCGATTTAACATGCTTATAAGTTCTGGAACAATTTACTCGATCCTTTGCCACCTTGAAAAAGATGAGCTAATTAAAGGCGAAGGGCCTCAAATGAAAAAAGTCTATGCGCTGACGCAAAAGGGAGAGGAAACCGTAAAAACTCTTCTAAAAATGAGAGACAAGATCTTAGGACTTGTTGTGGACCTCTTTATAGGCTAGTGATCGAAGACTTAAAAGGAAATATGTTGAGGATTCAAATCTGGCTTTCAAATCATGCTCCTGAATTCTTATTGCTTTTCTGTATTGTTGATTCATAAGGGTTATTGGCAATTTAATCAAACATTATTTGATGATACAGTTTAGAAAGCCGTTGATCCGACTCTTCTTTTGGGCAACGATATTGTCGATGCTTGTCCAGGTTGTTGAAGCGACCACAATGAATTTCACTGTACAAGGCGATGAAGAAGTTACCAGATCAATCAGCCTTGAGGTTGATGACCGCGTTTTGATAAAATTCACAGTTGTTGGTCAAACTACCAGCACATTGAATTTCTACATGTCTTATCCTAACGGAACTGTGAAGGATTTTGGCAAGGTCGGCAGCGTGAACTACCCTTTCGTTTGCGAGGTGTCTGGGAAATACGTTTTGCATTTTTCCAATGTAGACTCGTCGGGAGACAAGCTTGTAACATTAGATTATGAGATTCAACATTACATCCTTGGCATTCCACAAATGCTTTTCCTGGCGATAGTCATTGTACTGATCTGTTTGGCTGCTGTGGCAGCGTTCATTTTCATGGGAAAGCCTCGTTAGCATTCTCAACAATTGAATTTGAATTAGAATTTGGGCTATGTATACTGAATCTTGTTTGAAGCCATGTAAATCATTTATATCGATTTATAATTAATACCGTGAGTAGTGAAAGACTTTGCTTGTTACAAATAGGGATTTGCTGGTTCCTGCTAGAAGAGGAGCTTATGCTGTTGGAGCTTTCAACATACAGAACCTTGAAAGCTTGTTAGCCGTGGTCGAAGCTGCGGTCGAAGAGAAATCGCCTGTTATCGTTGCTGTTACGCCCAGTGCCATCAAATATGCTGGCTTACTTTATCTGTCAAAAATCGTCAAAACCGCCGCTGAATCCGCAGGTGTGCCGATGTCTTTACATCTTGATCACGGCGAAGACTTTGAAACAGTCTCTAAGTGCGTTGCGGCTGGCTTCACATCTGTGATGATTGACGGCTCGTTCTTGAAGTTTGAAGAAAACGTCGGTTTAACGAAGCGTGTAGTTGATCTAGCGCATTCGAAAGGAGTTTCTGTTGAAGCCGAACTTGGAAGACTTGCTGGAGTGGAAGAAAAAACTGTTGAAGAGAAAGAAGCTGTTCTGACAGACCCTGAAGGAGCTGGGAAGTTTGCTGAACAAACTCGTGTTGATGCCCTCGCAGTTGCAATAGGCACTTCTCATGGTGCCTACAAGTTTAAAGCTGAACCTAAACTTGACTTTGAAAGAATGGAGCTAATCAATGAAAAAGTCACTGTACCGTTAGTTTTGCACGGAGCATCGAGCGTGCCTGCATGGATAATCGAAAAGGCCAGCGAGTATGGGGCAGAACTTACGGGTGCGAAAGGTATTCCAGAAGAGCACATTCGAAGGGCCATTTCCCTTGGGATTGCAAAGATAAACATTGACACCGACTTGCGACTTGCCTTCACAGCGGCAGTACGTGAGGTATTAACGAATTCACCAAAGGAATTCGATCCTAGAAAGATCTTGGGTCCAGCAAGAGACGCTATGAAAGAGGTTGTTAAGGGCAAGATGCGCTTGTTCGGGAGTTCTGGAAAAGCCTCTTAGGATGTAAGTGCGATGAGGGTTGGAGTTTTAAGTGGAGGCGGAGACGCCCCAGGAATCAATGCTGTTATAAGAGCTATTGTTAGAAAGGGTATCCAAAATTATGGGTATGAAACTGTCGGAATCAAAGACGGATGGCGTGGGCTTCTAGAAAACGATTTCCTGCCACTAGACTTGAGGTCTGCCTCTGGTATTCTTCCGCGTGGTGGCTCAATACTGGGCACTTCAAGGACAAATCCGTTTAGGCACGAAAAAGGGGGAGAAAGAATTCTGAAGAATGCAAAAAAAGCTGCGATAGATGCCGTAGTTGTCATTGGCGGTGACGACACTCTAAGTGTGGCTTACAAAATGGGCGAGCTTGGCCTTAAGTACGTAGGAGTGCCAAAAACAATAGACAATGACTTGTCTGGAACAGATTACACTTTTGGTTTTATGACAGCAGTTGCGATAGCGACGGAAGCTCTTGACAGGCTTCACACTACTGCTGAAACTCATCATAGAGTCATGATACTCGAAGTTATGGGAAGATATAGTGGCTGGATCGCGTTAGAAGCCGGGCTTGCCGGAGGTGCGGACATTATCCTAATCCCCGAAAAACCCTTCGATATAGACGAAATTTGCGACTACATTAAGCGTAGACAAGCAAGAGGCAGAAACTTCAGCCTAATAATTGTCGCTGAAGGAGCCAAACCCAAAGGTGGAGCTGAGATAGTCTACAGCGAAAGTGTGGATGAATTTGGGCACATTCGTTTGGGTGGTGTTGGATATTTTCTTGGAAAGGAAATTGAAAAGCGTATGGGCATTGAAACCCGCGTTGTGGTTTTAGGGCATCTTCAACGTGGTGGTTCACCCACACCTTTTGACAGAATACTAGCCACAAGGTTTGGTATAGCAGCTATTGATCTTGTACATGAAGGAAAATTCGGTCGTATGGTTGTTATCAAAGGAAACAAAATTCTTTCGGTTCCGTTGAAGGAAGTTGTCGGCAAGAGAAAGACTGTAGATTTAGAGCTTTACAGCATTGCAAGCGTGTTTTTCGGGTGATAAGAAAACGAAAGAACAATCTGCCATCAAAGAAGATTTGTCAACTTATCTAATTGTAAGTTTTGCGCTTGGAGCTGTTCTTGGGATATCTGCGGTGATTACAGGAATCCGTTATTACTATGCTCCTTGGCCAGCGCATGGTCCAGTCGGAGTGCTGGGAATATTTCTAGTGGTCTTTGGAGCATTGGCTATTCTGGGCAGCATCCTAGTGTTGAAGAGAAAGACCTTGATTGTAGGAGCCACCCTGATTTTAATCTTTGGCATTCTTAGCGGTCCTCAAAGCATAGAGATACTTGTGCCATATGGACTTGGAATTCCCTTAGGCTGGGTGTTGCCGATACTCAGCTTTGCTTTCGCGCTTTACAGCAAAAAATCCACTTGAGCAAACAAAAAGTCTGAGCGTTGGCTAGCAATGAGCATTATATTGCGAGTACATTTGCCAGCTTTAACAATTTCAGATCTAATGGCTTCTCTGATTTGCATGGCTTCTCGAGTTCCATGCTTGTTATTCTGCCATTCTGTGATCCAACTATCTTGTTCCCCTGTCCTTCAGACAATAGCTTGACGGCTTTGTTTGCGAATAGGTTGGCTAAAAGTCGGCTTCTTGCAGTTGGGCTACCTCCTCTTTGAGCGTAGCCTAAAATGGTAAGTTTTACTTCTGATCCTGTATGTTGTTCTATTTCTTTTGCGAGTTTCCGTGTGTCTCCGATTCCTTCTGCTGCCACGATTATGCCTGACCTTTTTCCTTTTGCGCTACTTTCCTTTATGGTTCTTAAGATTTCATGTTTCTCGTACTTGACTTCTGGCACTAGAATTGTTTCGGCTCCCACTGTTAGTCCCACTGTCAAAGCGAGAAAGCCTCTCGTTTTTCCCATGACTTCGACTATAAATATTCTTTCGTGGGAGATTGCTGTGTCTCGGATTTTGTCGATTTCTTCAACTGCCGTGTTTACAGCCGTGTCGAAGCCTATCGTTTCGTCTGTTCCAAAAACGTCATTGTCAATTGTTGCGGGAACCCCAACTATTAAGGTGCTGGCTTGTTTGCTTAATTCTAAAGCGCCTTTGAAAGAGCCGTTGCCTCCAATAACTATGAGTCCATCAACGTTGTTTAAGGCAAGGGTTTCACTTGCTCTTTTGATTCCTTCCTTCTTTTTGAATTCGGGGCATCTGGACGTTAGAAGGATTGTGCCGCCTAATTGTATTATTCCTCCGACAGCACGGGGAGTCAGATGTCTAAAACTGTTTGTCAGTAGACCTTCCCAGCCCCTTTCAAAACCTATGACTTGCAGTTGCTTTGAACAAGCTATGCGAGTAATGGCTCGAACAGCGGCGTTCATGCCTGGTGCGTCTCCTCCACTCGTGACCAAGCCTATCTTCTTCAACCACGTTCCTCCAATTCTAATTGCACACATGTGTTTCTACTTAAGAAGATAAGATTTTGCGGTTCTGTTAGCTCTTAGGGTCTTAGTGTGAAAAAAAGTTGGGCGTTAACTGGCAGGGTTTTATTTCTTGAATTACATGACGGTATTCCATACGTCTATGCAGAGTTCAGCGGGTTCTGAAACCGACGTAAGCCCTTGAAGCAATTCCATGTATTCCTTGTCTTTCAATAATCTCGCATAAACCTTTTCATAATCTGCGAAGCTATCAAATTCTAAAAGTTCAAAATAAGAACCATAGATGCCACCAAACGTTTGAGTGAAGATTTTGATTGATTTCACTTCTTTAATCGGGTTTTCCTTAAGCCATTTAAAGTATTTCTCCATCATACGGTCGTGTTCCTCTCGTTTCTCTGGCTTGACTACCCATTTCCATACCATAACAATAGTCATCTTTCTCACCTTCCTCTTTTTATAGGCAGAGTGTTTTAATTCAAGTTGTATTAATAATTTAAGAAAAATCTTCCATCATTTAAGTCCCGAAGAGTTAACAGACCGATTTTGCGAAGCAGTGCTTCCAAAGATTGGGGTGCAAAAAGGTTATCTAATAAATAGTTGTGTAATAAACACAATGGGGGTGGGAGCATTGGAGAAAACTAAAGAAGAGCAAATAAAAGCGCTGCTTGAAAAGCATTCATTACCGCCAGTTGACGTGATCGTGCCAATTCTTGGAAAGACGGGACGGGGGGAGCAAGAATTGACGGCTCAAGTCTATACTACGTACACAAGTCTGACCGAGGGAATAAAAGAAATTTTGGGGTTAAAGGACAAGAACATGAAGACATTAGTTAAGGTGTGGTGAATCATAGCTAGTTATGAGGGAATGAAGATTGAGCCTATTGAGTTGGATGATTTAAGGTTCTCTTTCAGCTTCGATGATTGCCCCATGTTGCACGTTAGAAAAGACATAAGCTTGAATGTAAAAAGCCAGTTTTGTGATCTGATCTGCATGAGCGCAGCAAAGGCGCTGCTGGACACTGTGCTGGGTTCACGCAAGGGTACTTTGGCTTGGGATAAGGCGTTGATAAAAGGAGCTGGAAAATGCACGTTAACGTTTGAATCAGTTAAGGATAGATGAATTACCTAAGGAAACCTCATCTTTCAACTCAATTGTGTTGATTGGTTGGAGTAAAGTTTTATCCAACCAACCAAATTTTGACGAAGTTGCGGAAAAGTTATAGCTGAACCAGAAATCAAAGCATGTTAGGGCTAGGTAGAGCGCGCGCCATAGCTTCATATCAAAATAGTACTGAAAAGTGGCCTATAGTAGCGCGCTATCTGTTGGATTGTAATTGAACAAATTCAGTTTTGACTTGCTTCAGCGAGATTATCGAGTTAGTGTTTTCAATGCCTTTTTCTTTAGAAATGACGTTCTTTAAGAACTGGTAGTACTCATCTTGATCCCTTGCCCTGGTCTTAACAATTAATTCCCAATCTCCTGCAATGATATCTACGCTCTCAACTTCGCTGTGTCTAGCTAAACTTTTTGCAATTCTTTCGGGATCGGAATATTCGTCAGAGGACAGAGCGATTAAAAGAAATACACAGAATCCCTCATCAATCTTTCCGTAATCAAAGACAGCCTTGTAAGTTTTTATCGCGCCTTCACTTTCTAGCTTCTTTATGTTGTAGTGTATTGTAGTGGATGGTTCGTCTATCTCCTTAGCTATCCTTCCGATTTGAGGTGTACAGTGGCCTTCTTTGAATAATCTAATCAGTTTAGTTTTTATATCTTTCATATTATTGAATAGTATTCAACTTCCTAATAATTATTTGCTCAATATTCGAACTTTATTCAGTTAGATAATTATCCTTGAAAGCCATATGCATTTAATCGAAGGAGGTGGTAGGAATGCTCAC